>SDBU01001055.1_pt1 | contig 40508 bp, 52 predicted proteins | sample 2277071 | NCBI WGS metagenome assembly SDBU01 (sample SAMN10397929, study PRJNA504765) | marine sediment metagenome | isolation source: marine sediment core GS08_GC12, 126 cmbsf | place: Arctic Ocean: Gakkel Ridge, Loki's castle | collected 2008 | reverse complement strand
ATGTAACGAATATAACAAACTTTACAAAAAGAAAAATATAGTCGCTGCCTTTCATTTAACCTGCTAACCATTAGTAAAATAATATTAATATAATAAAAATCTTTCTATTATAGTCAATAAATAAGAAAAAATGAGGGAAATATAATAAAATGTATATTACTTTACATAAGATATATTATAGGACGTTGTAAAATCTTTTTTAAAATGTTACCCGGATACCCGTCACCTATTTAATTGTGGTGATATAAGGGCATTTGAGCACCATAACGCTTTCTCCTCTTTATCATTTTAACTTTTCTATAATATTATCTATAACTGCCCGGGTATTCTCACTTTGAGGTACAGTTTTACCCTGCTGGTATCTGTTGTAAGTACCATAGCTCACTCCGATAAAATGAGCCATCGAGGTAGGGCTTATGCTATGTTTTTGGGCAAGAGTTATTAATTTTTGGATTCTCTCATCTTTTATTTCTGAGATATTTATCTTTTTTCTTTTTCCCATTTTTATTCACCCACAAAAATAATACCACATGAATGTATATTTTGTCAAACATTTTTTAAAAAATATCTAAAAATGTTAAATTATACAAAAAAAGGGCTTTATCTTGGTTTGATTTTATACGAATATACCAAAATCGCCATAGAGGTACTTTACGTGCCTCTAAACGTATTTCTCGATGTTCGCTTATGATATCCTATGTAATAGACGATATTGAGCATAATAATAGCAGAATTGGGGTAGGATTTTATGATTATGATAAGTTTGACCCCCGGAGCCCTAGAATCTCCGGGGTTAAGGAAGTAATTAAAATGAAAAAGTATCGCGAGTTGGTGGTGATCGGTATTTATTTAGGAATAACTATAATCCATGCCTCTGTATCGGTCTCATTCCATACAACTTCAACGATATGATCTAGAATTTTATTATCTTTTATACTTAAATATCTTTTAATTTCTTTAAGTATCTGCTTCTCTACCTTTTTGCTGAATCTTTTTTGATCTAAATACGTCAACCAAGCCCTTATAAGATCTCTGTTTTTCTCAAATACTCCTCGCTTTCTGCATTCTTTAATCAATTTTCTCATAAGTTTATATTTTACTAATTTCCACGTGATCAAAAGAATCAGTTTCGCTACAGCACGTTTATCTATCCGCGCTGTTAATCTAAAGGGTATTCATCTAACGGGTATTTCTTGATCAGTTTGTCTCTTATGCCTAATTCGATTATTCTTTTGCTGGTTACACCGAACTTAGTATCAGGTTTGGCCACCTGGCCGTCTAACCAATTACTCAATGCACCGTAAACATCTTCTACTTTATCTTCCACAAATTCATCACATTTTTCAAGTACGCCATTTAAGACGTCCCATATTTTAGTTAAATCTACTGCCATTATTTCTCACCTCACTTTCTCAATTTTATTTATTAATCTTGACTTAAATACCAAACCAAATAAGCTACCACCGCCACAATACTGGCATACCAGTACCAGGCCAGACCTGATAACCAATCTAACATCTTATCCGCCCTCCTTTCCTGTTACTATCTTATAGAATTTTAATAGACTTTCATTTTCTATTTTTGCCGAATAAATAGGCTTACCACCTATATACACCCAGAATTTACTCGGTCTCGGTGGCTTGACATCCACATGAATTCCCCATTTGGCTATGCCGATCCTCAGGCCTCCTACTCTTTCAGCTATCAGGCCTAATTTAATTGGGGATATTCCCTTAACTTTTATATCAGATGCCTCTCCATCAGGATCCGGGATATGTTCAGAACCGGGAAACCCGCCTATCCTTTTATTCTCCTCTTCACACCGGCTGCCACTTAAAACAATAACCGGCCTATGAAGATCAAACCCCTCATCGATAATTATTATCATCATTTCAAGCTTAAACAATAATAGGCTACTTACCCGGACCTTTTTTCTTCTGCATTTTTTGCAGGGGCAGAGAAATTCTTTAGACCAGAAATGAGTAGAGAGATCGCCTAAAGGATCATTTTTTCTGTCCATTCTTATCATCCTTCCCTTTAGGATTATTACCATTTACCCAGTTAGATAAACCAGTTAATGACTCAATTATTTTCTTCCAAGCTTTTCGAGATTGAATATTATGACCTTTAAAATCCTTCATCATTTCCTTTTGCATAGCAATCCCCTGAATATTCAAATCGACATTCTCTTTCTGCTCATTAGTAATTAAAGTTCTATAATAATCTCTCTCCTCTTTTTGTTCAGCATCACGCTTCTCTTGTCTTTTAGTCCGTTCTTCATCATTCTTATCTTCTCTCTGAGCTTGTCGTTTAGTCTGATATTTCAAATACCATATCATCACACCTACCAGAACCGTAACTACATAAGCCAAAATCTTTTCCATTACATCATCTTCCTTAAAAATTAGTTCCAAAAAATAGTGTATTTCCTTCTATTGTTGGTTCATCACTCGAATATAATCTAGTCCATTCCCCGCCTACAATCATCCTAACCCCTGATATATCTGCATTATGCCAGTATTTATTTACGTCTCCCGCAGGCTGTTGTTCAGACCAGGAAGTACCATCAAAATAATATACTCTTCCCCCATATTCAACCGCAACCATCTTGTTTCCTGATATTCCTGCACTAAACCACGGTCTGTCAAAATCCCCCGCAGGTTGTTGTTCAGACCAGGAAGTGCCATTATAGTAATACAATCTACCAGTATTTACCCCAGCAATCATTTTATCTCCAGAGATACCTACGGCATACCATCTTTTATCTTCAGCTCCAGCGGGTTGTTGTTCAGACCAAGAAATGCCATTATAGTAATACAATCTACCAATATACACTCCAGCCACCATATTGTCTCCAGATATACCTAAACCTCCCCAGTTTTTATCTACATTCCCTGCAGGTTGTTCTTCTGACCAAGAAGCACCATCATAGGAATATAATCTACCATTTCTCACCCCAGCAATCATTTTGTCTCCCGAAATACCTGTATATTTCCATAATTTATTTAAATCCCCTGCAGGCTGTTCTTCAGACCAGGAAATGCCATTGTAATAATACAATCTACCGTTATATACTGGAGCAATCATCTTGTCTCCAGATATATCTACGAATCTCCAAGTTTTACTTACATCTCCAGCAGGTTGTTGTTCTATCCAAGAAGTACCATTATAGTAATATAATCTACCAACATCATAGGCAGCAACCATCTTGTCTCCGGAGATACCTCCGCCATACCATACTCTATCTACATCTCCAGAAGGTTGATGTTCTGTCCAATCCATTGCTGGTGCTTCTCCCTCTTCTTCTTCCCCAGCTAAAGCCCGAATATTCCCCCCGTAGCTGATACTCTCACCAGCTTTGACCATATCAGATTTTTGTATCTTCCAAACTGTTTGGGTGATATATCCTCCACAATAGATATAGTCAGTATCCACAGCTAAAGCATAAATATCTCCCCCATAGCTGATACTCTCATCAGCTTTAGACATATTAGATTTTTGTATCTTCCAGACTGTTTGGGTGGTCAATCCGCCACAATAGATATAGTCAGCATCTTCTGCTAAAGCCCGAATATTCCCTCCGTAGCTGATACTCTCATCAACTTTAGACATATTGGACTTCTGTATCTTCCAGACCGTTTTGGGGGTAAATCCTCCACAATAGACATAGTCAGTATCTTCTGCTAAAGCCAAAATATTTCCCCCGTAGCTGACACTCTCACCAACTTTAACCATATTAGATTTTTGTATCTTCCAGACCGTGAGGCTCCCACTACAATAGATATAGTCAGCATCTTCAGCTAAAGCCATAATATTTCCCCCGTAGCTGATACTCTCACCAACTTTAGACATATCAGACTTCTGAATTTTCCAGACCGTTTGGGTGGTCAATCCGCCGCAATAGATATAGTCAGCATCTTCGGCTAAAGCTAAAATATTCCCCCCATAGCTGATACTCTCATCAACTTTAGCCATATCAGATTTTTGTATCTTCCAGACCGTGAGGCCCCCACTGAAATAGATATAGTCAGCATCTTCGGCTAAAGCATAAATACTCCCCCCGTAGTCAATACTCTCATTAACTTTAGCCATATCAGATTTTTGTATCTTCCAGACCTTTTGGGTGGTCCATCCTCCACAATAGATACTTGCAGTAGCCAGAGCACCAACCTGAAATGACAAGAATATAATGAAAATTATTAAAATAAGTTTTTTCATATTTTTCCTCCTTTTTAAGGTATTGCGAAACCAGAACCCATCCCATAATAGACATCGTCATAGTCATCAAAGAAGAAATTAACAGTATCCCGGGCATTGGCAGCGGTTGATAAAGTAGGGATAGTTCCATTAGCCCAATAAATACCGGCGGGCAAGGTGGCTTCTCTGCTGCCTACTCCATCTTGAATTAAAATAATTTGTAGATGACAACTAAATTCAGGATCGATAAAGGTAAAGGTCTCATTTTGTCCCCCGAACACAAACCTGAATTTTGGACCTATTCGCCAGTCACAAGTAGTAGCCCCATCCCCGGCAGCGATCTGAGTGGTAAAACCTGCACTATTTGCATTAAAGTCATAACCACCATTAGCTTTATGCTCTATATCTGATTGGTCTAATATACCAGTACTGTTGTTTATTTCTGGGAGTCTATTGGCAGTAAAGTCTCCTGTTTTAGTTACTTCATCCACCAGAATTGCCTTAATTTCTGCATCACTATCTACGGTTGGATCTGATTCTGTAATAGTAATATTATCAGGAATAAACTCATCTGCAATAGCAGTTCCTTCCCAGACTCCTGTAGCAATAGTACCTAATGTAGTAATACTTTCTGTTCCGACCCAACTGGATAACGCAGTATTCTCTACATTGCCCAAACCAACATCACCTTTTACTATCCCTGTGGGGGTCGTTATATTGGGTGAAGTCCCAAACACTAATAACCCACTTCCAGTTTCATCTGTTATCACTGCTGCAAGATTAGCACTTGTTGTATAAGCAAAATTATCTAAAGTATTTGAAGCTGTTGCTGTTTGCAGTTCTATTCTACGAACACCCATATATGTTGCGTGTCCATGATTGTCTGCAAATTTGAAGGCGTAATATCGATACGCTGTCGTATTTGTGACGACAATGTATTTCGGGTCAGGTTGGTTTGCTGAAATATGAATATCAAAGGTATTTTGAGCGACAGTTAGTTCCGTCCAACCTTCGTTATTAGCATATACAAGGTCATCAAAACTACCTGCTCCTATATCAGAACCCCAGAAGGTGAAATTGTTAACACCTAAATTTGTTGTAACTCCACTATCGTGGTAATTTTCATAATATATTCTCTTGATCAACTTTGAGGAACCTAAGTCAATATGAAAACGCTGGTTAGTTACTGTACCGTTTTCACACGCCCAACTATTGGCTAAACCAGTATCAGTCAGTAATTTTGTAGGGTTGGTAGCAAAATATGCCCAAAAGTCAGTGTCTTTTTTCGTAGTCGCCTTCACGTAAACATCACTTTGTGCGGGCGGGTATTGAGATAATGAGAGAATAGGCATAATTAATTCTGGTTTAGTCCTAAACACCAACGCACCGTTACCAGTCTCATCACTAATTACTCCTGCAAGCTCTGAGGAAGTGGTTGCAGCAAAGACAGAAAGTTTATCAGCTACCAAAGCGGTAGCTGTGCCTAAGTTAGATACATCAGCTTCTACCAAAGCTCTACTTTCAAAGTCAACACCATCAGCAACCAATACAAATTTATCGGTAACAGTAGAAGTATTAACATCTGATAAATCGGATAATTGATAAGCTAAATCTGTCTTTACTTCTGCTATAGTTCTAACTGCATAAGTATCGTCGGCAGTCAACTTAATAAATGAAGGAGATATATAAGCGAGTGCTGAAATGTTTGTCAATGCAGTATCTAATGGCTGATAAACTGTAGACAAGTCAGGAATATCTCCAGCCACTACATTAGTCCAACTATATTCATGAAGATCATTATTAACTACAAAATCATATGCATTATCTACATCGTCATAAGTTATTGTAATTAGAGTATGCACGCTATCTGTATCACTTATTAAAGTATACACATAATCATCTACTTCTTCTCCAGTTAATTGATATAAATTACTTGAGCCTTCAGGAACGTCATCAGTATCTATTTGATCTGCTCCACTTCCCCAATCAACATGTGAAGAAACAACTGTATCAGCTGCATTTTCTATTGCTCCTACATCAGTATGGCTTAAATCAACACTATTAATCTGATAAGTTTGCCCAAGAGGTATATTGATTGTACCAGCATCATTAATAGCAATAAGCGAACCTTGTATAGTTTTGTTATCTGTCCCATCAAATCTAGCAATACTATGATCAGTAGATGCAACAGGTCCTAAAACATCACCACCACCAGGCATAGAATAGAATTCCAAACCATCTTCAGTGGCATTAACCCTTGGAAATTTACCTGCTTGATCAGTATAAAAAGTTGGAGTATCACTTAACACTACAAAAGTGGAAGCCTCAACTCCACCTTCATCTATTCTCCAGCCAGGAACCCCTCCTGCATCAGTCTTCCACACCTTCATATTCTGACCTGAACCAGAAGTAACAGCTCCTGCAGAAGTTGAAGAGTTAATCGCTAAAGACAATTCCTGCACATTTAAAGTTAATCCACTAGCAGTTCCCAAAGTTAGAATAGTATGTAATTCGCTATCATTAGCTAAACTCACCCCCCAGATGGCTTCTACTTTGCTCTGTGTATCAATATCTGTCTTTAAATAATAACTAGTTAAGGCATTGGCTAATTCTGTATCAGTAGCTAGAGTTACACCCCAAATAGTCTCCATTTTCGCTTGAGTATTAATATCAGTCTTTAAATAATAATCAGCTAGGGCAGCAGTTAGTTCTGCATCGGTGCTCAAAGTTACACCCCAGATATCCTCTACTTCCCCCTGTGTATCGATAGCAGTCTTTAAATAGTAGAGTGCCAAATCGATATCTAAATCGGATCTCACATCCGCATAACTTCTACCTACTATTCCATTAGCCGTTAATTTGGCATACTCGCCTGCCACTGCGCCCACATCATCCATTTCTACTAAATTATCATTGGCTATTCCAATGGCCTGATAAGCTAAAACATCAGTCCCTATTTCTAAATTTACTGTTGCTTTAAATGTTGCCTCATCTGCATCGTCTATAATGCTTCTACCGAAAGCAGTTAATGGAGTTACTACATAAACATCTAAAGCTGTAGTATATATCATTTTATCAGCAGCAGTAGTTAATCCTGCTATCGATGTCAGCCCTGTATCAAGTGGTTGTTTAGCGTTTAATTGTGTCTGTACGTCAGAAGTTACCCCATCTAAATGACTAAATTCAGTGCCGTCTACCCCACCAACACTACCGGTAACAGTCCAAGCCCCAGTGATATCTTCATTTTCATCTAACATAGCGATAGAAGCCACGTCAGATAATAGGTCGCTTGCAAGAGTCTCCCAATTAACCGTATCAGTTGATACCACTAATACTTGATTATCTGTGCCTATGCTTAATTTACTCCAAACATTAGCTGCAGAGGAATAGAGAATATCTCCCTTAACCCCTGCCGCAAGCAAGGCCAGTGCGCTATTTGGTATTGCTAAAGTACCTCCGGTAGTTTCGTCTTTAGGATATAAGTCATTCCTTTTTGAATGCACTAATAGATTTCCTAAGTCATCAAGTATTTGCCTAATCTCATTGTGATTCTGTAGAGCATCTGCTTTATCTGCTATACTTACATAAAAAAGAGCACCTGATTCCATAGTATATTTGTAGTATGCTGCGGAGCTTGGTATAGCAAATACTAATAAAAGAATAGATAGTATTATTCCTATCCATAGTTTATTTTTTAACATCTTTCTCACCGCCCTTCTTCTTTATTTTTCCCATCTTCTTGATTTTTATAAAAAACTGTATCTCCTATCTTTATTTTCTCTTCATCTTCTTCAATTTTATTTACCATCTTGTAAAATTCTTCCATTCTATCTAAATGATAATGAATACCTTGAAGCTCCGCAAGAATAGAATTCATCAGTATCCTCTTCCCCAAAAATATCCCTATTAATAATTCCTTAAACATCTTTCATCCCCCTAAATCTATTAATTTGAACTAACAAAAGTAATACATCTAATTTCTTTCTTAATACTTCAGGATCCTCTATGCCCTCTAATTCATCAATAATCTTGTCTTCCAATTTCTTTAATTTTTCTTCTTTAGTTGCCATTTTTATCCCTCCCTTTTATGCCGATAAATCTATTTTACATAAAACCCAGGCACTAATTCGGGTTTTCTTATTACTCGTAAATTTAATTCTTTTAAATCCTGTTCCACTAATATATCCTGTTATATTTATATCTAACTTATCTGTAGTATATGCCCCTATCGAACCCCCATAACCACTGCCATTATCAATATAAACATTAATTGTAGGAGACTGAGCTTCTTCATATATGCCAAAAGTCAGAGTATGTGCATGGTTCGGTACAGTATGATAATGGGACGGATGTGTATGGGGCGGTGTCGTATGATAATGACTCGGATGAGTATGGGCATAAACATAATGATAATGACTCGGATGAGTATGGGCATAGATATAATGTGTATGAGAATAAACATAATGAGAATGAACAGCCATCGCCGATAAAGATGCATCAGTAAGTATCCTAGCCCCACTAAGCGTACTCACCAAAAAGCCAAAAATATTCCATCCACATCGCCAACTCAACATACCTGATAAAGAAGTAGTTGTCTGCCCTCCACCACTTTGACTTGATGCTCCTCCACCACTTGGAGTTCCAGCTGCTCCACTAGTTTGGGCACCACCACTTGGAGTTCCAGTATAACTAGTCGTTACTCCACCACCACTCGGAGTGCCAACAGAATTACTCGTTTTTCCACCGCCGCTCGGTATTCCTTTCGCATACGCCCTAAACTTCCTTATTCTGAATGATAATTTTATATTATTTATGGAAGTCATCTCTGATACAATCTCAAAATCCAGCTCAAAAGGATAACCCCCATCAAGACTATCCTGCCCCTGCTGAACATAAGTATTGCGAAGTTCTTGATAGTTATTTGCCATTATTGTATTTACTGCTATGTGGTCTCCAGTGATGGCCTCGAAAATAATATCATCAGCTCCTGCTTTGTTAGGTTTTATACTATTTGCTGTGGGCGCAGAAGCAGCCCCCTCTATCCCTGTCTGTGTATAAGCCTTGATTCGGTATCGATAATATTTAACATAAGGTAATAACAAATCCAGCCACATAGTAGAAGTGATCCTTACTCTCTCAGTCCATGCTCCGGTCCAAGTGGTTCCATTATTACTTTCTTGTCTTTCCACTATATAACCAGCAATGTTTGTGCTCATTGATTTTGCCCAAACTGCTTTCATCCCTGCAAGTAAAGCAGTAGCTACCGCACCAGTTATCTGATCAGGCACATCAACATCAGTAGCAATAACCTGAGCCTGAATACTACTCCATGCACTTCTATTTCCATAAATATCTACAGCTCTAATATATACCTGATACTCGATGTTCTGTTCTAATCCAGTCCAAATAAAACTGGTATCAGTAGTACTCACCAAACCAAAATCAGAATAGGAAGACTTTTTATATTTTAATTCATAATGACTTAAATCCTCCTCAGTATTAGCATCCCAAACAGCTTTCAACCAGGCCAAACTAGCTTGAGTAATCTCCCCCATCCCTGTTGATAAAGTTAACCCAATAGGTACCGCAGGAGCTATAGTATCTCTCATTAAACTTTCACTACTTTGGTATAATAAACCCAATAATAGATCTTCAAGTCCTTTCAGTTTAGTGGCAATAGTAACTTCATAAACATAGTACTCAATCCACTCAAGAGCCTCAGCATCTACAAAAGGAACCTCTGCTTCCGTATAATCTTTAAATCCTATTGTTGCATCCCCAGCATCTTTAAAAGGCACTTCAGGCTCTTCTTGAACTCCAAGTATAGTATCAACTCTTACTAAAGATACCTCTTGAACTAAGAAATCTTGAGAAATATTTCTTTTAGTAGAATTTACAGTAATAATCTGTCCACTTCTTATATCTTCTTTATTAGTTAGAAACGTTCCTTGAATTACTGGATTAGCATTTTGTAATAAGTCGGCTTTAGCTACATCTATAGCCCACTCCTTGTTATCAATATTATTATCAGTTATACAGAACTCAAATATACCATCTCCACCTTCAATAGCAATAATTGCGTCAATAGAGGCCTGATCATCCCACCGTATCATAATAGGGACATCAGCTCCATGCGTGATAACTATCTCTGCACCATCAGCGGGAGTACCTTCACCAGTCCCTAAAGACAATACCTTAGTGGTAGCATTTAACATAAAATCATAGTCGTCAGGATCATCTACGCCATCCCAACCTACAGTTTTAGCAACACCATCTAATTTTAGAGAAGGATGTGGCAAAGGACTGGCTGCATATTTGCAGGTCCAAGTCACAGTTGCCCCATCCCCAATAAATAGTTCAGTAAAATCTAAAATCTCATACTTAGAACTTCTGACATATACTCTATTTCTTAATTGTGATACCTCAGTATTAATAGTCAAATCTCTATAATGTTCCTGGTCATCATCTAATTGGAAAGACGCTGGATAATCCGTTTTTAGAAAGAAATGAATATCTTTGTCATAGTCCACATACCATTGGTAGCCACAAGCCTCAGCTAATGCTGTGATTGCTTCGGATACCTGAAGATAATCAAATGCTATCTTTACCACAGTTGGGCCATCAGCTACATTATCAGTTGTAAATCCTGTAGTATATTTAGCGACAATATCCTTTAATATATTTCCACCCAATTGATTTAAATAGGATTCAATAACTAACTTTTTATCTAAATCCCTTGTATGATCTATACACTCTACCTCATATGTTAGTTGATTAGGAGGTAAGAGCGCCTCTTCCTTAGATAATACTCTACCTGAAAATAATTTAGTTGCTCCTTCTTCAATTAAAACAGATTCACCTGCTTTAGGAGTTATGGCCACATCATTGCAAATAAAAGAAAAAGAAGCAGAACTAGACCTACTAGTTATCTGGTCAATAATACCCAAAGACTTGGCATCAACATATTCAGTTCTATCAACACCTGCTATCTTTACAGATATACCCATTAATGCCTCTTCCTCCCGTTAAGTTTTCTAAGTATCTCATCACTTACCTTAGCACTTAGTTTCCTAATATCTACATCATTAGCAATTCTATTATCGTGGATATCTACATATATTTTAGTTTCTGCAAAACTTGACACACTACTAGGACCTCCCACTAATCCACCACTTGCAAATGCCGGAATCGGTGTAGGAAATCCGCCTGCAATAGCACTTATTAAATTAGCAGGTATTGCCATAGTGGCTCTTATGAAGTCAGTCATGGGTTTAGCTATCACATATTCTCCTATAGTCAACCTAGCAGGAATAGTATCAGCCACTCCACCAGCTTGAAACCCTTCAACTTTACCGCCCAAATCGTAACCTACTCCACCACCTTTTTCCCAACTCATAAATGGTATAAGCCAAGGAAATAACCAAGAAAGAGCCGCTAATACAGCTAATTTCGCTATCATTGCAACTACTGCATTTATTAGAACGTTCTTTAATCCTTCCCAAAAATTTGCCCAGCTCCACTCAAAATCTTCTACCTGTCCTAAAAGCCCCAGAATTGCATTAGTCAATTGAGTTTCAAGATAACCAGTAATTGAAGTAATAATCGGTTTTACAATATTATCTAAAGCTGTAAATGCATCCCCGACATCACTCAATTTCGCAATTTGCAAGTCAAACAATTCATCAACCAACTCGATTTCTACTCCCAAATCAATATACGCTTGTCTTTCTTCCTCTAATCTTTTGATCATTGTTTCCATAGGAGTATGAGTTAGTTCATAGATTTTATCGGTTATAGTCTCATAGGCATCTATCAATTTATTTTTTTGTGTTAAATCTTCTTCTTCTTTCTTCCTTAATTCCTCCAATTTTTGTATCTCTAAAGTTCTTGCAACATTTATATTGTCTATCGCTATTTTCTCTGCTTCCATACTCAATTTTGCTTCCTTCACTATTTCTATATAATTATCATATTCCTCATTTATGCCCTTTATCTTTACTTCGTAGGGTGTATGAGTTAATTCATATATCTTATCAGTTACCGCTTTTGTAACTTTTGCTACTTGCTCCATAATATCTATATGCTCTTCTTGTGTCTTATTTACTTTTACTTGTTTTTTATTTAATTCCTCTAATCTTTTAATTTCCAGAGCATGCCATTTATCAACAATTTCTTGAGCTACTCCTTTATCAAGATAACTCTGTTTTAGTAAATCCAAATCCCTAATAGCTATTTCATAAGCAGTATGGGTTAATGCAAATATATCGTTCTCAATTTTCATTTGGGCATTAGCAAGTTCTGCTGCCTTTGTTTTATCCACTATTTCTTCTTTTAGTTCTTTTTCTTTTTTAACTAATTCTTCTATTAATTTTTTAGCTTCTTCATCAATTCTTGCTCTTTCTTCAGCTACATCAATGCCTTCTTCTTCTACTTTAATAAGTTCTTCCTTTTGCTCTTTTAGTAAACCTAATTGGATATTATAATCCTTTATTACTTGCTTTAATCTGTCAACATTAACATCTTGCTTTTTAATAGTTATACCAAATATCTTGAATTCTTTTTCTGCCCCAACTAATTCAGTACTTAAATCACTTATTACCTCTTCCATTTCAAGTATTTCCATGTTTAATCTATTCAAGTCCCAGTCCCTAAATCCTGTAGCAGCTTCGAAAGCATCTATTTTAATCTTTCCCATGTAGTCGGATAGTTTTTTAACTCCCAAAACAATAGCCGATCCTATTACAAAAGGTAAAAAAGCTCCTGATAACAGCGTAACCCCAGTAATTAAACTTGGCAGTATCACGGCAATTGGTCCAAGAACTGCCAAAGCTGCACCCAAAGCAAGGCCCCAGGTAAATAGTTTCTCTGTTAATTCTTCATTTTCATCTGCCCATTCCATTACCCTGGTGATAACATCAGTGACCTTCCCAAGCAGATCCTTGATCATTGGTGCTACCTTTTCGCCTATCATAATAGAAAAGTTTAGGAAGGTATTCTTTATCCCATCTATCGCTGCCGCGCCCGAATCTGACCATTCCAAGAATGCTCTTTCAGCACCGCCTGCACTTTCTCCTACCGATATTATGGTATCATCTAATACTTTAAAGCCTTCAGCACCTAAAGCAGAAAACCCCATCATCGCTTCTTTCCTGCCAAACAGTTTAGCCATGCTTATACCAGTTCTATCTGAGTATTCTTGAAGGTCTTTCAACACTTCCACAAGTCCCTTATCTTCAATAGCCAGTTCCGCTGAGGCATATCCCTGGTCTTCCATTGCCGCTGTCATGTCTTCGGTAGGTTTCATTAGTCCGGTAAGTACCGCTTGATATTGGGTGGCGGCTTCTGCTGTGGTTCCTGCAGTTTTTGAGATCACTGCCATAGATGCTGCCATAGCTGTTTGCTCAATATTCAAATCAGAAGATATCTTGGCTAATCCACCGATAACCGGGATTAATTCGGCGACTGTAGTTTGACCTTCCTTCTCAATGGCAAATAGTAGATCCGCAGCCTCACTTGCATCTTTAATTGCGCCTTCATAGCCGGCCATCATTTTAGTAATTCCCTTTACAACTTCAGATTGAGCTACATGTGCCGCCTTTCCCGCTTCTGCCGCAACTGTTAAAGTCTCCAAAGCTCTTACGGGGTCCTTTACTCCTGCAGATATGACCTGATAGTAACCTTCCATTAACTCTGTACTAGTACCTAAGATAGGATTAATCGTCCCTAATTTCGCTTCTATCTGGTCAAATGGCTCACTTGTAACCTTAGCCATATCAATTAGTTTTGTTTCATAAGCAGTAAAATTGAGGAATGCCTTAGTGAAAGCAGCGGTAATGGCAACTCCAGCAACAGTGGCAACTTTACCAACCTTGCCTATTTTATCAGAAAAGCTGGTTACATTTTTACCAGCTTTATCTAATGCACCTTTTAATTTTGAAGCATCACCTAAAATATTAATCCAAATATCGGCCAATCTATTTTTTCACCCCCATAAAAGCCAAAAATGCCTTATGAAAAAGCATTTTCATTTCATATATTTCAAGAGCGTCCTTCATTATCCAGTCTAAATCATCTAAGGGAATTTCCAGGCAATCCTTGTATGAGTAACCATAAGCAAAGGACAAGACTTTAGTTACTCCTTGGAAACCCCCGGCCTGAAAAACTTTTTCAAGCCAGATATTTGAAGTATTGCTTCTTGTATTCTTTCAAATTCAACAATATTAATCGCCTTTTCAAGATCATCCGTAGTTAAAGTTTCTGTACCGGGATTAAACTTTTGAATTACAACTAATAGAGTATGAAAACTAAAATCAAATTTAGCAGTTTCATCGTCTTCTTTCAATTTTTTACGTTCGATATTCAGATGTTTAATCTCATACATAGACAATGGTTTTATTATATACTCTTTATCTCCTATTTTAACAGGAGAGGTATAAATCACATCCTTAATTTTCTTCTTTTTAGCTAGATTATAACCGTCTTTTCCACCTACAACCTTTAACCCTTCAAGTTTACTTTTATCTATTTTAGTATCTTTTTTGCTTGTCATTAATATATCCTCCTCAAGATATGTGTGAGGAGTTTTTGGTTCAGCTCCCCCAAACCTTATTTTAACCTCTATTATTCTTGATATTCTGCAGTATCTTTATCATTAATTAGAGTAAATAAAGCTGAGTAACCTGCAGCGTCATACTTCGCCTTCCCGGTAACTCCAACAGACAACCTTCCAGGTCCACCTATGTTAATTGGCCATGCTAAATACCTAAGCAAAGGTATATCGATCTGTAAAGTATATGGAGTATTTGCAGCATCAGCTCCGACGACCGCACCCTGGAATAAAATCCTCATCTTTCTTTCCGTACCAGCAAGGAATTTATCATACTCAGTTTTATCCGTGAAGTCTACAGTAAAGCTAATAGGTGTTTCTCTATAACCGGTTCTAATTATCTTCCTTGGTATTGCAGTGTTGTTTAAAGAGTATTTTGCTACACACTTATTATCCCAATTAAAGGTAAAGCTTTCTAGATCATTATATCTATCAGCTTCTGTTATTTCAGCTGCTGGTTCATCTAAATAAATCTTAGCATTCTCCCAAACAAATGGATTAGTAGCTTCAAGTGATAATCCAGTTTTATCCACATAGCCTGCATTCTTAGCAATAATTCCTAAATTGGCTTTTAAAATTTTATCAGTAATAGAGAAACTTAAAGCCATTGTATTAACTACACAACCTAAGAATTCATATGCTTGACCTTCATCTCTAAACACCTCAAAAGTATATGGGAATAATGGAGTGTATTTTGAACCTCCACCAAACTCTTGCGCTAAAGTCTGCATTGGAGTAAATACATGTTTCTTAGCCACGTCAGCAGTTCCTGCAACCACAGCTCTAACATCATCAATCTTAACTTCAATTTCACCTTTTTCAACATCCATTAGAATCGCACAACTGATTGCGGCTTCCAAATCCGATATCTCACCTATGGCAATAGTATGTTCATACCATTGTCCAGCCACAGCCATTGCAGGGATATCCACTACATCATAACCCTCTGCGCCAATCGCACCAAGTGCTGTTTCACTAACTGCAAACTGTAAATCGCCAGCAGCAAGAGCAACATTACACTTCAACCAGAATTTATAGTGGGTTGTAGCAGGTGCTGCAAAGTTGAAAGATATTATACGTGAAGCTATAATATCGCCAGGAGCTACACTAAGAGTAGTTTTTATTACACTTGAATATGTACCTTTCTTTTTATCAGTATTGTCTAAACTAGTTAATACCCCTTCGTCATGTTCCCAAACTGTTTCGCAATCGCAAAATACAGTCTCAACGCTGTCTGCAGCAACAGCAGCAGCTGGAGCACCTAAAGCACTTCTTAAGATATGCCCGATACTTACTGGATGAACTTCCACTACTAAAGGTCCACCAAAAGCTTTTTCCCCCTGGTAAGATCTGGGTTCGTCAAGTATCCCTCTCTGTATGGCACTTACAACATCCTCAATGTCCCTAGTTAAACCTTCAGTTACAAAAGGTAAGAAACAATCATTAGCAGTTACTACTCTTGTTCCCCAGGTTACTTCTTTTTTAATTCCGATGTGTCCTCGATTTCCTAAACTCATTTAATTTCACCTCCTCTTCCTTTATATTTTTTAGACTTAATTTTAACTTTCCTTTCTTTGATCTCGTCAAAATAGCCACTATCTAAATATCTCTTTATCTCTAAATCATCGTCAATTGTTACAATTGCTTTAGGTTTAAAGATTCCAAATCCGACTACTTCAAGTTCGCTACCTCGATTATATTTTAATTTCATAATCTCACCCCCTCTTCATTCCCTGGTCACAAAGCTCTGCCTTAAAATTATTTTTATATCAATCTCTACTCCCCTGAACGGATAAGAGCTAAAATCAAATCTGGTATCCGGGAAGCTAAAATATAGACATTCCCCATCCAGATCAATATGAGCCCCCAGGGCTTTTTTAATATCGAAATTCAAATCAAGAATTCCTTTATTAGTGGCATCCCCAACTATCTGTTTATCAACATCGAAGATCTTTATATAACCAAATATGGTTAAAGTAAAATTTATCTCTGTATCGTGGGGCATAGTTACCGGCTCTTCCGGTGCATTGGTGGGCTCCATAATAATACAGGGGAACATATTTGTTGGAATATCATCCCTAGTCCCTGAATAAACGATTTTAATATAAGGGCTCAAGACAACATCCTCTTCTAAAATGGTTTTGACCTTATTCCAGATTGTCTCTAATTTCATCTTGTTCTTTCCTCTAAATATTCAGTAAAGATATTGACAATATTCTTTTTATCATCTTCCTGAAAAAGTAGAAATTTACGCTGGGGTATTTTAGCAGTCCTTGCTTTTTGATGAACCTTCATAGCAAAAACATCTTCCCCGGTCTTAGGATCAACCCAGTGTAAAACTCTGGCTTTTACCGGAACTATGGTCCTTGCCGGTATCTTAATAGAGCCACCTTCCTGGTGTATTTTCATATAATCACGCTGAGTCCCTATCTGTACCTTCTGGTTGGACACGACTTTATAAACAATAGACCCTTTACCCATTCCAGTATCCTGTAAGATCTTCGCTCCTTTTCCTCTTTTTCTTCTCATGGCTATAGTCATCGGGGAAAGCGGGGCCCATTTTTTAGGCCTACCTTCTGCTCTAAAATTTTTATCGATAGAAGAGAGCATTAAAATACCGCACTTCTTCAAAGGGATTCTAAGATCTTTAGATTTATCCCCAGCTTTTTTTAATAAAGCTCTCACCTTATCATCGTTTTTAATCTCATAACTGATTAATGCTCCGTTAGTCATCAGCTAAATCCTCTAATTTATTAGGATCGGTTTCCCAGTTGGTCTCATCCCTCTCATCAAAGGTCCTTTTATAATCTTTGGTAGAAGATTGAATAGCCCCCACGTCTACAGTGATCCCTTCGATTTGCTTCGTCCCCGCTGCTATTTCCTTTAAGGTCTCTTTTGATTCTTTATACTTTTCAATCCAGGCATTTATACTCGGAGTATTTCCACTATAAAGTCCTCGCATTACATAGTAACTTGCGATATCTTCACTTAAAGATTTTATAATGGCCGGGGTAGTTTCCAAAGCGTCAATGGCAGCCAATAGATCAGATGAAAAAGCTGCTCTTATTTCTGCATCAGCTTTGATTATAGACTTAGCTAATAATGCAGAAGGCACTTCGGTTTCTTTCATGTTTAAATTAGTTAATACATCAGTAGTTTCACAAAAAGCCATCTAAATCTCCCTTATTTATAGGGGGGTTTCTATCCCCCCCTATATTTTTATTCATTCCTAAAATTAAATTTCAGGAACATCGTCATGATCGGCTGCTAATTTATTATTTGAAGTCACTTGCACAGCAGTAACCTTATATTCGCCCACAGCAGGATTAGTTAAAACAATTTTTCTATCTAAATCAGGTAAAGCCACAACAGCATCCCTAATTTCTGCACCAGTCTGGTCGTCTTTAGCACTATCCTCTACTCCAGCCAATTTAGTCTTTTCCGCTGCTAAATATGCTTCATTTGCTAATTCTGTTGCGCCAACTTCTCCTGCAGCTATTGGTCTTGCAACAGCAAGCACAGAACTTGCTCTTGAAATATTAACTGCTGCAGTATTAACTTTTCCTACAATCTCATCATCAGTATAAGGAACTGCATCTGGATCTAATTCTATTCTTATAATAGCCATTTTCGGCACCTCCTTTCATTTAATCGTTCTCAAATTCAATCGCTACTTTATGATCATCTGTGATATAAATTTTAGTGATTTGTTTACCTTCTTCTAAGGCAGTAAAGATATTAGCAAGTATTGAAGCAACTCCCTCATTAATATTGACTTTTATGGTCTCTCCTTCAGCGATTATGACATTTATGGCTTCAGATTCTATAACCTGTATATTGATAACTTCCGGCTCCTCTATTTTCACGTTTATATCGGTCATTAATCTACTCTCCTCGTCACATCAGGTCTAACTTCTATCGTCCCGGACAGGACTGTTATTATATTTTGCTCAGCCCTTTTAGCTTGAATATCATAATAATAGGTTCCCCGGATTAGATTCTCTGTATCATTAGGCAATAAGATAATTTTGGTCTGGCCATTTATCGGATCGTAATGAGTTTCAATATCTTTTTTTATTACTGCTTTATCATCACTATCACTATAATATTGTTTCATAGTAAAAAATACTTTCCATCCGGTAATATCTATTTTACCGCCATCAGAATTGGTAAAATTTAAAGTATATTCCCTACTATCTCCCCGATAAATAGGATTCAAAACACACCAACTATTAATCATTTAGATCCGAATCTCCCTTATTATTAGAGGGAGAGAACATAATCCTCCCCCTCTAATTCTATTTATTAGGCTATTGCATCAGCTATTCTATATCCACAAGCAGCACAAACTATTTTTTCAGTTTCTATCTGACCCACTTCAAACCAATCACTATGCTTTACTTCTATTCTTGCCCTTCTGGTTTGAAATTTCTGAGATTGGAAGGTATAACCCAAAGAGAATTTCTTTATCCCAGGTCTAGGCTCTACGTAGGCCAATATGGCATTTTTGCCCCAGAGATAAGATAAAGATTCAGCCTTCCCTTCTTTGGCTGCATTATAACCAGCTTTACCGACTATTACTTTCTCTATTCCAAATAATTCAGCCATAAGATCAGTGGTAAGTACGGCCTTTTGGCTATATTTGATTCGTTCCAAAATCTTAGGATGATGTTTTAAACTTTCAAAAACAGCCTTTCCTAATAACAATACATTAGGTTCTTTGAAAATTACTGCATGTATGGCATCCTTCCCGACTTCAATATCAGCTATTGGATTAGTGGCGGTAACATCAGTATAATCATCCCAAACACCATTTGTCGGACTATGGGCCGCTAATTTTAACTCCAGCATATCTTTAATCCTCATTTCTAAACTTAATTGAAGGATATCAGTTAAAAATTCTACGGTATCTACTTGAAGATTTAGAGGTTTATCCGCATTATCTTTTTCTATATCATCAATTAAATCATTTAAGGCATGCTCATCACATACATAACCATCAGTGGTTACTTTCCAATCCACGGTTCTTGATTCAGTTTTAGGTGCCCTCAAAGTTTTGGGAATCCTAAACCGATCAGCTTTAGAATTATATATATAATATATATCCGATTTCTTTTTAACCGGTACAATCGGCAAAATTTCTGTTCCAATATAGGCCGCATTACGGTACATTATTGAGATATTAGTTAAAATTTTATCAGTATGAACATTTACAGGTTCTGGCATTTATTTTCAACTCCTTTCTTTTTAATTATTCATTATTATTTGACAATACGATTATACAGAACCAGCAGTGTATATATGGGTGATTAAAACTTCTATTATTTCATCTGCACTAGCAGCAGCCTCCAGAGCTATTGCTCCGACATATTGATTAACATTAGCCACTACACCTTTCCCGTCACCATTAGAAGTTATTAATGCTCCCTTATTGAATCCTCCGAGTGGGCCTTCTGCGGGGCATTCTTCAGCCATTACTAATTTACTTGTCCCTAATAATCTTACCCTGGCAGCCTTTTCATCAGCAGGATAATTCTGTAAAATCCCGATAGATATTGAACTATTTCCGTTACTTGCGATAACATCGCCATCTACATTTAATTTTACAAAACAATATTGCTTATCAGTCAAGACTTCACCAGCTTTAAAGGTTATATCTAAAGTTCCAGCGGTAGCTTGAGACATTATTTAACACCTCTCTTCTTTAGTTTTTAATTTAATTATTCTTTCTTTTTTTCTTCGGTTGAATCCAGAACAGCTAGGACAGCTTCTCGATAAGTAGCTTTTTCATGATCATCCATGTATTTCTGGACTTTCTTTTCTTCCGGACTTAATTTATCTTTGCCTTCTTCCTCTTCCTCTTCGCCCTTGCTTAATTCAGCAAAAATGGAATCAGAGAAATTAGGTTGAAGTTCGATAAATTTTTCCAGTAGTTCGCGCTGTGAAAGTTTTGTCTCTTTGTCATCTACCGTAAACTTGATCTTCTTCTCGTCAGAAGTGGACTCTACAAGAGCCATTAAAACTTCTTTCTGTTTAGGTAGAAAACGCATGTCTTTGTCAGAGCAGTGATCATCAATAAAGGTTTTAATTTCGGTTTCTCTTTTTTCCTTAGAGATTTTGCCTAATTTTTCTTCTGCTTCTTTGGATTTTTTCTCTTCGGCTTCAAATTTTTCCTTGAATCCTTTGACCTCTTCCTTTTCCTTATCTGATGCCTCCTTCTCCTTCTCAATTTTCTCGTAATCTTCCACTGCAACATATTTTTTATTTTCGATTTCTGTTATTGTTACTTTACCGGGCATAACATAAACCTCCTTTCTTTTTTTATCGACCTTTTTAGTCATTTTTTCATATATAATTAAATTGGCATCCTCATTAAAATCATATAAGGCAGCAATATCTTTTAAATTGGTTACTGCTGGTAGATCAGCACCTAAAAAAGCTATTGCCGAAAGTACCTTATTATATTTCTTTTTGGTGCTGGGCTCGGTATAACCGACTAAAATCTCACTGGATATTCTCTTATATGCTCCATTTTTAATTAATTGATATAAAACCTTAGGCACTTCCTTAATGTTAACTAAAATTTTATCCCCAGCCCTCTTTAGTTTGGTGATCCAGCCACCTGCCGGTAGTCCTGTTTTTCTTAATAGATCCTGCTTATCACCATGACCTAATTTTACCTTCGGCTTTAATTTATCAATTATTTCATTAGTGTTATTTACGATATCATCAAGGTCCTTATCGGTGATTTTATTACCTTTCCATGTTCCTTTACCAAATACCTCAACATCTTTTAATTCATAGGTCTGGGAATAGGCTTCCAATATTGCCAATTCCATAGCGTTTAAATTCCCCTGGGTTTCAGTTTTAACCCAGTTACCCTCTTTATCCTTTTTCCAACCTGCTTTTTTAAGACCGGCCCAGGCTGTGGCATTAGCCAAACCTTCTTTTTCTGCCCGATCTTTATACTGCTCCCAGGCATTATTATAAATATCAATCCAGGTTTTTTGGGCTTCTGCCGGTAAACCTTTTATCCCTTCCGGGATATTACTCGGATACTTGTAAGGCATATAACTCAACTCCTTTTAAATTTACAAAATTTTTAGGTTTTATAGCCATTATCCCCGCTTTCCTTTCCTTAGATATCGGGGTAAATTTCTCGAATTTAGTTACTGGTACCAAAAGCCCTCTGCATTGATAATGATTAGGTGGCTTTATTCCAGCCAAATCAGGGTCATTTTTTAAAAATACCTGGCCATCCAATCTTATACATATATCAGTGGTTCTATTATCCAAAACTGAAGAATAAGCAACCGCCGGCACAAAATCCCCTACTTCTGGATCATTCATCATAGCCCAGCGCCCTTCATTATAGGCATCACTAAAATTAGTTCTTACTACATTTTCAAGGTGCCAGGGAGTCAATTCTTTTCCGGTCTTTATCTCTATTGCGGTAGTTCCAATATATTCTTTAAAAAATTCATCTAATTGAAACATTATTGCCGGTGTAGTTGCTCCACTTTTAAGGCCGTTATATAAAATTGCTTTTGATTCTTTTAAGACATCATCCCTCATTACCCCGGCAATCCAGAAGGATTTATTATTTAAATATTGCAAGGCTTTAGTAGGTGGCAGACCGGGAATTATATCGATAAATTTCATTTTACCCAGTTCGCTCTTTACCTCTTCCCGGCCATACTGCCATAAATCCCTTAGATACTCCTGTATTTTGGTTTTTAATTCCCCTACATAAGATAATCGTATTTTTTCAATCTGGGAAGCCGAATTAGTTTCGATGATCTTCCTTTTCAAGATATCTTTTTTAAGAGCTTCTTTCTGTTTAGTTATAATCTCTATAAAATCTTCTTTGGCCTTTGCTTCCCATTCATCTAAATTCTTTACCATCCTGGTAAAATTACATTTCTTTTCGTATTGATTAGGTTGCCTTGATAGGCCAGCTTGATAATCTTCTGTAAAGCCCCCGCCTTTCGGTTTAGGCTCAGGTAAGACTATACCTTCTTCTTTAGTTGGAATTTTGAGGAATGGCCTGATCCATTCTTCTTCTGGATTAATCAATCCTGCATAAACCAACATTCTAGCGATCTTGGTTTTAGCTCCCTGGTCCTCTTTAATTAATGATTCAAACTTGAAATAGGGATATTTAGGTTTAGTAAAATTAAAATCTATTAATCGCTTTATGATCTGTTCCCGGACTATAGTATCTTCGGTTTCCGTACCTAAATAATCAAGGATATAAATAAAGATATCAAAATGAGTTTTAGAAAGAGCCCAACTTCCCTTTTCCCCGGTGTCCATCAAAAGAGTACCCACCAATAAGGCCCGGGCAATCATGTTATTATTCGTATCAAAGGCCGATTTATATCCTGCATCTCCCCTTCTGGTAGCCTCTAAAAGTTCAGCTTCCAATCCTTTCGGCATTACCATCGCGGTATCGGTCTGAATGTTCTTCAATATATCTAAATATTCATCCTGTTTAGTTTTGGGAGTACCTGTTTCATAACGACCTATTACGGTGGGTTGGCCGAACTTTTCTAAAAAGATATTCCAGAATCTTTGGATAATATCATTAGAGAAATAATACCGGTAGGCTGCCCTAAAATCGCTTTCGCCATACAAGCTATCTGCATCGTCATCATTGGGATTGTAGGCAAAGAGAATAAATTTATTGATAGGTAAATGTTTATTGTAACCTTCAATTAGCCCTTTTTCTTTAATATTGCCGTGCTCATCACATAGAAACATATAATTTGCAGCTTTCCGGACCTTGATATTATCAATCCCGATCATCCCTTTAAATTCTCCGGTGGGAAGGACTTTATAATTAATCTCAGCCACAGAAAAACCATCCCTCATGGCATTCCATATTTTAAGCAGGGTATTATTTACGTTCCCCTTCATTTCAGAAAAACAATGCTCTATAAATTCGGCCTGCTTAACCGCTTCCTGATCATCCTCATCTTCCGGTCTTATACTCCAGGGGGTAGATAACCGGGCATGCTTTTTCAACATAAATACAGCTTTAACCTGACCATCTCGCCTTTGCATTTTTCTATATATTTCCAATCCCTTTTTTTCTACCAAATCATCGGGGTTGTAGGCAGGAAGATCACCAATTCCCCAGATGTCAGTTCCAGAATGGGATATCTCACCCATATCTGGTTTAGCTAATTTCTTTATAACCTCTTTGGTATTTTGAAATATAACTTTTAAATCCATGAATCCCCTTTAGAAATAAAAAAGAGAGCCAGTAAGAAGTTTTTAAACTTCTTAAAATTGGCTCTCTAAGGTGCTCTCGGTTTATTTGATTTTCAGAATATAATATTTTTTTTCAGAATAGCATAAAATTAATTATTAGTCAATCTTCTACTTCATATAATGAGAATTACAAAGTTCTATTACCAATCTTGTTCAGCACTCGGTCGTTTCCCTGCACCCTTTCCCTCTATTATAGATTCCAATTCTTCTGGAGCGATTACTGCTCCATAACTAGCCATACCCAAAGCAATAGCCAGGTCAATTTTTTTAGTTCCCGATTTCTTAACGATTCTCCAGCCCCGGACAGAATAAACCACTTTACAATTAATCAGGGATGTTCGGAGTTCTTCCGATTCATAAAAATTTATCCCCTGGCTTTTGATCAGGTTGAAAAGGCATTGACTAAAGGCGATACAATTCCCCTGAGTCTGAGGCAATTCCACCATATTTATATCTTCTTTTCTGAGATCCTGAGCCAATTGAATAGCCTGATAGGGATCAAAATAGACTCCCTGAATATCATAAAGTTTAGACAATTCGATCAGGTATCTTTTAACATCATCAAATTGCATTTCTTCTGTTTCCAAGGGAATATAAACTTTATGGTCCACCGAAAAAATTTTGTTATCAATCTTTCCTACCCCACAAATAGCGGTATAGTCATTCCTATATCCCACATCAAGCCCTAACCATATAGGAATTTTTACCTTTGGCTTCTTGACTAATTTATAATCAATGCAAGCTCTAAAATCTTCATCGGTTACGAAAGAATCTTCTTCGCTCACCCATAAATTTTTATGTAACCGCTTGAATAGGTTGGGTCTCATCCCCGGCTTGTGCTCCTGGCTATCCAAATATTTTTCAGTCACAAAGGAAGAAGGATTCGCTTCCTCTCCTTGCTTGATGTAGAAATAACTTTCCGGAGTATTGCCTTTTTTTGATTCCTTTACTAAATCCCAGAGTATCCCTTCTTCGTTCCGGCCAGCGGTGGAGGTCACCAGAATCAAGGGATATTTGTATATCGGAGATAACTGAAGTTCTTCAAAAAAGAATCTTAGGGAATCTGTATCAAAAGAGGCCAGTTCATCAATACAAATTAATAGGCAGTTGAGGCCAGCACTTGACCGATAAGACGAACTCAGACATCTTAAAATCGTTCCGGTCTTGATGTTTTCGATATAATCGGCATGGATCCGGCACTTTCTATCAAGTTTTGGGTTCTTCCTAATCATAGTAACGATTTTCCGATAAGTGATAAAGCTGGATTGGTCCTTGCTATTAGAGCAAATATAAATTTCCCCAGACTCTTGGGTGACCAAAAACCAGCTCAAGACTATTGCCGAGAAGGTAGATTTACCATTTTTTTTGGCTAGGCTCACAAGTATTAACCGGGGCCTGTTCTTATAGAAGCAATCTGTAAAGACTTCTCGCTCCCAATCCTCAATCCTGATCAGCTTTTGTCTTTTCTCTGGTAGATAAATCTCTTTTTCAGCAAATTGAATTATATCTTCTTTATATTTCAGGAAAGAAAAGCCTTTACTTTTGTTAGTCTTTGATTTTTCCGGCCACCTTAATTTTAAATTATCAAGTTTCTTTCTCCTAGATTCCGGAGTTTTAGCATAATAACTTGACTTTGGTCGAAACTTTTTATTTTTAGCGATATAAACCACCCCTCTAAAATAGCCTTAAAAACGATTCTAAGCACCTTTTAAACGATAATTTTATACTTATACGTTACTTTATACCAACCCCCTTTCTAGCCTTAAATCTTAAAAATAGCTAAAAGTTATAAGAAATAAGGCTTCTTTTGTTATTTTGACTAAATTCAGGCCTTCAAATTTCGCTTTTAAGGGAGGGTATAGAAAACCCCGCTTATGATTGTATGCGTTTTCTGGTCTTTTCACTTAAAAACTTGCACGTTTACAGGTCAAGCCCGGGGCCCCGAGCTTAAAGATTCTCGGTGAATATGGTTTTACAAAGAGACCTTTTCTCGATCCCTGCCTTTTTGCACATCTCTTTAAACTCTTTCTTGCCGAGATTCCCTTTAGATAGCTTCTTTTTAGATTCCCGGTTAAACTTTTTTAATCGAATTGATTCTAAATTATTCTTTTTACACCAAGCCAAAGCCGCTTCTAATCTTTCATTCACCATAATTATCATACCCCCCTTTTATCGATAAAATGTATTAGAGACCCTTTGTTTATAAGGGTTTCAACAACGTCCTATAAGATACCTTATGTAAAGTAAATCTCTTAACTTTCGCTTTTAATTACTTCCCCGTAATGCCTTCGTCCCAGAAAATCTTTAAAGTCTAACCAGGCATTCAGACAATGGATAAGCGATTTTACTTCTTCCTCTCTCTGAAACGGTAAGTTTTTATCCTCTAATTCTGTTTCTAACCTCTCCTTAATATTCTCAATTTCTTTAGTCGCTACTTCCTTAAACATCATAAACCCCCTATTTTATTTTTCCAACATTTTAGAGAAGTACATTCAGTCACTCACAAGCCTCTTTTCTACTTCTCTTTTTTGCTATTTTTTTAACGAAAGTTATTTTATTTTTGCCCTTGTTTTGGAGAAGTACGTTTTTTATCTTTTCTTGTATCCTGTAACCCTTTATTCATAAGGGTTTTAAAGCCCTCTTAAAATCCCTTATTTTATTTTTTATGCTTTTTCTATCGTCTTTCTAAAGCTCTTACAAGAGATCAAAAAACATCGTTCGTTTTTTAATTTTTTAAATTTAATTTTCAAAAAATATTGAGATGTAGATTTGCCTTTCGTAACCAAACAATTCTACTTCTCGAAATTTCCTTAAAATATTTTTAAGAGATTTTGGAGCATTAGATTTCGTTTTTGCAGCTTCCGATTCTAATGCTCATTTTTTTATAATTTTCCGAAATTCAATTTTTTTATTTTTTTTGAGCTTTAGATTAGAGTTTTGCAGAAGCCAATTTTAGTGCTCAAAATTTGCTTAAAAATAAAATAAGGTTTTTTTGAGAAGTACAAAAGTTACCTGTAAAGTGCAATTCCTACTTCTCTTTTTAAAAAGTTTCTTAAGGTTTCATTTCGATATTTTTTGTCTTTTTTTAAGAAGTACAATATATTTCGTTTTTAATGCTCCGCAACCTTTATATAATAGGCATTATAGGACATCGTTTTTTGGACTTATTTTATTTTTCGCCCATTTTTACTTTTATTCTAAACCTTATGTAGGAGCTTAAAAGTGTTGGTCAAATTTCATTTAAAATAAAAAAAAGAGAATCGGCCAAAGTTGGTCCTTTTACCCTTAAATCCCAAAGCCATTAATAACCTCTTTATTCTCATCATCATCAATCCCTATATATCTGAAAGTTACTTTAATATTCCGGTGATTCAACAGATTAGAGATCCTTTCGATACTGATCCCCTGCATGCGCAAGTGATAGCCAAAGGTTTTTCTAAGCGTATGACCACCGACTTTGCATTTAAGGCCTGTATCTTTACACCATTTGTTTATTAACTGATAGGCTCTAATCCTGGTGATTGGCTTGTTCTCTTTTGATTTCTCGTTAGTGAATAGGTACTGATCCAGGTCAAATATATCGGTTCTTTTCAGGTAATGATTCAAGGCCTCTTTGATCTGCTTATTAAAGAAAACCTTCCGGGTCTTTCCGGTCTTTTGCTCTTTGATATCCAGATAATCTTTTAACTCCCCCCGGTTATTTTTGACATCTTTAAGTCTTAGGGATAATATATCCCCGATCCTCAGGCCGGAGTTAATACCAAAAACGAATAACAAATAATCCCTTGGATTTTTTTGCTGGTATAGGTTCCCCCTGATCTGTTTTATTCGATTTTCTGACCTTATTGGCTCTACGATATTCATACTAAATAACCCCCTATCTTTTATTTAATCTATCTGACTAAACTATAACATAGGTTAAGCAAAAAAGCAAGTATTCTATCAAAATGAATCAAAGTATTCTATAACCCTTATTTTATATAGCTTTTAGAATTATACACAATAAGCCTTGTGTTAAATATAAGTCTTTTCGGATCACGCCAGGAAATGGGAAAATGGGAAAAAATGTAACCGGAGAGAAATGTCAAAATCCACCGAGCCACTCCGACAGGATCATAGCCACTCCGAAGCCACTCCGATAAATATTAAAATCTTTACAGACCTTATGCCATATAGCTTTCCTGTTCTTTTTTTTATTTTTTTTTGGCCTATCACCTGTTTTGTTTAATATATCCGACAAAATCGTAATATAGATTAAGCAAAAAATCAAGTACCCTCTTATAATTTTTTCCGTAAATCCAAAAGCCTTTATTTCTTAGCCTTCCCAAGATTACACAGATTTGCTTTTGTGTTAAGTGAAAAACAAATAACTAAATTCGACCTGGCTATTTAACAACTCTCGGATTATTTAATTTTTTTAATCCTTTCTTCCCTTATTCTGTTCCACTCTCCAGATGTCCCCACAAAAATAAATTCAAGACTTTCCTCTACTTTCATTTTGCAGGTAATTACGTTCATAGTCTTGCAACCATCCCGGGGACAGATTATCTCCAATATCTTCGGCTTGCCGGTGGCAATGTCCATCCCGGGCAATCCATCAAAAAGCCTTTTACCACACTTCTTACACCGTATCCTTATTTCTTTAATTTTATATCACCTGCCTTATCTAGTCAATTTACTCCCACCCGGAGATCAACCTGCCATATTTCTCCATCTCTTTATAACTAAATCTTCCCTGCCATTTTTAATATCGCCAAAACTTCCATAATTATTACTGCCCCAAAAAGTCCCCACCAGGCCCAATCATTATTCCATTCTGCTTTTTTGACCGGATCGCTAAATCCTTCAATTTTTTCTTTCACCAATCTGAATTTCATTTAATCACCTTCTCTTTTATTTTAATAATTTTTGGTGATGGCATACTATCACAATCATTACACCATCCGATTAACGGATTTATGATAGCGTCTCTATATATTTTTTCTGCAAGCTCTTTATTGTCTATTATTTTTGTTTCATTGATTAGTTTTTTACAATGTCTACATCTTGTTTCTACTTTATATTTCATTTAGTTGCTCCCTTTTCCAGGCTTTTCTTATATCTATAAACCTCAAAGAAATCTTCTGCAGTTAAATCTTTAAATGATAGATAAGGTCCAGGCAAATTACCGTTATATACTCCCGACCTATTCTCTGTAATAACTAAACGTTTATCAAATCCGTTACTCAAAATATTATTATTGATTATTGCATAAAGAATTTCTATGCTTTGTTTATTCATTTAATTACTTCCTTTAATCTCAAATAAATGAAATACTAATCCTAGATTTTCTATTTGGAATGTTGCTATATATTTAATTATTTTAAGATAATCCTCACCCAGAGGATGACCCGTACCGGCTAATCTAAAATATCTCTTTTCTTTCTTTGCTTCTGAATCCACCATTGCCCATAATTGAGGGTTTTCTCGCTGAATTTTGACTGTTAATATTTTAGCGCCTTTAGGTAATTCTAAATTAAAATGATCTTCTATGGGGACCGGATATTTAAAAATCGTTAACATATTAATTTCTCCTCCAGTTCTTTAATTTTATTCTTTAGTTCTATACAAGTTTCATTATTATCAGGCAATTTCTTAATCATTTTTCTGTATTTTTTAATTTTATTCTTCTCCCTGCGGTGCCCCTGTTTATATTTAACACATCCCTCTTTATTCCGACTTATTTTCCTTGTTCCTCCACCTATTTTTTTCATACTATCCCCCTTCCTTGGAGTTGGACTTATCCTCTTTTCTCTAATCTCCTATCCCTCCCAGCTAATTTTACTATTTTGCACATCCCCCCAATTCTTGAACTTACCCTTGTATCTATCTGATCATCTATCTGTTGTAGTGAAAAGTTAGAGGTTATCAAGGTATGGAGCATCTCCTGCTCCCGGTAATTGATGATGTAATAGGTTATCTGCTGAACAAATGCGGTCATCTTTTCGGCCCCGATATCGTCAATAGCAAGGGTCCCAGAAAAAGAAGCAATTTCCTCTGCTCTTTCAAATGGAGTTATTTCATCATCTTTTCTAAATGAGCTTTGCAGTTCCATTATAAAACTTGGATAGCTGATCCACTCAACTTCTTTTTTTTTGGCTTTTAATATCTCTTTTGCAATTCCGGCCATTAAGACTGTTTTACCCACGCCGGCTCCCCCTGTAATAAACATAGATTGCTCAATGCCTTGTTTTACTATATTCGGCTTATCGCATTCTATATCTCTAAATTTAATAGGTATAATAACAAGCCGTTTTCGATATAATTTTTTTTCATGGATCGTTTTGCATTCATCAGAGCAAAAATATCTTTTAGGTCTGATCCACCTTTCCTTTGGGATAGCTTCAAACTCAAATTCCTTACCGCATATTATGCAGGTATCTTTATACTTCGTAAGTTTCTTCCAAGTGTTTATATTTATCTTTTCTTTTTCTATCATCTTTTTTACCTCGCTTTGTATCGTATCTTTGATTTTTTCCATTTTTGTCTCCTTCTTTATAATCAGAATTAGTTTTTTCAAGCCAATTATTTATAAAAAGTCTTTTACCCTGTCTTTTTTTATTAGGATTGTCCAATAACCAATTAGTCATTCTCTTAAATTGTTTATCAATATTACAATTAGGGTATTGTTTTCTTAATTCAAATTTATATTCCTCTGTTATCCCTGTGAATTTGCCCTTATTATAATTAAAACAAATCTTATTTATCTTTTTTTTTGCATCATCATTTTCTTTAAGAGTTTCTTTATTCTCTTTAAGAGTTTCTTTAGACAAATGTTCGCCCCCCCTGACATCTTTATTTTTTATACCCTCTCCTTGATTGTTAGGCATGCCTAAACTAACCTTTTTGGTTAGTTTTACTAACCGATTTTGTAAGTTTAACTTACCTTTTTGGTTAGTTTTACTAACCTTTTTGGTTAGTTTTTTATCATCATTCAAAACTAACTCTTTTGGTAAGTTTTTCCATTTTTCATAATGCTCGTTAAATTGATAACATTTATTTTTTACAATTATTTTATTCTCAAGAATCATTTTATTAATATTTTTTCCAATATGCTGTTCGGCCATTCCTATATCGTCAGCTATTTGCCTTTTTTTTAACTTTTTAGTCCAATCCTGCCTTCTTTCTCTATCATCAAAACCCCAACTCCACCGGATAATATAAAATATTATCCTCATCTCATCTTTGCTTAATAGACCTTTAGCAAGTATATCTATCAATATTTTATTTTTTATTGGAGTAGAATCTTTAGGGATCATCTGTCAATTTTGTTTCCTTTTTTTTATTATTTTATGCCGGGGGCAGGTTTTGAGTGGCCTGCCCCCGCCACTTTAAGCACTCTTATATAAAGAAAAATTAAACCACAATCAAAAGCACCACCCCCCTTTATCAGAAAAATTTTAAAACTGCTTCCAAGTCTTCTTTAAGAACTTCAAAATTATAAATATTCTTATCTGCATTTAAAGTGAATGCTATTTTTTTCTTGTCAGCAGATTCAGGTTCTTCTGCTATAAATTCAAAAGCTTTTTTATCATCACCTAAATTCTGCGCAACATCAAAAGTAGGAATTATTAATTTCAAGCAATCTTCCATTATTTACTCACCCCCCCTTTATTTATTTACTTCAATGGCCAATCTGTAATATATAACCGGTTCCTTGTTTTTTACTTTTTTCTTATCTATGTCGGCAATTAAATTCTTAAAATAATTCTCAGCTGCTGCTAAATCTACCCTAGTGGCATGGCGAATTTTAATCTCCCGGCCTAACCTTATATCATTCAATAAATCCGTTATTGCAAATAATTCTTTATAGGTCACGTTTATATTCCCCCTTCAAGGAAGTAAATTGCTCTATTAATAACTTGAGAATTACAACGTACCTTCTTTATATCTATTTGGCTTAAAGCATAAATAGTTTCTTTGATATTCATTTCATTACAATCCTTAAATCCCGAACAAGTATGTTTTTTATATCTACTTCCCCAATATCCACAGGCATTAGGCCAATGTTTACAGTCTACACATCTTACTAATACTTCTTTAACCATCTTATTCCCTCCCCCTTTCTTTATAGAAATACCAATATTCTTTATAGTATTTTTATAGTTTATTTATAGTCCATTATTACCCCAAAAATACCAGGTAAAACCAGACCATTAAGCCCGATCCGATTAGCCAATATATAAATTCCATGTTATTTTACATCCGGAAACTGTTTGAATTTTTTTAACTGCGGCTGCCATTTTATTATGCTGTCTTTAATATAAACAGGTATGCCCTTTTTATAGCAATTAATAAGTATTGATTCGATCCAATGCCTTTTAGCAAATATCCTATCCTTCCTATTCCCAGTTTCAGCACCCAAGATCACCCAGTCAACGTTCTCTAGATCTATAGATATTTCATTAAGCAATGGTTCAAAACAGATAAATTTTAAATTATCAGGATTAGATATTTTAAACTTTTGATATTCTAAATAATCATAATTTCTAGTATCAGTAATTGTTATCCCCAGCCAACAATTAACCGGGAATTTATACCACAAATATACCCCTGGGAATTTAGTCAAAAATTGGAAGATATGCTGGGGATATTGTCTTATCTTCTCTAGTACCATTTCCATCCATTCATTTTTCCAATATTTAATTTCTGACATCGATCCTATGAATATCTTTTGGGTCTTTTGGGGGAATTTCTTATCGAATTGAGCCTCTAAAAATGTAATCTTAAAATCTTTTAATCCGGATAAATGATCTCCGGTCCAGGCCCAAGTAGGATGTTTTTTCCAATAATGATTAAATTCAATTTCAATCATTCGCTTATAACGGAAGTTTGCTATCTTTCGGGCATAACAATATTCACAATTATTTAGGCAACCCCATACCGGATTAAATGTGAGGTCACACCAACCTATTTTATTTTCCATCCTTTAATCTCTCCCTATAATTTTTTTAAAATCTATTACAGTTAATTCGTGACCTTTAAATATTGCTGATTCACCAAAACCTCCCACAATGTAAATATTATTAGCGTCTAAATCATCTGACATTTCCGCATATAATTCATGATAACTTTCAGCATCTGTTATAATTAAGATTTCATCCCCATAAATTGTAATTAGACTAAATTTTTCCTTTTTACTCGTCATCTTTTTTACCCCCTTTAAAAATTCTTTTCTGGACATTAACTGTTTCATTCATTGGGTCCTAAATTCCCTGGAAATGTGCATTCATATAATATATTCGATAATTTAATATATAATTTATCGGGATTAATTTTATCTAATATTATTTTTTGCTTTCGGTTAGCTTTAGCTTCATCCATCATAGAAAGGCAAATCATCAAAGCCCTAATCTCTTTTTTATGTAAATTAACCTTTATTTTCATTTTAATTAAATCCCCTTTTCTATAAACTTATTCAGCCTGATCTTCTCGTTTTTCTCTTTTCTTAGCATTTGCATTAAATAACCTTCATCAATATTTTGTAATATACAATCTTCGATAATCTTCCTGAGTACGTCCGGGGGTAGCGAATCAAGTTCTACTACCATATCAGAACCATAAAGATCAACGAATTTATTGTAATTAGGATCGCTTTGTTTGCCAGGATCAGAAGGTAATTTGTATTTTTCTATCTGTTCTTTCGTTAAAGCAATCCTTTTATAATTAATAGATACATCAAAATCTTCAAGTCTTTTTGTGATAGAATTGTAAATAGATAATCCTGAGGGGTCAAAATCACCACAATAATATAGATAGCATTCTTTTTTGTCATGAGCTTCATATCTCTTGGCGGCTTCATATACCGCCGTTCTACTCAATTGTCCCCTTGCTACCATTAGAGCAACGTCATGTTTATAAGTTATTTCGGTCAAAACATTCCTTAGAGCATCCTTTTCTGTCCATATCTCCAAATATTTGGGTTGATTTTGCCATTTATCCCTACGGTAGGATCTTTTGACTGTCTGCATAAATTCATTAAGATCGGCCCAAGAGCTTAGCTTGTCTATTGCCCTCAGCCGGTCAGCAAATCCTTCCTCCGGTAATATTCCCTTATCCCTACCCGCTACACAAATCCGGGACAGTTTTTTATAATATCTTTGCTCGTTAGGAATGATCTGCTTAGCCACCAATTGATAATATATTTGCCTAAGTGTCAGGGCAAAATCATAACTACTTATTATTTCTTGGACTTGTGCCAAAATTTCTAAAGATTCTTTTTGCATTTATCTTTTAACTCCCCTTTATTACATAAACCTCTATAGGATATTGAATCCCAAAACCCCTGGCCTGTTCAATAGTGGTTAGATAAAAATCTAAATTATATATATCGAATACTAGATCTTTGGGGTCAGCGTCTTTAAGATATTTCACTCTGAAATAACCGGTATCCTCTACGGTAAATATACCTTCAATAAATTGACCTTTTACATAGACTGTCTGACCCAATTCCAGGACTGAGCGAACCAAAGCATTGCCATCTTCATCTATATCTATATTTATAGCCACTATACCCAACCGGGCTTTCGTTCCGGTAGCGGTTTCACCATCGAGCCATTCTTTATTTATGCAATCTTCATGTGAAGTATAAGCAGTACCCGACATGGAATAATGTTCGGTATAGGATATAAAATCATTATTTGTTTTAACGGATTTATTTATCATCTGACTGGGTAAAGCATTAATAGCGCATATAATTGAGATCAGCATAATATACAATATTAGCCAGATTAATCTATCGATATTTCTCACTTTATCGTAACCCCCTTATATAAGACTGGATATCATTAAGACATTCTGTATTAAAAACAGTTCCATTTTCAGGGAAGAAGGCATATTGTCGCCATCTTCCAAACCACATAATAAATCCAAGACACTCTCTCGTTCGCATCGATATTACCTCGATAACCTTTGTTTTGGCTTTTTCTTCTCTTATTTTGAATTCAAGATATTTACTCATCATTACCTCCAAATTTGACTGGCCCAGTTAAAGGATCGTTAAATTACAAGCAGTATTTGCTTCACTATAATTTACAATAACTGAGCCAGACCCGTTTTTTTATTCTACGTATTTTAATTTAGCTTTTTCGCTATAATAATCGTATCTTCCCTTGCCCCTTTTAATGTCACTGCCACATTTTGGACAGCAATATTGGCTTAATTTGTAACCTTGTTCGTGGCTATATCTTGAAACTTTTCTTCCCACAACCGCCTGACCTTCCCAATCGCAATTTTTACATTTAACTTTAATATTCAATTTTTAAATCACTTCCTTAATTTTTAACTTTTCTCCACAATTACAAAAACAGGCCTTATATTTCAAGGCCCAACCATACCAGACCTTTCCACATTTTTTGCATATTACTTTAGGCATTTAATCACCCCCTTTCAAACAAAAATGGCCAAATAAAAAGCCCGGAAACGTACAGGCAAGCGTCAAACCTGCTTGTATCCGAGCTGATTATTCGGCCATATTGAATTTTAAATTACCAAACTTTTCTAAAGATACTTACATATAGTTAACATATGATATATTATAGGACGTTGTAAAATTATAAAAAAAGGTAAAACTCTCTTAAACCCCTACCACCAATGTCATTCCCGCGAAAGCGGGAATCTATTATTAAGTGTTTCTTCCTTCTGTTATTCCTGTTATTCCTGCACCTCTATGTCATCCGGGCACATTCTTTGCGTAATTCCCACACCCATCTGTCATTCCCGTGAAAACGGGAATCTATCTTCTGAATTTCTTTTTGTTTTTCTTCATTTCCCTCTGTCATTGCGAACTTTCGAAGAAAGTGTGGCAATCCCATTGTTCACTTGCATTTTTTATTTTTTTCTGTCATTACGAGCCCAGATTTATCAGGACGCGACAATCTCATCCTCTATATATTCCAATATTCTCTCTTTTTTCAACTCAAAACTATAAAAAAACTATAATTATTATAAATACTACTATATTTACTCTATAAATAGTAATTAACCAAAAACGCTGTAACTCTTACAAACAAAGGCTTTGCGGAATTTATAAAAACGCTCATATACTACGTACATGAAGAATATTTGACTTGCCCCTTATGATTGTACTTATTTTAAAAAAGACCCCCTTTAAAAGCGAAATTTGAGGGTCTAATTTTGCTTGATTTAAAAATAAAACCCCTGCTCTCTTTTAGGGCAAGGATTTTGGGAAGCATTTTTTATAATTTGTTTAGTTAAAGAGTGATATTTATTTAAAAAATATTTTAAAAACCAAAACAGTTATAATAGATTATATTAAATAGTTATTATTAAAATACTCAAATTTTATTATTTAATGATCATTTAATGGAGGTAAAACTTTATAGTGAATACGAATTATATCATCACAATTTGAACGCTTATGCCAGATTTTATTTGAAATTATCATGCAATATACACTAAAAAACTCTCCTACATGTTTAACTTCTATTTCAAATGATATTTTTGTCCTATTAGTAAATTTATTAATAATTTTTCGCTTGATACACCACGCAATAGTATATGAAGAAGGATCAAAACTTGGATCAATTTCAACCTCTATTCCTAATCTATCTCCTGGTCGTAAATAATTTATGGGATCTTTATTTAAAAACCAACTACCTGAATTGTTTTCAATTTCATTTAAATGAATAGTATTACCTAAAGAATCAGTTACCTTTATTATTCGAGGAACATTATATTCACGCTCTGTACCCATTTTATAATAATACTCCTTTAAAGAATCAATAATATCATGACAATAACATATAACTTGTTCTGCCTGTCTATCTGAGATTGGATTTGCATGACTAAGAGCATTTCTAGGAAGTTCTAAACGCTGCAAAAAAGTTCGTGCTTCATTTCTTCCTTCAGGAAAAGCCTTGGTAAATGGAACTTTAAAGAACTTATTATAAAGATTAACTCTACAGATTATATATATTAAATCAGGCAAGAAAAATGCATCTATACATCTTGGAAATCTTTTTGGTTCTTTATTAATTAAACCTTTTACTTTTTGCCTAATTTCTGCCTTTATTAAATAATTATTATTATCTTTATATTCTAAATAGTTGTTTCCATATTCCTTGCTCAATGATTCATGAACTAAACGTCTTAACCAGTTTTCTAAATTTTCAATCTCTTTTTTACAAATACTTCTTTTTTCTTCTTCTTTTAATCGACTAAATGGCATTTTTAACTACCTCATCAGAAAAAACGAATTATTTCAAAATATGATTTTTATTCTATGTATTTTTAGTATTTTAATTACATTATTTCATTATTGATTGAAATAATTATTTATATCATCCTATAACTCGTTAATAATTTTTATAAAGTCGTCTATAATTTCATCTCCAATTTTCCAATATTTTTTAGAAGATTTTCCACTATCCAGTATTACATTATAATCTAGATGTTTTCTTAATTTTATAATATTAGAATTAAAATTCTTCAATATAACTTCATTTAATATAGTTAATATAGGTGTAATTTCATATAATACATTATTTATTTCATCATATAAAGTTTTTAATATTTCTTGTCCTTTATAAATATTTATGGGATCACTTTTCTTTTCAATTTCCCATTTACTCTTTGCAATATTTATATAATCCTTAAGAGCCTTAATAATATTTTCAGTCATTTCTTTCTTCACCTCCCCTGCCCTTTTGGTTGATTAGGATTATTGTTTGCATATTAAGCAATTCCTTTTTTAATTTTTTGGTAAATCTAAAATTTTAAAAAATCGATAATTTTATCTATTGCTTTATCTAGATTTTCGTTTGTGTGTTTTATAAAAAATTACTCTATTTTAATTTTTGTTTTTGATATTTTACTAACAAGATAATTAACGAACGCGGAACAAGAAATTAGCATAAATTTTGCATCTTCTGAATAAAGCTCCGTTTCTTCAAGCAAAGCATGGCGTATGCCCTTAGAATCGCTTGTGTATCCATATAAATTGTTAAATGCTTTTTTTAAAGCAGGATGCAACCCAATCTCATTCTCCAGCATCTTTAACGCTTGTCCTAATTGGGGCTTTTCCTCTTTCGTTATTAACTTACAAATTGCTTCTACCGCGCTTATAGATTCCTTGATTGAATTTCTATAATCAGGAGACTTTTTATCTGAAAATAAAACTAAGGCACTTTTTATGTGGATACTAACCGCCTTAAAAGGCTTGAAGATGTTTAAGGCTTCTTCTATTTCAGAAATTTCCTCCTGTGAGGTTATCTGCGTTATCTTTCCCCCAACAAAACGATATGCGGACAATTCGCGTTCCAAGAAAGAATTACAAAGAATCATAAATTTTTGATTGTCATCTTCATTAAGATAATTATCAACGGTGAATTCTATAAAATCGTATACTTCATACCACTCATAACTATAAAACTTATTTCTTATTTCTTTGTAAACACTGCTCCAATAATTACTCAAAGTATCAAGGGGTTGCTTAAAATGGCTAACCCACAATTCTTTGGCAAAATGTTCCATGAGCGGATAATAAGCAATAGAATTTCTTTTTACGCTATCCCAATAATTAATAGTCAAGGCATTCCATAAGCTATTGCGTAAATCATCATCCATATTATCTGTTTGAATAACGCTTTTAACCGGTTTAATTCCTTTCCTTTGAGAGAATAACACTAAATATTCCTCCTAATAAATTTGAAAAGAAAGATATTAATACTACATTGTTTAATATATCTGTGTAAAAAATAAGAATTATCTAAATATACTTAATAAAAGAACTTAAACATAAAAAAGATCTTATTATTTTCCTTTATACTATTATGCTAGGGCCTCTTCAATTTCAAAATATTTCTAAATATTATTATAACTAAACCCGCTAACAAAGAAATTATAAAACCTATAAATCTATCCTTCCAAATTTGAGCTATTGTTCTTTCTTTTTGTAATGTGAGTATAGATTCAACAAGCTCTCTATTTGCCTTAACAACCGGTTCTAATTTTTGCTTTTCCATTTTTAAGAGTTCGATGTATTTTTCAGTGCTAATAAGTTTTTCTTTTTGAGTAGAAATTAAATTTTGAAGATCTTCAAGTGAACTTTGCATTTCATCTAATTTTTCTATCTGTTGAGTGACTTCATATTCTTTATGTTCTTTAGGTATGAATCCTCCTTTACCTATAAAAATAAGAAATATTGAAAACACAATCAAAAAAGAAAATAAAATCATGGGTCGGGAAAATTTCTGAGATAATCTTACTAAAAATCTTTCAATAAATCTTTCAAGTTGTACAATATAAATAAAAAATAATATTGAAAAAACAAATATAAGAATAAGATAGATATAACTAAGATTATATGTTTTATACATTATTCTTTCCTAAAATGTATTTATTTAATTGTATATACCTTATACGACAAATCTTTTAAAAACCCTCTTTTTCAAAAAACTTACCAAAAACCTCCTACTCTTTTAATGCAAGGAATCCGGAAAGTTTTTGAATATTTTACTTAATTAATATAGGATATTTATTTAGTCCCAAGAGTAAAATAAGTTGTGAATGGAAATGGTAAACTAAAATGCACCTGATGTGGAAAATAAAAATTCACCTTCCCTCTCAACCCTTCCCTTACAAAAAGTTAGAAAAATTTAAAAAATTATTAAGTTAGTACAGCCATGCTATTTGTGCTTAAAAAGTTCGAATCCTATCCGGCTCCCCCTATTGGACACGTTTAGAACTTTTAAAGAGGATATAGCAATAGAAAATATCAGATTAAATCAGTTAGTTTTTCAGTAAAGTAACAAAGACAATTTTTATTTGGCTTCCATGCTAAGACGATTTTCGCAACTTTTGTTTAAATGACAATATTAATATCTATGATAGTTTAAAAACAATAATTGCAAATATATAGAGACAAGATTATACACAAAGGTAATTTTAAATTATCTGATAATTATTTACAATCTTCTCTTGTTTTCTACCCTTTAATAAAAATAGTTGTTCCTGAGGCGGAAGTGATATCACCAGATACGCTGAAAGTTTGAACCCAGGTTCCGCTCCCAGAGATACCGCTGGCACTAATAGTACCTTCAAAATATACGATAGTGGATACAGTTGAACCAAAAATATTTATATAACTACCACTTATATTTGCTGAAATTGCAGAGTTATTAAATGTTCCGTAGCCTGTATTCCAGTTAATATATTCCTGGTCAACAATATAGAAATTGTAAAGAGTAAGTGAACCAGAGCTATCAACGATATTACATTTTGCAGTTGTGACCCCTGAAGCGCTGGAATTGGTCATTGTCCAATTCCCAGTTAAATTAGTTGGTGAAGTAGTAACCCCGCCACAACCCACTAATAATATAGCTAATGCCAAGAATAAAATTACAAAATAATATTTATTTTTCATAATTTA
>SDBU01001054.1_pt1 | contig 40527 bp, 69 predicted proteins | sample 2277071 | NCBI WGS metagenome assembly SDBU01 (sample SAMN10397929, study PRJNA504765) | marine sediment metagenome | isolation source: marine sediment core GS08_GC12, 126 cmbsf | place: Arctic Ocean: Gakkel Ridge, Loki's castle | collected 2008 | reverse complement strand
ACATCTTTGGCACTGCCTGATATCCGAGTTCCTTTATTGAAGATATGCTCGGTTCCGGACGGAGCCGCCTCTCCCTGTCTCTTAGTGCCATCGAACTGAATTTCATCAAAGAATGAAGCCCCATTATCATCACTGAGTCGCAGTTTATACCATTCGCTTGTTGACGGTTCCACGCTAACACCAACTATCCTGAAAGGGATATCCCTGCTGACTGCGCTGAGTAATTGCGTGTCTGCTCCGTAAGTATTGGCTGCACCTGTGTTGACCGTGATGCCAGTGAAGTTATCAGGTAATATCTCAATATCGAATCGGCCGTGAATATCACTCCACTGTGAGTCACCCACTTCATCATCGACATCTCTAGTATTTTCCAGAAAGAGAATATCCTTGAAGTGCTGCTCATTCCCAGAGTCAATGTCTATTCCTAATGCACAACCATGAATGAAGATATTATCGAAGAGATTGCTATCAGCTCCGGCATTATGAATCCAGATACCGATCGCACAATCATCAATATGGATGTTCTCATAATGAGTTCGAGCCCCGAGAACATTCAATCCAATAGTCTGTGCTGCATTTCCTAGAATATCAATATCAATAACCTTGCCATTATCCCCGTTCAACCACAGGCAAACACCAGCTCCAGTATGAGCAGTCCCATCTAACCGAAGCCGATTTGCCCTCGCTCCATTAGCCCACATTAAAAGACCATTATCGGCCGCAACCGGAGTGATGGTTACATCTTGGACAACGGAGAGTCCTTCTAGCCTTAGTACACAAGAGGCAGTCGCATGGGTATTCGTAATATTAACGAAGTCCCGGTGACTCCCCTGAATAACTACGTTAGCGGTCCAAGTCGGCTGCCCTGTTAGGTTAATATCATAAGTACCCGGAGCCATCAGAATTAGAGTTAGAGCATTAGCATCCGCAGAGCAAGCGTCAAGAGCTAAATTAAGGGTTGTATATGCAGTCCTCCACGATAAGCCGTCCGCACCAGTCCCATCGGGTGAAACGTGCAAGGTCGCGGTATATGCTCGGCCGAGGCCGGTATTGCCAAGCATGTCTTCTTGGCGTTCTATAATCTTGGCTATTCGTTCTTCAAGACTTATCATGCGTACCACCTGGCTTGATGCTTATACATATTTAACCACTCTTCAGCAGTTAGAGCCTTTCCGCTAACTATAATCCGACCTCTCATGTTATTGAAGTAATTGCTATCTTTACTTACTCCTCGAACCCCTATAACTAAGTCCTGGGGGCTTGTCTCAGGGTCTATGAGAACGTCTGAGGTCGTCGCTACAGCCCTTCCATTCCGATACATGTATGCTTTTTTACCTACACGGCTAATACCAAAGTGCCAGTTTGTTCCGTATGCCCAACCTAGAGAGAAAGCACCAGTCCTGAGAGTAGCCCCGGCAGCATGGTGGTGTCTTAACGATAGATAGCGAAGTGCTCCGGCTTCTGTTAGATAAACTTCCCAACCGCTAACGCTTACCTCATACCTGCCTATAAGTATCTGTGAATCGTGGATACTATCCGCCCAATTGAACCAACCACCGATGCTATAATCTCCTGAGGTAAAGTCGAGGTCGGTACAAGTGGCACCGGCACATTCCATATATTCGGTAGTGCCGTTGAAGTTCAAAGTCATAAGCCCATTATCAAGAGCCGTCCATGTGGGCGTATTAATTAAATTAACGACGTGGTGTGGCTTGGCCACATCTTGCGTTATTGTTCCTATGCCTTCCCTCAATGGAAGGTCAAGGAGCATCTCCTGATTGTAGCCTAGACTATCATATAGTATCGGCATTTATACCTCATAAAGTATTGACCAATCATAGGCTCGAGCATCACCTGCCAGCCTTTCGGCTGTTATCCAGACACCATATCGATTGTCCTTGAGCTGTATCGAGATACCAGCGTTGACCGGCACACCTACAATCGTTTCCCTGTCATCAATTACCCACGGTCCGGCAGGGGCTATCCGATAAGAGATTATAATACGGACTGTCTCGGTGACTGTCTGATTAGCAAAGTCCATGATAAACCACTTCGGGGCATACACGCCCGCGGGAGCATTGTTAATATAGACAGTCTGCAGAGTGCCGTCAGTTGTTAATTCTCCACCTGTCTCCTCGAGGATTCCGATAGCTGCGACCATTGCTTCTATAGCATCGACAGCAGCCATCAGGTCAGTATCATCGTATGGATTATGAACACCTTCACCACTCATGGATTATGCCCCTCGTCTATTGATAAGGCTGCATCACCGCTGGCACTGATGGCATTGATAACACCGTAGAACATATTCTCAGTGCCTATTCGGTAGGAACTGCCTCGAGCTGTTAAAGTTATGCCGGCTCCTAGAACAGCAACGCCATCCCTTGAAAGTGATATTGCTTCGCTAGGGTCACTTACGTTGATTATTTCAGCATCTACTCTTCGGTCATTAGCAGCCAGTACCGGCCCAGATGCGACTGGCGCTACAATGGCCGTGGGTGTCGCAGCCTCTATTGGATGAATTGTTGGGTCTACCATTTACTCTCCCTCGTTAGGCGGATGGACGCCGTGCGTTTCCCAATAAACCACCCACTTGTGGTTATAAATACATTCATCAAGATCGCATTCTCCTCGATGTACCAAGTGAGTGCATTCTAGATGCGCGCAAAAATTAGGATTATAAGGTACTGATGGCATATTTCCTCCTACTTGAAGGTCACAGTAAAGTTACCAACCAGATTAGTAAACTCAAGGTAGATGCCAATTGCCATATCACAGTCATACAACGCAGTAAACGGCTGACATGAAACCTGAACAGCACTCCGGAGTATTAGGGTGCCAATTAGAGTCCCACCATTATCAACTCCGTCATATATAGCACAATCACCAACGGTGGTCATGCCATTAAAGATGATGGAATGTAAAACACATGGCACTGCTCTGGCTATTCCACTAGCGGCTATATTTATTTTATCCCAAGGAAAATCAACTGCTGGATTTGGCATGTTATCCTCCTCACAGTCTAGCCGAGAGCGGGCAGAAAGGAGCCTCAAACCACCCGCCCCCGACTAGCTCAATTTACTCTAGCTTCTTAGCTAGTTTAAGACTATATACCGACCAGGCCGCCGGCGTAAGTGGCTCTCCAGTTCAACGTGGTTCCACCGAAGACCAAGCGGACTCGGTAGAATACGTTGTCTGAAGCGAAGTCGCCACTCAGGGGATTCAAGGCTCCGCCCCCGATAGTTACCTTGTCGCTTGCCTTCATGCAGATTTCAGGCCGCTCATGTCCTGCCAGATGTGCAACTTCAATAGCTGCAATATCCTTCGGGTCAGCGAACAGATACCATGCGGTGCCGCCGTAGGTGGTATCCATGATAGGTAGATATGGGTCTACAATCAGCTGTAGACCGTATTGAGCTATCACGTTAGTTGTCGGCATTGGGAAGAGAGTAGCCCCACTAAGCGCGGCTCTGGTTACATGGTCAAGCCACATCTTATTCGCTGAGGTCAGGATTTGGAGACCAGTCATTTCCAGAGCGGGGGGTACCACCAGATATTTAGCCCTGTTCATAATCGGCTCACCGTTGGCGTCTAGGAACGATGCCATCGCTTCCACGGCTGTCTCAAGGTTAGCGATAGTCAGGAGAGCAGCCACCGCATTGAGCTCAGCGGCCACGCCGTCAGAGTATAGATTAGTAGCATGGTTTACGGCGCTGTAGTCACCGGCATACAGGTTAGTGGTTATCCGATGCTCGGTCCTCACCGCGGCCATGGCAAAGCGCTGTGGTGTATCTCTGAGGGCGCCAAGGTCATCGTTGATTAGCGACTCCCAAGAGATATCGAACTGCCGGCCGTATTTCAAGAGTCTTAAAATGTATCTCAGTTCGGAGCGGCTACTTGCCGGATATTCACCCTTCTCAGCTACCTCTGCAAGATACTGGTCGCCGCCAGTGATACCGAATCTGTAGGCGTCCCGGAAGTCCTTTATGGTAGACATTTTGACAAACGCCTTCCATACCGGGTCCACGGCCTTATAGTTGGCCAGCACTTGCCTGTCCAGCACATCGCCGAACAGATATGGGAAGTCTGAAGTAGTGAGGGCTTCCTTGATTAGATACTCTCTCTCGTGAGGCAGAAGAGTCTTGCCCCGGTAGGTTCCGCCGTAGATCAGGTCGTTTGCTTCGATTATCCGAGCATTTGGGATTACCAGGCCTCTTTCCTTGGTGGTAAAATAGCCTGCAACGCCCTCAAGCCCTTCATCAAAAAGTTTTACTTCGTCCATGATTGGGTTATCCTCCTGTGTTATTTTTTAGTGTCTACCTCCACCGCTTCCGCATTGTTAATGCGTGTCACAAGCTCTACATCGTTCCGGTTGAACCCCTTGTAGACATCGAAAGACCTTTTAATCCGGTTATACTCTTCGTCTTCGAGGATTATTTCATCCTCTTTGCATGACTCTAGCTTAACAGCCAGCATATTCTGCTTGACTAGCTCAGCACCAGTCAGTTGCAAGTCCTTATTGAACATTAGATTCAGAATCGTATCCTTGACAGGATATGGCCATTCACCTTCTATCACCTTTCCGGGATTCATCTTGTCGGGGGCTTTCACCTTTACCATGTAGTTGGCTATTTTTAGTTTACGCATTTTCTTTTAGCTCCTTTTTTACTTATTCAATTTTCCAGGTCTAGTTAGTGGTGCAGCAGAGAATCCAGTAGGCCACGTTATTGACAAGAAACTTTAGGGCATGGGTTGGCGTTTTGTCTCCACTGGATGCCACAAAGAGATTTTCGTTGTCGTTGGCATAAGGATAATCGGAATCGACATCAACTATCCTAAAGAGGTTCTTTATCTGACTGCCCTCTTCTCCGGCATACTCGTCAATGGCTATCCAAGCCGTTTCGACGTTGACTGTAGTAGTCATGGTCAGGGCGCCGATGTGACTGGTTAGATGGATGCAGAACATGTTGTCGATTAGACCAGCTCCCCCGGCAATCTCAATCTCGAACTCACCAGCCGCGCAATAACCGCCGACCAAGTTGGTATCGTTTGTCCATCTTACCTTAGCAACCAGTGCTTGGGCTGAAATACAAGCTACCGTGCTAATGTTTAGTTCGATATGAAGACCATGAGGGTAGCCTCCGCCCTGCGCTTCATAGTGATATTCACGGAAGCGCTGGCTGGCATCAGCACCCACGAATGGGGCGCCTTGCTGTCCGACCAATTCCTCTTCGTCGTCTGGTCCCCAATGAACCATGACAGTGATAATGGCTGTGTTGCCCGCGGTGACGCCACCTAGAGCATATCCGAATAGAGTGTGGGTAACCGTGTTGCGGTTCTTGCTGATTATAGCTGTGGTCTTGTGTATGTAGAGCTCGTCACCAGCTACTACAGCATTGTCGCCATCTTCATCCGTGGCAACTACCGAAAGCAGGAATAGCCCCTGTGTATCAAAGGCGACGTATCTAGTCTTACCTGTCGCCGTCTCGGTAGTAAAGGCTACGCCCACAATATGCTCACCAACCACCATCGGGTGTTTGGATTGCTGTAGGGTATGACCAGCCACATGGCTGGTTATCTCGGTGCCTAGTACGGTTAAGTGTCTTCCCTCATAAGTGGAGCTGACTTCATCATTTTCTGCTGAGCCAACTTCACCATAAGGGTATAATCCCAATCCACTTCCTTCTGGCATTTTATTTCCTCACTTATTAGTTATTTTGGTTCTCTATCGGCCGGTGACGGCTGCTTCTAGCTGTTCGTCCGACCAATCTGGATTTGTCCTCTTGAAAGACTCTCTCAGTGCTGTCACGTCTTTCTCAAGCTCGGGAGTAGTTGGTCCAAGATTCTTCACTATGCCGGATTCAGCGAGCGTAGCAATATAAGCTATTTCAGACTTTATCGCTTCCTCAATCCCCTCGGCAGATTCAGCATCTTTGAACCTTTCGATGATACGTTCCTTGGCAGCGCCGGGTAGCTCGGCCTTGTCTACAGCCTCTTTGATAGAAGCCTGCGCATCGGCTTTCGCTTTCTCTTTGACTGCCGCTTCAGCGGTTTCCTTGAGGCCGTCCCTCTCAGTAGTGAGGGTTCCTACTTGACCTTCAAGTTCCGTGATTCTCTCCTTGTCTTCCATGATGTGCCTTACCTCCTCTTGTATTTCCGCCCTTACAGCGGCCTCGATAGTCTTGACCAAATCAGGGCGCCGCTCCTTTAGGGTCGCCAGTTCTACTAGGTCGATATTCCTATTCCTGTCTGCCTCGTATAATGTGACAATGCCACCAGCACCCGGCTCCGTTACGAAATCAACGGAATTGGCGCGCTCCAATTTCTCAATCGAGAGCGTTTCAACTCCATCAATGGTAGCTTTAGAAGCTGTTCCTGCTGCATTGATTGAGATACCCATTTCTGATAGCATCTCTTTTTCTCGCAGCGAAGCGAGCTTCTGCATCAACCACGGCTCGATGATTTCAGCAACGCCGGTAACGGTACCACTTTCGTCGCACGTTACGTCTTTGAGTGTAGCAACCCATTCCCTTATCGACCTCTCGGGGCGTTCCCTCTCCTCGGACTCAGTTGGGTGGTCTGCATACATCTTGAGCCCTTCAAATATCCCATAATCACGCTGTAACATCTCCTTGGGATAGTAGCGTGACTTATCGGCATTAAAGCCGGCCTGTATAACGATTACAGTGGCTCTCCCCTTGTCAAACTTAGCCTCAGTCAGAGGCAAGTAATCCTGTATTACCTCTCTCGTCTCGACTTCCCTGACCCACTTCGGGATGCTGTCCTCTTCCACCCCTATCTTGCGACATTCCGCTCTTATTCTCCTCTTGACGGCAGACAGCTCACTAAGGGGTATCGTTACTCTCTTGCCTGCATAGCCGCCTTTGCCAAGGGACGCAGCACACATATATAGCTGCTTCTCAGTTGCCTTATTTTCAAGGCTTTCCCACAGACGCAGCTTCCAGCCCTCGGGTTTATCGGCATCAGGCACATAGGCATAGGCAGAAGCAGGGTACTTCTCGCCGTCTTCCATCTTTACCGCGGCCTGCTCTTTAAGCCACTTCAAGGTAGACTTAGCCTCTTTGATAGCTTCCTTGGCCTTCTTCTCTTCAGGCTCAACTTCAGATGACAGAAGCTCTTGGCATAGCTCTACAATCTTCTTTACCCGGGCGGCGTCCAAGATAGCATTACGCTTACCAGCTTCCTGTATAATCTCAGCGTATATCGCTTGAAGCGATTCCATGGACTTATAGACTGTCTGGCGTACGACCTTCTCAGGTTCGCCGATGGCAATGTCGCCATTTTCGGCCATGGTATAACTCGCCTTGTATGATTGTTCATTGACGTTGTAGATAACTTCGCTATCCGAAATGTCCTCAATATAGACGCCGCGCAATGTTGAGTCATCCTGCTCCAGCTTGTATTGGGCAGTTAGAGCCGCCTGTAGTAATTGCCTCTTGTTCTCATAGGAATCGCTGGCGGCTTCCTTGGCTACCCATGTGCCATCGTCGTTCTGCTTGTAGGTAGTCTTCACCGCGGTCCAAGCAGTAGCAGCAGACTTCTCTTCATCGCCATCGTATTGCTCAAAGGCAGCATTGAAGGCTTTCTGGTAAATCTCCTGGCCATGTGCCGGTAGTTTCTTCACGGCATCCGGCAATTCAGCTATCGTACTGTACGGCATGACATACCTCCTTAAATACAAAAAAAGAACCGACAAACTTGAGTTTCCTCAAAGCCTATCGGTTCCTCCGTTCAGCTAGATTATTCTATTTAACTATTACTATCTATTCTGAATACACTGGGATGAAATATTTTGTGGGCGGGAGAATCCGTTCCCCTATATTTCCAAGTTTAACTCTTTTATCAAGACTATAATTATATATGGATTCTTTGTGACCTATACCACATTCATCACAAGTGGAATAAACTTCACCTATTTTCTCTCTCCGTATATTCCTTACTGGTTTACCTGTGTTATTGTTTATAAACTGCTTGCCACCACCAATTGATATAGGTATATACATTTAAGGTTCCTCCTTAATCCTTTTAGTTACCAGATGAAAGTTTTGATTTTCCATAATGAGTCAACTTGCATCCACTCGGACACTTATGGTAAAGTTCTCCTTCTATAAAATGCCTATTGCCCATGGTAAAGCGAACTACTCCAGAATCATAACACAAATTACATCCTATCTTAACTGTATCAGTTTCAGATCGTCTTACAATATTCTTTAAAAACTGGAGCATCTTATGGAACATTAAGGTTCCTCCTTTTTAGTCTGGATATGTTCGTTCAATGGCTATCAGTGTTTTCTTTCCTGCCCGCACCTGCACTCTAACACTACCATACTCAATATACTTCTGCCAGTCAATCTTCTCAAGTTCCTTCTTGAGCTCTAGGTCTTGCTGAGTCTGGTCCGTCATACCTTCCTCTTGTCGCCAAAAACGAGCCACCAGGCTAACCTGAGGCGGTTCCTGAACGACCAAGACTTAATTTCCTTCAGATACTCTCTACCATGCCTCTTCGTTTTCTTGTTGATTTTCTTGACTAATTTAGCGTTCATGCTAGACCTTCGCCTCTTCCTGCTTCTTCGGATAGACCATCTGCCCGCACCGGCGACAAACAAAGCAAGGCCTCATGCCCATGTGCGGGTGTTTAAACATATTGGTTATCGCTAACACGAACTTCTTGCAGGTATCGCACCAGTAGCTTTCAGGCATCTTAACCTCGCAGGGGAATGAACCAACGAAGATAATGGTTAAAATAATAATCTTCACATCGACCATTATATAAAATTGGGTTTACCTTGCGGCTCATTCTACAAAGGGGACATCTAAGGTATCCTATATTCGTTTTATATTCCCATTTGCTAAATTTTTTGGGGAAGCGCTTAAAGAGATAAATCCAGAAGCAATAATAAATCACACAACATGTTGGAATTTTACTTTCTATACCCGCCATGAAATGGGAGATAAGCCAGCATATCCGCAGCAGAATTATTTTCATCTACTCAACCTCGCTGGAGCTATTACACATTCACAATCGGGATGCTGGGGGGGTGCCATAACACCACCACTAAAAACCTGATTGACAGGAATAACCCCTTCGGCTTCATTCTCTCCACATTCATCCTCTTGGGAAAATGTACTACCAGACGTAACCCATTCCTTGCCATCGATGCCCATATCAGCCATTGAATCAAGTGATGCTGTGCTGAGGGCGTTAGATGTCTCAGTTCGAGCAATAAGTTGACTGCGATATCTAGTCATATCATCAAAGGTATTTTTAATATCTCTAGCCAGCCCCGGGATGCCTCGTTTTTGTGCTATCCCATTGCTGATAGTCAATGCCAATCTTCTCTGTGTCTCCTCAGCCATCTGAGTGACTAAGGTAGCACTATGCGCTTTTGCCCATGATACCGCTTGGCTAATCGGCGGTCCCTCATAGGCTATCGGCACACCGCCCTTAGTCTTACCCCAGGTTATCATCTCGGCCTGACCGGAGAGGTAAGTCTCAGCCAGTTGCCCGCTTATTTCCGATTCTAGTGGCTCTGAGAAGGCAGCCAAGATGGGGTCAAGGATATTGTCAACGTCTTTGTTTAATGGCACCTAGCACCCCAACTTATCAGCAAGCCATAGGGTTAGAGCAGCACTTATTGCCATCAAGGCTACACAACCCAATGCAAGTCCTATCTGATTCATCATCTACTCCTTTTCCACATACCTGTTATAGATAGCTGCCAGCTTACTATAAGGAAACGCCTGCTCCAGAGACTTGAAGTACTTAGCTAGATCTCGCCTTAGCCTTTCTTTTTGCCTTTGGTTTTTGGGGCTGTTTGGATTTGCTGGTATCTCCGCTTCCAGTAGATTGATTATCTGGTCTATCTCCGCTAGGAGTGTTGTCATCCGATTCCTCTCTTAAATCACTGAACCTTACTACATAGTGATTGCGGTTGCCGCACCCACACATGAGGTTGACAGGTAGTAAATCCATAATACTGGCAGAATTCTCAAACTCAGCTGTGCGCCCGCAGGGCATCTGCACGGTATAGGGGAACTCCATCTTTTCAAGCGTTCCTTCTTTGCACATCGCCCATAGCTCAAATATGCCCGGTTCTTCAGTACGTTTGCCTTGGAGTTGAAACAGCAATCCGGTGTATTCCTTTTTTTGTAGAATTTGCCAACCTATATCTGCCGTCTCAGCAATCGTCTTGCCGGGTATTGCTTCTGGTATTATTAAATATTTAGGGTCATCTCCTTCAAGATAGTCGAATTCGCCTACCTCTCCAGTCTGGTTGCACACATCGCATCCTATCTGAAGGATGCCATGTCCACGCTCAATAAAGCCTTTCCCTTCACACGTTGCACATTTCATTTTTTTAGCTCCTTTCTATGTAAACTTACCACCTTGACCCCGCTGCTTTATCACGACAAATAGTATCGTGAGCATCAAGACGGTGAAGACAACCAACATCGCTATTTGCATTTTAAGCTCCTTTCCTATTACCTCTTAGATGTATGCTTACCTTTACCTTTACAAACCAAGCACTCGGCTCCTTCCGCTGTTCCGTCATCTCGACGCCCCGACCCATAACAAGCTGAACAGGTAACGAGTTTCTTCGTCATGTCACTGTACCTCCTTTCCTTTAATGATTGCCATTGCCGCTTACTTTTAATACTTCCCTGAAGCCTTTCAAGGCCTTAGTCAAAGCAATACTAGGATTACGCTTGAAGGATTCCTTCAGAGCTTCAAGAACTTCATCCGGGTCGTTCACACCAATAGTCAGTAGCGCTATCGCTTGTACGTCAGGAGATTCAACGAATTCAGGGAATACTGATGTAATATCAACGATCGCTTTGGCCGCTTCTGCTACATCCCTCGGTACTATCGGTGGGAAGTCCCTGTCTACATACCTCTTGTCAGGCGGGACATTGGCGTGAGCTAAGACAACCTCGTCGATATCTTGGTAAGCACCATCCCATACCGCTTGGTAGGACTGAAACATCTTCAGCATGGGAAGCTCGACAGTCTTGGCCGTGGCCAGATTGCCGATTGATATATCACCGAAATACTGCTCAGGGATACCAACGGCCGCGCATACTTGGAGCTTAACCATCCGGCCATCTTGGTAAGCGTTCCGGGCGCCCGAATCTGCTTTGATTGGTGTAGTATCTACGCCCATGTTCTCCATTAGCACCGCGCCGGCTTCTGGCGTTTCGTCGTGGAGTTTGCCCTTTATAGCATCTACGGCAGCTTGACCTCCAGCGACCTTGCTTCTCCAAGCAAACCTAGACAGTGCCAGCATGACAGCTATGCGGCTGCTTAGGAATCTGGTGTAATACTTCATCCAAGTTAGAGCCGGCAGCAATAAGGGATTCCCTCTCTGAGTGATGGTGTTATAGGTCAGGTGATAAATCAGGGCATCTTGAGTCTTTCGAATGGGCTTACCATACATATCAAGGGTGCCTTCGTCTTTAACATTGGTTACGTCGCAGTAGTATTCATCATGTAATTTGGCCTGCATATCAGACCATTGCCGGCGGTAATATCGAACATCTTCAACATCGTCAGGATTGGTGATTATCTCGGTTATCTGGAGTGGGTCTATGAATCTTATTTTCACATCAGACTTCGCCCCCAAGAATAGGGCAAAGAATACCTCACCGTCTACGAGCAGTTTGTCTGATGACTTACGCTGCCCTCTGGCTGATAAGACGGACTTATTTTCAGGAGCTTTCCAGAATTGGCTCAGTACATCTTTGGTAGTTTTTTCGTCACTGTCCCATACCATGCCGGAGCCGAAGGTGTAATCTGTCCATAGCCTGATAGACTGCTTGCCTAGCGGGTCCTTATTATAATAGAGCCGTGAGAGTTTCAGGTTAAGGATGCGGTCGGCAGGCAAGATAACATCACCGGAAGTAGCACTCAGATTAATCCATCCTTGGTCTTCAAGGGCTAAATCGGCTTCAACCTGCGCGGTGGCTTCTCTGATTATCAGTGCTAACTCGTCCCTTGGTGCAAGCTCTTTCAAGCGAGTCGCTTCTTCGTTCATATCATCCCCTACTCCTGTGATACTTCATGTGCCATCTGCCGTCGTTTGGTGCATGGGCTCTTGTTCGGCCACGGTGACTGCTATGCGGTATGTCTGGTGTACTTTAACGTGAAGTGCCAATGCTAGTGGGAATCAATATCCGTCCTATAGACGCTAACAAGGCTGGCAACATTAAAAGCATCTTATTCATATCGGCTCCTTTACAAACTCAAATCCAAGCCTCTAACTGCTTGCATTGAGTCGTATATGATGATGCTCTCTACCGGCTCCTCTTCACCTAGCATGAGGTCGGTTATCGCCCATACCAGAGCGTCTAGCCGGTCTGGACTCTTATCACCCGGCACCCATTCACAGAGCTGGTCTTCGAGGTCTGAGAAGAAACCGACGTGGTGAATCCTGCCCTGCTCATATAGTGCCGACACTGGCTCGGCTCGGGTGTATTTGCCGCGGCTGGCATGGACGCTCTTAAACGGCACTTTAGGGTCTACGGTCTTGACAGTGTAGCCTACCATGTCGCCGCCGTTATTGACTTCACCGATTATCGTGTCAGCTTTTGCTGTGTAATATCCTGTAACGGCAGCGGTCGCCCACTGGTCTGGAGTGCCTTTCAATGTGAGGTCATCGAGTATGAAGCCGTGCATCTGCCCGCCTTGCATGGCTATGCCGGCCACTACAATGCCGGTGTCCGAACTTTCCTCATTTGCCGTGGCCGCAGGGTCCACCCCAACAACCACCCTTATCAAGTCAGGGTGTTGCGTGACCCTCAATTCGTCTATCTGGATACGCTGCCATAGAGCGTCAGGATTATCGTCGAGGATTTCCCCAGCCAGCTCTTGACGGCCTAATCTGGTGCCTTCGTACTTCCTCAGGATATAATTTAGGAAGCTGCCGGATAGGTTGTCCTTATTCTCTAATGTGTGGCCTCTGGTGACGGCTGTTTTTGGATCTGCTATCAATTCCTTAATTAGCTTAATAGGCTTCGGCGTGGTGGTTACCACACCTTGCGGGGCATCGCCTATTCTCAAGCCGAACATCAGATTGTCCCACGATTCTTGGGGGTATTTGAATTTAGCCAATTCGTCTACCCATGCCTTCTGATGCTGCGGTCCTCTTAGCTGCTCCGGTTCGTCGCCGGAGTAGATGATAGCCAGCACACCATTCGGCCAAGTTAGCCTGCGCAAAGATGGCTCATAAACAGGCATAAACGATGGCGGGCTTATATTCAGTATAGCCGAGTCGCCGACCTCAACCATGGTGTCGCGAACATCAGCCTTGGTCTTTCCCACCAGAGCTATCGGGCTATACCCTTCCTTTGCCCACTTGTTAGTTAGCTCGGCGCCAGCGCGTGTCTTGCCACCGCCACGACCACTGAGCAAGAACCATATATACCAGTCCCATTCTGGTGGTAGTTGCTTCGGTCGAGCCCTATATTCCCAATCATAAAGAAGATTCTTGGCCTTCTGATTTGGGAGTTTCTTTATTATCCTCTCCCTCTCTTGCTCTGGTAGCATAGCGAGAGAGCTCAGCAAGGAGTGCTCCTTTTGCATCATGCTCAACTCTAAAATCTTCTCCTATAGGATTAGATATCTCGGTCTTCTCTATATAGCCCCGGGCCTTACCCTGCGTCTTCAGGTAGAAGAGTATAGCAACATTATCACCAGCCTTGATCTTCTTAAATAGCTTGCCCTCGGCAAAGTCCAGCATAGCCTCTTTAGCATCTTGAGCAGCTTCTTTGACTGAAGGGAACTCGGCGACATAGCGGCATACCGTCCTATATCCTATACCTGACTTAGTTGCCGCCATTGTAAGCAGTCCGTTAGTTTCTTTGAGAGCCTTGATTATACGAACTGCTGTCTCTTCTCTTTTTTTACCGTTGCCATTTCTGCCGTTAATTACCATCTATATATACCGCCTATTTCATGGACTATATAGAAAAAGCCCGATATTTCTACCGAGCTCTTATCCCCCTTCACAGCTTTTCGCTTGATTATATACTTATCACGACTTGGGATATTTTGTCAAGCATTGTCAATTTTAGGCACAAACAAAGAAGAGGGGGGCTTTCGCTCCCCCCAATTTCGTAGCTAGAACTGCTTAGAGCCTAAGTCGGTAAAGTAGGCGTGGCGATTTTACAGTTCTATATCACTCTCTACTAAACCGAGTTCTTGTGCGGAATTAAAGTTGTGATTGAACTCTCTCATAAAATACATTAGCGGTTGGAAGTTAGTCCATTCCTCCAAGGTCTTAACAGCCTCTTTCTTATAGTGGTAAAAACGATAGCGAGATTTACCATCAATCGTGGCTCTCTGTGCCCATCCACCTTTCACCTTAACCACATCTAAAGTAAATCCCTCACACTGTATCTGATACTTCTTCATATATCTCTCTACTTCATTGCCACACTATACAATTGCATATCTCCATTTCACCTTATCTTTCATCAAACACTTGGTACATATTTCACTATTGTTGAATAACTCCAATGTTTTCCTGTACACGTCATCGAAGTCAGTCCATTGAAATGCAGTCTCGTCTTGTTCTCCTAGGCACAATTGTGCCCAACCCAAGTAATCAACAGAGATATTAGGTCCATCCTTACGACAATGCATCAAATGGTCATCTATTATTTTCTCGTGTTGATAACTGGCTAACAAAGGTAAGATTGTTTCTTCATCTACAAACAGGTCAGGTGCCCTCCAGATGGAGCCTACCGTATAGAGGAAGGTTCTTTTCTTCCTTAACTCATCCATTACGAGGAGCATGGACTCCACCTCATCAATGTTATTCTTCGAGACGATGGTGTGGAATTTAGTGATTTCTCTACTCCAGAAATCTGGTAAATTCATCAAACACTCTAACTCACCCACTGAGTCCATCCTGTATATTTTGCACATGTTAGTCGGGAAGTTATCCGTTGGATATGGGTAAGTGTACGCCATTGCACATCTTGAGGAAAAACCTCCTAAATCTACATCTTTCGCGTGCCTATATGCTTGGCTGTTTCCTCTAGCAGCAAAATAAAGTCTATCAATACGACTCATATGTGAGTAGCACTCCCGTAATATACTATTCAGGAGATTTACATCCATATGATGTGTTTTACCAGTACCAAATCTACATATTTTATAGAGTTGGCAGAATGTATTATCGCAGTTCTCAACTGGAGTGAAATAAATAGATGCTTTTATCCCCATCTATTCTCCTTTCACCATATATACTTCTTCATAGTTTTATATCCGATTCTACTTTCTTTCTTCTTTTGGAAAAGGATCATATTCACTTTCCCATTCGTAGTGGCAATTTTGACATTCAGCCTGTATTATTCTCTTATCAGGTAGGCGATGATCTATCACGTCTCTCGAACCACATCTAGGACATATCATTTCTCCTCCTTAATGTATTTAGTCTTAATATATTGCCTTTCGGCTCACCCGACGTCTACCCCACGTCATCTTGAATTCTCGGTAGGTCATTCCAGACCTTTTTTTGGTATCTTTCCACCTTGCGGCCGCTCCGCTGGCCACATAAGCTAGAGCTCTTCTTTTTCTTCTATTGATTGACCAGTCTGGTATCGTTAAGTAATTGGCTAGTGACGCCTCGGTTTCACCCCAACATTCAATTGCCAATAGAATTAAGCCGTCCAGTCCAGCCTTCTCCATTCGCAGCTCTATCTCCGCAGCGTATTGAATCGGTATCTCAAAATACGCTAAGTGCCGGCCGAGCTTTTTGGTAAGTATATCGATGTAGTTTGATGACTCAGGTGGCCAACGTCCGGCGCGAAGAATCCCTAAATTCTGAATAATCCAGAGAGCAGTCTGGTGGTCGAAGTAAACCTCGCCCGGGGAGTACCATTCTTTAGTAGTCACAGTTCTATATCACTCTCTACTTCATTGCCCCAGTTGAGCGTCTGCTATAAGTCGATTAAACCGTAGCTGAAATTCCGATTCTTCCTTTGTTAGTATTTTGCGAGGCAAATAGTGTGTAGTCCTATCAGTCCAATAACTGAGATATGTTCCTCGTTCCTTGATAAGTTCAGGCGTATTTAATTCAACCAGAACATCAATCCGATGCTGATAGCAAGAAATCCTATTTGCTTGACCTCTTTGCTTTTCATACTCCAAGGAAGCAGTTAAAGCTCGAAGCGTATGCTCATATTTGTGACAAGGCTGACACCTATCTTCTAAGTTATCATCATTATCACTACCGCCATGAATACGCTGCCTGATATGATGCCTCTCTATTTTCTCTGACCTACCACATCTGATACACTTCACTTAGTACCCCTCTTTCGTCACTCTGTACCGCTCTCTGGATTGTTCTTTGAGAGACGCCGAAAGTCTTCGCTAAATCTGCTATACTTTCACCTTTGCCGAGCCGTTCTTTTATCTCCTTGTTCCTTCTATATTTAGCTCTAGCCGATGGTGTGCTTAACTTACTTTCAGGCTTTAATCCCTTCTTAAACTCCTCAAACTCTATTAACCGACCAAGCCTCAATTCATATCTCTGCCACCTGAGAGTACACCAATCGCAAACTTCATGCTCTCGATATTCTGATAATATTTCTCTAAATAGAGGGCCGCCAGCTATTACCCCGCAACCCTCACACTTGTCCTGAGAAATCATTCTACTTTAGTCCCCCTTGAACGGCTTGGGGCCTGGCGCATGAATCGGCCAATCTGTTCGGTGGTCATGTCAAGGTCAAGGCTGAATTGAGCGGACTCGCGCTCGAAGGTTGTTGCCGGTGGCTGTAGATTAGAGTCGTGGTTATCGTACTGGTAGTCCCTCAGCGCTTTCCACGTCTGCGGTTTCAGACACCACCATAGAGCGAACATGGTCTTCGGATTGACTCTAGCTTTCATAGCATCACCTGTTGCCTGATTCTTTCAATAATTAACTGGCAATATTCCTCGCTTATCTCATAGCCTACAGCCTTGCGGTTTAACTTCTTGGCTACCCACAAGGTCGTGCCGGCACCAGCAAAGGGGTCAAGAACTATTGACGGCACTTTATCGGCATTACATTTACAGGTGGGTTGCCAGCCGAGAGTCTTACTTTCGGTTGTACCTCTGGGTGTGTCTCCCCAATTATTACTTGAGTCCATACCCTTATTGCTACGCTTCTGCAGTTTAGCAGGGTCTTTCACATCTTGTTGTGGTATAAACTTTGTTTCCGTCACCCTCTCCCAAGGACTACCGCACTTACTACAGCACCCTACTTCTGGTGTGGCTGCCTTAATACATAACTCGGGTAACTTCTCAGGAAAAACTGCGAAATGGGCTTCAGGATAAGGCTGTGTTGGGAACTCCCATACTGACCTGATGTTGCGACCAGTTTCAGCATAGTTGCCATTCTCACCGCCCATGTTAGGCTTCTGCCCATATAATGGGGCATTTACTCTTGCTGACCAATTACTGCGGTCCCGAATACCCCAATCTTGAGCTGGCTCCCTCACCGCATCAGCATCCCAGTAGTAGCGTGAGTTTTTAGTCAGCATCAAGATATACTCATGGCTCTCAGTAGGTCTATCGGTAACGCTCTCCGGCATAGGGTTGGGCTTTGACCAGATGATAACTGACCTCACCCACCAGCCTGGCTCAATATGCTGAGGCACATCAGGCAAGTTTACCTCAATATCTATCCTCTGATTACAGTCCTTTATCATCTGCCACAGCTTCAATTTATAAGCGGTTATGTCAGCAGGAACCTTATGCCCTTTACCAGTATGGGGCGCGTGGCACTCCGCTAATTCATAAGCTATCTTCGCTTGATTCCTCTTGATTGTTAGATTAGGAAACACATCCTCAATAATCTTAATAGCGTTTGTCCCCTCAACACGCCACTCATAATTAGCATGACGGCTGTTAATACCTCTCCTATCCACATCTCCTGCCTCTGTCTTTTGGCGTGTCCCGTTCATCCTTGTGATGCGGACAATCCTCTCTATGAGTGGTAAGTCTATTGAACCCACAGAGATAAACGGTTGGAATTGGTGGTAGTGGTTACCTCTATCATCCCTCTCAACGTGGTGAATACCGATACATCCTTCGCCGTCAACTATTCCAGCCAGCCAAGCTCTATCGGATAACTCCTTAATGGTAAACTCCTGATATGGTTTCTGAGCCTCCAGTGCTACTCTAAAGGGTATCAGGCAGAGGTCTTTGGGTTTGAGAACACCGCTTGCAGGGGAATTACCACCACCCCATCGGCCGCTTCCTCGGTCAATGCGCTTGGATTTGGCAAATGGCAACGAAGCCTTATGTGGTGGAGTGCTGGCATCGGGTGTTCTATCTTCCCCGAATGGCTTGTGAGCATATTTATCACCCCAATAGCCGGCGTAACTATCCCCTATATTCCAGAACACAACCCCATCATTCCTCAGCACCCTTCTAATCTCCCTCAATATCTCAATGGTGTGCTGGACATACATCTCAGGTGTTGGCTCCAAGCCATAAGCCCCTTTCCATGCACCACAGAGGGAACAGGTGCCATGTTGCCGTATGTCTGTTGACCATCCATCAGGGTTTGAGGTTCTACTTTCGCCGTGTTGCCAACGTTTTCTACCAGTATAACCTTCGGCATTATCATCTTTGGCGATCCACTCATGTTCGCAGTCCACCTGGCCACCCCATATCAAGTCCTGCTCACCTGAATATTTGCGGAGTCCCCAGTAAGGGGGAGAGCTGCATACCATCTGGACAGACTCAGCGGGTAGGTCATTATCCATGAAGTTCATATTATAGAGCGTGTTGCGAAGGTCTTGATAAGGCTTCATATCACCTCAATAGCTTCTCAATTTCGTTAAAGTCTTTCGGCCGCCACAAATATACCTCGATGCTAGGTATCAAGCTATCACTTATCCTTGAGATTGGATGACCCATTGGACTAATCGCTACCGGCTCAAGTGTAATCATCCTCACACATTCCCGCAAGTCATCCAGCCATGCGTCCTGGGCTGGTAAGGTCTTACTATAATCGTCTTTGAACTCAGCAAAGATTAGTCGTGGCGGGCGGACAGCTATTATATCGGGTAGACCTTTACCCTTGAATCCGTCAGGGTCGCTCCCCTGTATCGGTGTCCTGTATCCCTTATTGGACCATGCAGCTCTAATATGACACCAACGCCACAGAAAGAGATTTAATAAGTCATAGACTTGCGTAGAAAAAGCCGTCTCGCTAATTCCTTTTGTCATCTTTAACCTCCAATAATTTATATTTTAACCACAAGTTAGTTATCAAACATGATACATTGGGCTTCGCTTACTTTAGGTTCGCCCTCCCGGGATAACCACCACTGCCAAAAGTCCTCAGCAGTAGCCCACCTTTTAACTCCCTCAGTGCCTTTCTCGTAATATCTGTAGCAAGCTCGCTTCCAGGCCTCCGCTAACTTAGGGAACCTCTCCATCTCAAACTGCGTATTCCGAGACATAGGGCACAACACGCAACTGCCGCCGCCAGTTGAGATAAACCGTAGTCTATGACTACATTGAAATTAGCCATCGGGTCTTCCCTCCCATAAGGCCAGTCGCATAGGCCTTGTTTACTGAAGTCTGAGCATGGACATTCTGTTTTACCGACTGGGCAATCTTTCATCGCTCGTTACTCCTTACAGCTTCAATCAAATGCAAACCTATGTATTCGGTATAGGCTGGTGGGATTGCTTGAGATATTTCCGCTTGATTCATCCAATCTATATTCATCGCCAACCTTGCATCTGCTAAAATGAAATTATGACCTGATATAGAAAGAAGCCGGGCTCCACTTGCGAATGAATAGCAGCGATGTTTGCCATTGGGGCTGGAGTCAAACCCCGGCTGATGACAACCACAGGTGAATTTATGGAAGTATAATTCAAAAGAGATTTCAAAAAGGCGATGTCTCTTTACTCTTAGTCCGAACATTGTGCCACATATTGTTACAGGATTTGACAAGGGTGCACCGGGCACGTTCTCAATAACAAACGACTTTCCAGTCAACTGCAGTCTCTCCCTAATAGGTGTTATCAAATCAGGGTATTGCTTCCCATTTTTTCTGTGATTAGCGCCGGCTACTGTCCATAATTGACACGGTGGACTAGCATGGTAAGCATCAAATAGGTTCAATGACCACCAATTATCTTGAGTATCATAAATACGTTGACCACCTAACAATAAGTCCATAGCAAGCAACGCATCCATTTGGCAATAAGGAAATGGGTAATGAGGTTGAGGTTTATTATCTACACCAACTACCTCAAAGCCAGCACGGTGGTATCCCATCGCAGCTCCACCTCCGCCGCAAAAAAGGTCAAGCAACCGTGGTCTTTTTCCGCTCATAGTAGTCGTGTTTGTACTCCTTGAGTCTTACTTGAATTTCTGGGGTACTCTGCCTTCGTTTAATGACTTCGTTGTGGCAAGGCTTACACAAGGCAGTTGGTGTATGCCCTGTGCGTGGGTAAAATTCTCCGAGTGGTAATATCCTATTGCAAGCATTACAAGGCTTAAATGTCCAAACCCCATTACCTTTAAGCCAACCGGCATGAACTTTCCTATGGTCAGAAGTGCTAAGTAATTCGAAATTGCCAATAGTATAATTAACTCTATTGAAGTCTTTGTGATGAATCTCAAACCCCTTCGGTTTTTTCCCGTTCTCTCGCTCCCAAACTAAAACATGTATTCTGATTGACTTGCCATCTACCCATATACAGGGATAACCCTTAGAGTCTTGCCATACACCAAACCCCTCAAACAATGTACCATTCGTCCCCTTGATAAATTGCCCTCTCGTATTTCTTTTCATACTCATATTATAGAATAAATCTAAGGTAATGTCAATAGCAGAATAAGTCTAATAGTTTAGGCTTCATCTCTTTCTATAATCCTTCCCGCTATTCAGGATGAGGGCGCCAACTTCGGGATCGCTGAATCGGCTTACTATACGATTTGGCATTTCGTCTAAGTCCTTGTTAGTTGCCAGCACTGTGAAGAGCCGCTCCCTATATCGGTAGTTTATGATATCCTCAAGCTCTCCCCATTCCCACTCGCTGCCGGAGCTACCTATGCCGACATCATCAATAATCAATCTATCTCGCCTTCTCAATTGATCAAAGAGGTAGTCATAAGTCTGAGAATTAGGATCGCGGTGCATACCCCCCTTGAACATTCTCATGATGTCGGACCATACTCTTACCGAGCACCTTATCCCTCTCTTGTAAAGCTCAATCGATAAGGCTTCGCACAGATGGCTCTTGCCGTTTCCCACACCTCCATAGCAGAGCAACATCGGCTTCCCTGTACCATCTGCCATAGACTTGAAAGCAGCCAAGGCTTCCTTGGTTCCTGGTATCTGCTTGAACTTCTCAAAGGTATGCTCGAGGCTGGACACGCCGAGTGAGATACGCAAACTCTCTAGCTTCTGCTCTCTGGTTAGCTCGTCATCAACCTGTGGCTCGATGTTGGCCAGGGGAGCGGTAATCTTCTCTTGATTTAAGCGCTCTAGGTCTTTGCTGATGTGCTGCATCTTGACCTCCTTTCTTGTCTCTTTTATCCCAAGACAATATAGTGGCATAGTGGTTTTTGTATTTATCGCCCTTGCTGGCTAGATATAGTGATAAATTCTCTACTCGGTCCTTGGCTCCTGCATCGCCGAATTTCTCTATCAGTTTTTGATGTTCTTCCTTGGTCATCTTATTGACATTCGGGAATTCAGAATAGGGTATATATATAGTATTCTTTACTTTACTTTCCTTTACTTTACTTTGTGTACTATCACCTGTAGTTATGGCATTATCTCCTGTAGTTAGCTCTTTCTTATTTGTAATTAATGGCTTTTGGGGAATTTCTCTGCGCCTGTTTTTGTAGACATCCGAGATATTATCAACCAACTTTTGACACCATATTACCTTTGATGCCCAGAGGTCTTTGTCGAGGGCCTGCATTTCTACAAGTAGTTTCATTATTTCTACAGTAGTTATTTCATCAACGCCCATTTTAGCTACGAATAACTGCCACTTAATTGGGTTGCTGACATCAAGAGAATGACCATCCGTGGAGGCTAGTTTCTCCAGGAGTTTGAACCAGAAGGCATAACCGTTGTTCCCATACCTACCCTGTAGCACTGTCAAGGTGTCTCCGGTAGAAGCATTGGCATCGTGTGGGAAATAACTGACTACATCCTTTTGAGTTCTAGCCATTACGCCTCTTCACTATCTTATTGACCATCTGTTTGGTGATATTGAACTCTTTGGCCAATGCTACTTGTGGCTCACCACCTAAGACCCGTAGGAATATCTCAGTATTCCTTTCTAGAGTATCATGTCTAAGTTGAGCGTTGAGGGATTTTATCTTTTTATTCATCCTGCCACCTAGTCTACAGTATATCAACCCTTTTATCAAGACCGTAACACCGTAAAACTAATCACCCACACCCAGGGATTACCATCCTATTACCCAATTCCAAGGGTTAGCATCGTTAGGCAAGTGGTTTATCTTAAGGAATAATTGGATAAACTCTGCCACTGTGTAGCCACCCTCTGCTTGAGCATCGGCTGCCGATATGTCTCTCAATCGCTCAACTCTAAGTAGAGCTGTCTCTTTTGTTATTCGGGAAGCCCATTTGTGCATATGGATTGAGGGTCGCCATTTATAGATGCCTAATTGAACTTCATCAGCACTAGCTTTATATAGAACAACACCATCATCTGATTCGGGGTCTGGATTGCATATATATGCGTGTGCCTCCCTCACCCACAGCCTGTCGCCTACTTGACCATAGGGGCATTTAACCCATTTTGGCTCGCCAGTAGACTTCAGTAAAAAAATCCAATCCTTATCAACATAGTGATTTGAAGTTAACCAATCATCGGGATTCTGATTAATCTCCTTAAGCCCATTAGTCCTTCTGGTCTGAGTCTTTCTACCATCAAGTATCAGTGTGGGGTGATTGCCTGACATTATAATCCCGGTTTCTTTCATTCTAAGGCTCCAGCTCCTTCTTTATTCTGGCGACCAGATCCCTTAATCCTTCATCCGCCGGCAGAGCCTTTGCAATCGCTTGGTACCCATAGCTAACCGTGGATGGAGTCCGTCCACCAAGTGCCTTACCGATTTGAGCTAGGGTGTATCCCTCATAGTTCCAGCAGAGATACATGGCTATCTGTCTGGCCAAAGACACTCCTTTAGTTCTGTCTCTTTGCTCTAGGTCGATATGTTTCAACCCACATTGGTTGGCTACCACTTGAACAATCCAGCTAATCGGTGGTATATAACCGTACATCACTTCTCCTCTACTTTGACCCATCCCTGATTGAGCATATCTTGTTGGGCTTTCTTATATATTCTTGGCCATTCAGGTGTCATGCTTAAATAGAAGTTCTCAGGCAAACTCTGGTCTTCTGCCTTTATCAGTATGTCGGGGTCGGAGAGGATTAGGTCAGCCTTAACTAGGTACTCATCAACAAAACCATATTTAACTACCCACTCCCAAGTAAGGTCTATTGTGTCCCTATCTTCATCACACAATGTTTGGAGTGCTAGTAACTTTGCTATCCTCTCCCTCACCTGTTCTTTACTCATTTAGCCCTCCTTTACCTTGGACTTCTATGCCATTTCAAGGGACTCTTGGACTTTTTGCACGAAATGAGCAGCCTGACCCTTGTCGAGCATGGGCAGAGCCTCAAGCACCGTTTTGGCCTCTACTTTGTAGGTAAGACTTATAAAACCGAGCAGGTTGCTTTCAGACCATGCTTTGAGCTTCTTATCTTGTAAAGTTTTCAGTGATTCATTGAACCATTCTAAGTTCACGAATCCCTTTTGCTCGGTGCCTTGTATCGTTTCGGTCTTATCAGGGCTTGCCGTTGATTCTGTGGCCCCTGGTGACGGCTCTGCCTTTGGTTCGACATCGGCTTTTTTCTTAATCTCATTACACCATGTACCATCAGGCAGTTTGTGAGCATACCACGTCGAGCTACCGCGGACCTTCTTGTCGTATGCGCAATTATGCTCTTCGCACCAGTGTTCCCTCTTTGGTTCTGGCTCCGGCGGATTATCGTTGGACTCCAGTTCCTTGGCCTCACTCTCAATTATCTCGCCGGTCCCCCTATCAACCACCTTATATTCGGCCTCAATAAAGTGTTCGTCAACTACTTCAATACCTTGAGGCATCTCGCCCGGGTATTGTCTATCAAGAGCTAACCTCTCAGCCCGGACACAGGCCATGTTCAGATGCGTGTTACCCTTTTCCGTGCCCTTGATACTGGCGTTCTTTTCAATACCACGAAGCCCGAAAGCCTCAGCACCAGTATCTACGTCTTTTATATGAACAAAGCCGTAGACACAATTCTTGTCAGCCGTGTCGCCCAGGACTTTATCAATCTCTGCCTGAGTGGCTTTCCTCGGTGTCATGTCGAGGTAGGAAAAGTTGTGCTTTCTCTGCGCTAGGAGACGAGTAGCGCCGATGCCCTGCTGTATCGACCAGTCGAGGATAGCTTTCCCATGGCCATCTACAACGAGCTTTTTGTCCTTGTATCGCTTATAGCCAATCAGGTAGATATGCTTCATCAGCGGATTGAGCTGATAAGTCTGACACAATAGGATGCACTTCGTTTTCTCGATGGCCGGAGCATCACCCCATAGGGATTCTACTATCTCGGTGGCGATGCTCTTGGTCATGACTACGCCGCCGCCCATGTATTTAGCTAATGCCCTGGTCTTTTCTGTTCCATAGTTTTCTACCATTATTTTCCTCCTCGTTGGTATATTTAGTTCCTGCAGGCCGCCTTTTTCATAGCGACTTGCCTCTCTTCCTATGCCTTCATGCTCTGGATTAGACTTGCACTGGAGATAAGGTAGATGCTTCCCTAAATCAAAGAAAGCCTCAAGCTCTCCACCGCATTCCTGGCAGACATTGGTGTGAAGTAACTTGCGGAGTAGTTCCCTGTCATCAACTTCGAGATAATAAGGCATTTACTTAGTCCTCGACTTGTCTTCTACACACACTCCTATTTCACATTCAGGACAAATCATCAGTAGTTCCTCAGTTATAGCGTCATAGTCCTTGTGCCCAGTGTTGGCAGGAAACCATTGTTTAAGGGTATCTACAGATGAACCTTTCCACTTACACTTTAAGCACTTAACATTTTGCATATTTTCGTCATTCCACTCTACTTATTCCGTCTCTCCTGGTAGTAGTTGTTGATGTTCAGGATAGTCAGTAATTCGCCGATACTTCTTATCTCTCAGGGCTGCGATGCCTAGCTTATGAGCTTCCCAGACCTCGGGGTATAGTATTTTTTCTGTTTCAGACATGCACTCATTGAGGTGTTTTTTAGCTTCATCAAGTTTCATTTTGCCCTCACGGTGATTATCGGGTCATTATAGAATCTCACTCCGGGTATCTGCTTCTTGTCGTGGTGTTTCTTAGCGGTGGCGTTTAACATAGTAGCATCGGGAACCATACACCATCTGGGAAGTAGCTCAGGGTCAATTATCTCATACTTCCAATTATCTCTCGGCCCGGCAGTTCCCATGTCGGTGTGTACTAATCCTGAAGTCGCAGGGTCCACTTCAACCAAATTCACCGGCTCGGAGAGTTCGCCCTTGAGCTTCATTTCTTGCTGTGCTGCCTCTAGCCTCTTCCTGTTAATCTCTTCCTGCTCCGCTCTGATGCGATTCTGTTCCGCATCATAGGCCAGCATCTTTCCCTTGGTGGTTCTCTCTGCTTCTAGGACTGGTGCCATCAGGTAGTTATAAGTGTCCCTGATAGCATCGGCCTGTTCCTTGAGAGGGTCAAGATATTCCCTCTTCTTTGCCTCCATCTGTTTTTTGAGTTTGGAGATAAGACTGAGGTCATCGGTGGCTCCCTTGTTATCTTCGGCCGTGGCGATAACCCTGTCATTGGCAAACCCTAGCAGGCCGAGAGCATCCTTGTAGTAACTCCTGACTTCAAGGTCTTCCCCCGGCCGAAGGGCTATGGCTGTCTCAGGTTTATAGTTGGGACACTTGATGATATTATCATTGCCCAAGCCATCACCATATTTAACATCAGTTGGCGAACAGACCGGGTATTCTTGCCGATTATTACAGGTGTCGCAGAGATTAACCTTTGTGTCTATTTTAACCTCGGCAGCCGGCTTGAGTCTCTCCGCCATTTCCTCGCAAGTAGGCAAAGCCCCTTGGATTGCCTTAACCACCCCCTCAAGCGTCTCTCCCACTTCCGCAGCTGTTGGGAGTTCCGCTCTGGGCTCCATTTTAGCCCCGGCCGGTATTGTCCTCACCTTGTCCTTGAAGGCGGCGATTTCTGATTCTGGTACATTTACAGCACTTACCTTTGCTTTGGTTGTGGTGTCGCGCATCGGTACCTTAACAATATCGCCTACCTCGAGCGGATCTTCTGAGTAGTAGGTATATTCCCTCGCGCTTGACTCGCCTGTGGTTTCTGAATAGTATCTGACCTTGACGATGAATGGTTCGGGGTCAGGTCCAGGGATTATGCCCCCGGGTGCTAGATATTTCTCAGCATCTCGCTCCGCTATACAATGAGGGCATCCATCCTCAAGATTAAAAGCTCCGTGTTTACAATTGTCTGTTGTCATATTAAGCTCCTTTCTTTGGTACTTAGAAAAGCCCCACCAATACCATCCTCGACGTTTTCTCCGAAGTCTCCCTTTTCAACATCGAAGATGACCGCTTCATTTACCACCATTGGACGAACTACCTTTGACTTTAACACTTCCACACTTGGCTCATTCCCTTTTTGATAATGTAAATGAATTGAATCCTCTGGTGCCAGATGAATGGGTGCTATTTTCTTTTTTGTCCTGATTTTCATAAGGTTCCTCCTTTCTTTAATCTGTGACTACGAATTTAATTGGGCGCCTACGCCATCTAGCTATTAGCCTATACCAAATATATTTTAACAAGTGATGTATCCAAGATATATCGGCCTCTGGTGTCATAATCTTTATTTTAGGGCATCGGATTTCAATTGTGTGTTCAGGTGTTTGAAAAGTAAAACCACCAGACTCCGAAGATAGCGTAAGCTCATCACCATCCTCTATAATAATTAGTTTCTCTTGCATCCTTTAACTCCTGCCTAATCGGTCAAGCATAAGGGCTTTTTGCTCTGCTCTTAACCAGCTCAGAATATCACTTGTGGTGATAGTCCAAACCTCACCCCAAGAAGCTACCCACTGTCGTTTGAATTCCTGATGGTGGACTTGCGCCATGATGGGGTCGGAAGTCACGTCTAGCAGTAGAGCAAGAGCTAGTTGAGCCGGTCCCGAGCCGCCATATCCCCACTGAAAGCCATCTGGTGAGTGATTGTAAAGTGTCTGGCTGGCGTTTGGCCTAAGTATCTGAGGCTGGCCATCGGGTACCAGTTTCTTCCAGACTGGTTGTCCCCCGCCTCCTGATACACGCCTAGCAAAGTATATGGCCTCGGGATAGATTTTAGAATCTTCTCTCTCTTGCTTTGCAGTTGGTTCTGGTAAAGTCATTTTACCCTCCCTGTTTCTTTAGTTCTGGCCAACAACGCCAGGTAGTTATTGCTGGATATTCCCTCTCCAATAGTTCCACCACCTGCTCAGTTCTATATCTTTCGGCTTCTCGGGCTATGGCTTGCCATCTATCCAATTCTTTTGCCTCATCAATAATATCGAAGTCGAATTCAGTATTCCACTCATATTTATTGTTGGCTTCTAGTATCGCCGCAGGACTCAATATTTTTAACATTTCTCACCTTTCAAAGTGAACGTAACCTAGAAACTCCCGGCGAACCACCTTAAAACCGTAGTTATTCTTCAAAGCATCCATAGTGACTTTCGGAAGGTTAGGTAAACCAATCGAGATATTATTAGAGGAAGGGTGCCTGTCCATGCTTTCGTTGACATACTTGGCGATGTTCTTAGCTGTTGCCTTCATTTCTCACCTTTCCTGTGACTTCTCCCTGAAAATCACCATCGAAACAGCACCAACAGACATCTTGAACATCTTGGCAATAGATATTTGGCGATAGCCTTTTCCCCAGTATTCCAAGATTCTCTGATTCCTTTCTGTTTTAGGTCTGTTTGCCATTAAGAAGCTCCTTATTCTCATATATATTGCCGATGACCTCAATATTGTTTGAGCTGCCCAAGCAAAGTGCCTTGTACCACGCTTCGATGGTTTGCTCTACTTCAAAGCGATGTTCAGGTCTAGTCTGTTTTCCATTCACAACAAGGAACCCTCTTGTAAGGCATATATCCCCCTCATAAATCTCCTGGCCTTCGGGATATTCCTCAGTTCGCTTCTTGTCCTTGAGTCCTGTGTATTGGACAACAACTATATCTTCCACTTGGCGTATAAAACTGATTAAGTTTGGTATTTGTACCTCTCCGTTCATACCCAAGCTACATTCTTCTGTTACCCACTTCTCTTGGTGTTTATCCCAAGCCCTAAACTTTATCTCTCTCATTTCTCACCTTTGCTCACATTTTACAACAATTGTTAATAGTTTGTCAAGTCCCCCCAGTTAAACTATATCCTTTCGGGTCATAAAACAAAAAAAGACCCACTCCCAATGGCTGAGAGTGGGTCGCAAGGTAGGATCGTATTGCCTGATTGTCTAAGGCGGCTTATATTCGATTGTGTGGCTTCTCTTTACAGCAAAAGTGTCTGTAGCACATAGAAGACCACGCCGGCTGCTATAGAACTGGCAAAAAACCAGAGTGGCTTTGTAAGTTTATGGGTCAGGTGATTAGTCAAAAGACCGAAACACGCCATCAGTAAGGTATTGGTGTCTGCCTCTTTCCAACCCTTATCGCCCGAGGCGATTTCATCCTGAGCCTCTTTGCACATTCTCTCAAAGAATCCGTTCTGCATGTTTGGCCTCCTTTTCTACTCGTGTGTGTTAATCCAAGCTACCAAAACGGCGTCGATGTGTTCGTTCCTGACTAGGTAGGTGTCGACTTTACCTGCATTGTTCCAGCCAAGCAGCCTGTATAGCCTTCCCTGTTCGTCCTCTGTTATCTCCTGAATCATGTGGCCGATGTATCGACCGCCGCCAGCATGGTAACTTACGATGTCGCCGACTATTAGCTTGTTGCGATCGAACTCTTCTATCCATAGGTAGATATGGCCGGCATCAAACGGCTCCATGGAGTTAGTGTCAGCAAAGACACCAAGGAATGGCTTGGATCCTTGCGGAAAAACTATCTTGGCTTCTAATCCTGACAAGGTTACGGCAGATTGAGGTATCTCACCCTTGGGGCTAGGTCGCTCGACGCCCGGTATGTGATACATCATGTCTTCTCGTTCCGTCATCAGCTGGTCTATGGTTTTGTTAGCAGCTTCCAGCTCTCTACGGAGCTTGGTCATTTCCATTACGTTACACATTGTTCGTCTAGACCTTTTCCAATTTCTTTAATCTTAGGTCCAGTTCATCTATCTCAGTCCTGAGGTCTCTAGGCATCATGTCGTTGAGGTCTTGCCTGGTCATTTTGAGGTCGGCAAGTTCAACATCCGTAACTTTTCCCGAGTCTATATTGATTACTCCATTTTTTGTATGCAATTGAACAATCATTAAGCCGTCCTCCAGAACGTCATTTTGGTAAACTCAACTTTATAATCACCAGAAGCTCCGTTTTTGCCATCAGCACGAACCTTGACAGTTTTCAAGCCTGATGCAGCGATAACAATACCAGCTTCCGTATGGAATTGATTTTCTTCGGTGGCAGCATTGTATGTGTCCCAACTGGTTACTTCGACTGCATCGATGTCAATATCAATAATGGCGGAATTCGCGGCATTTCTGTGAAGTACCTGGAGAGTATAAGTGCCTGCTGGCATCCAAACCAAATAGGAGATATTGTCACCATCGTTAGCCTGAAGAGTGGTCCCGTTATCCATATAATAATTGTGGTATTGAGTATTCTTAATATTGAGCCGCCAAGTACCAGCACCAATGCTAGAATAGTCCTCACAAAATATATTGATTGGACTAACGCCAATAGTTGCTGCAAGAGTAGCAATATCAACAACGGCCTCATCGTATTGCGTCTCAAGGTGGTCCATAAGGACTTCGGTTATTACATCGCCTACGTTCCATTCATTCTGCACATAAGCCATTTTAAGCCTCCGTTATCGTATCGGTGCGCTCTATTTGAAGCGACTCGAGAGCTGTCTTGTTCCGTGAGTAGAGGACTCTTGAAATCAAGATGCCAGTAGCTTCACCAGCCGCCGCCGCCGCTCCCGCCCACCAGCCAATCTCTTCTAAAGCATCAACAGCTTCGCCCGGTGCTATGTAAACTGTGCGCCTTGTCTGTCCATCGGCTGGCTTACTGGTCGAAGTCATTATCTTGCGGAATAGGTAAGTGTCTAAAGCAACGTCGGCCAGTGCCGGCGCAGTGTCTCCAGTACCGAGTTCCACATATCTAATTCCAGCACTAGCGGGATATAGAATATAATCTTCAGTATCAGCCATTATATCATCAGTCAAATCAAGTTCACCTGAGTCGACAAAACCTGACACTGTTGTCCATGTATCGTCTGTCGTATTGTGAAGCCATTTACCTACATCTCTAGCTGTAAAGCCACCATCAGCATCGTGAAGTTTATTGGCCTCAGTTGCGTCTGCCGCACCTGCCGGTTGACCATGGAGAAAATCCCTCATCTCATTAAGCCCTACAGTGGTAATGAGGTTTTTTATCTCCTGAATATCTTTTATGTTACCTTCAAGGTCGAAAGCCGTTATCTTAATATTGGTTACCATTTTCCAACCAATTTTAGTTTCAACCATAAAATTCTCCTAGCACACTATCGCTGTACCGACTCGCCCTGTTTCAATAACGTCACAAGTAAATACAGTAACGCCAAAGTCCTCTTCTATCTGCCACGTCTCTGCCTTCTGCACAAGGATAATCAATATCTGCTCGGTCCCTACGTTGAGCTTGTCGAATATGGCTTGCTTTTGGGAAGCTAGCGCTTTGAAGTATTGCTGCCAGCTGCCTATATCTGGTCCGGTGATAGCAGTAATTTCGTAAGTGATAAGACTGCCAAGACCCCTCACTCCCACGGCTTCGATAAGCATTGACACGCTATCCACACCGAGTTCTGGATAATCGATTGTTTGTAATTCACCAGGCTTCAATCCTGTCCTGATAGTCTGATATTGGAACCGCCTGCCGGCCAGACCAAATCTTGCGAGCTTCGCCTTCCCTGAATCAATTGAAGCATCTTTGTCGTTTAGCGTGGGCTCGTCGTCTATCTCTTCAACATAACCAGTGCCGGCACCCTCAATAGCTAACTGAGCCGCAATCTCGTCTTCGTCTTGAGTTAGAACTAGAATGTCGAACTGACCATAATAGATGACCGTCACGTCCTTGGTATTCTCTGGAGCTACGGCAAAAGTTAGCGTCGCATCGCCTTTGTTCCAGTAGCAGTCTTTAGCAGTATCGATGCCCTTGATACCGATCGTCTGTGCTTCTGGCGCGCGGTCCTCGACGGTAACAGTTGGCACTCTCTCAAATGGGAACCCGACGGTAAAGGCTACCGTTACGGCGTCACCTGTAAAGACTTCTGTTTGCTCGGCAGTAGTATCCCTGCCGCCACGGATATATTGACGGTTGCGATACATGGGATTGCCCCTCAAAAGCATCGCTGAACCTTTTATCATATCGCCGGCATCGGCGTTCCAGGGCGCAGCAGTAACATCCCGGTCTTGAAAGTAGAGGGCTTTATTCTCGTCAATGAACCAGACCTTGCCGGCCTTTTCTGCTAGGGCGTCAAAGGCATCAGATACACGCACATAATTAAAGATCGCCTCTACCAATGTCGCGCCAAGTTCAATAGTGCCTATGGTAACACCTTCTTCATCGAGATATTTGTCGAATATATCATCGACGATAAAGCCGCACGTCTTGTCTTCGTATGACTCGGCTACCAGCCTCTTGTCGGCCAGATAGTGCCAGTCTGCACAACGGATAAAATGGTAGAGTCCACCGGCGGGAGCTATGGCGATTACCTCGGCGGTATCTATCACCCCACCGAATATTCTACCATCGGCGTCGTCAATAGTGACCGGCTGGCCTTTCTGGTAAGATGCGGTTCCAGCTGTATCCACGACTACGAATTCAGCTATGCTACGCTCTTCAATCCTGAGTTCAATTACCACACTACCCTTTTTTACTACAGGGGTATTGCCGTCAATGTCTATGGTAAGAAAAGCCATTAAAATCGTGCTCCAGTTTTTAGTCTTATTTGTTGAACGAGCCGGTCGCCAATCTTGTTTATATCAGCCTCTTCCCTCACATAAAAATTATTCCCGGTGATAGTTACACCGAGTCCAGCCATCTTCTCCAGTGGTATAATTGCCTCTGGTCCTCGCTCGGCTATCCTGGCGACCATAGGCCTCATAGCAATACCACCTTCAGCGTAGCCGTAAACAGGCGCCTCCCCTCGTTCTTCGGCACGCTCGTCAATCTCTTTGCGTTTGGCACGAAGTATATCCTCCTCAGAGGCCTTACCCCCTGCTTCGTAAGTTGCCCTTAAAGCTGCTTTCATTTCCGCCGCCGACTTCCCGGCAGATACCATTTGCTCACCTAATACTTTGTAAGCTCCTTCGAGTTTAATGACTTCTTCAGTTTCCAATCCCAAGGCTTTTGCCACTTCGATAGCTGAAAGCCCAAAAGCATCTAGCACCTTGATAACATTGTCTTGCTCGTCACCAAGGGCAATCAGCGTGTCGGCTATATATTCGTTGCTTTCGCCCATGTCGCTTAGATGCCGGATAATGTCTTCAATGGTAACACCGAGCTGTCCTGCTACGCTCCGCTCATATTCCATCGCCTCAAGGGTTTCTTCAATCATCTGAGTAGTCTTGTCGTAGGCTTCTTGCTGTTCTTCTAGTAATTCGTTTTGCTCCTCAAGAGCTTCGTTTCCTTCTACGATGGTTTCAGTGAGTAAGCCTCTGGCTTTTATCTCTTCCCTCATGCTATCGATGGTTGCTTGAGCCTGAGTAGTCAAAAGGTCTTGATTGTAAAGCACAGATTCTAGCACGTCTAGTGATTTTTCATATTCATTCGTCAGCCCTCCTAGAGCTCTTGTTCTTTGAAGGTTTACTTCTTGCCATGCCTTCTCCTGTTTTATCCGCTTGTTGGCCGCAGCGTGCCAGTTAAGAGTATTCTCGATAATCGGTCCCAAAGCCCTAGCCCATTCCGTCATAAGTGGGATGCCGGCGTCCATGGCAGGCATAAGTTCTTTCGCCAAAGTAAACTTCAAACCATTAACAGCACCGTCCAAGCGAGTAAGGCTATCTTTGAACTCAGCGGCGCTATCAGCTGCCTCTTGGTCAAATACGATTCCTAGCTTATGCGCCTCTTCTCGTAGGTCTTTTAATCCTTCCTTGCCCGCAGCGAAAAGCGGTAGAAGCTCGGTGCCAGCACGTCCAAATATATCTTGTGCTATGGCTGCTCGTTTCGTCGGGTCTTCTACTTCAGCGATGGCCTCGGCAATACGAAGGAATTGCTCCTCAGGATTGAGGCCGTCTAGCTCTTGGACTTCTATACCGATATGCCTGAATGACCTGACATAAGTTTCCAGTCCATCTTGAGCATCCAAAATGGTACCGGACATACGCTTGACGCCCTTCTCCAATGTACCCAAGTTAGCACCGGATATTTCAGCCGCATGGCGTAACTCAGATAGTGCCTCGGTAGAGAAGCCAGTCCGGAGAGCCATCTTCTGAACTTCATCGCCCATATCAGCAAAGGCCTTGACACTGGCAGCAGCAGCACCAATCGCCGCCACCCCCATGCCCACCATAGCAATACCGATGGCTTTCTTGTGCCTATTGATAGCACCGGATAGACCCTTCATATCACGGTCAAAGTCTCTCTTGTCTACACCTAGTTTGAGTAGTGCATCGCCTATTTTAATCGCCACGGTTATCTATCACCTTTACCATATTTCCCATGCGAGCAAGAGCGCTCCCATCGCTGGAGGCCATTGGTTTTGAAGGCTCTTTTACTTTAACGCCTAGCTTCCTATCGGTTAGCTTCTCCACCATGAGATTCAGTAGCTCATCAGTCCAATTGTTGATTATATAATCCGGTGGCAAGTGCCACTCGGCCATCAGGAATTCAAAAGCACCGCCAACCGAAAGCATCTTGCTATCGCTGGGGGCTACACTCCTAAAGGGAAGGCTACTTTTATCACCTCTTGAAACGCATTAACCACTTCGAGGTCGGTGGCTATTCTTTCCATTTTTTTCCGGTCTAAATCTTTGGCATAGTCGAAGAATAAATCTATCGTTTCGTTAATCCTAGAGCCCATCAGTTTAACAAGTGTCTTCTCAAACTCTTTGGGGTTATCACTATCTACGCTGGCATGTCTAACTAGCGCGGCTCGGAAGGGCGCAGCTTTCTTTCGCCACGCCCTTGAGTCACGGATAACTAGGGGGGCAATTTCATACTTCTTGCCCCCCAAGATTACCTCAATAGGTGCCTTAGCTACTACTTCATCCTCAGTCCTGTTAGGCATGTTTAGCTCCTTTCTTATTTGCCTTCCTAGGCAGCATTATAGACGACTGTGAAGGCAGGAGAACCCGATGGTTTGAGAGCGTGAAGGGTTATTGGCACCATAGTCTTTTCGTCCTTCTTAAAGCTCATGCCTACTGCGCCTATTGCAACTACCTTTGGCAGAAACATCTCAGTTATGTAACCGCCCGGGCTTCTACCCACTATTTTGATATTCATTGTCTTCCTGACGCCGGCGCCCACTGTAAGTATGTTGCCCGATAACGCGCCGCCGGACATGGCGTTCTTGAGATTGTTGAGAGAACTTTCTGCCATGGTGCAGGTTACGTCAATCGTTTCTTTGGTCAATGCCCAATCTATAGGAACCGTCTCTTCTTCAACCTCAATATCGTTACCTTCAGCAGTATATTCTACGGTTACGCCATCCTCAGTATAGCCTACCTCTGTAAAGGGACTACTCAGTGACATTGCTGGAGCGGTGCCGCCCGGCTCGACGGTGTAGGCTACCCCCATGATTGTCACGGTGTCAATAAACATAGTTCTCAAAGGCTCGGCTTCCCAAAGCTCAATCCGAACTCTGGTAAGAAGCCAGTCTTCAGGCGCACAGGCTGCACCGTCAAGTGCGCTGATAGCAGCTTCGACAAGGTTAGCATCTATCAAGCCCCACTCAAAGAACGGTGTGTCAAGCTCAGTGCGGCCACCATAACCAGCCTGCGTATTGTTGGCCATAGTCGTTGTCACCCATGCGGCCGTCCCAAGATATGTCTGCAAGGGGACCAGAGTTATCTCAGCCCACGCTAAGCTGTTCGGATCCTCGAATCGAAACTCCATCTGAGCAAAGTTACCGAGAACAGCCGAACAATAATGGTCGAAAGCGTGATTGGTGATAGCGGCCGTCCATAAGGCCATCGTGGTTCCCGCCGGCGGTATAATCTCCAGGTGTGTGCTTCCCGCATTTCCAGAGCCGCCTTTATAGAGCTTTACTGAACGAGCACCTGCTTGGTATTGCTCGGTCGACCATTCGGCGATCGCATCGTTCGGCTCTCTAATGAATAGCGTCGCCACTCCTACTAAAACATTTTCTATTTCCTTGGCCATGTCTACTTACCTCCTCTAAATAATTCCTGATAGTATTTGCCTTTCGAGAACATAGGGCTTGCTGTTTCCGTCTTAGCAGGCTTCTTTTTGGATTTTACGGGCTCTGGTGATGGTTCCTGTCCTAAGGCATCTTCCAAACTCCCTACTTCCTCTGACTTGATTTCTACCTTTTCTTCTTCACGCACAATAGCCTCCCATTGTTTATTCAGCTCGAATCATAATACTGAATGACGTCAGCACTCGAAAGTATTCTGGTATGTCAACGTCCTGTAAATCTTGGCCTTGCACTTCTTCAGTGGCACCAAGAATCAGATAATCGCTACCATCGACCGTGACGGTTACGTTTTGGATACCCTGAAGCACGTCATAGAGTGCTCGGTAAACCTGTCTGGCAACGAGTGGGGTAGCTCCCCAACAATCGAATTGAACACTTGGCGTCACTATGCCCGGAATGTAAGGGGTCGAACTGCCGCCTCGGGTAAAGAATCCTAGTGCCGGCAGAACGGTGTTCTCTGGAATCCTCGGGCTAATTATCCTCATAGCAACGATATCGGTCAGCACTGTCTGGTCAACCAGATATGCCCTGATGATAGAATTTGTATCTTCGTTCATGGAGTTCTCCAATAGAAAAAGCCCCTCGTTTTGAAGGGCTTTAGTGCCTTGAATGAGCTATTTGTCTTTAATCTTGTCTAGTCTTCCCATCCCTCACTTAGTTTTCTGTGAGTCTCCCACTTTCCGACAATCCCCACCCCATGTCCGATAATGTCTATGGCAATATCGGAGGCCAAATCTACCACATCACCAGCATCAAGTTCAACTATTGTAGATTCGCCATCACCATTGGCTATAATCTGTTTACGCCACTTACTGATCTTCTTGATGATTTCAACTTCTAGTTCACCGAGACTGATTTCCCTCATGTCTTAATTTTGCTCCTTTTTAGTTCTACTTTGAGTGCAAAAATACCATAACGGGCTATGGCTGTCAAGTCAAGTGTGCTTTGATTTTACCGCCAACTTTTCCTGCAGTAAATGCCTTATCTAAGGCTGGCTTGAAATAAGGACGAGCTGCCATCTTCACAGTTCCAGTTTCAAGGTAGCCCCCATAACCAGACGTGGAGTAGACGGCTCCCTCTAGCTCACCCTTGGCAATCTCGGCGCCCGGTCCGACCTCGAACTTAATTGACCTAGCATTATTACCGTATAGCCATGGGCTTCCTTTGATGGCATCGTTAGCAATATCGGTAACCACTTCCTTCATGGCTTGTCTAGTGGCCTTCTTGACTGCGTTCTGTACTTCTTTAGATTTGAGATTCACTTTGAAGTCAGCTCTTATCTTCATAATATAAATCCTTTACTTGTTCCATGCCCGCAACAGACCGAAGTAGCACCAGAAATATAACCAATACAGGCATCATATCCTTCAGGAGTAGGCAATTCGCCACACCTCTTGCATGGTCGCACTTCATCACCAATGGACACTTCGTTATCAGAATAAACCCACTTGCTATCTCGATACTCGCAAAGGTGACCACGCAAGTATGAAAATATCAACGCACAGTCCTCATAAAGCACTCTTTGTGATGGTCGCCTACACCGTTCATTCGATTCTTCACCAGCAATATCTCGAAGGTAACTGTCGCTCCATCAATTGACATCTGAACACGATGCTGTTCGGTGACCTGTATATCGTCAAGGAATAGCTGATAGTCAGCTATGACTACCTCGGCGCCTACTTTAACTTCAACACCGACGCCGGTTACCAAGCGGCACGCTTCGTCAGCAAACAGATCGTCCCAATCAGGGTCAGGGTAGCCATAAGCATTGGCCGCTCCCAACACGTTTTCTTGAATCGTGCATGTATCAATAAGCAAATCTAGGTAAGCCATCATTCTCCCATTTCAGCTACTTCACCGACTGAAGCCAAGTCCATCTCGGCGTAGGTAAGATAAGGCGTTGCCGCATCCTTGTCACGGAGCCGCTTGGCCATGGCGAGCATCTTGTCGACTATCTTCTGAGAGTAGGAGTAATCACCAATCTTCTCGGCATCAGCATTGGCCATATATATTGCCGCCCATGCCTCGGCTGCCATAGCGCCAGCAAGGTCAATCGAGCCGGTAGCAGTATAGAAGTAATTTATCTCAGCATCAGTAAAGACTTCGTTTGTGTCATCTACGTCGCCAATCGCCCTTCTTATTTTGCCGGTGGTTGTCGTTATATCATAACTCATTGGAACCTCCTGCATATAAATCTAAAAAGAGGCATACGAGAAACTTGCATCCTCACGACGCCCATTCGTGAAATAGCGGCTCTTAAATATGTCTTTACACAAATGAGGCCAGAAAACGAGTCGGTTATGGTTACTGTGTCGAATAGGTTCAGGACATGAGCTACGCCAGCACTCAAGACTTTAGCAAAACTGTCAGCTATGGCCATGGCATCGGCAACTACCTTAGAAACAGCTTTGCTTATGGCATCGGCTATGGTTACTGTATCGGCAAGAGCCCGAACGTAGGCTACTGCTCTGGAGAATGTATCGGCAATAGCCACAGTGTCACTTTGAGGTTGGCCAACGGCTTTAGATGGGGAGTCGGCTATAGCCAGTGAATCAGCCTCTACCAGACCCACATCTTTGATTAGAGCATCAGCCACAGCGACACTATCGGCTTGTGGTATCTGAGGTTCCTTAGATATGGCATCGGCTATCGCCACCGCCTCGGCAGCTGGATTCTTACCGACACCCTTTATAATCGTGTCTGCTATGGCCACGGTATCGGATAAACTTTTTTCAAGGGCTGCCCCCCCTGCTGCAGCTATTGTTATTCCATTATCGGTATTGCAGAATAGGTCATTGTCATCATCATTAAACCAGACAGGCAGGAACTTGCCACCTAACGAAGCCTTGATGCAACCAGCACTAACCCACCTTAAATCGTCCTCTGCATTGGCTGAGAGGGCAGTTTCTCCACCCCAGTTCGTACCGCCATTTACAGATTTCTGGTAGAACGCTTTTACTTCTGCCTCCCATGCCGTGCCACTAAAATAGGATACATAAATGTCGTCATTTACTTGATTAATAAATACCGATACACCGACACTTTCAGCCTCATTGGTAATTATGTTTGTCTTGGCTGTAATAGTCCCTGCATCTGTAATGTCCCATACCTGCAAATCAGCTGCGGCATCATCAACTAAACTCCACGCTGATAAGATAAGGTGCCCATCACTCAGGCGGATTTGCCCATCAAACATAAGGGAATATAGATAATCTTCACAAGCACCTACTGCTGCTTCTGACCAACTATTACCAGAATCATCAAAGGTTTTTAGTGATACTAAATCAGCACTAGCATCCAAATAGGCAGCCCATATATCCTGATTGTCCGCTAAATTAGCGGGGAATAGTAATATGGAATCATTACTAGCCTCAAACGGATGATTTCTAGAAGTCCAATTATCACCGTCAGGTGATGTGTAAAAACCATACCAGTAATCAGAGGAGCCACCATCAAGATACCTAAAGCCTACAGCAAGATTCCCGCCTCTAGTTTTGGTTATAGATAAATCGTTAAAACTGAACGCAGGGTTATTGGCATAGTCTCCTGTTCCTTGGGCAGCCTCTATTACATCATCACCTGCAACTGTATCTGTGGCTGTCTCCAGATAGATATAACGAACTTCACTGGTATCATCACTCATAAATGCAATATGAATTTTAGTGCCAGCATCACCATCTGTCTGCCAGTCTGCCCAACAATCATACTTTAACGCATTGCAATTTGCTGCTGCTGCGATAACTGTCGGGCCTACCCAAGTTGCACCACCATCGGAAGTCTTCTTATAGACTAAATCGGCCCCGAAATTTGCATAGATAACATAACCGACTGTGGTAGATTTCCAGAACGGCCCACCACGAATAGCCCTGCTGTGTAGACCTGTATTTGGAGAATTTTCAATCAGTACGTCAGCCATTTAATCCCTCTATTTCCTCTCTTCTCTCAGGATATTCTAGCCAGTCATGTATATCAGACGGATGAGCTAGTTTAGGAAGCTCCCCACCTTTCAGAAACACATCGGCTTCCTTCTTCACAATCGGTGTGTCCTTGATACAGGCATTTAAGTGAAGTTGCCAGTGAGCCTTATCTATCGGTGTCAATTCATTCAGTGTTGTCACTAACTTGCTCCAAAAGTAGCAGTCCAAGTTATTACCAGACTGTCGGCAGCTCCCTTGGTGACGACCCCGAAGTCGGCATAGAGCATCAGCTTGGTATCGTCATCGTCACGCATTAAACCTGCCTCGGTGATTGCCCCAGTACCGTCACCAGCCGCCCAAGTCCCAACATATATGACATCATTATCGTCGCCAGCGGCGCCCTGAGTAGTAGAGGTAAGTGCGTTTCTATCCAAAGACACGGCCAATCCGGTAGAGGCTGAAGTCTGCCCACTACCAGTACCAACGGCCATAAAATCGATAGTGCCGTCACCTCGGTCGCTCATTTGGTCGGCCGTCTGAACATCCATCAATTCAGTAACAGTATTATGGATTATTCTTTCTTCTTTGAGCTCTCCACTTGGTCCAAAGAGCTTTAAGTGACATAAACCCTTGATGCCCATTTCGCTGTGAAAGCCTTGGTCTTTTATCTGTCTCATTTTCGTCTCCTCTTTCGTCTTTGACCTTACCATCCGGACCGGTCAAGACAATTTGTATTTTATCCTTGATGCCCAAATCATCTTTTATTTCTGGCATTATATCTCCTGTACCTCTATCCAGACTTTGACATTATCTCCACCAGATACATCTTTGGCACTGCCTGATATCCGAGTTCCTTTATTGAAGATATGCTCGGTTCCGGACGGAGCCGCCTCTCCCTGTCTCTTAGTGCCATCGAACTGA
>SDBU01001053.1_pt1 | contig 40555 bp, 71 predicted proteins | sample 2277071 | NCBI WGS metagenome assembly SDBU01 (sample SAMN10397929, study PRJNA504765) | marine sediment metagenome | isolation source: marine sediment core GS08_GC12, 126 cmbsf | place: Arctic Ocean: Gakkel Ridge, Loki's castle | collected 2008 | reverse complement strand
ATAACAGCAACATCTAATTTTACAGACAACCCTTTATTTATTAATACGAATCCCGGCAGTGAAGATTTTAATATTAAAACTATAACTGCCGGCTTTAGTTTTGACTCTCCGTGTAAGGATAGTTCGGATGACACGCCCGTTAAAGACGTCGGTGCTTATGATGTTGACGCAACAGTCAATACAGACGCATGGAAAAAATACGAATTAGAATTCAATTCACCTGGTTTTACATATAGTTTAAACTCAAAAGGATTCAAAAAATTTGAAGCTGGGAACGGTGATTTTGATTCATTCGCAAAAGGACATCGGAGAGTATTTGCCTTAAGTTTCTCCGCAAGGAATCAGGTATCAAGTGAAGAGTTGAGACAAAAATTAGAATACTTTTCGACACTGCATAAAACAAGAGAAAATGAAATCACTAATAATGAAGATATTAAATTAAGGTTTCATTTACAGCCGACTACATTTTTAGTCGACTCAAGCGGTGTCGTCACGACATCTAATAATAACATAGCGGATTCAACGGCTTCATGGATTGAGAATCAATGGAAGGGTTTTCATGTCGGCGTCAAGTTTGAGTCTGGCACTAACATGACAATCGACTCCGTGGCTCTCACAGGTACGGTCGGTGGCGCAAATTGGACTGTAGACGAATGGATAGGGTTCTTTACATACATAGATGGATATTACTACATAATAAAATCAAACACGGCTTCGGTCTTGACATTCAGTGACCCTAACGAAACATTAGTCTCTGGAATAGTTGACTGGAATATCGAAAAGTATTTCAAAATATTATCTAACACCGTGAATGTTTTATGCTTAGAAGATGCCGACAGTGAACTGGTTGACGGTACTTATAGTTATTACATAGATTTCATCGAGTGCCGTGTAACAAGTCCACGATTCTCATATAAACAACCAGTATTCTTACATACCAACGAGCATAGCAAGGTTGGATATTCCATAACGATTGAGGAGATATAATGGCAGAACCACAAGACAGTTGTATCTTACATAATCGACTTGGAACACTTCTGCAAGTAAATAATAGTGAAATTGGACAAAATGGAACATGGGTTGGCACTGAAACATATCACGCAGCAAGATTTGATAATGGTTCTTTCAATAATAATATAGCTAATTATATAACATTTCCTGACACTGATTTTACTCCAAATAAATTCATTTTTGAAATGGTTATAAAGCCTGAAGGGTGGAGTATAACTAATGGGATACGTTCCGATGGTGTTGATCATGGTCTGTTTTCTTGGCACGCCTCTGCCTTAAATCGCATACTGTTTTATTTTGGGCCAGGTGGATTAACATTTATCGTTCAAGGAGGAGCTCAAAGAAATCATTTTTGTACTCATGCTGACCTTGATATATCTGACGATGAACTTGTTAATATTAATGTTGTTTATGATAGACTGGGTATTGACGGCGGGCCGGACATAGTACAAATGAATTTTAAAGGGAATCAAGTTTATAATTCTGTTGCTAATACGGGATTAATATCAGGGTCATCACTAATTAGATTACTTATACGAAACTCTGGTGTGGGCGCTCCTAATACGCCTCTGAAGGGTACTGGGGATAATGTTAAAATATATAATAAAACGACTACAGTAGTTCAAAGTGCCATTGCATCAAATATAGGAAATGAATTCTGGCCAGCCGCCCCATCCGTACCGACAAACCTTGACGCTACAGACGGAACTCATACAACCCATATTGCTGTAAGTTGGGATGCAATGGCAACGGCAACGTCCTATGGTTTATACAGGTCGGTTGACGATATAACCTTTTCACTTTTAATAACGCAGGCGGGCGTGACGTATAACGATACATCGGCGGTAGCGGGCGTGACATATTATTACAAAGTTCTTGCGACCAACGCTATAGGGTCAAGCGCACTTTCGGCTTCGGACTCTGGCTTTCGTACTATAAAATTATTTGATACAACATGTGACAAGACACCACCGCAGATATTGATTTTGTCAGGTACGAAATCTCAAATAGATTTATATAAATTAGGGTATGTAAACAAGCTGCCTATTATCACGGAGCAGAAAACTTTAGGTCGAGACAAGTTGATAACAAATACAGGCACACTGCAAGTTAATAACTTTGATAATTTCTTTAGCCTGTATAATTCAAAGTCTATATTCTCAAACATACGCTGGTTGTATGAAACACTACAATATATAAATCAAGACGAAGAGTTGAGACTTGACGCTATTCTTACTGACATACGCCCAGACCATGAAACGAAACTTGTAAATATCAAGTGGGCGAATGCAATGTTTAAGGAGAGACAAAATAAAGTAGCCTATGTATCTTCAGACTGGGAAACCCCAGCAACGGCATTTAAAAACTTAGCCGACCAAGAGGGTTTCACTGGATACAATAAGAAGTCGGTACAGGATTCTATTAATCAGTATACAGCCGAGTCGTGTTTTATAAAATGTAATATAAATATATCAGATAACATCACATTACAACAGGCATTTGAAAAAATAGCTGTCTACGGGTCAGCCGATATATTTGGACACGGGTCTGAAATTTACTTCAAGTTATGGCAAGCGTTCACAGGTGGGATTAAAGTTGCGGTAGCGGAATCGGACTTCTTAAAACTGCCTAAACTGTCAAGCAGTGAACCACAATTAATAAATGATTATAGTATAAACTATGTGGGGAGCGAAGACACACCGACTACTGATAGTGACCAAGACAATCCGATAGGTGCAATCAGCAGACAGACAAAAAACAACCAGCCACATTTATTACAAATTGACGGCAGTGTGGGCCAACAAATAATGATTAAAGATATAACCAGTGCCGTGTTTATAGGCAAGACTTATATCAAAAGAGGTCATAAAGATTTAAGTACGAATCCAAAACCTCTAACGATAATAGATTTCCAAGTCAATTCAAGATTCAAGGAATGGATTGACCTGACAAGTTTTATAAATATAAATCTATCAGACGAAGAGTGGGTCAATAAACCATTCGAGATATTTAAAACTATTGTTGATGACAACACAAATATAATGACAGTGCAAGCCTATGAGGTCAATGTATGAGTACGCCAGAATTTAATGACATACCGGGAATAATTAGATTTTTAAAGTGGATTAAAGACAGACTTTGGAATTATACGATTAACGAAGGATGTTTTAAAATCCAGCTTATAAATAAAACAGGTACCGAAAGCATATACGGCGAAATTGTGGAAGCGAGTACGACTACTGATCTAGCTTTTGAGCAAGGACACGTCAACGACTCTCAACCAATAGGAATTGTGGCTGAAGGTGGTATCGCTGACGGTTTGCCATGTTGGATTGCAGTTCAAGGGGTGGCAGAAGTTTTGTTAAAAGACGGTACAATATCAACTCATAGCTACTGGGTTCGGACATCGGATGTGGTAGGGCGAGCAGACGCAACTTTGCCTGTCCCGCCGGGTGGTGGGATCCCTGAACTCGACCAACATATGCAAGAGATAGGACATTGCCTTGAAAGTAAAAGTTCCGGAACTGCTGTGCTTGCAAAAATTATTTTACATTTTAATTAGGAGTGAATGAATGACTGAAAAAAAAGCAGACTTAATTTTAGAGAAGCTTGACAAGATAGAACTATTGCTTTTCGGAAATGGTAAAAAAGGTTTATTTGAGAGGGTGCGGAATCTTGAGATATTTTTCAAACTCGGATTCTCTATTTCTTTCGTGCTGAATATTCTTTTTATGATAGACAAGTTGAGGGGGTAGTATGCAAGAATACGATTGGAAATTTCATTATAGACATTTCAAAATGAGTGAGTTAGAATGTAAGTGTGCCGAGTGCAAAGGGAAATCAACAGCTTTAAAAATGGACACGGAATTTATGGGATTGTTAGAGCAGGCGAGAGTTTATGCAGGCATTCCTTTTGTAATCGGTTCGGGGTATCGGTGCAAAAAATATAATAAAAGAATCAGCGGTGTGAGTAGTAGCGAACACTGTAAAGGTTTGGCGGGCGATATTTCATTTAAGAATTTGAAGCAGTCATTTAAAATAGTTTACGGATTGATAACGGCTGGGTTCACACGGATTAAGATATACAAATATAAATTTAAAAAGCGTGGATGGGTTCACGCCGATATGTCACGAAGCAAATCAAAGCCACAAGAGTGGCTAACAATACAGGAGGTGTAAAATGAAAGCGACTTATAAAGACGCATCACATTACAAGTTTCAATTGACAAATGATTTCAAATACAATACTGGAATCAAATCAAGAAAGGACGCCTTTATTCATAATTTTATTTATCTTTATTCGGATGGATTGATTGTAATTTTGACGGGCTATGCATGGGACGGATGTACTGGCGTTCCCGATACTCGAAAGAATTTAAGGGGTGGACTTGTCCATGATGCTTTTTATCAATTATCAAGAGCGAAGTTATTCCCTATTAAAAGAAGGAATGCGATTGACAAATTGTTTAAGAGGATATTGAGAGAAGACGGGTTTATGTTTCCGAGATTATTTTATTTCGGTGTAAAACATTTAGCATGGTGGGCCGCGAAACCGAAAAAAGAAAAAATATATACAGCCCCCTAATAGATTAAGTCTCTCCTTAATTTATTTAATAGCCGTGTGGTTTTGACCGACTGCACGGCTTTTTGGTTTAATGGCTCTGTGATAGCCTTAGGAACGTATGGGAGCCACCACAAGCCACGCTAAAAACAGAGGGTACAAACATACTGGCTTAATGCGAAATCGCATATATTATAATTCAAACTATGTATATAATTATACAATCACCTATTTTAATGAAAGTGATAAAATGCCAGTGCTATATAACCATTAATATATATATAGTTATACTCATTAAAAAGAATACAAAAGTACACTTTTTGGCTATTATCAATGAATATGCCCTCAAAACGCAATATAAAGCCCTTTTCAAAATAGCCTTAAATCGCATGAAATCACTGGAATAGTTTTGACTTTGGCATGATTCTTGGGTATTTATTTTTGAAATAAAGTAAATAAAGCTTGACTTTTGTATACAAAAGTATTATATTGTATATAGAATGAAATTATTAAGGAGATTAAATATGAGATTAAATGAAGATTGTTCTGTGAAAGTTGAAGAAGGAAGTATAAAAGGAAGTGAAAATGGTAGATGGACAGAAATATATACAGGAAAACAAATATTTCCAAAAGGAACTAAATTATATCATTTTTCAGAAAAGAAAATTAATAATTTTATAGCCACCGAAACTTGTTTTTTCACAAGCGACCGGGGACTTGGATATTGTTATATTATTGTATTGGAAAATGACATGGAATTGAGGACTTTTGGAATAGATGAAGTGCGGATTGGAATTGACAAAAATACGGAAATAAAATATATAGGAAAAACATATTGTAAATATGATTATAGTGGCAATTTCCCATTTGAATCAAAAATAATTGACAATAGAATATCAATATAAAACAAAGCTGACCTATCGGCTATACGGGGAATATGATTATGGAGGAAATAAGATGAAAAAAATAGGAACCATTTTGGAAGCAGATTGTTTCAATGGCGTAAGGGAAATCGCAAGCCTTGACGATGCAGACGAAAAAGGAAAATACTATGAAGAAGAATACTTTTATGACTTTTTATCTGACTTAGGAAAAGATCAAATTATTACTACAAGTATAATGAATGAAGAGATGTACGATAAAATTGAATCAGAATATGGAATTAAATAATATATTAATAAAGGAGAAAGCATGAAAACAAAAATTATCAAAGTATCAATCGAGCAGCACAAAAAGTTAAAGCAGATTTCAAAACGGTCTGGTATGAAAATCCAGCACATGACAGCAACAGCCTTGCAAAATTTCATTGACAATAACGAACATCTTTTAAAGGAAGATGAATGATATGAAAAAAAGAGAAATAAAAATTTCGACAAGAACAGCAGTAAGTATGGCAAGTGCTATCAGGTGGTTTATTCATGACGATGACTTTTCAAAAACAAAAAAAGAATCGTCGAAAGCATCCCGTTTTATGTTAAAGCAGAAAATAAAAATAGAAGGTGAATGATATGATGTTAGGGAACTTAAGTTTAAATCAAATTGAAAAGCGTACGAGTATAAAAATACCGAAAGAATTGAGAGACTACATGGAAAAAAATAAACAAGATAATGTCAGCATTCCCATTAAGCAGGGAAAATGGCATTGTTTTGACATTCCGTTTTCACTGGTATGCGGTGGTAAAAAAATGGTTGAAATGGTTGTAAAAAACTTGAAGCCATTAGAAGACAAAATAAAAGAGCCAATAAGTATTAGTTATACAGAATTAAAGGAAGGTGAATAATATGAAAAGAAAAGAAATAAAAATTTCGACAAGAACAGCAGTAAATATGGCAAGTGCCATCAGGTGGTTTATTCATGACGATGACTTTTCAAAAACTCAAAAGGATAAAAAGGAATTGTTAGAAGTATATCGTTTTTTATTAAAGAATCAGAATTTAAAAATAGAAGGTGAATGATATGAATATATTGATGTTGAAAGAGGCGTTAAATTGGTGGATTAAGAACTCTATTTTTTGTATATCAGGGATATCGAGATTTTCATTTTTATTAATATTAAATATATTGATATTAAATAAAAACGGAATTAATAGAAATTTTTATTGGTTGAAACGTTATTTTACTAAAAATTAAAGGAAGGTGATGTATGAGAGTATGCAAATTTGGTAGTTGCAGTCAATGTGTCCATGCCAACAATGCGGAGTGTGACAATCCGAAGTTTGAAAAGTATATGGAAGTGCAAGAACAGGCTGACACGCAAGAACATTTGGAAGCACTTGAAGAGTCCCTTGAGATTATGGACAAAAGAGAAATCGCCACGGGCCAGACATATCACGACGGGCTTGAAGCTGGCGAGAAGACGGCGTATTCTGAAATCGTTAAAGAGTGTGACCGATTGATTGCGGATGTAGTTGAAGACGGCGACCAGATTAATTTGATTAGAAATCTTCAAGAAAAATTCGACAAGACGGAGTCAAAATAATATGAATTATATAATACAATCAATTAAAGGTAAGAGCGCAGATTATTTGGCAGGTTTTTTGCAAGGTGTCTATACTTTTGCTTGGATGAAGGACGGTATTTATTATGTCGGTACAACAGGGACGATATATGCAGACGTACAAACAACAATAGAAAATGAAATCGACATGAAATTAGGGAGAGTAAAATGAATAAATCAGGCTGTTTAGACATAAACGAAATCGGAGAATATGACATCGCCCGGGAAAAGGATATTAAATTTCATAACTATCTGAAAAATAATTCAGCAGGTCGGTTGAAACCCGATGTCATGCCAGCTACTGACAAGACATATATTTTTTGTGGCGGGTTCCCATGTAAAGATATCGGGTGCAAGAAAACAGATAAAAAGAAATGTCCGAAATATTATGAAGATAGAAGATTGAAAATCGACAAAGTTAAATCAGCATTAAAAGATAAAATTAAATAAGGAGAGATATTATGAAAAACGAAACAAAGGAAATAACAGTACCGAAAGCGACAGGCATTGACGGAATGATTCAGCTTGCAATCAAAAGTAAATCAGGCGTCGAGCAGTTAGAAAAGTTAATGGAAATGAAATACAAGCATGAAGAGCGGGAAGCGAAAAAGGTTTTCCATGAAAAGTTTTGCGAAATGCAGTCCGAACTTCCTATAATTGAAAAAACAAAAACTATCAAAACAAAAGCAGGTGACGTGATGTATAGGTATGCACCGTTAGAAAAAATTGTCCCCCAGATAAAACCATGTTTGAAAAAATATGGTTTTAGTTATCATTGGACAGAATCTTTTGAAAGGGAAAATTATAAACGTGTTACTTGTCATATCACAGGACACGGACATTCAATGAGTGCATTTGCAGATGTCCCCCTTATGCCGGCAAATGATTATGTAAATAAAGCACAGCAGTCTGGCTCTTCTTCAACTTACGGCAAAAGATATTCGCTGTCGGGGATTTTGGGAATCATGGTTGACGAAGATGTTGACGGTGTTATCAGCAAAAAGGCAGTTGAAAAAGTTGAGATACTAAACGGCAATGATGAAGTTGATAAATATCTCACGGAGTTGGCAAGGAAAGTTCCGAAACAACAGGGCGATACCGTACAAAATCAAAAAGCAAAAGAACTCAAATACATGATGGACAAAATGGAAATCGTATGCGCCGATGTCCTTGAAAAGCCTATTGACAGTTGGAAAAATCTGACTGCTCCCGAGACAAATGAATTATGGACGATTGTATATACTCATTGGATGACGGGAGAAAAAACACCTTTGAAGAAATTGAATAACAAGGGGAATGAATAATGACAGATAAAAGAATATTATTTCAAGTACCTGCCACAGTCGGTCAAATTAAAACAATGGCAAATAAATCTATAAGAATAGAAATCAATACGCAGGAAAATATTTCTTCTGATGAAGGCAAAGTCTTACTGGATTTAAGAGATAAATTCGGTTGGTTTAATTTTCTACATACGGTTAAAAGTGAAGAACAAAAAATGATTGAAGGCGATGACGTAAAAAATTTGCCACCGTTAAATGATGTAAAAGAATTTGACAATGAAAAGACCCCGTCCGAAATGTTGAGAGATAGACTGTTTGTTTACTTCACAAAAAAAGGTGGGAAACCAGAAGACTTCAAAGCGTGGCGAATAAAGGAAATGAATGTCATCGGCAAGAAGTATCTTGCCGCAATAAATTAGTGGCGAAATCGAAAAATTAGAGGGTTGATATGTATTTAAAATTAAATCAAAGATTGGAAATGAGAAAAATAGTCGATAATATTAGCTTTTGGATAAAGCAACAGAATGAAGCAATAAACGAAAAAAATCAAGACGACCAAAAAATAGCTTATTATAGATCCAATATAATGACTTTTCAAGACCAATTAATAACATTTTTAAAAAATGCTATATCAGAAATTAAAATCAAATAGAAAAATTAGATTGAGGAGATGTTATGAAAAAAATATTTAAAGAAGTTGAAGAATTGTTAAAATCGAAAGGAATAGAATCGGCTATTCAGATTGTAAAGAAATATGATAATTTCGGTAAAAACCAAGCCGAAGAAGACAAGTATTCTTATGTGGTTTATGTTTCTAAGTGCGAGCCTTCCTTTTATGAAAGTCTTGTCGGATTCAAAGAATGCGTTGAAAAGTTGAGAATAAAATTAAAAGAAAAACAGAAAAATGAATATTCAATTCAATTGATTAGGAACTCTTCAGTTGTCGGCAGTGGGAAAATAACAAAGAAACAACTTGATAAAATTAAAAAGGAACTCAAATGATTAACACCGACAAACTCAAAGCCTATTTCAAGAATCATGCCACAGGTTTCAACAACTCGAAAAACAAGCGACAATTATGTATGCTATGTCAAGTCAAGGATTTCAGACCGATTAGACGGCGCATTAAAGAATTGAGGGATAGCGGGTTCTTGATTGTATCAACTGCAAAGCATCAAGGGTACTGGCTTTTTGATATTGAGAATCACACCGAATTTGAATCCGAGCAGTTTCGAATCATGCAGGGAGAATCGGCGAGCAGACGAAATCAATTGAGAATAACCGAGCGAGCAAATTATAGAGCAAGGTTCCCTGGACTTGACGAATACAAATTATTTGAGGAGAAATGATATGAATTTAAAAGACATTTGTGTTGATTTGAAAATAGCGAAAGAATTAAAAGAAAAGGGGTTTTCGCAAGATAGCTTATTCTATCATGTTGAATTTACTAATGGTAAAACTGTTTTACACAAAAGAGGTGCAGAGTTTCCATCTTTTATAATCGAAACAAAATATTCAGCTCCAACCACAGACGAATTGTTAGCTGAATTACCTGTTATGATTGAAGATAGGGGATTTGATTACTGGTTACAAATTGATAAACTCCATAAAGAATATCAAATTATATATGCTAATATTGACGATAATGATGACTGGCTAAAGGGAGTAAATTCATGTGATGAAAAACTTCCAAATATGGCTGCCAAAAGGTGGATATATCTGAAAGACAATGGACTATTAAAATGAATGAAACAATCCACGATCTAAAGTGCCTTGCTGGAATTGATATCTTGGCGACACATCAGATTGTATTCACTAAGATTGACCCGTTGAAACTCGGCGACTTAGAGTTTACATGCAGTCCAGAGATACCGCCTATGCCATCGAGAATATTGACCGAGAAGAAATGTAATATTTGTGAAGACACAAAGGATATATTAGAGTTCGGTCAGTACAAAACGAGAGGCAAGGTTTACTATCAATCGATGTGCCGGGCGTGCAAAAGAATATACTATGCGAAAAATAAGTTGACTTCTGATTGTCAGGTATTAAGCTATTGATATGATTCGAAGTCATTCAAATCAATTTAAAAATTCAATGGCCCGGCTGGTCTTTTCGGAGACTCGGCATCTTACATCGACTTCGAATCATGTAATGCTAAGCCGGGTCAGTTTTTATATGGCGCGGTATAAATATTGGTTCGCTACCAATGGGACACCTGAACGGCGTGAACTGCTTCCCTGCCGTGCCACCTTTAGGAGTGTGTATTATGAATGAATATGAAATTGGCAGTTGTGATAATTGTGGAAAATTATTATATTTGAATGATACACCAATTATACAAGAGGATTTACATTTTTGTGGAATTGAATGTATTAATGAATATAACAATATTTACTATGAAGAAAACTGGATGGCAAATCAAGGTGGCATAATTCGAGAGGGTCGAAAGTCAAAAGAGGATTATATTAAATAGGAGTGTGATATGGAATTAAATGAAAGCATGCTAGAAACTTTAAATTTATTACACTATGGTAGAGAGGTTTTTATTAAAGATACTATAGACGATAGTGTAAAGACACACTGGTTTGAGAATATTGGAAAGGATGGATTTTATACAACTGAAAATCAGGGCAAGCCAATGAGATTTATAAAGGCACGTTTAGCTGATTCTTTTTTAGATTTTGAAGATATAAAAGATTATCTTACTTGTAGAAAATAGGAGCGTGATATGGGAAAAGAATTAAAGAAAATCAAATCAATGATGTTTTTTAGTAATGGCAACGTGGCTACGTTTGATGACAACGGGCAGGTGCCGGCATTACAGAAATCATTAGTTGAAATGGTATTAGATAATTGTAAGGCAAATGGGTATGATCCCGATGGGTTGATAATTGAAACTCAATGGGGACTGACTTACAGAATAGAAAAAACAGACGGCGGACATAATTGGAGCGTGATATGAATTGTTTGTTGTGTGGCTCATTTATGAAAAAGCAACATGAAAGTGAATATAGCGATATGGACTGGTATTGGTATTGTACCGTGTGTGGGTATGATTTACCTTCGGACGAATAAATAATGGGAGTAGTAAGTAATGGATGACAAAAAATACTGGCATGAATTAACAGCGAAAGAATTTGACAAGATTAAAGACAAGTCATGGAGTTACATTCAAAAGAATTATCAACAGCCTGATTGGTGTGAATATATTAACGCTCTCGAAGGGATTATGGGATGTTGGAGTTTAGTATTCTTGATAACAGGTAGAAAAGAACACAAAAAGATATCAAGAAAATTCTGTAAAAGTTGTGATTGTATGAAAAAAGAAAGCAGTAAGTAATAGGAGTGTGATATGAAAGAGCGACCAATATTATTTAACACGGAAATGGTGCAGGCAGTATTAGACGGCAGGAAAACTCATACACGGAGGGTATTGAAAATACAATCAACAACTATTGAACCCCCGTATCTAAGACCTGACGGACTTTATATCCATGTGTCAAATGCAGGGGTTGGAGTTAGCTTGCCTTTTAAATGTCCATACGGTCAAAAAGGTGATAGGCTTTGGGTTCGGGAGACACATTATAGATGGGGTGAATGGACTCGAAACGGAATTAGCAAAACTGGGAAACAAAAATGGAGATTTTCGGCAGCGAGTTCTGAAGTAAAATATTTTGAGAATCCACCTGCCGATATAAAAAAGAATTCATTCCGAGAATTAGGCTGGTATAAGCGTCCGTCAATATTCATGCCACGGAAAGCCAGCCGTATAACTCTTGAAATAACTGATATAAGAGTTGAGCGCATAAATGATATTTCGGATGACGATATTCAAAAAGAGGGCTTAGAGAAAAGTGTCCACATTATAAACAATCGTTTTGATGCAGGACAATTCAAATATTTTTTTGAGACTTTCTGGGATTCAATAAATAAAAAGCGTGGGTATGGATGGGAATTAAATTCGTGGGTGTGGGTGGTAGAATTTAAAAGAATAATGGGAGTAGTAAGTAATGTCATATAAGTCTTGACTTTTTATATAGATTTAATAGTATTGGAGTATCATGGACATTAGATTAAATTCAAAAATATTTAGCTGGGCAGATATGAGAGTCGCGAGGCTTCTCTCTTCAATCGTCCATGATTGTCTGCCTGGCGTTTTATATATGGGAGATTAATAGCGAATGAAATGGTTTCAGCATGATTCGGATGCGTCACATGATGCAAAGATTAAAAAGTTATTAATGAGACATGGAGCAGAGGGGTATGCAGTATATTTCCATTGCCTTGAGTTGATAGCAGGGGATATTTCAACCAAAAATATTACATTTGAGTTGGAGCATGATTCTGAAATTATTGCAGACAATTTAAAATTTAAAGGGAAATCAGGAATTGAAAGAGTCAATAAAATAATGTTGTCTATTATAGAACTGGGACTTTTTACTTGCGAAAATAATAGGATATTTTGTTTCAAATTAGCACAAAGATTAGACAACACAATTGGCAGAAACCCTGAAATAAACACCATTAAAGCACATATTCCTGAAAACTACAAAGCCCCTACAAAGCTACTACGCAGTAGCAACAATGCAGAAGAGATAAGAAGAGAAGAAAAGAGATTAAATCAAAAGAAATCAGAAGAAATCAAAGAACTATTTGAAAAGTTATATAATGACTATCCGAGAAAATTAGGACATGAAGACGCCTTGAAACATTTTACTACTCAATATAAATCTTCAAAAGATGTCAATAAATTTAAGGTGGATATTGAAAAGGCATTAATAAATTATAAAGCTATTTGTATTAATAAGGGAACGGAGACGGATTATATACTTCACGCCTCGACATTTTTTAATAAGCGGTGGAAAGACTTTGTTGATTATTCAGATAAAAAGCCAGTTGAAAAGGTCGAAGAGAAACCGACCAAGACGATATTCGACAATAAGGAAAAAGCTAGCGAGGTTGAGGATTTGAGAAAGAATAAGGATAGAATCGAGCAGATTAAAAAAGACCTTGAGGGGTCATTAAAAAATAAGTGAGGAGATGTTATGAATTTAAGACTTTTGAGATATAAGCACAAAGCGAAAATTCAAGTCGGGAATAATCACTCTAAAGGTGAACAATATGACATGATGGAAAGTCAAGCTATTGGTGATGCCACAGAGTTTATGCAAAAAGATATTGACAATGGGTGCATTCAAAAAGATAGTTTCTATTGGTATAAGATTGATTTGCTCTACGATGGGGAAATAAAAGACTTGGACAGAGTGATTGAGTGTGCGAAAGGAAATGTGAAGGCATGAATTCCTGCCCTGTCAACATAAGGAATCGAGCTAACGACTGTATAGTTGGCGACCATCCATGTATGGAGTGTACCGTCCAGCCAGCGTCAGGGATATTCGATGTCAGGTCGGATTACGGCAAGATAGGGTACGGCGTGAATACCGGCAAGTATTGGATTGACGCACCGTTGAGTTTTTTGCTGGGCGTGTTGAGAAGTGGGAATCGGACTGAGGAGCAGAAAGAAAAGGCAAAGGAAATTATGAATGCGAGAGGTGGAGCGTGAAAAAGATTATTCTGCATTTGTGTGCGAGTGAATATGGTAGCGATAGCCTGGAATATAAAAAGAATGGGTATGATGTGATATTGATAACAGAAAAAATTGATGTCAGGACATATATTCCACCTGATAATGTTTACGGAATAATAGCTAATCCACCGTGTACTATGTTTTCATTGGCCCGGACGAGAGCCAAGACGCCGAGAGATTTAAAACAAGGTATGGAGTTAGTCATTGCCTGTTTGAATATTATATGGAATTGCCGATATAAAAACAAGTTGGCTTTTTGGATGCTTGAAAATCCTATGGGATATTTAAGACAGTTTTTAGGCAAGCCTATATTAACGTATGACCCTTATGAATACGCATTGACAAAAGCAGATGCCTATACAAAACGCACGGATGTTTGGGGGTATTTCAATGTACCTAAAAAGAATAAAAAATCACGGCTAGAAAATTGGTGTAGCCAGGAAGAAATAGCAAATATAAAAATTAATAATAGAAAGCTGCCGAGTATTTCAGATACCACCGGAAGTAAACAATCAGAGCGCAGGGCGATATGTCCGCCTGGATTTGCTAAAGCGTTTTACAAGGTGAATAAATGACCCCCACTAAACTATTAATAATCTCAATGATAGTGCTTGCAATCTTAATCACGGTTGATGTCCTGCTCCCTGATAGGGTCGATAGGCGTGTTGAGTTTATGAGTCAGTTCACTACAAGAGAAGGTGCAATTTATGAATTGAAATGGGTTGAAGTATTTGGTCTTGATTGGCAGAAATCTTTTGCTGTCACGCTTGCGGAGAGTGACGGGAAGCAAATGGCGAAGTCTATATTTAGGCGTAACGGAAAAATCCATCATGCTTATGGACAAAAGCAAGTAGTCGGTTTGACGTTAGCATATTGGCGGAAACGTGCTGAATTTTTTGGAATTAAAGACACTAATAAATATTCATTGGAATTTAATATATTCTCTGGATGTGGAGAATTGGCAAAATGGGTTGATTATTATGAAGGCGATTATATAAAGGCTGTGCACGTTTATAATGTCGGTTTTGGCGACATTACATACAAACGAAAAATAAATCCAAAGCATATAGATAAATGGTTAACTGAATATACAGTTATAAAAAACAGGTGGGAAAAATTTAAGCGTGGAGAGTAATATGACAGTAAAAGAACAGTATGATGAATATGTCAAAACATTTACAGACAAGGGCGAAGATGTTGACAAGGCTATGCTATTTGACGACTGGTGGGAGTTTCGTAAAATCGAATTGGAATGGAAAAAAGATAAAGCAACATAAATAAATCTTGACATTTCATTTAAAAGAATCAGTATAGGAGTACCATGAATAGTATATTAAATTTGAAAATTAAATCAAGCTGGGTGGTCGAATTAAGTCTTCGGACTTCTTTCCTTGCTATTCATGGTGGGCTACCCAGCGATTTTATATAGGAGAGGTGAATTATGTGTGATTTTTTTAGTATAATTTCAGATGGCAGAGGTCATGTGAAGTATTTTGATTGGGCTGTTAGGAAACAGATACTTTCAGGAAAGTTGAGTTATGAGTATGACAGTCATTCGAGTATTGCAGATTATTTTAAAATTGACGGTGACAAATGGAACAAGTTTGAGTTCAACCCATTTTTAAAAGTCTTCAGAACCGACCAGATTAATGCGTATAAAGATGACAGGAAATTTGTTGAGAAGTTTTGTAATAAGTTAGACTTTAAAACGATTATTCCGCAACTAACAATTAAAAAAATATTCTATCCATTCAAAGATAAAAATAGAAAAAAGGTATCAAGTATTGATATTGATTTATTGAAAAAATATGTCAAGGTCTGGGCTTCGGTCAGGGATTCGGTCGGGGATTCGGTCGGGGATTCGGTCTGGGCTTCGGTCAGGGATTCGGTCAGGGATTCGGTCAGGGATTCGGTCAGGGATTCGGTCGGGGATTCGGTCGGGGATTCGGTCGGGGCTTCGGTCGGGGATTCGGTCGGGGATTCGGTCTGGGATTCGGTCAGGGATTCGGTCGGGGATTCGGTCTGGGCTTCGGTCGGGGATTCGGTCTGGGATTCGGTCTGGGATTCGGTCTGGGCTTATTATTCAAGTCTTTTTGATTTAAAAAAATGGAAGGGTATAAAGCACAAATCAGGAGTGAACCCATTTCAGCCAGGAATAGACTTATGGGAGAGGGGTATAGTACCTAGTTTTGATGGGAAGGTATGGCGATTGCACGGCGGTAAAAGTGCGAGTATTTTATGGGAAGGAAAATTAAAAAGTACATCCAGATAGGGAGTAATATGTTTGGGAAAATAAGAATTCGTATAGACCGTGCAGACACGATGTTCTCTAAGTATATCAGGCTCAAAGTCGGTAAGTGCGAAAACAGTATATTTCATATAGGCAGAACCCTTAACGCTCATCATTTTATTACAAGGCGAAAAGAGAATACACGGTTTGATGAAGAAAATATGATTTGTCTGTGTATCGGATGTCACCGTAAATTTCACGACAACCCGAATACGCAAGTCGAATTCATGCTGAAAAAGTTAGGTCAAGAGCGATATGATGCATTAATATTGAGGTCGAATTTGTATAAGAAAAAAGACAGGGCAATGGAATTAATCAAGGCAACTGCATTATACAACGATTATATTAAATAACGGATTAAAGGAGTGATGTATGAATAAGATAATTGAGTTGTATAATAAGATTAATCATATATGGAAAGTACAATTAGACGAAGACGGAAATATTTGGATGAAGCATTTAAGCGATTCGAATGATTGGTTTTGTGTATCACAAACAGCATTTATTATTGACGACTTACTCCCGGCAATCCGAGATACCAAAGAGTTCCAAGATGGGTTTTGGGCGTGGATGGAATGGAATAATTATAGAGTGGTTGGAGACGATTGTGTGCAATTTGATTTGAAAGATATGGATACTTGTTATAGAAAATTATTGTTGGCAGATGAAAAGGAATACATCAAGAGTATATTAAAGCAAGCATAAAATAAATTAAGGAGTTGTTATTATGAAATTACAGATTACAATTGATATTAGTGAAAAAGAGTTGAAAGACGGTATGGCTAAAGGCTGGAACGAAGCCTATGGCGAAGAATTAACTGGGGCGGACATTAAAACATTAGATAATAAAGACGATATTGTCAGGGCGCTTCCGTACATAGCCGACAACATAACAGAGATTCAAACCAGATAGGGGAGAATAACAAATGAATGAATGTTTTTGCTATACTTGTGGGAAAGAGTTTCATAGTTTGGGAATTGCCAGACATCGGGCTATGCATAGAGAAAAATATGAAGACTGTGAAATTGCATATAAAGATGGTCGCACATATAAACATCAATATTCAGAATTGAAATCAAAGGACAAGGGGTAACAAATGAACAAAGGCGATAAATTGGCGAGTGCGATGGCTAAAGAATTAATAAAAAAATCAAGTATATTAGGTGGTGAAAGAATGAAATCAGATGAGCAGAAAATGAATGACGGTGACATTGACTTTTTCAGTGTAGAAACGCCAAGTTTAAAGAAGTCTATGAATAAAGCAGATGAATTATTTAAAAAGGCAGAAAAAAAGAATAATAGCAATATTGAATACGGTGTTTGCGACGGCGGTGAATGTTATGACATAATGAAGCAAGCCTACACCGAGCAGGCTAAAGAGACAAAACAGCTGGAAAGTGAAACCGATTTCTTGTCATGTGAATTGTCAAAGGCGAAGTCCACACTTGACGGCATGAGGACAAAATTGGAACATAAAAAGGAATCATTGGACAGATTAAATGAAACTATATCGTATCATGAATTGAAGAGTGATTTCATTTTTATTGAATCCCTACTTAAAGAGGTGAAGCATGAATGGAAATTAAGTCAATCAGTATGCAAGATATGTGGAGTAGACAACGGCTCTCATATAAGTACAAAATGTAAGTGTAGCGAAAGCATGAAAGCAGATGAATTATCTAAAGAGGCTAAAGAGACAAAACAACAAGACGACATTATTGAGGGGTTGACTAACGTTATTGAAGACAGCAGAAAAGAGATTTCGCGGTTGAAGGAAATATTAAGTACAAAATCTATTAGACATCAAGATTATTATAATAAGCAAATACAAGTAGGAATATATTTATCAAATATTAGAAAACTTGAGTCCACACTTGACGAAAAGAATAAAGAGATTGAACGGTTAAAAGTTGATAGATGTATGATGACAGCAACTATAAAAGACGAAACACTTGACGGCGTAAGGAGGAAGGTAAAGAAAGCAGAGGCATTACTTCAAAGTTTTAGGATTATCAATTCTGATTATAGAATGGACGATATTATCGAAATTGAATCCCTACTTAAAGAGATAGGAGAAAAAAAATGAAAACAGCATTATGGACGATAGCGATATTACTATTCCTGCATTTATTGCTTAGGGTATTCCCGGTCACAGTGATTCAAGCAGGCGGTGGCGGAATGGCTGTAAATATCGTCGCGGTCGATGGCAGGACGTTATACGGCAGGACGTTGGATGTGCGGGTGGTTGAGTGAAGCCGTATTATACCCTTGAGAATAATCGTTTATATCATGGTGACTGTCTAAATGTGTTAAAAGAAATCCCTGGCAATTCGATTGATAATATTGTGACAGATCCGCCCTATGGTTATTCATTCATGGGAAAAGACTGGGACAAGGCATTTGTCTCTGTTGACATTTGGAAGGAATGCTTAAGGGTATTAAAAGAGGGCGCATTTGCATTTGTGATGTCAGCTCCCAGACAGGATTGTTTATCAGAAATGATTTCAAGGTTGAGACAGGCAGGATTCAATATTTCATTCACTTCAATTTATTGGACTTACAGTTCGGGATTCTCGAAAGTAGCGAAAATCGGGAAAATGGTATCAAAAAGACAGTGTGCAGAAAAAACTGGTATAAAAAAACAAGGAGCTGGGAGCAAAGGAAGTACATTTCCGTTTGATAATGAATATGAAGACTATGAATTGACGGATGACGGAAAAGCCCTTGACGGTTCTTATGCAGGATATCAACCGAAGCCAGCCGTTGAAGTAATAATTGTAGCGATGAAGCCTATAACAGAAAAGACTTATGTTGAGCAGGCACTTAAGAATGGTAAGGGGATTACATGGATTGACGGGTGTAGGATTCCGTATGAGAGCGAAGGGGATTGGGACAAGGCAAAAATTAAAAACGATAGTTTTGAAAATGCAAATACCAAAGGCGGATTTGATGTCAATGGAAGTTTGAAAGGGACTATCACAAATCAAGGCAGATTTCCAGCAAATTTAATATGCAGTGACGACGTGCTGAATGATGGGAAGGTTAGCAAGTCGGTAGGTGGTACACTAAAAGCAGGCAATTCAAATAAAGTATATGGTGAATTCAATAAAGATGTTTACACTGAATGTCCGCAGGATAGCGGTTCGTATTCTCGATACTTCGACCTTGATAAATGGTGGGTAGAGAAAATAAAGTCATTGCCTGAAAGTGTGCGGAAGGTGTTTCCGTTTCTGATAGTGCCAAAGGCGAGCAAGAGTGAAAAGAATAGGGGATGTGATGAATTGGAGCCAAAAGTTCAAAGGACTATGGGAGACTATGCCGAAGACGGGGAGAATAAGAATAGCAATAATCCAAAATATAATATCCACCCCACAGTAAAGCCTGTCAAACTGATGTCATACTTAATTACTTTAGGCAGTCAACCGAAAGATGTAATACTCGACCCTTTTCTTGGAAGTGGTACAACGTGCGTGTCGGCTGATTTAATGGGTAGGCAGTGGATAGGAATTGAGATATCAGAAAAGTATTGTGAAATAGCAAAATGTCGTATAGAAGACGAAGCACGGCAAATCAAAATGTATTAGGAGTGTGTATGAAAGCAAGAGAATATAGACCAGCCTTTTTTGATGGGTTTGAAAACAAGGAATGTGAATTTGAAACGATTGACGATATAGTGAAACAATTAGATACTGTAAATATACAAGACGGATGGCATTTTGAGGTTTGTAGTCGAGGTTATGACACGTCTTGGACTTATGCACTAATATCAATTTCAGACGACTTTAAAGAATGGTGGGTTGTGGCTTTCTTGACAGGCAATCCTGACTTGCCTATACGGACTGGACATAAGAAATAGTACATCCGCACGGTGTATATACCTCCCTATGTGCATCGTGCTTTTTTAGGAGTTGATTATGAATAATATAAAATATCCAACATATTCACAATATTATGAAATCAGATGTTGTCTTGTCAATGGTATATTTCATACTCCAATTGATATATTTACACATGATTTAGAATTGCAATATAACGGCATGAAAATGACAGTAGAAAAGTATCAGGAAGTTGTAAAACAAATTTATGATGAAAGGAGTTGATTATGAATAAATTATTTTTTGTGTTAAACGGTTTAGCATGTGCATTTAATTTTATTTTTTATTGGGGTAAGCCAATTAATATGATGTGTGGAGTATTTAATGCATTGGTAGCTATTCTGTGTTTAGTCGCTATTGTGAAGGATTAGAAAATGAATAATAGACTTCCAAAATAATTCTTGACTTTTGAATAAAACCTTTATATATTACGCACATGATAAACGTTGGGAGCGGGATATCATTGCCACTTACCATTTTAGCGAATCAATTAATTAAATATCTTACAGAGAATATGCATAATATATTACTGGGTGTTATGGCATTGCTTGTATTGTGCATTGGCTACTTTGTGTTGAGTGTTTATATTGAGGCGACTAAATGACTGAACACGAACTTAATGATAAGGAGACATCCTGCAGATAGCAGGAATAAACAGGATATGCCAAGTGAAGACACTCAATTCAAAAAAGGTCAGTCAGGGAATCCAGCCGGCAAGACACAAGGCACTAAAAATAAAGTCACGATTGAGGCTAACAGGGTCACAACAAAACTGCTTGAATGCTTTCAGGATGAGGATATAGAGAAAATGGCAACACAAATCAAGGAAAAAGGCTCTGGTTACTTCCTGAAGCTATTAGGTAGCACGGTGTCAAAGGATGTCAGTGTGAGTGGTATTGAGGATATTATAGAGAATTTGAGACAAGCAGAAAAAGAGGCGAATGATTGATTATAGTTTATTCAAATATCGAAATAACCCAGAAGGATTTATACGTCTTGTTATTGGGATTAAAGAACTTGAGGAAGAGCAATTGAAAGTGATTAATGCAGTATTGAAATATGGACGTATAGCTGTAAGGTCTGGACATGGAATAGGCAAGACAGCCGTACTTGTGTTTATTATCCTGTGGTGGCTATGCACAAGGGTTGATTGTCGTATAACAATGACTTCGCCTTCGCAACATCAATTATGGGATATATTAATACCAGAATTGACAAAATGGTCAACGCAAAGTCCATTATTAAATAAAATGGTTGAAATAACAGCTACAAGGATATGGGTCAAGGGGTATCATGACAAATGGTTTGGAATAGCTAGGTCATGTAAAAAAGGCGAAAATATAGCAGGCACACATAATAAAAATCTATTAGTGGTCATTGAAGAGGCTTCGGGCGTCGACCAGGGTGTCATAGACACGTTAGAGGGCTCATTGACGGGCGAAGGGAATAAACTCATTATGATAGGTAACCCCACCCAGTTGAGCGGGGCTTTTCATAGGGCTTTTTATGAGGACAGGGACTTATATAAGACATTTACATTTAATGCTGAAAATAGTAAATTAGTATCTAAGCAATATATAAAACGCATGGCCAGATACGGTACTGATAGTGATATCTATAGAGTCAGGGTATTAGGTTTATTTCCGAAAGGCGAGCCGGATACGTTTATACGCCTTGATTTAGTGGAGCAGTCCGTATTAAGGGATATTCAGGAATCATGGGAATTGGTCTCTATAGGTGTTGACCCTGCAAGATTCGGGGACGATGAAAGTGTTATATTCTGGCGTAAAGGGCTTGATATACAACCATGCAGGACATTTAATGGCATTGATACCGTGAGGCTAGCAGGTGAGGTCATTAGACTTACAAAAGAGATATACCGATACAATAGGATTAAAATAGCTGTCAAGGTTGATGATACTGGTATAGGCGGTGGGGTTACTGATAATCTCAATAAAGAGTTAGAATTAGAATTAAGGAAAACCGAAGACGACAGGGAATTCAATATTGAGGTCGTGCCTGTGATTAATAACGGTACTGCGACTGATCCTGATTATAAGGATTACGGTTCCCAGATGTGGGGCGAGATGAAGGACGCATTAGAGACAATGAAAGTACCTAATGATGATATACTTATAGCGCAATTGACTACACGAAAGTATAAGGTCGAGCCTGACGGCAAGGTTAAATTAGAGAGTAAAAAAGAAATGAAAAAGCGACATTTACCGAGTCCTGATAGAGCCGATGCATTGGCACTATGTTTGGCAAATTTGAATTATTTTGATTTCAGTGGCGACAAGGTCGAATCGGAGGCGAGAAATGAATAAATTCTGGAGATGGTTTGAAAAGGTATACATAGATAATGTATCGTCACTTTTAGCTATATATGGGAAATTTGACAGTATACCGAAACAGGGTTTAATTGGATATATGATTGAGTATTTAGTTGTTAATGGACATATTAGTTTTAGGAGAATCGGACATTGGATTGGAGACGCTATTCAGATAGGATTATTGAGGGCTGATATAAAGATGGGAGCAGAGGAGCCGGCAGAAGGTATTTACGAATTATTAAAAGAACGAATTGAGGAAATAGAATGAAATCAATAGTTGAATTCTTTAATCCTATTATTAACACTATTAAAGATATCGGGCTTAAAGCATTAGAGCAGCGTGGACTTGAAGAGGCGGCTGGATTAGAATCTGCGGAAATGAATCCCGATGATTTCCTTGATAAAAAGGGAAAAGACCTGACCTTCTATGATGCCATGATGAAAGACGATCGTATTAAGTTGGCTATTGAAGCCAAGAAAACTATCGTGCTTAGTGTGACAAATAAGGTTGTGGCGGTTTCGGATAGAAAAGAGGATATCGAAAAAGCTGAATTCGCGCAGGAAGTAATAGACGGCATGAAAATAAGGTGGCGTGATGTATTAAAGAATATGCTTGACGCTATGGTATACGGATTTAAGGTCGGTGAGATAATCTGGAAAATCAGTAAAGATGCTAAATGGGTATGGCATAATATAAAGTTTATGCATTCAGTATTTTATGATTTTACTTATGAAGAAAACAAGGATTTAAAAAGTGCTTTAATCGGGCGTGATTTTGGCAGTGACCAAGAAATTGACGCGGAAACATACGAAAGGAAATTCATTCATCATATCAACTCATATCTCAAAGACGGGAATTTGTACGGTGATAGTGATTTAAAAGAATTGTACCCCCAGTGGAATGCTAAGCAGAAGATATTCAGATACAGAAATGTCTATATACAGAATAGCGGTTATTCTATGCCTGTTGTTAAATATGACAAAGCCACTGTTGACGATACTGAAAAGACGGAAATGATTACATATCTCAAGAACCTTCAAGACCAGATGTTTTTAATGATACCGGCAATCAGGGATAAAAATTCGGGTGAGCTTAGAGGCAAGTTTGAGGTTGATTTCAGGGACACGGGAACCAAAGACGGTACAAGTATTCACAATGAAGCTATCACTCAATTAGACAAGCAGATTACACGCAAATTGTTAATGCCTGACAGATTAGGCTTCACCGATGAAAGCAATGGCAGCGAAGCCATGACACGCAAGATATTTGACTTATTCATAATGATTATCAAGGATTTGCAAAAGGACTTGGAAGATACTATCAATCCACATATAAGGCGATTAATAGATTTTAATTTTCCCGGCACTGTTGATTACCCCACATGGGAATTTGAAGAGGTTGACGAAGGTATAGAGACCGAGGCACTTAAAGCATTAATTGAGCTGGGTGTTATAGACAAGCGTGAAAAGTGGATAAGAAGTTTTGTGGGTATTCCAGAGATATCTAGAAAAGAGCAGAAAGCGATTGAAAAGGAAAAACAAAAAGCCGTTGAAGATGCTCAAAAGAATATGGTGCAAAATGGAGATAATGATGGAAATGGCAATAATGGTGGTGATACTAACACCAATACTAATACTAATGATGGGAATAATAATGGCAATCAGAATGGACAAAAAAAGAACGGCAATCAAAAAGTAGAGTTCAAAACATCGAGTGCGCCAGTAAATTTCAAAGGGATTATTGATACATTCGATTCCTTAGAAGACCAGTTTATTGATGACTTCGCCATACTGCATGAAGAGAATATTGAGGCTATTATAAATCAAATTGACAAATCAAAGGTTATCGAGACAGGTGATATAAGCGACCTTGAAAAGTTGAGTATCAAAAAGAGAGATTTTAAAAGGTTATTTAATATTTATTATAATGAATTATATATGAATGGCCATAAAGACGCAGTTGTTGAGATTAAGCCTAGATTAGAAATGTCTGGTTTGGACGTGAAATTACAAGCTATACAGTTTGACGACAAATGGTTGGATAAGGGATTTTTAAAGAACCTGACTAAAGAGTTAGGGTCGTTAGGGGCGTTGACAAAAGAAGACAAGAAATTCTTGAAGAGTTTATCGGATAGGTCGTTTATTGACGCTGGCGAGCTTGAAAATAAGATGACTCAAATAGCAGAACGAACGGTAAGTAACGGTTTACGGAATGGATTGTCAGGGTCAGTCATCAAAGAGCAGGTTAAATTATTCCTTCGTGAAGACAGGAAACGATTCGCTACGACTATTGCCAGAACTAATGCGAGTACTGATTATAATAGCGGACGGATGAATTTCTTTACAGGCGAGACAGTAGACCAATTTACAGAGGCGTTCCAATACAGTGCTGTAATTGACCAAGATACTACGGACTTTTGTGCTCAACACGACGGACAGATTATTAAAAAGAGCGACCCTGAATTTGAAACGGTTAATCCACCTAATCACTTCTCATGCAGGAGCTTATTTATTCCTGTACTGGTGGGCGACAATGAAAATCCAGATAGTTTTTATAACGGATATCAAGATAATAAAACAGAATTTCCCGACTGGGGCACTAGGGTAACTAAAGATAACAGGTTGCCAAATAAAGGCTTTGGCGGGGTATAAGGAGGAGATAATTATGAAATCAGTTCTAACGAATTGTATATTAGTGCCGAAAAAAGGGCAAACTTGTACTGGACCAGAAAATAATGATATGCCTATGTTTTTAGAAGCAGTAAAACAAGACGGTGATTTTTTTATAAATCTTGATGGATATGCTATTATTCCAAGAGAAGAGTATGAAAAATTAACAAGGAATAAAGCATAACATCATCTAAAAACAATCGCAACAAAGCACGCAAAAGACTGAAGAAACATAATGAAGCACAGGCAGGATTTAAGGCTGTCGAGCGTAAAGAGATAGCCAGTAAACAGGTCAAGGATTTTATGACCAGTAAGGCTTTAATGAAGGAGAGAATATGAAACAAGGTAGAATTTTATTATTATTGTGTGCATTATTAGGAAAGTTTAAAAACTTTTTTGGTCATGGCAAAAGCAAACAACGTGGTGGAGACTGGAGTAAGGGAAGTGGACAAAAGACACAAATGCCGATTAAAAAAGAGGGTTGTTGGAAGAAGAGGAAAAAGCGGAAAAGAAATAAGGCATCAAGAAAATCAAGATTGTTAAATCACAAAATAAGGAAAGGTAAAAAGAAATGACCGAGCGCGGAATTCCAACACCACCTGGTTACGACCCGCCTAATAGACCAACGTTTTTCAGCTATAGTGGCAATAAGCTGAAAGGCTCGGGCGAGATTTGCGCCACATGTGGCGAAGTGCTGAAAACGAACATGACTAATGTCTATATCAGTGGCAACGCTCACTGGTTTTGTGATAATATATGTTTAAATAATTTCGAGGTGATAGTATGAAAGACGGAAAAATTATTATTGAAGTCAAAGACGGTGTCGTAAACACGGGAATAGACAAAAGTTTTCTGCCTGCTGAAGCATTACAATTATTGCTTGGTATGGCTTTGGCTCTATTAAAAAATCAAATGTCCGAGCCACCCAAAGTAAAAGAACCGACACAACAGGAAATTGAAAAGTTAGAAGGACATTAGGAGGCTATTATGCCAACACCACAAAAAGGACAAAGCAAAGCAGATTTTAATAAGATATGTATACCGCAATTAGTGAGCGAGGGCATGACTCAAGATGAAGCTGTCGCGCAATGCAGTGTTATATTCAACGAAGCGAATAAGACCGAACTCAAAATGGAAACCGCAGAACTATTGAATGTCGAGGTACTTAAGCAAGGTGTATTTACTGATATGCACGGTAGGCGTGTTGTAGTTGACGACGATGTTATGACTGAATTGAAGGACAATTTTGACGCGGGTGTAGGTGAACCCGTACTCACGATCAACCATAGCGGAAAACAAACTAAGGATATGAACTCTTTTATGAAGAGTATAAATCTTGGTATAATTTCAAAACTAAAAAAGGCAGGCGAAAGTATGTTTGCCGATTTCAAAAAGGTCCCTGTAAAAGTAGCTGAAATGATTAAATCAGGACGGCTCATTTTCAGGTCAGCAGAATGGAAACCCGTTTTTCACACTGGTGATGCCGGATTGAAAAGCAATGTTTTGACAGGGGTCACTTTTCACGGCGGTGCTGATGGCAAGTCGGCGATTAGTGGTTTGTCAAACGATTTCGAGGCTATTGGCCTCAAACTGTTTTCAACCGAACAGAAAAACAATGAGGACGAAATCATTTCAATTGATTTCAAAAACCACACTGGAGGTGGTAACATGGCTAAAATAGAAATTGAAAAAAACGAATACGATGCACTTAAAAAGTCAGACGATTCAATCAAAGATGTTCAGAATGAGAATATCAAGCTGAAGGCAAAAGTTGACGAAAACGACAAAATCGCAGATGAAAAAAAGACAGCCGATGAAGAAAATATCGAGCTAAAAAAATATAAAGAAGACCGCGAGAAAGACGATGTAGTCAATCTGAAAACTGAAGCCGATGAATTCGCTGATAAGTTAATCAAGGATGAAAAACTTCAACCCTCTGACAAGGACGATATAGTTGATGACTATATTCGACTTAAGACAGGGGACGATGAAGACAAATTTAATCGTTTTGTAAAAAGATACAATGAAGCTGACAAGGTCGTTGACCTTAGCCAGATAACAAAAGATGCTAGCGGGAATGAAGTCCCTACTACTGAAGTCGCTTTAAAATCTAATGACGGTGAAGCAGGAAGCGAACTTGACGATTTAGGTAAAAGCACGGATAAGATTCAAGAACAGATCCAATTGAAAATGAAACAGGACGGGATTTCATGGGAAGATGCGGCTAATAAACTGGGTGTTTTTAAAGAAAGCGATTTCAATGTAAAATTGAATAACGGAGGCAAATAATGACTATTGTTTCAGATTTAACAAAACAATTAATTATAAACTCCGACAGCTTTGAAGCAAACGGCGATTTATCAGCATTCCTTGATTGCGTCGTTATATTCAGTACACAATCTTCAGGCAAAGCACAAATAGCGGTTCCTGGCGGGCAGGGTGCTGACTGGGCTGGTGTTTTACGCACCGACACAGTTACAGACGGTCTTGTAGGCGAAATTGTTACCGAAGGCACTGTAAAGATTAAAGCAAGCGGTGCTTTTAATGCCGGTATTGCTTTAGCAATATCAGGTGTTGACGGTAGAGTAGCCGCCGCGGGGTCTGGCGATTATGTTGTCGGATATTCAAGAGAAGCATCGAATGCTGCAAATCACAAAATCAGCGTCGAGCTTAAAAAATTTCAACTTAATTAGGAGGTGAATTAAATGGCAGAATTTATTCACATTGACAAACTTCTAACTAATTTTGCAACCAGATATACGAATGAAAACTTTGTTGCTGATTTCATTTCACCACCTTTTAAGGTGAAAAATCAAAGTGACAAATACGCAGAGTATACAGCGTCAACCTTGAGAGTCTACGACAACAAGGTAAAAGGACGTGAAAAGGCTAAAGAAATTAGTTGGGATGTAGAAAGTTCCACCTATACCTGTGAAGATTATTCATTGAGTTTCTTTATTGAAGACAATGAATTAAATAATACAGACTTGCCTATTAATTTACGCAAGGATGCGACTAAGCAGGTACATGATGCACAAACAATTGCAAGGGAAAAAAGAATACTTGATGTAGCAGGAAGCACGGGTGTTGTCACGCAGACTGCCGCTCCAGGTGACTGGAACCAAACGGCTGGTACCCCTGTTACTGATATCCTTTTGGGTATCAAGGTTATCAACAAAGCAACCCTTAAAAAGGCTAACGCCTTTGTGACTACTCTGGAAGTAGCATTGAGTATGATTACGACTGACGAATGGAAAGAATACTTTAAGTATACCACCACTGGTTTTGCTCAATTATTCGATGCAATTGCAGGGTTAAGAAACTTGGGTTTAGAATCCAGAATAGCAGGAGCCGCCGGGCTTTCAACTTATGAAGGTACGGCATCCGACCCGGCATTAGAAATAATGTGGGGCGAGAAAGCTTTACTATTTTGGCGTGAACCCAACCCTACAATTAAATCCAGGGCGTTTATGTTCTCACCGTTCACCAAAATGAATGAAATCACTCGCGAGAGGGAAGCACGTTCAAGAGGCGAATGGGTAGTAATTTTTGAGCAGATTGACGAATTGCTAGTTGATGCAAGTTCAGCATATTTGTTCACTGATTGTTTAGCATAAATATATGGGGCGTGGCTTCGGTTACGCCCTGTTTTTAAGGAGAAATATTATGAAGGAAAGCAATTGGCAACAGTTATATATATGCAATCACATGATTGTTTGGGAGAATAAAGGTGGAAAAGTACTTTTTGTGGTGAAATGGGGTAAGAGTGGGACGGATAAGTGGGGATGGAGTACGGAAATAGTAAAATTTGATTAAGGAATTATAATGGCATTCAGCACAATAGCACAATTAAGAAAAAACGTGATTCAAGTCGATACAACTGAAATGAGTGATGCAGATGTCACCTTGAGAATAGCTCAAGCAGACAAAGAAATCAATCAGGACTTAGCGAATTATATTGATTTTAGTTTGGTGCCTGCCATCGGCGATTCACTCGCAACCCCTAATTACATCAATCTATTGAGCCAATACAAAACCGCTGAATTTGTACTTGCTGCTTTGCATGGTGGCGGTAGGAAAATCGACGAAGTTAGTGACGTGCAATATTATGAAAAGAGATACTCGAATCCTAACCCGTCAGTCAATGAGCGTGAAGGATTGCTGGAAAGAATAATGAGCGGTAGCATTCCATTAGTACTTTCAGACGGTACAAGTATTGCGGGTACATCGCATAAATTCATACAAGATTCAAGAAAAGGAATAAAGCCCGCTTTAGGCGATGATGAATTTGGCGAGTTTGCAGACGAAGACGAATTAAAAGAAAAGAGGCCAATAGATTAATGGCAATGAAAGTAATACCGATTAAAGGCTCGAGTAAAATTATTGCTAAAGGTTTTTTGAGACCGATTAAGAACGGAAAAGTATTTTTCGATTTAATGGCAGTAACATTATTCCAACAGTCTCAACAGACATTCAGAAATGAAGGCGGTAGGGCTGGACATCCGAGGTGGATAGGGTTTGGTAATGGATTCGGTGTGAGCGTTTATAGAAATGCTAATACAGGGACGTGGGCTAAAAGACGGGGTACGGACGGAAGTAAGAGACGGCGTTATAATGACGGCAGTAAATTACTTCAGGCAAGCGGTCTATTTAGGAATAGTTTTATAATATTAAAAACCAGTAAAAGGAAAGCTATTGTCGGCACATTGATGAAAGACGCCAAAGATATAATGAGAAACCCGACAAGACAGGTTTTATTCGTTACACCAAAAGACAGGCGGTTATATACAGGAAAATATAAAAGATTCGTTGACGGAGAGATTAAATTCTAATGGCTGATTCAAAAATGAAAATCATAATGAATAATCTTATTACTATTTTACAAGACGCTGTGACGGCAGGTTCTATTATATCAGGTACTAAGATAATCAAAGGCATTCAAGATGATATCGAGCAGATAGCCAAGAAACATAAAACCTATGTAGCGATTGATGACGGTGGCGAGCGTACCGAGATTGAGAATAAATCCAGTCAGGGTCAAGACCATTTTTATATTATTGCTATGGAAATCGGTGCGCAGGGTTTGGCAAGTATTACGACTGCTATGGATAGAATGCTTGACGTGCATCAACAAATTAAGGATACAATAGAGCTTGAGACTAGTAAGCAACTAGACGGTATGGTTTTCGGCATAACAATTACACCACTGGCTATACCTGAAGATAAGAAATTTTTCTGGCGTGGTCGGCAAGTGTTAATAGAATACCGTGAACTTGAGCCGAGATACGCTGAATATTAAGGAGAGATAATATGAGTATGACATGGAAAAAGTTTAAAGAATTGGTTGACGAAAAAATTAAAGACGATGAAGAAATATGGTGGATTGATGTTTCTTTCCCGTCCGAAGGCGAAGGTTATAAAAGCCTTACTATTAACAATAAGGACGATTTAGGATTCACGGTAGGTGATTGAATGAAAGACTTTATTTGGGTTATTAATAAAGGCAGTGAAAAATTCGAGAAGACTGATTCCGATTTAAAAAAGCATATTATACTAGAGCCTATGATACCAAAGTCACTCCCTTCAAATATAGCGATTAAATATGTACAAAGTTATTCGACAATAAATATATGCGACCATCCAGAGAAATATTTTACTGATAGGGCTTATAAACAATTGATTATCAGGGATGCCGGGATAGGTGACTTGCTTTTACTTGAGCCGATTATCAGAAAGCTGGGTAAAAAAGATAATATCGAAGTGTCTGCATTGAGTAGGTATCCGGAAGTATATGAGAATCATCCGTTATTAAAAGATAATTTCAAGATGAAAGACAAGGGGGCCGTGAATGTTGATTTGACATTATTCGATATTTACGACGACCTTCGGAGTTATTCGGAAACGTGTGTAAATCATGATACAAAACATAGGACTGACTGTTATAACCAGATGTTTAATTTAGATTTAGACGACAAGGAACCCAGATTATATTTCGATAAAAAAGAGAAGTCTATTGTAAAGAGAAAATCGGGAATGATATATATAGGTATTCAGTGTGACGCTTCGCATATTTATAGACGATATGAGCGAGGAAAACAATTGATTGAATTCCTGCTTGAGCAGAACAAAAAGTATGTTTTGGTTTTATTTGGAAGCTATGATTATATCAAGGACATACCAAAAAATAAAAGAATTATTGATATGCAGGCCAAGACTAATATCAGGCAAGCTATGAACATTATTAAAGAGTTAGATTACATGATAGGTGTTGATAGCGGCCTGATGCATATTGCCTTGACACTTCATATCCCTACCGTATGCATAATGACTATTATATCACCTGAATTGAGGTTGAGTTATTATACAGGCGATTATAAAGTAATCACAAAGAATATTGAATGTATCGGGTGCGGGAATAAGCACATGGAAAAATGTAACTATGGTGACAAGAAAGCACACCCGGAGTTTACTCCGCCTTGTTTAGATATTACACCTGCGGAAATATACGGTAAATTATTAGAATTGCCTGAAAAGAATGAAGTCAGGGTATTTCATACACAAAAGAAAGTTGTCAATATAAACTCAGGTAAAAAACTTGTAATGCCTATTATCGTATTGAATGAAGAGGCTAACTTGCCGAGGTTTATTGAAAATGTTATTAATCACCCATCCATAGGGCGTGTGATTGCAATAGACGGTGGCAGTACTGATAAAACGGTCGAACTCCTTGAGAGTGCCGGAGTTGAAGTGTATGTACACCACTACAATAAAAAGTATCATGATATGCAAGCACTTCAAAGGAATATATCTTTTTCTTATGTGCCGGACGGTACTAAATGTATCATGATGGATATTGATGAATGCTTCAGCAGGGAATTGTCAGATTATTTACAGGAACTTGCAGAAAGCAATATAGAATACGGCGTTATTTCAAGACGGACATTTGATTATTACAAGGATATAGATGACCCTAACAAAAGGATTAAAGACTATCCCGATTATCAGCCAAGATTCTTTACATGGAATCGACATTTTAAATGGGCGCAAAGTCCACATCACCAAGTCTATAACTGCCCGAAACCTACTCAGATAAATAAAGACATCATACATTTTGAAAAGGAAGGCAAGGATAGGGACGCACTTGAGAAAACATGGTCTGAAATGCAAATCAAAACAAGGAAGGTGTACGGTTGAATTGGAAACAACGATATAAAGAATTACTATCCAACGGTCAATCAGGAAGCATGAGCCTTGAAATCAATCAGTCGGTATTAAACTTCTTCAAGGATATCGAAAAGCATATACCAAAGGCACACTATAATACGATTATAGATTTCGGGTGTGGTAGTGGTAAGATGTGCGAATTTCTAGTCAAGCATTTTTCAGCAGATAAATATATAGGCTATGATATAGTCGATTCGATTATAAGTTATTGTCGAGAGAAGTTTGATTACGAATTCCACGTCAAGGATACTATATCCGAAAAGTGCGACCTGATATGGTGTAGCTTTTTATTACAGCATATACAAGAACTTGAATGTATAGATTTGTTAGGAAACTTTGAGAAATATCTAAATAAAGACGGCGTCATGTATATAACGGTATGCACGGACGAAGGAACGGATACTGTGTCAATGTATTATAGAGGTGCAGGCAAGTATAAGGCTTTATTTACTTTAGCTGGCTTGCGGTCAAGCGTGGCGTTCAATACAATGGTAGGCAATAGTCAAGTCACTTGTTTCGAGGTGAAGGCATGAATTATTTTTTTAATCCTAAATTATATACAAGAAGATTTATGAATAGCAAAAAGAGTAAGAAGAAATTTCCTTCTGGATGGGGAGTATAAAATGAAAGGATGTCCACATTGTAATTTTATTTATAATATGTCGAAGTATTTGTTAAAATGTCCCGACCATTCAAATAGAGAATACTGGATATTAACTGAATTTTTCGTATATCTTCACAAAGGTGACGTATGCAATTATAAAAAGGTGGTGGTACATTGAAAGTATCTGTAATCATACCAACATATAATCGACCTGCGATGTTGAGACAAGCCATTGATTCTGTCATCAATCAGACGTATAAAGACTTTGAAATCATCGTGGTCAATGACGGTGGCGATAGTAAGAAATACAACGAAGTGGCTCAAAGCGTAAATAGTGATTGCACGGATTTTATCGAAATTGAACACTCGGGATGTCCTACAGCATTAAACGAAGGCATTAAATATAGTAGCGGTGATTTGATTTGTGTATTAGCCGACGACGATATAATGTCTGGCATAGACAGCATCAAGCATAGAGTTGAGGGGTTCGGCAAGGACACTGAAGTTATATATACAGGATTCTATACAGTCAATGCAAATTGTGAATTGATGGATACCTTTGAGGTTGAGCCGGTTAATAAAGACAAAATCTGGAAAAGAGATTACATCAATATTCAATCTATGATGTGGCGAAGGTCAGTACACGACAAGTTGGGATATTTTAGTGAAGATTTGATTAACAATGAAGACTGGGAATTTAAAATTAAATGCCTTATGGAGTGTAACGTAAAGGCATTAGATATATATAGTGTCAAGACCCGATATCACGGAAATAATAAATCTATGGTCGATCGGGACATGACTAATAAGTGTGCTGGAATTTTAATGAAAAGAATGAAGGAGAGATATGATGTTTAAGAAAAACAAAGTATATGATTTCGGATGGATTTTAGGTAAATGGGGACACGATACCTTATGTGAAAAAAAGTTATTTCAGCAATCCATTGACGGTGGAGAAAGTTATTGGTATGTACAGATAATAGAAGACATATTTTATAAAAAAAGGACTGAACTTGAAAAAAATATAGAGGATATATTGGAAAAAGAAATCGAAAAGGGAAGTACCATGCGTTCTGTGATAGTAAGTTTCGATGAATGCAAAAAATATAATAAAGAATTAAATGAATTAAAAAACGCACATTGTCATTATAGATACATCTTGGATGTATTATTCAGAAGTAGGTACAGATAAATGTCTAAAATAACATCATTAATATTATACTACAACCGACCACAAAACATTGAACGCTGGATTGCTGGGATTAAGAAACAAACCGTACCTTCGGAAATATGGGTTTGGGATAACAGCAACAATTTCCCTGACGAATACAAAAAGGAACTTGAGATATATATCGCATCGGATAGAAACTTCAATTGTCAACCAAGAGTATTAATGGGTGGCTTAGTCAAATCACCTTATATATATAATCAAGACGACGACCTGGCTATTAACGATACATTCCTATTCGAGAAGTTTTTAGAACATTCCGAAAAGTACCCCGATTATGCTATAGGCTGGAATGGCAGAATATTTAGTAAAGATATAAACTGGGACAAGGCGTATCAATCGCCCGGCAAGGGTTTTGTTGATTTCCTTCCGGCAGACGACCCGATTAGTATTGACATGATTAATTACGGCGTATCGTTTTTGCCGACACCATTGATTAATCAAATGCCAATTAATCCATTCCATGCCACGCCAAGTGTGACTGAGGAAGAAATGAAATTTGGTGACGACATATACAATTCATACTGGCTCAAGAAGAAAAGAGTTATGCCATTCGATTTAAAAGAACATTACGATTGGCTTGATGAAGACAACTCGATCGCATTAAGTAAACAACCCGTCCACATGGATGTAAGGAATAAAGTAGCAAGAGATTTGTTTAAGGATAAATATTGTGGGTGAAATAAAAGACGAAAAATATTACGACGATTACTATTTAGCCGACCCGTCTTACTCGACGCACTATACGAAATCCGTCTATTTCAATCTGTGGCAAAACGTGATTGATAGAATCATTGTAGGATATACAAACCCAGAGATATTAGAGATAGGTTGCGGTACTGGTCAATTCGCAGAGTTGTTATATGATACGCACTTTAGACAATATATAGGTGTGGACTTTTCAGAAGTGGCCATAAAGATGGCAAATAATAGAGTTGATATGGATTTTGCCGTTGCTGACCTAATGAAACAAAACCCATATGAATATAATTTGGTATTGGCCCTCGAAGTGTTAGAACATCTTGACGATATCACGGTGTTAAAGAACCTTGAAAAATCACGAATCATATTGACCGTTCCAACTTTCGATTGTCCGTCTCATGTTAGGCACTTCAATACTCAAGACGAAATTGAAGACCGATATAACGGTTTAATTAAATTCGACACAATAGATAAATGCGGAAAATATTTTATAGCTGAAGGAGAGATGAAATGAAAAAATTAGAAAAAGAGTTATATGAGAAAAGGTTCAAGAAAAAATGGAATGAATTTATAAATAAGGAGCATTGCGTATATCGAGGTGGTCGAGTCCGATATATCAGAAAAAAAGATAATCTTCTTGTCTTGAAAATTGTAGGTCTTGACAAATATTTGCAAATATATTTAGAAGACAATGGACAGATTGACAAATTAATAAAGGTACTTAAAAAAGATGACTATGTAAAAGTCAATGAGGATTCTAAATGAATATAGCAGTATCGACTACATGTAGCGACGGGTATGTGATTTTTCTTGAGCATTTTATCAAAAGCATATTAGAAAACAATCCTGATTTTGACAAAGACTTTTTAATTTATTGTGACCCCAGATTAAGCCAATTAAATAGGTCGTCGTTGAAATCGCTGTATTCAAATTTTAAATTTATTGATATCAATTATGACTTGTATCAAAAAAAGAGTAAGCCACACATGAAATATTATTCAATCGAATGTTTCAATCAAAAAGATTATGACAAGGTTATTTACTGGGGGAGTGATATGCTTTGTAAGGGAAACCTTGATGAATTATTTGAAGTTGCGGAAAGTGTCGAGGGCATAGCAATGCCAAAAGAAATAAGACGCTCAACTTGCCAGTGTCCTTTTAATAATGGGTCAATGATAATTGATAAAAGCCTGATTAATACTAATACATATAATGCTTTGCTCGGATTTGATAATAACAAACCACCTTATAATTTAATCGACCAGAAATTATATAATAATTTTTTCGACGGACGTATAAAAGAGATATCCATAAAATTTAATACACTTATTAGCGAGATACAATTTATTGACTGGCAAAAGATTATTATACTTCATTATATTTACAAGCCGACTGTCAACGCGAGTATAAAGCAACTGAATAATGTAGACCCGAAACTATATAAACTATGGAGAGAATATGACTGAAATGGCCAATAACGCAAAGAAAGAATTCGAGACGTATCTAAAAAAATGGGTTGTCAAAGACAACAGATACCTAAACGGTATTGATGTCGGATGCGGAACCACACGAATAGACGACATGATAGTTAGTATTGACAGGCAACCTGATTATTCATTTGCTTCGGCTCAATTAGTATGGGATTGCAAAGACCTCGAAATATTTAATAACAATGCATTGGACTTTATATTCAGCTCTCATGTTTTAGAAGACTTTGAAAATATACCGGAAGTATTTAAAAATTGGTGGAAAAAATTAAAAGTGGATGGATTGATGCTTTTGCTTTTACCTGATATGGAAATATGCGATTGTGAACATTGTAAAGGAAAATCAAGATATCCCAGAGTAGAAGACGGCGGGAATCCTTCACATAGAACTAATGTTGGAAAAGAATTTATAACAAAAATGCTCACAAAACTCAAAGAGATTTGTGAAGTAGATTATGAAATTTTACAGGCAGATACAATTCCTCATAATGCCTGTTGTTCGGTTGATTTTGTAATTAAGAAAAGGAGGTAAGTAAAATGTCAAATAATAGTTATGATTTTTTGGGCGCGCAAGATGATTTTTTTATGAAGTCGTCTTGGAATGTCTTTACTAATCTCAATGGCAATTTACAATTCGTCGGTAAGACCACGAATGAAAAGACCATATCTCCTAATGTTGAAACTATTGAATGGATGGACAACACGTCGGGAACCCAGACAAGATTTGTTTTGGATTTGGACAGGTTTGATTTTTCCGTTTCTTTTGGTTTCATGCAGGTTTTTGACAAAAACGCTTTAGCACTTGCAATGAGCGGCGAACTTGACACGTCGGATGCTAATGTGGACAGAGTATTTTTTGGCTCTGCTCCACCCGCACTTGACGAAGCACAATGGCGTTTCACAGGACAGTCAAGAACAGGGTTGGGTATTACACTTGTAATCAGAAAAGGCGTTGCCACTTTTAACGGAGACTGGGAGACCGGGGCTTCGGGCGACTATACTAATTTTTCTGTGACGGTAAGCGCACTTCAGGACACGAGTATAACCAATACCCAAAGGGATATGGCTTATTTTGAATTGGATAGGCGTAGCGACAGTTAATTATATGGGGGCAATCAAGCCCCCATTATTTTAAGGAGAAATATTATGTTTAATATGGGTGACTTTAAAATTGGAAAAAAAGACAGTGGTATTGAAGTAAAAATAGGCGAAGGTGATACTTTTTATTTAACTGACGATGATTGGATTTCTATTATTACAGAAATGTCTTATAAGCCAGAAAATGCAGACCAACATCAACTAGCGGAAAAGTTTCATTTAGGAAAATAAGAAAAAGGAGTTAGCATGGAATTTTTAGAATCAATCAAATTGATGCGAAAACAGTTTGAATCATTTATGAGCGGACGAAAAGATATTGACAAGCTCATGAAAGACAAAGTTGATGACTTGATTTTAATTGAAGAACTACCCTTCCCTGTAAGGATTCATAAAAAGATTATTTATATCGGGAATTTTACTTTGACAAATGAACATAAATTTTTTCAAGGCTGGGCTGAAATACTCGGACTCTTGACAGCCAAGATAGTTAATATGAAATTATCAGACGACAGGCGAAAAGAGTTATTAGAAAAGATAGATTTTGAAATGTTGAAAAGTGAAAAGACAATGCTTGAATTTATCTGGAAGGATACATTTTTTCAAAAGCAATTATTAAAATTAATCGGCAAGACTTTATTAAAACAACAGGCCTACTTTTTGCCCGAAAGCGGTAAGGAACGTAAATTAATAAAATGGCGTAATTGTTCTATAAGATATTTTGCAAAGTGGATAACCAAAGAAAAGTTATTGCAGATTTGTAAAGGGATCCACTTGTATAATTTTGATGCTGTAAAAAAAAACTCGAAAGTCATGGCGGAAAATCTCAAAATCAAGCCGGAATTGGAGACATATATGTATGGTTGGCTACAAAATTGCCCTGGGATGAACGGCAAATTCTTAGCTGCCCTAGCGCCAAATATCGACTCTGTCTTCAAAGACAAAATGAAGCGACCATCCGTGCCAACAGGAAAAAATAATGGCTGATAGCGTAAAAGTAATTATAGAGGCTCTGCTCAAAGACAAGCGATATATAAAATCTGTAAAGGGTATCGCAAAAGAAACTAAAAAGACTGCGAAAAAATCAGAGTCTGCAATTAAAAAAATAAGGGCTGGATGGCTTCTTGCTGCTGGCGGTGTGTTTCTAGCGGTAAGGGCTTTTAAAGCTATATTCAGTGCTACGGAAAGACAACAGAGAGCAGAGAATCAATTAAATGCCGTCCTGAAATCAACAGGGAGTATCGCAGGATTAACAGCAAAAGAAATCATTAAAATGGCTGAAAGTTTGCAGAAGGTTACAACTTTCGGTGATGAAGCAATTTTAGAAGGTCAAAATTTATTATTGACATTTAAGAAAATCGGTGAAGACGTATTCCCAAGAGCGACAGAAACAATGCTTGACGTGGCACAGGCTATGGGTCAGGACATGAAAACCACAGCCATACAGTTAGGCAAAGCACTTAATGACCCGATAGAAGGATTGACGGCACTTCGTAGGGTCGGTATTACATTTGAAAAGCAACAGGAAGAGAATATAAAAGCAATGGTGAAGATGGGAGATATCGCAGGGGCGCAGGTCAAAATACTTGACGAATTGGAAAGTCAGTTCGGCGGTTCCGCCAGAGCCGCGGTAAAAGGGGTTGGAGTATGGAAACAAGTCGCGAATGCATGGGGCGATATGTTGGAACGCGGTGGGAAACTTATAGGGGCGTTTGACTTTTTAGCAAAAGGATTGGTAAGTTTATTTTCATCTTCTGAAGATATTGAAGACGTTACGCAGAACTTAATAAAATCTCAAGCGGAATATGCTGAAGTCATAAGAAAGCTAAATGACGAAGAAAAAAAGTTAATTGGCACTGAAAGAGACCTTGTTGAAATAAGGAAAGCGCAACTTGAATTGCAAATCGCAGAACAGATTAAAAGAGTTAATGAAGAGTACGAAGAGCAGATAAAAGTAATTGATAAATCAACAAAAAAACAAGAAAAAATAAATGAGGCGTATAAGGAACTATTAGGAATACTCCCAAAAGCAACTGAAGAATTTACAGTAATGTCACAGTCTGCCGCAGGGTTACTCGGCGTATTTAATCCATTTCGCGACAAGATAGACGAACAAGGACGATTTGTAGTAAAGACATCCGCAGCAATAGAAGCGTGGACGGGTGCGGTAGAGAGACACAGATCAGCAATAAAAATAGCAACTGAAGAAAATGTAAAAATGAATAGCTCTATAGACTCAATTGCGTTGTCGATTTTAGAAGGTCAAATCCCTGCTGAAACTGCTTTACTCGGATTGAAACAAGGATTGGTTGACAAAGTAAATGAGAGGCTCCAACAATTGCCTGCTGAAATAGACGCGGCAAAAGTTATTTCAGACCAAGCGAAACAAGATGAATCCGACAAGGTTATTGCAGACGAAGCAGATAAAGTAAGGGTCGCAGATAAAAAAGCACGGGATGACAAAGCACTCGAAGATGAAAAGCAAAGAACTGCCGAAAAGGAAAAATTAATAAAGGAAATTCTAGCACTAGAGATATCGTCTGAAAAGAAAATAACGAAGTTTACAATCAAGCAACTCAATGCTAGACTCAAAGCTGATATAGCAACTACGAATGCAAGGAAAAAAATAAGCCAAACATTTATCGATAGTTTCGTCGGCGGTATAAAAGACATGGGCTCAAGCAGTGCCGATGTATTCGCATCTACTATGTCAGCGTTTACGGATTTAATTGTCGGTCAAATAAAAACTCAAGCTAAGATTTGGGGTATTCAGATTCTGGCAGGCAGGGTTGATTTAATTCCTGCGTTCGCCGGGGCTATTGCGGCAGCGAGTGCGGTTAAGGCTTTAGGAAATAGCGCGGCTCAAAATATCAAAAAAGGCGGGTTCCAGTCAGGTACTGAATTTGTGCCGTCAACAGGTACGGCCTTGATTCATAAAGGTGAAAGAATTATACCAGAGCGACTTAATATTCCAGGTGTTTCAAATGAAGCACTTATAAACGCCGCTATGTCAGGGCTTAGTATCCCTAGTCCTGCTGGTGGTAGTAATGTTAGCAATAGTAGTGTGAACAATGAAGGTGACACAATAACAAATACATTCAA
>SDBU01001052.1_pt1 | contig 40592 bp, 39 predicted proteins | sample 2277071 | NCBI WGS metagenome assembly SDBU01 (sample SAMN10397929, study PRJNA504765) | marine sediment metagenome | isolation source: marine sediment core GS08_GC12, 126 cmbsf | place: Arctic Ocean: Gakkel Ridge, Loki's castle | collected 2008 | reverse complement strand
GGCGACGCCCCTCTTATAAAAACCACTTCCCCCTCTCCTTTGAAGGAGAGGGGGACCAAGGGGGTGAGGTAGATAACTAATTTACTACTTCATCAAAGGCGTCTGTGCTATAATCCAGAAGTATGAAAGTCCTGGGTATTGAGACCTCCTGTGATGAGACAGCGGCGGCGGTGGTGGAGGACGGGGTTAGAATTCTGTCCAATCAGATTGCCTCTCAGGTAGAAATCCACGCCCGCTACGGAGGAATTGTTCCTGAGGTCGCCTCCCGTCAGCACGTTCTAGCCATTATCCCTATACTAAAGCAGGCGATGGCTGAGGCTAAGACTACCTGGGGCGATTTGTATGGTATTGCTGTTACCATTGGTCCGGGTCTTGCCGGTTCACTACTGGTAGGAGTAAATGTGGCTAAGGCTATTAGTTTAGCTCGTGGTTTGCCTATTACCGGGGTTAATCACCTTGAGGGTCACATCTACGCTAACTGGTTGAATGGTGGCAATGTTGATTTTCCCTTGCTGTGCCTTATTGTTTCCGGGGGGCATAGTGATTTAGTGTTAATGAGGGGGCATGGGGAATATGTGCTATTGGGGCGGACACGGGATGATGCTGCCGGCGAAGCCTTTGATAAAGCCGCCAGGATATTGGGTTTGGGCTACCCTGGTGGTCCGGCTATTGAGCAGGCAGCTAGAAAGGGCACTGCTTCTATTAAGCTACCTCGTGCCTGGCTGGAGGGGAGTAATGACTTCAGCTTCAGTGGCGTCAAGACAGCGCTGCTTAGATTGGTGGAGGGGGGCAAGGTTTCATCCCAGGCAGATGCTGCCGCCAGCTTTCAGCAAGCGGTGGTTGATGTCCTTGTCGCCAAGGCGGTGGCAGTAGCCAGAGAGCGCCGGGTGAAGCAGATTTTACTGGCTGGTGGGGTGGCATCAAATGAATGGCTTCGTCAACAACTAGTAGAAAATTCACCTATCCCGGTTCTGGTTCCTGAACCAGGGTTATGCACCGATAATGCGGCTATGATTGCAGCCTGTGGCTGCTACCGGTTCAGGGCAGGCAGAGTGGACGGCTTGGATTTGGACGTGGTTCCCAGTCTCAAGCTGGGTTAAGCTTACCTTGGTTAGAACCACTTTCCCTGGTTGGTAAAATAGCAATAGCTATGCCAGTTACTATCTTTTCCCCCTTTGGATTCTCTGAAGATATACTACACTCAACACAGTGGTCTTCACCCTTAATATACTTCTTGGTGACTTCTCCTTTGCATATAATATCTTCACCGGGGAATGCCATGCCCTTATAACTGGAAGTCAACTTACTGAGCGTCCCCTCATCCCCTATCCAGTCAGTTACTAGCTGACTCAAGAAACAGGTAATCAATAGACCGTGAACAATAACGCCGGTTAACCCCTGGCCCTGAGCAAAGTCCTTATCATAGTGTATCGGGTAGTAATCATTAGATGCTCCCGCCCACCGCACCAGCTGCCGGGTGGTGGGATGTTTGACCAGGGTCGGCAGAGTATAACCTACTTCCACATCCTCATAGTAAACTTGTTTAGCCATTGCTTTCACCGAGAAAGTCTATCAAGTACATATAGGCTTGTCAATTCGGCTCGTGGCAACAAATCCCATCCATAACTTCTCGGCTAGCTCCTCTATATAAAGTCTGTTCTCAAGCTTGTTTTTCCATCTAGTAGGTATTGATTCAACGCCCAGATATGCCCCGGAGATAGCTCCAGTCATAGCTCCGATAGTATCGGTGTCTCCACCTAAGCTAATAGCGGAAAAGACAGCCTGTTCAAAAGAACGAGGCTGAGATAAAAAGGAATATATAGCTGTGGGTACTGAATTAAAGGCTTCAATGCCATTGCCCAGTTCAATAATGACCTTACCCTTATCTGACTGACCCAAAAGCGCCTCTATCCTGTTCAGTTTTTCCTGGTAAACCCCCTCCTGCACAAAACTGGTTAATTTTGCCAGGAAATCACTCCGGTCAAAGGCTGACAGTGGCTCAAGGTTTGTCGCCAGGGCGATAGCATAAGCTTGTAAGGCAGCCCCTTCCTTGCCCAGGTTATGGGCATGGGTAATCTGGCTTGATTTATAGGCAACCTCTCTTAGCATTTTGGGGTTATCATGATAGAATACACTTATTGGGGCGACCCTCATAGCTGAACCATTCCCGTAAGAACCGCTGCGGTATAATCCTTGAGCAGCTTCATCCCAAGCAGCACCAGCTCTTATCAGCCGGAAAATGCGAGGCGGCCCCGGTCCGTAACCACGAGAAGGCTCAAGCTCATAATTGTTGACAAAGGTATGTGCCATGTCCTCGCCATCAAAGCCCCTACTCCTGATTAAGGACTCAGCTACGCCAATCATCATATGGGTATCATCGGTGTAAGTTAGAACCTGCTGTCTGTCGGCTATCGCCTCAATTTCTTCAAGCTTAACCCGGCGCCGTCCTTCAAACGGGGCGCCCAGGGAATCTCCTACCGCGGTGCCGATTAAAGCACCCAGGAACTTCGATTTTAGAACTTGATCAATCACGGAGTCTCACTCTGGCGGGGCTACTCATCTACGACAAATGACAGGATAAGAGACCCTATCCTAGGGGAACTATGTAGGTCAACATTACTATTGCTCTTTAGAGAAACTGTACGTTATTTTGCCTCTATTCGATAGCCTAAACAATCCTCTATTTGTTACCTTAGATATTATCAGGCAGCCCAGTCTTACCATCAGAAAGGATGGTTTCCACATTCGTCAATTGCTCTTTTGTAGCGATACTCTGAACCCTCTGAATTGCAAGTGGATGGATATCCAAGGCGTAAATTTTTCCTGATTTGCCCGCCAATTCCACAGCAGCGATTATATAACCCCCAGGACCACAGCCATAATCAAGTACATGAAACCCTGGTTTTATCCCCCCCCTCTTTCAAGGTATTCTTGCGGGGCAGGAAGAGATCGCGAAATTTGTAGCCGAAAGACATGAATTTGAAATGCGAATTGGACATTGGTTTATCCATAGTAGTTTCCTCCTATTAGGGGATTTCGCCTAATCCGAGTTTGCCTAATTTAGATTGAACCTCTCCCCCTTTATCCCCCTCTCTATGATATGGATATATATTCCTATCATGAGGGGGAAGTATAGTTCGTGAAGGGGCTTCGCCCCTTCAATCTACCCTTATAATAGCTAAAGTCTGATGATTTCGTGGCTTAGACACCTTAAACTACTTTTATTTTATGAATTTTAATTCATCTGGTTTTCTAGCTCCTCTTTTTATAAGAATGTCTCTTTCTTTTAAAAGGCAGGCTCTGTTATGTGCTATTGCTTTGTCAAATTCTCCGTTTTTCCACGCATCCATACATAGAATTCCCTTATCGTAAAATGGGTCGTCATAGTTGGGAATACCTAAATCTCTAACTGCTTTTGCTTTAGGTTCACGCATTTCTTGGAGTTCTCCATCAAAATCAATCTCCCTGCCAAACGCGTAAAAGAAAACGCCTCTCTCAAACTCACTATTGAACGCATAAAAAGGTCTTTCAAATACATCGGTAAGCTTTTCTGTTTTTTCGTTGAGTTCATTAATTGCTTCCATGCCTTTAGCACAGAATATGTGAAGGGTGTGTTTGTTGATAAATCCAAAGATGACTAGCTGTATAGCTTTATAGTGCCTTGAATCGCTATACCAATTGTCAAATTCTCCGATAGTCTCAAAATCAATAATCGTTCCTTCAAAATTTGAGCTTACATCCTCTTTATGCTCTAGTATCACTATTATTCTCCCCTTTCAATTGAACCTCTCCCCCTTTATCCCCCTCTCCTTGAAAGGAGAGAGGGAAGTATAGCTTGTGAAGGGGCTTCGCCCCTTCAATCTACCCTTATAATAGCTAAAGTCTGATGATTTCGTGGCTTAGACATTTCAGTTGCTTACTTTTGAAGTGTTTGGCAGATCATTCAAAATTCAAGGTATTTTCTATATGACTTCGGTTCCTTTTTGAGTTTCTCAGCTTCTTCAACTATCTTCTCTATTGAGAGAAGAACATCGGCTCTTTGGCGTTGGAGAACCCTTTTTACCCTTTCAATCTCAGAGTGTATTATTCTGAGATAGTTGGGTAAGTATCCTTCAGTTATAACATCAATTTGATATGTTTCCACTTCGTTGATGCGGGGTAAAAAAAGTTCTTTGCGGAACTGAATATGTTTTGATTTCTTTAGAGCGAGGTGGTTATTCTTAAGAGTTGCAGAATATAGACTGCCTTCGAAAATCACTAAGGGGTAATAGATTTGAATGTTGATACCCTCTTCATCTACTTTTGCGGGTGGAAACCAACCATCAAAATGCTTTGCAATTTCGTAATCTAGAGCTTTAAGTAGTGAATTGAAAGTATCATGTTGTTCCTCGCTATGAAGAGCTATCCAAGAAGATTTGTCTTTCTTTAATTGAAAAGTGCAATACTGAGTGGCGACTGCCCCTTTGCAATAATGATGGAATTTTTCCATTCCGGTGAAGTCCGAGAAACTTACATAACCATCTCCTTGCCAGAATTTCACGGGAATACCAGATACTTTAACTTCCATATGGAACAGGGATGATATTAAGGATTCTTTGGTAAAGAAGACAACAGGTTGAGAGTTGTTTTCACATTCGCAAAGCAAATTTGGGAAGACAAAATTGTATCCCTTCTTGTAAATTCGAGTCGCTGAGATAGCACTTACATCAATCTCACGAGATTTCCCAGTATCTGGGTCTGGAAATACAGGGTTTGTCTGAGCAAAATAGCCCTCCTTGGATAAGATGGCTTCTACACGTTGCTCCAAGAGGTAACCAGACCTTTGGACCGCATCTTTCATTTGTTTTGTGGATATCAACTTGGTACTCGGTGGTGTTTCTTGGTACATTTTAAAACTCCTGTCTTCCCTCAATGGCTCTGGTCAGGGTAACATCGTCGGCGTATTCAAGCTCGGTACCGAAGGGTAACCCCCGAGCCAGGCGGGTAACCCGAATGCCCAGGGGTGAAATGAGTTTGTTTAGATACATAGCGGTTTGTTCTCCCTCAAGATTGGGGTTGGTAGCCAGGATGACTTCCTCTACTGAGCTACCGTGTAACCGCTCCAGTAGCTCTTTGATTTTTATATCGCCAGCTCCTATCCCTTCAGTTGGTGAGATGGCACCATGGAGCACATGATAAAGCCCGTTATAAATCCGGGTATGCTCCAGAGCCATGATGTCCTGCGGCTGTTCAACAATGCAAATCTTACTCCGGTCACGTTCATCACTGCGACAGATTAAGCAGGGGTCAGCATCAGCAACATTATGACAAACGGAACATAGGATAGTCTTCTGCTTCACCGACAATATTGCTTCAGCCAGGAGCTTGCCCTGCTCTTCAGAGGCTCGGAGCAGGTGGTAGGTAAGCCGCTGGGCGCTCTTCGGTCCGATGCCGGGTAACTTGTTAAGCTCCTGGATAAGCTTATTTACCGCTTCAGCGGTAGATATCTGGTTCAATGCTACCTCTCCTTAAGTTTTCGTTTGGAGACCCTATCCCCTTTATCCCCTTCCCCTTATCAAGGGGAAGGGGATTTGGTTATATAAGAGAGGCTTCGCCTCTCTTTGACTCTCCTTTATATTTGCTCCGTCAAAGGGGAAGGGATGAAGGGGCGAAGCCCCTTCAATCTATCCTTACTAAAACGACCTCACATATTAGGTTAGTCCCGGGATGTTAAGACCGCCGGTTAATCCGCCAAGACGCTCGGCGGCAGCCTGCTGAGATTTGGCAATAGCTTCGCTTACCGCAGTTAATACCAAATCTTCTAACAGTTCTACATCATCAGGGTTTATTACCTCTGGCGATATTTTTACTGACTGTATTTTTTGTTGACCATTAATAGTAACCCTAACTGCACCTCCGCCTGAGCTGGCTTCTAAAGTAATGTTACCTAACTCCTCTTGTGCCTTAGCTAGCTTTGATTGAAGTTGCTGGGCCTGGCGCATGATGAACTTATTCATTTCTCCTCCACATCAATAATTTGGGCACCCATCTTTAGTGCTGCCCGTAGCAGGTGATTATCTTCTGGCTCATGAATACAGCGCACGTGGCAAGAACGCCCAAGGAAGTGGCTTATGATTTTTTCAGCTACCTGTTGGTTTTCCGGCGTATCCATCTTCTCCTTGTGGAGTTCATATCTAAAGGCCAATACTACCGTATCACTTTCAATTGCTACCGGCTTAACACCGGCGCTTCTAAGAATGGCAATAGCCGGGGTTCTTTTTGTATCCTCTGGAGCTTGCCCAATAACCCGTTTCCAGTTCAGTCTTAGTTGCTCAATTTCACTACCGGCTTCTGGGGAAAAAGTAGCTGCCTCTGGCGCTACTGGTATGGGGACATTAACTGGCTCAGGTTTGGCTGTTGGCTGTTTGGGAGGGGCTGGGGTGACTGGTGGGGTAGTCACTTCTATGGGCTGGCGAAATTCATATTCCTTTCCCTCCGCTGTGGGTAAGGCACAGTCAACCAGAGCTAGCTCGAGGGGCAAGGTAGAGTAGTTATCAAGACCAAGCTCAAGCTGACCAAACAGCTTGACTGCCTTCAATACCTGAGGTAGAGAAGCCTTATCCGCTAAGTCCTTCAGTTCAGCTATGTCCTCAGCAGTAAAATCAACAGCTTCTTCAGAGCCAGCCTTTATCAAAAGCAATGCCCTGAGGTATTCCACCAGTTCCCGGTTGAATTGGCGTAAATCCAGACCATCGCTATTAACACTATTTATAGTGGTTACCCCGGCGGAAACATCATTATTTACGATATGCTTTACCAGCTCTCTCACCCGCCAGTCCCCGGTGATGCCCAGGATGGTCTGAACCTGATGGAGTTCTATATCAGAGCCGTAGTAGGCGGTTAGCTGCTCCAGCAGGTTTTCTGCATCTCGCAGGCTACCGGTGGCAGCCTTAGCGATAAGCCGTAGCCCTTCCGGCTCTATGCGGATGCCTTCGGCACTACAAATGTGGATTAATTTTGAAACTACATCTGCCTGGGCGAGGCGTCGGAAATCAAAGCGCTGGCATCGGGACAGGATTGTCGGCAGGACTTTATGAGCTTCGGTAGTAGCCAGAATAAAGATAACATGTGGTGGTGGTTCCTCAAGGGTCTTGAGCAAGGCGTTGGAGGCTTCTTTGGTGAGCATGTGGACTTCGTCTATAATATAGACCTTGTAGCGGGCTTGGTTTGGCACATAGTTGACCCTCTCTCGGAGGTCTCGGATTTCATCAATACCACGATTGCTGGCAGCATCAATCTCAATGACGTCCAAAGCCCTGCCTTCAGTTATTGCCTGGCAGATAGAGCAGGTGTTGCATGGTTCACCCTTGCCACCGGTAAGGCAATTCACCGCCTTAGCCAGAATACGCCCGGTGCTGGTCTTACCTGTTCCTCGTGGACCGGAGAAAAGATAGGCATGGGCGACACGACCACTATTGAGGGCATTGCGTAGTGTCTGGGTTACGTGTTCCTGCCCAACTACCTCAGCTAAGGTTTGGGGGCGCCACTTACGATAAAAGACCTGAGAAGCCATCTTGTTCTATTATACTCTATATTATCTGGTTTCCAAAAGGCTTTTTGAAAAAGTCTTCAAATTTTAGATGCCCCCGGTGAAAATAAATGCCAGCTTTACCTGGCCAAGTAGTAAAGCTGGCAAAGTGGCTTTAAGCGGCTAATTCATAGTAGTGAGGGTATATCTTTTGACGCCTCTTCTATCCCTCTGAGTTTACTCTCTATTTCTTTTTGCCTCTTTTTAACATCCTGCATAAATTCGGCTGATTTATTGTAGTATTTTCTGACCTTTTCCACATCATTAAGTTCAGACAGGATTATACAAATATCCAAAAGGCCTCTTTCTCTGGGGTAATCGCCATTTCTTATGATAGCTTCTGAGGCTATATCTCTTATATAGTCTCCGAGTTCCTTAACCAGGTCCATATTCATTTCCTTAGCTGGAGCCGAGAGGAGATATAGGGCTCGGCCCGCATCCATAGGGTTGCACTTAAGTGATAGTTCACTTATGGCTTCGTCCATAGCCTGGATTCCCTTATGAGTTTCGGTACCCTTCTTTCTGAAGTCACGCGTCCGTTCAAAGGGGAGCCTGAGTAGCGGAAGTTGAGCTTTACCATAGCCTATTACTGTCCAGCCGACCAGCGTCTGTATTATGTCGCCGGCATCAAGCATCTTTGCCCCGATGTGTTTTGGCTTTTTCTCTTCGCCGGCACAGAGCAAGTTGTAAAATGGTTCAACTATTAGGGCGTTAATCTTGGCTAGGTTGCTTCTAAGCGAGGAGTCCTTTCTAACATACCTTTGATTATCAATAAGGAATACGGCATCAGACACGGCGTTGATAGATTTAAGGCAGGTGGCTGAGTTATAAATAGTTCTTTCCTCGGTCGCCTCTTCATGCTCAAAGGGGAGGATGATAAGACTATATACCGGTTTATCCCCGTAGCGTTCTTTTACGAATTGGGTCATTATTGGTATTGCACCGGAGCCAGTACCACCGGCAGCACCGGCGACCAGTAAGAAAGCGTCTGTCTCAAAGAATCGACGAGTTGTTCTTATCGCATCTATAACCTTATCGCCATCTTCCCTGGCTATCTCAGCCCCCAGTTCATTTATCTTGCCTACGCCATGACCACTGGTCTTTCGACCGCCGATGAGGATTCTATGCTGATAATCAGACTTTATATTGGACAGCCCGCTTAAATCAGCCGCATCCGTATTTACGGCATAGCAACCAGTAATTATCTCAATCCCACGCTGAGCACGCGCCCGTCTATTTAGTCGAGAAAACTCATCAGCAATCCTGCCGCCACATTGTCCGAAACCAACAACCACTAATTTCATTTCCCACCTCAGTATTAAGTAATTTTGTTATTTTAAACATATTTATATAATAATGTCAATCCCCATTGTTGTCTCCAAGCTAAAATGATACCTTGAGCGATATTTGAGGTAGTATTCGCCAGGAAAGGAGGTGCTACCTCACATCATCAAGGAAGAGAAAAATAGGCATGTTATGTTCTTTGATCCCCGCCCTGGGGTATCATTCTAGCTTATGGGCAACAGTCCCCTGTTGCTTCCGAGGACGAGAAATCCGGCTCCTTGACGACTGAAGCTATGGGTTATACAATGTTATTGCTGGGTTAAAGATGACCAAGAAATATGATGTCATAATTGTGGGTGGTGGTCCAGCGGGTATCTTTGCCGCTTTAGAGCTGTCCCAAACATCCGACCTGAATATCCTGCTTATAGAAAAGGGTAAAGACATTGATGAGCGCACCAATCTGGTTTGTGGTCTGGGCGGAGCTGGTGCTTTTAGCGATGGTAAGCTGACATTAAGCAGCGAGGTAGGGGGTCGGCTCAAGGATTACCTCGGAGACAGCGATACCGAAGCCCTGATTAAATATGTTGATGATATATACCTCAAGTTTGGTGCCTCGGACAAGCTTTATGGGGCTGGGGATGAGGTTGATGAGTGGCGCCGCAAGGCTTGTCTAGCTGAATTACGTCTGACTCCAATGCCTCTCCGGCATCTGGGCACTGAGCGCTGCCGTTCGGTGCTCAAGGCGATGCGGGATTCTCTTAGTGCACGCCTGGAACTTAAGCTTGAGGCAGCAGCGTCTACTATCACTGTTGATAATGGTCAGGTTAGGGGGATTGAAACTGAGTCCGGGGAGAGGTTTGACTGCCGTTACTTAATTTTAGCCCCGGGCAGGGAGGGGGCAGATTGGTTATCCACAGAAGCTAACCGGCTCAACCTAACCATGCATAACAATCCTGTTGATGTTGGGGTTAGGGTAGAAGTGCCGCGGGCAGTGGTAGAAGGGTTGACCAATGCGCTATATGAGGCAAAGCTAGAGTTTCTGTCAAAGAGTTTTGATGACCGGATTAGAACATTCTGTATGTGTCCTGGTGGTGAGGTCATTATGGAATCTACCGGGGGTGCTGACCCGGTAACCACGGTTAATGGTCATAGCTATGCTAACCGTAAGAGTGCCAACACCAATTTTGCTTTATTGGTGAGCACAACCTTCACCAAGCCGTTTCGAGAGCCTATTGCCTATGGTAAATACCTGGCCAGACTGGCTAATATCCTTAGTGGTGGGGTGCTGGTACAGCGCCTGGGTGACCTGATGGAAGGTCATCGGTCTACGCCAGCCCGCATTGAGCGGGGCATCGTTGAGCCCACCTTGAAGAATGCCACTCCTGGCGACCTTAGCTTTGTTCTTCCCTATCGTCACCTTTCCGGGATAATTGAGATGCTCCAGGCAATGGATAAGCTGACTCCAGGTGTGGCTTCACGCCATACCTTACTTTATGGGGTTGAGGTCAAGTTTTATTCCTGCCGACCTCAACTTAGCCCCAGCCTGGAGACTGAGGTTAGCAATATGTTTGCTGTCGGTGATGGAGCTGGTGTTAGTCGGGGGCTAATCCAGGCATCAGCTTCTGGTGTAGTGGCGGCTCGTGAGATATTAAGGAGAAGCGGGCATTAAGATTGCTTATTTTCCCCCATCAAGCTACCGGTGATAAGCCAGCAGAAAAAGGTGGCTTTTTCGGTATCGACCTTACCTCAACTGAAGCTAAAGCTAGCGCCTGTCTCGGACTAGATAAAGAGCTTAGGCTCACCTATTCTGGTTTTCTACATAAGGATTCGGACATCCTGAATGCGGTGACAGGGCATAGATTTGAGTTAGTGGCTATTGACGCTCCGCTTAGCCTACCTAAAGGGCTGTGTTGCCTGGAGGCGAACTGTTCCTGCCAGCCAAGCGGTAGGGTTAAGGGTAGGAGTTGTGAGCGGGAGCTAGCCCAATTTGGCATTCCCTGTTATTTCACTACCAAAAAATCTATTATCAAGGCTATGGTTTACCGGGGCATCAAATTGAGGACCGAGCTTGAAGCTATGGGTTATGAGGTTATTGAGGTCTACCCCTATGCCAGTAAGGTTCGCCTATTTGGCAAGCTAATTCCAGCGAAATCAAAACCGGATGGTCTGGCATTTCTGAAGCAGCATATTAGTCAATTGCTGCCCACTATTTCTCCCTATGTAGACGGGTTCAACCACGATTTGTGTGATGCGGCTATAGCCGCTCATACTGCCTTTCTGCACTCTCAGGGCAAAACTGAACTGTGTGGTGAAGCCGAAGAAGGTGTCATCTGCCTGCCACTGGTGAGCTGAAAAAGGACGTTAAATTCCCCACCTATCAAATTAAGGTTGATTAGCCACCGCTTTCTTCCTACCCTCTCCGCCATTAGGCTAATTAGAGGTTATTGAATACTTAGGAGAGGTGCTGGAGTGGACTATCAGGCGCGCCTGGAGAGCGCGTGTAGCCTTTGGCTACCGTGGGTTCGAATCCCACCCTCTCCGCCACACTCATTAAGTAACGGTTTATAGTCTACTTCCAGTGATTATTACGCAAGCTATAGCTTCAGCCTTCCCTGATAGTCCAAGAAATCGTGTGGGCTAAAGCACCTCGCAACATAGCTAGTCAAAAAGCTTCAGTATTTGATAGTTTGTTAAAAACTGGCGATGCTGAGCAAGATAACACCTAACCCTAAAAGTACAAGGGTAATAGGGCAGGGCAAAGGCCATCCAAAAAAGGGATTAGGGCGACGGGTGAACATGAGTGTCGCATCAGCGAGTAACGATATACCGGCTAGTATTAGAAGTATCTGGGCAGCGAGTAGCATTTTCCACCTCCAGGTAATACTTAAGTTGAAGTATCCACTATACAAGTGCTTTTGTCAATACCACTCTTTTTGCCATACCATTTCGCAACAAGCTAATAGTTGTCCAAGCACAAGCCCTGCATAGTTCTACGAGTAATCAAGTATCTTCGGTCAGGCAGTGTGTATATGCCGTTGCTTAACAGTTAATTAAGATTAGCGATAAATGCCCCAAGTAATGTAAATAAACCTGCCAAAATTACGAATATTATGCTTGTAATGATGCGCCACTTCCTTTCCCACCGCCTATCTAACATCTCTCTGTGCTCCTTTGGTGTAAACCCTTGTTGATAATTGGTAAATCCAAGCGTCTTACCCTTGGGGGGGCACTCTCTTTCCCTAGTGATAACTTTAAGAACATATGGTTCCCAATCATCATCCTGTTCAAAAAACTGTTTTTCTGCTGCCTGCTGAACCTCTGGCATGAGGTCATACGCCATTGCAAAGCATATTGGCCAATTATGAAATTCCTTGTAAGCTGCAATATCGTCTGGAACTCTTCCTGATACTCTATAATCATCAATAACCTCCATTAGCAAACCAGTTTTTCTGTCTCGTAATGCCAAAAACCCGCACTCTGAACATTTGACCATGATGCACCTCCTTTAAAGGTAACACCATGATAAAACAATTGAGAGGGCGAATACAAAGACTCTTGGAGTTTCGCAACAAGCTCTCATTGTCAGTAGTTTGCCTCTATGCTAGAATGCTTAGGAAGTGAGCAATAAGGACATTAAATACTGGGTAGGCTTTAGCATTATACCTGGCATCGGGCGGGTCAAGTTGACCCAGCTTGAGAACCACTTTGGCAGTCTGGAAGAGGCGTGGAAGGCTGCCCCGGCTGACCTGAAACACGCCGGTCTGGATAGCGGTGCAATACGTGCCATCACCTCGTGGCAACCCAAGATTTCTCTGGAAGTGGAGATAGAAAAGCTAGACCGCTACGGGGTGAAGGCATTTACCTTCCGCGACCCGGACTACCCATCCCGGCTCAAGGAAATATATGACTACCCACCAATACTTTATGTCAGGGGTTCCCTGCTCCCTGAGGATGAATGGTGCCTGGCAGTAGTCGGCACCCGCCGGGCTACTGTTTACGGGAGACAGGTAACCGAGGAAATAGTGGCTGACCTTGCCCGGAGTAAAATTACTATCGTAAGTGGTTTGGCCAAAGGAATTGACTCTATAGCTCACCACAGCGCCTTAGACGCCGGTGGCAGGACTATTGCCGTATTTGCCTGCGGGCTTGATGTCGTTTACCCCAGCGAGAACGCAAATTTGGCTCGTCGTATTATTCAGCAGGGAGCCCTGATAAGCGAGTATCCTTTAGGTACCAGACCCAAGGCTGATAACTTCCCCCGGCGAAACAGGATTATGAGCGGACTCAGCTTGGGGGTTCTAATCGTTGAAGCTGGGGAGACCAGTGGGGCTATGATTACTGCTCATCTGGCATTAGAGCAAAATAGAGAGGTACTTGCTATCCCAGGTAGTATCCTGTCGCCAGCCAGCAGAGGCACCAATCACCTCATCCAGGAAGGAGCCAAGCTAGTTCGTGATTATACTGATATTTTAGAGGAACTGAACCTGACAGCGGTAGCTCACCAGATAGAAATGAAAGAGGTCATACCGGCTTCTGACACCGAGTCCCTGCTACTAAAGCAGCTAAGTGCCGAGCCAACCCACATTGATGAGGTTTGCCGCTCAAGTGGTCTGCCAATACCAACAGTCAGCAGCACTCTGGCGATGATGGAGCTTAAGGGTTTGGTAAAGCAAGTGGGGACGATGAATTATGTTCTGGCTCGGGAAGTAAGAGAGGAATACCGGGTAAAAGTAGAATAGGGCTATGAAGAGAAACCTGGTTATAGTTGAGTCGCCGGCTAAGGCTAGAACACTAAGCAAGCTTTTGGGCAAAGGTTATAGCCTCAAAGCCTCGCTGGGTCATGTAAGAGACTTGCCCAAGGGTCAGCTAGGAGTAGACATAGAAAATGGCTTTGCCCCTAAATATGTGGTGCCCACCACGAAAAGGAAGGTTGTGACTGAGCTTAAGCAGGCAGCTAAAACTGCATCCACCGTATATCTAGCCACAGACCCTGACCGTGAGGGAGAAGCCATCTCCTGGCACCTAGCTGAGGTGACAAGAACCGACCGAAAACCCTACCGCCGTGTCGTCTTTCACGAAATAACCAAGGAAGCTATAGAGTACGCCTTCAAACATCCCCGGTCTATAGACATGCAGTTAGTCAATGCCCAGCAAGCCCGGCGCATCCTGGATAGATTAGTCGGCTATAAAATTAGCCCACTGCTGTGGCAAAAGGTAAGGAGGGGTCTATCAGCCGGCAGGGTTCAGTCGGTGGCACTGAAGATTATCGTTGACCGTGAGCGGGAGATTCAACAGTTTATCCCTGTAGAGTACTGGACTATTGAGGCTGAGCTAACCAGGAAACCGCCCACTGCCGAAGTAGTCGCCTTCCGGGCTATGCTGGTTGGTCTCATTGATGGCACCAAGCTGGATATTCATAATCGGAAAGAAGCCACCGAGATTAGCGATGAGCTTAAACAGGCTGGCTACAGCGTTGTTAAAGTAAGCACTAAAAAGGTTACCCGCCAGCCAGCGCCACCGTTTATAACCAGCAGTCTACAACAGGAAGCATGGCGTAAGCTCCGCTTCACCGCCAAGCAGACCATGGCTATTGCCCAGCAGCTTTATGAAGGTCTGCCCATAGGCAAGGAAGGAAGAGTCGGTCTTATTACCTATATGCGCACTGACTCTACCCGGGTAGCTCGCTCAGCTATAGTTGAAACCAGGCAGTTTATCAGTGAAAAGTATGGCTCTCAGTTTATTCCGCCCCACGCCCGCTCTTTCGTCAAAAGTGTAAAGGGGGCACAGGAAGCCCATGAGGCTATCCGCCCCACCAAAGCTCGGCGGGAGCCATTGCTGATTAAGTCATACCTTACTCCGGCCCAGTTCAAGCTTTACCAGCTCATCTGGCAAAGAATGGTGGCAAGCCAAATGTCAGCGTCAATCTATGACAATACTAGTGTGGACATTAAAGCCAAACGCCCAAGCTACAAGACTGACTATCTGCTGAGAACATCCACCTCTGAAATCAGGTTTCCCGGGTTTATGACTCTTTATACTGAGGGGAAAGACGAAGCTGAGCCGGAGACAAAGAAAAGCTCATCACTCCCCCGGCTGGAGAAAGGCGATAAGCTTAAGCTTCTGGGGCTTTTCCCTGACCAGCACTTTACCCAGCCGCCACCCCGTTTTACCGAGGCATCACTGATTAAAATGCTGGAGCAATGGGGTATCGGACGCCCCAGCACCTATGCTCCGATTCTGTCTACAATTCAGGAGCGGGAATATGTTAACAAGGTTAAGGGAAGCTTTCAGCCTACAGAGCTAGGTTTTGTGGTCAATGATTTACTTAACAAATATTTCCCTGGCATCGTTGATATTGAGTTCACCGCCCGCATGGAAGAAGAATTAGACGAGGTAGCCAACGAGAACAGAGACTGGGTACATGTTGTCCAGGATTTTTACACACCCTTTGAGAAAAGCCTTCAGAATGCTTCCATGCTTATGGAAAAGGTAACATTAGCCGATGAACTAACCGATGAAATTTGTCCCGAATGTGGTCAGCCCCTGATAATCAAAAGGGGGCGCTACGGGAAATTTCTAGCCTGCAGCGGTTATCCTGAGTGTAAATACACCAAGTCCTTCCAGGTTAAGATTGGGGTTAGCTGCCCTGAGTGCGGCGCTGAGCTGGTGGAGAGGGTAAGTAAAAAGAAGCGCATCTTTTATGGTTGCAGTAGTTACCCGAATTGCCGGTTTGTCACCAATTTTAGACCCCTCCCCCAGCCCTGCCCCAAGTGCGGCGGACTCCTCACCCAATACAGGCAAAACTGGGCAAAATGCACCAAGTGCAAATATAGAGGGAAGCTGGCAAATGCCACAAAAAATTAGGAGGTGGGAAAAATGATTAAGGACTCAATAGAGATGGTTGTTGAGAGGATGAAGAAACACCGTACTCTCTATGAACAGAATGAGATGGCAGTAAGAGAGCAAATAGTAAATCCTATCTTGAGATGCTTAGATTGGAATCCTGAAAATCCCGAAGAAGTCCAGCCTAATGTTTCCAGCGAAGAAGGCATTCCAGATTACTCACTTTTGAAAGATAACAAAAAGGTTTTGTTTATTGAGGCAAAAAATCTGTCTATTGACATAGAAAAAAGAGAAGTTATTCGTCAATTAGCTAACTATTGCTTTGGTGAGGGAATGGAATATGGAGTTTTAACAAACGGTTCCATCTGGGTTCTGTTCAGAGCATTCCAAAAAGACACAACGATGCCAGAGCGCGTAGTCTGGAAAACTGATATGGAAAATGATGACATAACAGCAACTATTAGAAGGCTGAATACAATCTCAAAAGAGAACATCGGAGATATAGAGACACTGATAAAGAAACTCCAGATATTGGACGAGATTTGGCAATCTCTGCTGGATGAGCCAAAGGATTTGGTTAAAGGGTTTACCCCTGTTTTTGACAGTTTGATTAAAGAGGGATACCCAGATTATGAGTTTGACCATTCTGAAATTGAAGACTTCGTGAAAGAGAGGATTAAAGAGCTGATTTTCCCTAGAGACGAAGTTGTAACAGAAGCCGTTCCGATTGCAGAACCCACAACGTGGCTGGGGGGTACTCTCCCAAGAAAAATGAAAATCGGGACTGATACTTATGAAATTAGGAAATCGTATGATATCTTGGTAAATACAGCAGAGTGGCTTATAAGAAAAGGAAAATTGAAAAAAGACGATTGCCCAATAGTGACGGGTGGTCATAAAAGGTATTTGATAAATACCCAACCTAAACACAGAGACGGAAGCGCTTTCATAACTCGGAAAGAATTATCTAACGGCTTATATATTGAAATAAATCACAGTAGAGCGAGTTGTATAACTAACGCTCGACGACTTCTCGAGAGATATAGATATCAGGGAGACATGTTGAAGTTGTCTGAAAATTAATAGTCACAGAGGTTAGTCCTGCAAGGATTAATTCTATGCAAGAAATTTTTAATAAATACATAAATTACCTTGAGGTGGAGCGGAATGCTTCACCCTATACGGTGCGTAATTATACTACCGACCTATTAGACTTCTTTAACTTTCTCAAGACTAAACGGGTTGATTCACTGAAGGAAGTGGACAGGCATGTTTTGCGTGATTATTTGTCCCATCTTGTCGAGCAGGGCATTGTCAAGGCAAGTATTGCCCGCAAGCTGTCGGCTATTCGCTCCTTCTATCGTTACTTACTGCGGGAGGGGATGGTATCCACATCCCCGGTAGCCACCACCTCTTCGCCCAAGCTGGATAAGCGCTTACCTTCATTTCTTACCATAGATGAGATGGAGCGACTTCTGGAAGCCCCTGACTTATCTAGCCCGGTGGGACAGCGTGACCGTGCCTTGATAGAGCTACTTTATGCCTCCGGTATCAGGGTAAGTGAACTGGTAAAGCTAAACCTGGAGCAGGTTAACCTTGATACCAATGAAATCAGGGTGTGGGGGAAGGGGTCTAAGGAGCGGGTGGTGCTGATGGGCAAGCCTGCTGCTGAAGCACTGACTGCTTACCTTAACCAGGGCAGACCCAACCTCCTGAGTAAAAAGGGGAGAAGCGCTGTATTCATTAATCGTTACGGGGAGCGTCTCATAGAACGAAGGGTACAAAGAATACTGGAGAAATATGCTAGCTTGGCTGGTATAGACAAGAGGGTTCATCCACATATGTTGCGTCATACCTTTGCCACCCATTTGCTTGATGGAGGCGCCGATTTAAGGGTAGTCCAGGAGCTTTTGGGTCATGCTAAGCTATCTTCCACCCAGATTTATACCCATGTAACCAAGAGTCAAGCGAGAAAGGTATATCTATCGGCTCACCCGATGGCACAGGAAAAGGATAGTGAACTTGAAGAATAGACTACAAAAGTTGCGCCAGAGGTTAGCTGAGAAAGAAATTGATGCTATCTTTATCTCTCAACCAGAGAATAGATATTATCTTTCTGGCTTTGATGGCTCTTCAGGTTTTCTATTGATTACAGCACAAGATACAATCTTAGCCACTGACTTTCGCTACATAGAGCAAGCCAAAAGCCAGGCCCCAGACTATGAGATTTTTAAGATAACCAATGATATAACCGACTGGTTCCCTGAACTTATAGCCGGGTTGGGATTAACCAGGCTGGGCTTTGAAGCCGAGCATACCACCTTTGCCACCTATCGCCAGCTAACCGATATACTGAATAAGACACAATCACAGCTCCGGCTCATTCCTACCGATGGGCTGGTAGAATCCCTCCGGGCAATAAAAGAGCCTGAGGAGATTGAGCTTATTACCAAAGCCGTAGAAATAAGTGATAGCGCTTTTGAATTCACTGAAGATATGATTCATATAGGTATGAGAGAGGAGGAAGTAGCCTGGGAGATAGAGAAATTCATGCGTGAGAATGGCAGCCAATCTATACCCTTTGATATTATTGTTGCCTCTGGACCAAATTCGGCTTTGCCCCACGCCAAGCCCTCACCACGCCGAATCCATTCCGGGGAGCCGGTGGTGATTGATATTGGCGCCAGGTTTGGCAGCTACTCCAGCGACCTGAGCCGCACCATCTGCCTTGGTACCCCTGATGATACCTTCACTAAGGTATATAATGCTGTTCTAGGCGCCCAGCTAGCGGCAATGGCTATAATTAAGGAGGGTATGACCGGTGACGAGGCTGACAGTTTAGCCAGGACAGTTATTGAAGAAGTCGGCTACGGTGAAGCCTTTGGACACGGTTTAGGTCATGGCATAGGGCTAGCCCCACATGAGCTGCCACGCCTTGGGCCAAAGTCAACTGACATACTGACCTCAGGCATGGTATTTACTGTTGAGCCTGGCATCTATCTTGTCGGCTGGGGCGGGGTCAGGATTGAGGATACAGTCGTAATAGAAAATGGTAGAATCAGGGTCATCTCAAAAGCCAGAAAATAGGAGTTTGACATGATAACTAGCGGTGAACTAAGAAAAGGACTTACAATTGAACTTGACGGTAAACTATACCAGGTTCTTGACTATCAGCATATTAAGATGGGGCGTGGTAGTGCTCAGGTCAGGCTCAAACTTCGCGATATCCACGCTGACCATACCATTGAGCGAACCTTTCAGGCCAGCGAAAAGTTTACCCGGGCACGCCTTGACTATCGCAGTATGCAGTACCTATATAATGATGATGACTTGCACTACTTTATGGATGAGGAAAACTTTGAGCAGATGCCCCTTAGTGTCACCCAGCTAGGTGATACTCTTAACTATTTGAAAGAGGGTATGTCGTTACAGGTATTAAGCTACAAGGGTGAACTGGTGGGTGTGGAACTGCCTATTACTGTTGAGCTTCAGATAGTTGATACCGGACCTGCCTTTAAAGGGAATACGGCAACCGCCGGTAATAAACCGGCTAAACTGGAGACCGGCATTACCATTCAGGTGCCGCTGTTTATTAATAACGGTGACATTATCAAGGTTGACACTCGTAATGGTAGCTATCTAGAGAGGGTTAGTTGAGGTAAAATTGCTGAAGGCTGACCTTCATATTCACACCGAATATTCAATGGATTGTGATATGTCTTTACAGCAGGTTATAAATCGCTGCCTGAAGACGGGAATAAACTGCATTGCTGTAGCCGACCATGGTAATATTGAGGGGGCGCTGAAGATGCAAAGTATAGCCCCTTTCAGTGTAATTGTAGCCGAAGAGATTTTAACCCCGCACGGCGAAATTATGGGCATGTTTCTCAAAGATGGCATACCAAGCGGTCTCTCCGTTGAGCAGACGATATCTAGAATCAAGGCTCAAGGTGGTCTGGTCTGTATGCCCCACCCTTTTGATATGCTCGGGCGAGCCGGTTTAGGTAGCAAGATATTGGAAGAAGTGGTGGAGCAAATTGATGTTATCGAGGCATTTAATTCAAGAAGCCCTTTTCCATGGTGTTCAGCTAAAGCTAAAGCCTTTGCCCAGAAGTATAGTATCCCTAAAAGTGCTGGCAGTGACGCCCATAGTCCTTTGGAAATAGGTAACGCCTATGTAGACATGCCTGAATTTAATGGCAGGGATGACTTCCTAAATGCTCTGGTAAACGGCAAGGTTTATGGGCATATGTCAAACCCCATAGCTCATTTTGCCAGCGCTTGGGCAAAGCTAAAAAGGCGCTTATAAATGTATCAGCTTGGCTGGTTTTCTACAGGCAGAGATAAGGCAGCCAGAGACCTCCTGGCTACAGTGGAGCGCAGTATTAAGCTGGGTGAGATTAAGGCTGAGATAGCCCTTGCTTTCTGCAACCGTGAGCCTGGCGAATCAGAAGAGAGCGATTTATTCCTGAAACAGGTTGAGGATTACCATATCCCCCTTGTCTGCTTTTCCTACCAAAAATTTAGACTCAGCAAAGGCACCCTACCCTCAGGTCAAGTAGGCGGCTTACCTCTGTGGAGGCTTGACTACGATAGAGAGGTGATGAACCGACTACAAGACTTCCACCCCGACCTGTGTGTCCTGGCTGGCTATATGCTCATCGTTGGTGAAGAGATGTGCCACAGATACAACATGATTAACCTCCACCCGGCAGCTCCGGGTGGAGCTAAAGGAACCTGGCAGGAGGTAATCTGGCAACTAATTGATAGCCGGGCTGAGGAAACCGGGGTGATGATGCACCTGGTGACCCCGGCGCTGGATGAGGGACCACCGGTAACCTATTGCACCTTCCCGATTAGGGGTAAACCATTTGATAGCTATTGGGATGAAATAAAGAGGCACCCCCTCAGTGAGATTAAAAAGAGGCAGGGCGAAAATAATCGCCTATTTAAGCTCATCCGCCAGCACGGGCTGGCCAGAGAATTCCCGCTGATAATAGCTACCCTCAAGGCGTTTAGCCAGGGTAAAGTGAAGATAACAGCAAACAAAAAACTTGTTGATTTTGAAGGCAGACCTATTGACTGGTATAATATGACCGATGAGATAAACGAACAGGTGAAAGGGGTGACTTCGTAATGAACCTGCTGAACTCGTTTTTCAAGGGAAGGTTGAAGGGGCGCAGCCCCTTCAAAAACAATCCTTCCCCTTCTCCTTTGAAGGAGAGGGGGATAAAGGGGGTGAGGTTAATATAATGGCAAACTTTGTCTGCTTTGACCTTGAGGGACCGCTCTCACCTCAAGATAACGCCTATGAGTTAATGAAGCTCTTCCCCAATGGAGATAAGATTTTTGAGGTCATCAGCCGTTACGACGACCTGCTGACACTGGAAGAAAAAGAAGACTATGAGCCCGGGGATACCCTGGCTCTTATCGTTCCCTTCCTTGTGCATCATAATATTTCAGAAGACAATATCGCCAGCTTAGCCCGTAAAGCCAGCTTAACCGGTGGCGCTGCTGACCTTATCTACTGGCTTCAGTCTAACGGCTGGAAGATTTTCTGTATCAGCACCAGTTATGAACAATATGCCCTGCACATTACCCAAAAACTGGGTATTTATACCCATAATGTCGCCTGCACATCATTCCCTCTGGATAAATTTCGTATAACTTTATGTCAAGAAGACTCCCAACTATTACATCAAGCTGAGGAAGATATACTGACCATGCGCCCGGTGGTAGATGATGACCGGATTAAGCAAAGCTTAGATTATTTCTTCTGGAAGAAACTGCCGACTACTAATCTAGGTAAGGCAATAGGAGAGGTAAAGCCGGTAGGTGGACGCCGTAAAGTAGCCGCCTTAAACCGATTTGCTGAGGCTCATAGTCAGCCATTGTCCAAATGGGTAGTAATCGGCGACAGCATCACCGATTTCAGGATGCTTCAGGCAGTGGAGGCAGAAGGAGGATTAGCTATTGCCTTTAATGCTAATGAGTACGCCCTACCCTACTCAACTATGAGCCTGGCGTCTACATCCATCAGCGACCTAAAAGAAGTGCTTGAGGCGTGGCAAAAGGGTCAGCGAAGGGGGGTGGAGAAAATAGTAAAAGAGAAGGAGAAAATTGGGGGCTCAGGAGATAGAGGCTACTTTAACTGGCTATCCGGGAGAAAAGATATAGACGAGGTCATTGAAGTTCACAAGAGGATAAGACGCTTAGTTAGGGAAGAGGCAGGTAAGCTGGGCTGACCTTGTTATGTGAACAAATGTTTATCAAGGGAAGCTGGAAGGGGCAAAACTCCTTCGAGACTCATGCCTCCTCTTCTGGGTAGCAAGAAGGGAGTTTTAGAGGGGCTTCGCCCCTTTAAAGAAACTATCTTCTCCTTCCCCTTGATAAGGGGAAGGAGATAAAGGGGATAGGGTTCAATGAGCAGCATTGAAATAGTTGGCTTAGGGGCGCTGAATATAGACCATCTATATAAAGTAGACCGCATCCTTGATGATGGCGAGGCAGTGGTAAATGAGTCAAAATCATTCCCCGGCGGCTCAGCCGCCAATACCATCTATGGCCTGGCAAAGCTCGGGGTGAATACTGGCTTTGCTGGTGTAGTCGGTGACGATGCTGAAGGCAAGATACTGGTAGAGGATTTTCAAAAAGTCGGGGTAGATACCAGCCAAATCAGGGTAAAGACCGGAGCAAAATCAGGCTTGGTATTGTGCCTTAGCGATAGGCTGGGCAGGCGCTCTCTTTATGTCGTGCCTGGTGCCAATAACCGGCTAACTATAGATGACATTGATTTGTCCTACATAAACCAGGCAAGAATAGTTCACCTGTCTTCCTTTGCCGATGACAGGCAATTTAAGGTGTTATTAGAGCTGACAGACAGGCTGGATTTATCTACCAGGCTTAGTTTCGCCCCCGGAGCGCTGTATACAGCTAAGGGGCTAAAGGCGCTTACCCCAATATTAAGCAGGAGTTATGTCCTCTTTATTAACCAAAATGAAATGCGCCAATTGACCAGTAAAGATATTACCGCCGGCGCCGAAATCTGCCTTAAACAAGGCTGCCATATTGTTGTGGTTACCCTAGGTAGAGGAACAAGGCTAGAATTAGCCAGTAGAACAGTTACTGCAACCTGTTACATTAGAAACGCCGAGGGTGAATATGTAGTTGAACCTGACCGCCGAGGTATAGGCGCTGAAGTAGACACCACCGGTGCCGGTGATGCCTTTGCCACCGGATTTCTTTACGGTCTACTTAAAGACAAAGACCTTAACCAGTGTGGACGCCTCGGTGATATTGTAGCCCAGTTCTCCATTGCTAAGATGGGGGCAAGACAGGGCTTCTCCACCCTTAACCAACTAAGTCAACGCTACCGGGAGCTTTACTCAGAGCAACCGTAGGGTCTACTTCTTGGCTGGCTTGCTCCCAGTTTCATCAGTCTTGGCTATTTCTTTTGTCGGTTTGCCCAGGATTTCATCCACGATGCCATACTCTACCGCCTGCTGTGGATTAAGGTAGAAGTCACGGTCAGTATCATGGACTATCTTTTCCAGCGGTTGACCGGTGTGGTTAGATATAATGCCTCGGATTAGTTCTTGCATTCTCATAATTTCACGGGCGGCAATTTCAATATCGGCTGCCTGCCCTTGAGCACCGCCAAACGCCTGGTGCAGGTGGACAGTAGAGTTAGGCAGAGCATAGCGTTTGCCTTTAGCCCCAGCACACAGAAGAAGCGTTCCCATACTAGCCGCCAGCCCGACACAGATGGTTGACACATCAGGACGGATAAGCTGCATGGTATCGTAGATGGCAAGACCAGCGCTGATAATACCACCCGGGCAGTGAATGTAGAGGCTTATATCTTTATCCGGGTCCTCTCGCTCCAGGTAGAGAAGCTGAGCAATAATAACATTAGCCACCTGGTCGTTAATCGGCATGCCTAGCATGACAATGCGCTCTCTCAATAGCAGCGAGTATATATCAAAGGCTCGCTCCCCTCTGGTACCACTTTCAATCACCATAGGAATAACATTCATCGGCAGATTATTCATTTTTCTTCCCTCCATTCCATATTATAATTCATATGGCCAGAGTTCACCACTTTACCTCTTGGCTTTCACCACCCGGCAGAAACTAGCTTTAAATGCGGGGTAGGCTGAAATTGGGTCAAGCTCTTCATCATCGGTCAGGATATTGGCATTGGCTTCATCCCACCCATGTGGTAGGCTAACCACCTTGGGGTGAATACCATCGGTAATCTTAGCCTCCAGCCTGATGCTTCCCCTCGGTGATTCAACAACCACCCGGTCTCCATCACCTATGCCCAGGTTCCTGGCGGTATTAGCATTGATTTCAACCAGGGGGTCTGGGACAAGCTTCCTTAGCCTGGCAATATTACGGTGCCGTGAGTGGCTAAAAGCCTCTACCCTGGGACCGGTAACTAGCCAGAACGGGTAGTCCGCAGATGGTCCCGTAACTGGCTCAGTAAATGTTGGCAGGGGGTCATAACCATAGTCCTGCAGTGTCTGTGAAAAAATTTCCACCTTTCCTGACGGGGTGTCTAATCCTTCTTCTTTATATTTTTGCCACTGGTCTGGCTGACGATAGAATGTGCCACCCGGACTCTGCTCAAGCTGATTTAATGTGATGCCTGATGGCTCAAGCAGGTAAGTGAACAGTTCATCGGCACTCTGCCATGGGAAATAATCAGCGTAGCCCATCTTTTTACCCAGTTCCGACCACATTTGCCAATCTTCCCAACAATCCCCTAACGGCTCTACAACTTTGTTACCCATAGCGATTAGTGGCAATCCCTGGAAGCTATAATCTCTGAGCACTTTCCCTTCCAGGAAAGTAGCCCCGGGCAAGAATATATCAGCCAGCTTAGCTGTTTCAGTCATGAACAGGTCACATACCACCAGTAAATCTAATTTGCTAAATGCCTGCTTAACTTTGTTAGTGTTAGGCCAGGTTAAAACAGGATTACACGCATGAACTATCAGAGCTTTAACCGGGTAAGGCTTTTGCGTAATTAGGGCATCAATTACTGGCATAGCTGTTGTTTCACCGGTAAATTTATTAAATATTGGATACTCCGCCCCAATCACCTCATCTAATGAAACAATTCCCTTTACCCTGAGTCCTGTCTGCCTAAGGGGTGTATTATAAATATTTCCACCCTGTATATCAAGGTTACCGGTAATGGCTATCAGGATTGAAATAGCCCGACTGGTCTGTATGCCATTAGGGCAATGGTCTAATGAAACACCTTGAGCAATAACTGCTGGCTTACCGTCAGCATACATCCTGGCAATTGCCCTGATAGTCTCCACTGGAACCCAGGTAATCTTTTCTACCACTTCCGGGCTATACTTTTTGACATGCTCCCTCAATTTATCAAAGCCAACAGTCCACTGGTCAACAAAAGCTTTATCGTATAGCTCTTCAGCTATGATTACATTTAATAAGCCGAGAGCCAGGGCACAATCAGTTCCTGGTCTAATCCGGATGTGAATATCTGCCCGCCTTGCCAGCGGAATTGTCCTTGGGTCGACCACAATTAACTTGGCTCCTCTCCTTTTAGCCAAAAGGATACTCGCCGCCTCCCCTACATTGGATTGCTGGGGGTTATAGCCCCAGATTACTATACACCGGGTATTTTCATAGCTTGGACTTAAGGGCAGCATTCGTCTACTCACCGACAAACCATGCCCTATCCCTCTAGCCGCAAAGCAAAGGGTAGCGCCGGTGGTAAAATTGGGAGTGCCATATAGGCTGCAGAATCGGCTGGCTACCCTGCCTACCTGGGTACTAATAAACGGCTCACCAACATGTGCAACCAGGGCTTTGGCTCCATAGTCTTCCTTTATATTGTTTAATTTAGTGCCAATAATATCAAGGGCTTCATCCCAGGAGGTTTCCTGCCAGGCTCCATTCACCTTTCTAAGCGGGTGGGTAATCCGCTCCGTTGAGTATAGCAAATCTACTATGCCCCGGGACTTGACACATAGCTTATTAACGGGATGTTCCTTTATCGGAGTGACCTTTATTAGCTTCCCATCTTTTACCTGAGCCTCTATTCCACAACCATAATGGCACATAGGGCAGATACTTTTTACAATCTTGGTATCATTTTTCGTTGGCATCGGCTCTACCTCTTTTTGCTATTTCTACCAGTCGCTGCATAGTTTTTCGGGTAATCAGTAATTGCTCAATTGACTGGCGAGCCTGTGGAGTACCTAGAAATTTCTGCAACTCATCTTTATCCCCAGTTTCGCCTTTTATTATATTTTCAATCTCAGCATCTACCTCAGTGCTACTAGCTTCAATTTTCTCCTCCTCGACAATCTTGCCTAACACCAGGGAGCGAGTAACCCTCTTTGTCGCTAAAGGACGTAGCTCTTCCCACAGTTCCTCCCCCGTCTTATTACTACTCCTAAGATATTCCTCTATCCCTTGACCACCCATCTGTAAGCGCCTTGATTGCTCACTGATGAGTCGGTCAATTTCCGTCTCCACCAAAATTGGTGGGAACTCAAGCTGGGTAAGGTCAACCACGGCTTCAATTACCTTTTCTTCAAAATCTATCCTGGCTCTCTCCTCAGCTCTGAGCTTTAGGTCAGCCGAGACCTGCTCCCGAAGTGAGTCCACGGTTTTGAAGTCAGGGTTAACCTCACTGGCAAATTCATCATTTAGCTCGGGAAGTCTCTCCTGCTTTATTTCAGTAACTCTCACTTTAAACAAAGTCTCCTTCCCAGCCAACTCAGTCTTAGGGTAATCTGGGGGGAATTGGAGCTTGAACTCTTTGCCTTCATCCCTGTTCATCCCTGGTAACTGCTCAGCAAACCCTGGGACGGGGAAAGTTAAATCCTGAAGAACCTGATATTGAACCCCTTTTTGGTTTATAAAAGACTCTCCTTCAATATCACTGTCAATATCTAAAACTACTAAATCACCAAACTCTACCGGACGCTCTACCGACTCCCAGGTAGCGTGTTGATGGCGAATCTGCTCTATTACCGCATTAACCTCATCCTCGGTTAGTTCTACAGGCTCCGGGGCAAGCTGAATACTGTGGTAATCGCCAAGTTCAACCGTAGGCTTTACTGGCACAGTCGCCTTAAATACTACAGGGTCAGTTTGAGCTATTTCAATATGGGGCTGAGCGATAGCTTCAATTTTTTGCTCTTTGATAGCTTCCTCATAGGCTTGAGGAAGCAGATAGTCTAGCGCATCCTCAAGGAGGCTTTCCTTACCTATGTGGCGCTCCAGTATAGCCCGTGGCGCCTTGCCCTTACGGAAGCCGGGGATATTTGTTCTCTTAACCAGACGAGAATAGGACTTTTCCAAGGACGCCTCAACCTCGGCAGATTCCATCTCAATGCTCAAGAATACCTGACTGTTCTCTGTTTTCTCCCTGGTTACTTTCAAGTTCCCTCCAGCTACTCAGCTAAGTTTTATACTTTTGCTGATAATACTTTATGTGCTCTGTGACGTAAAAAGGTATGTTTTCCGCCACTTCATTTATGTCAACCATAGGCTACTCATCCCGCAGACGCAGGTGTAATTCAGCCAGTTGCTCATCGGTAACAGAAGAAGGGGCATTAAATGTCAAATCAACCGCATTCTGATTCTTGGGAAAAGCAATTACTTCTCTGATGGTCTCCTCTCCAGCCAGTATCATCACAATGCGGTCAATACCTGGGGCAATACCACCATGAGGGGGGGCACCATAGTCAAAAGCCTCCAGCAAATGCCCAAAGCGTTCCTCAACCTCTTCATCACTATAGCCCATCAGCCTAAATACCTTCCGCTGAAGATGACTGGTGTAAATCCTGAGGCTACCGCCGGCAATCTCACACCCATTGCATACCATGTCATAATGCTTACCCCGTACCTTCTCAGGAGCAGTATCCAGCAACGGCACATCCTCATCCTTAGGTACAGTAAATGGATGATGCATTGGCTCCCACCGTCCTGCCTCTTCATTCCATTCCAGCAGTGGAAAATCCACGATAAAGGCAAAGGCAAGGAGTTTGGAATCTGCCAGCTTAAGCCGATACCCCATCTCCCGGCGCAGTTCACCCAGCGCCACATTAACTAGTTTGGGCTTACCGGCAACAATAAGCAGCAGGTCTCCCATACCCGCCCCCAAACGCTCTGCCATTTGTTTAACCTGGCCTAAGGTTAGAAATTTAGCCGCCACCGACTTCACCATGTCAATGGTTAAATCGTTTAAACTACCCGCCGAGGTGCCTAGTGACATAGTTACCAAGCCTTCAACGCCGAGAGCCTGCACCATCTTATTCAGCTCATCAAGCTGACTGCGGGTATAGGTAGCGCAGCCGGGGGCGCATATGCCCTTTACCTTGCCTCCATTAGCGATAGCTGACCGAAAAATAGAAAAGGCAGATTGGGCGACAATGTCTGACAGGTCTCTTATCTCCAGCCCAAAGCGTAAATCAGGCTTATCTGTGCCGAAACGCTCCATTGTATCAGCATAGCTAAGACGAGGGAAAGGCTTCATCATTCGCATCTCAGGTTTAATCGTCTCCACCATAGCCGTGAAAAGCTCCTCAAGCAGGTTGAGGATGTCCTCCTCATCAATGAAGCTCATCTCCAGGTCAAGCTGAGTGAACTCAGGCTGGCGGTCAGCGCGGGTATCCTCATCACGAAAGCACCTGGCTATCTGAAAATACTTCTCCACGCCGGCTACCATTAATAGCTGTTTGAGTTGCTGCGGAGACTGAGGTAGAGCGTAGAACTTGCCGGGATGAATGCGGCTAGGCACTAGGTAATCACGAGCCCCCTCAGGAGTGCTCTTAATCAGGATTGGTGTTTCTACCTCAATAAACCCCTTAGCATCCAGGAAATCACGCATAAATTTCACTACTCGGTAGCGAAGGAGCAGGTTTTCCTTCATCCGAGTCCGGCGCAGGTCAAGATAGCGATACTTGAGACGGAGGGCTTCCTCTACCTCAGTGTCTTCATTTATATAGAAGGGTGGTGTCTTTGATGGATTAAGTATCTCGGTATTATGGACGATAACCTCAATCTCACCAGTGGGCAATTTAGGGTTTTCCGTCCCTGGCGGACGGCGAGCCACCTCACCACTAACCCTAACCACATATTCGTTGTGCATTTCACCGGCTATTTCATGGCATGTCTTTGATATTTCTGGATTAAATACCACCTGGACTATCCCCTCTCTGTCCCGCAAATCAATGAAGATTAGTCCGCCATGGTCTCGACGGCGGTCTACCCAACCAGCCAGGGTGACCTTGACACCTGCATGGTTTTTCCTAAGCTCGCCACAACTATGACTTTTGAGCAAACCCGCCTCCTAACCCTTTCAGCACACTGTAGCTGATTATAGCCTATAACAGGGTGGTGTTCAACTCGGGCGGTTATTGTAAAATAATCCCCAAATCTAGTGACAAAAGGAGAATAAGTCCCCATAATCAGTGATATAAGCGTAATGAAAGTTGCTGTGGCAAATTCTAACCCGTAAAATATTAATGAGCCGATAAGAAAGAAGGGAGGTGAGGTAAACGGCTAAAGTGATTATCGTTCTATTAGTCTTTGTTGTGCTTTTCCCAACTAGAACTTAGGAGCAAGCCCAGCTCGCTTGCACAATTCGTTGGCAGTTATCCTGTCAAACGTATGGTGCCTTTTGATTGGCACCGTCTTAATACCATTTGTATAGATAGAGTGCTTGCTGCCCTCACGCAATAGATAGAACCCATTCGCCTTAAGGTATCTCACTAAATCTCGACGCTTAACCGACAATTTATGCCTCTACAAGCATTTGCTCCAGGAGGTCTCCCCCAGGAGGGATTTCCTTCTCCTGCTGCTTATAGGCTAATATCATCTCCCGCAGGGCATCCCTAAGCATCTCTCTGCATTCCTCTATTGTTTTCCCCTCGGTAATTACCTCAGGCCATTCAACGAGTTGTCCCATATATCCAGAGCTTATTTTTGTGTATTTGGCAGTATAGCTTCTTACCATAACCAGCATTACCTCCCTGGATAGCTGGAGCTATCATTCTTAATTATAACAAACTTTCCTCTTTCTTCCCACCCACCCCAAAATCGTATCTGGGGGTATAGCCCTTAATCCCTCAATTTTATTCAGGGATAATCACCCACGGCATTTCCAAACGACTACGCTAACTGGCAAATTGACAAGCCCAAAGGTTTGATATTATTATGATGGTTGCGATAGGAGTTGAAAATATGCCAAAAACAATTGCGGAAATAAATGAGAAGATACAACAGGGAAAAGCAGTAGTAGTTACTGCCGAAGAGATAATAGATATTGTTAAACAGAAGGGTGTGAAAAAGGCGGCGCAGGAGGTAGATGTAGTTACTACTGGCACCTTTGGTCCTATGTGTTCATCCGGTGCCTATATTAATATCGGGCACTCTAAACCCCGAATCAAGCTGGGTGGCGGCAGGACCTACCTTAGTGATGTTCTAGCTTATACCGGCTTTGCTGCCACAGATATATTTATCGGCGCTACTGCTCTTCCCGATGATGACCCAAGAAACAGGGTCTATCCCGGCGAATTTAATTATGGTGGTGGACATGTAATTGAAGAACTTGTCGCTGGCAAGGATATAAGACTGGCAGCCACTGCCTACGGTACGGACTGCTACCCAAGGAAGCGGCTTGAAACCTGGGTTAATATAAAAGACCTCAATGAGGCAGTGCTGTTTAACCTCAGGAATGCCTACCAGAATTACAATGTGGCAGTAAATCTCTCAGATAAGACAATCTACACCTATATGGGTATGCTAAAACCAAATTTGGGCAATGCTAACTACTCCAGTGCCGGGCAGCTCTCGCCACTACTGAATGACCCGTATTACAAGACTATTGGCATAGGCACCAAACTATTCCTGGGTGGTGGAATAGGCTTTGTCGCCTGGCACGGCACTCAGCATAACCCGAATGTGCTCCGCGCTGAGAGTGGCGTGCCGAGGAGGGGCGGGGGAACACTCTGTGTAATAGGTGATTTGAAGCAGATGAGCCCCAAATGGCTGGTAGGCACAAGCATGCTGGGCTATGGTTGTACTCTAACTGTAGGCATCGGTGTGCCCATCCCAATACTGTCTGAAGAAATCTTACAATATACTTCAGTAACCGACGACGATATTTTGGCTCCGGTGGTAGATTATTCAGCAGCATACCCCCAGATGGAGCCAGATATCCTGGGTGAAGTTAGCTATGCCGAGTTAAAAAGCGGTAAGATAGTAATTAAGGGTAAGGAGGTACCGACTGCTTCCCTGTCCAGCTACCCGAGGGCGGCAGAAATTGCCGCAATACTGAAGGAGTGGATACTAGGCGGAAAATTCTTATTAACTGAACCGGTAGCCCCCCTGCCCGGTGTAGAATCAGGAATAACCTTTAAGCCGCTTAAGGAACGCCCGATAGAAGACTGAGGAAAAGAGGTGGTAGAAATGGCTGTTTCCAAAAGAGTTGTCCTGCATTTTCCAAGGCGCCTGGTTGACCGACCTATAGTATGCCAATTGGTCAAGGATTATAACCTTGAATTTAACATTCTAAAGGCTTCGGTTACCCCGGAAGAGGAAGGCTTAATGGTAATAGAATTGAGCGGGGAGCAAGAAGACTATGACAAGGGTATCAGGTATTTGACTACCACTGGAGTGAGAATTCAATCGCTCAGTCAAAATGTTATTCGCAATGAGGAAAGGTGCACTCACTGCGGTGCCTGTATAACTATTTGTCCCACCGGCGCTTTTGAACTTGACCCATTAACCAGGCGGATTAACTTTGATGATGAAAAATGCCTGGCCTGCGGAATATGTATCAAGGCTTGCCCACCCAGAGCGATGGAGGTACATTTTTAGTGTATGCGCCGAGAACCTATCGGCACTGGATTAAAGACCAAGACTTAACCGCTTTTAATGTAGCGGTAAAGGAGACAGATTTATATATTCGTGCCTCAACTAACCTGAAGCGAAAAGCCTATAAATTGGTATTAAAGTATCGTGACACACTGGAAAGGTTCATTGAGCGTCACCCATCATTTCTCACCTCCCTTAAACCCGTCTCCGCTGGTGATGATGCCCCGCGTATTGTAAAGGCAATGTCAGCGGCGGCAGAGAAAGTTGGGGTTGGTCCCATGGCTTCAGTAGCCGGGGCTATTGCTGAATTTGTTGGTAATGAATTACTAGCCTTCTCGCCGGAGATAATTATCGAAAATGGAGGCGATATATACCTGAAGAGTCTCGGCAGGAGAATAGTAGGCATTTACGCTGGTAAGTCGCCGTTAACCGGCAAGATTGGTCTGGAAATCAATGGGCAGGATACACCACTAGGAATTTGCACCTCTTCAGGCACAGTAGGGCATTCGCTAAGTTATGGGAAGGCCGATGCGGTTATTGTCCTGTCTAAATCAGCCACGCTGGCTGATGCTGCCGCCACGGCTATAGGCAACCTGATTGTCCAGCCTGGTGACATCCCGAGCGGGATTGATTTTGCCAAAGATATTGACGGGCTACTGGGGGTGCTAATTATTAAAGACGACAAAGTAGGGCTGTGGGGAGAGGTAAAAATTTGTCAACTCTCTATAGAGGGAGGTTAGCCCGTGTTTAAAACCAGGATTACTGAAATGCTTGGTATAAAATACCCTATAATCCAGGGGGCAATGATGTGGCTATCCCAGGCTGAGCTGGTATCGGCGGTTTCTAACGCCGGGGGCTTAGGCATTATAGCGTCATTGACCTTTCCCACCGCAAAGGAGCTTCGGCAGGAGATAAGAAAAACAAAAAGCATGACCGATAAGCCATTTGCGGTAAATGTTACTCTGCTACCATCGGCACGACCAGTAAGCCGTGAGGAATATATTAATGTGGCTATTGAGGAAGGGGTAGGTATTATTGAAACCGCCGGGCAAAATCCAGAGCCATATATGAAGCTACTCAAGGAGGCTAAGGTAAAGATAATGCACAAGGTAGCCAGGGTAAGAGATGCCAAAACTGCCGAACGGTTAGGGGTAGATACAGTAACCATTGTTGGCTTTGAGGCTGCTGGTCACCCCAGCATGGAGGATGTAGCTTCTTCAGTCCGAGTCCCGATAGCGGTAGATACAGTAAAGATTCCGGTTATTGCTGGCGGGGGTATTGGTGATGCCAGAGGCTTTGTCGCTGCCCTAGCCCTTGGCGCTGAGGGAGTAGTTATGGGAACTCGGTTTATGGCTAGTAAAGAGTGCCCAGTTCACCCTAAGATTAAGCAACAGATGCTACAAGCTACCGAAAAAGACACCTTACTGATACAGCGGTCTCTTAATGATCCGGCAAGGGTAATGAAGACGGATTTTTCTCAGAGCGTGCTGGAGATGGAAAGGAAAGGGGCTACACTGGAGGAGCTGTTACCTCTAATAAGCGGATTACGAGGCAAACAAGCTCTAGACGATGGCGATATTAATGCTGGAGCTATCCCCTGTGGTCAGTCAGTAGGGCTAATCCACGACATACCTAGTGTAAGCGAGATTATTGAGAGCGTGATTAACGAGGCCAAGCTCATCGTCCAGCGCCTCTATAATATTGCAGCATGAAAAGGAGACAGAAATGGCAAAACGGCGGGTAATGCTTACTTACACCCCGGAAACCAGTACCGAACCAATCATTTACAACCTTGGCAAGCAATTCAATATAGTAACCAATATTTGCCGGGCTGATACCACCCGAGATAGGGGCTGGATTGAATTGGAACTTGATGGTGAAGACAAGGATATTGAAGCTGGAATTACCTGGGTTATCTCCAAGGGGGTGAGGGTTGACCCGGTTAGCGATGAGACAGCAGAGGTTTAATTAGTCACGGCCTGGACTATGCGATTTCAACCACTTTTGTTTTTGATTAAGCCGCGTCTGCTCATCAGTAGGTTCGTAACCTGCCAGGAAATTATCTTTGAAGGAGCTAAAGGTGCCACTGAGGATGGCATCTCTTATTTTACCCGTTAGATTATTGATAAAGTTCAGGTTATGAATGGTAGCTAATCGGTAGGCTAAAAGCTCATCACAACTAAACAGGTGATGGAGATAGGCTGCTGAGAAATTGCGACAGGTATAGCAATCACAGGCAGGGACAACAGGCTGTTCCATATGGCTATAGGCAGCATTTCTAATATTATGCCTGCCCTGCCAGGTAAAGAAGGCACCATTTCGGGCTACGCGCGTCGGCAGGGCACTGTCAAATATGTCAATCCCCCTGGACACCGCCTCAACAATATCTTCCGGAGAGCCTACCCCCATAAGGTATCGCGGCTTATTCTCGGGCAAAAATTTTACCGTTTCCTCAGTCATAGCCAGGGTTACCCGTTTAGGTTCGCCCAGACTCAAGCCGCCGATAGCATAACCAGCGAATCCTAACGAGGCAAGAAACTCAGCCGACTGACGCCGAAGTTGGGAGGAGACGCCGCCTTGCACAATAGCATATAGCGCCTGGTCATCACGTCTGTGAGCTTTTTGACACCTTTCCGCCCACTGATGTGTTCTGTTTACTGCCGTCTGCACCTTTTCCAAGCTATCATCGTAGGCTGGGCACTCATCCAGAACCATAATAATATCACCACCAAGGCTCTCCTGGAACTGAATAATTAGCTCAGGGGTAATAAAGTGCTGACTGCCATCAATATGGGAGCGGAACAAAACCCCCTCATCACTGACCTGGCACAGTGCCGCCAAGCTAAATATCTGATAGCCGCCACTGTCAGTAAGAATAGCCCTGTCCCAGGCCATGAACTGGTGTAGACCTCCCATCTTTTCAATTACGGCAATGCCTGGTCTGAGGTAAAGATGGTAGGTGTTAGCCAGTATCATGGCTATTCCCATATCCTTAACCTCTTCCGGGGTCAGTGTTTTAACTGCGCCCTGGCTGCCTACAGGTAGGAATACCGGTGTAGCTACCACACCGTGTGGCGTGTGGAGTTCTCCAGCCCGAGCCTTAGTATCCGGGCAGGTTTGCAGTAGATGGAAGTCATTCATATTAAATAGTTGGCGATAATACTCCGCTGTATTTCAGAGATACCCACATATATCTCAGTCATCTTGGCATCCCGGTATAGTCGTTCAACTGGCATGGTCTCCATGGTGCCGTATGAACCATGAACCTGCATTGCCATGCGGGTAACCTCAACCGCTACCTGCGAGGTAAAGAGCTTAGCCACAGAAGATTCATACCGGATGTTCGAACCCTGGTCACAGAGGAAAGCAGTCCTATATACCAGCCACCTACCAGCTTCTATCCGGCTTGCCATCTCAGCCAGATGCCACTGAATAGTGGGCAGTTCGGCAATTGGTTTACCCAGCGCCTCCCTCTGCCTGGCATAGTCAATTGAGAGTTCCAGCGCTGCCTGCGCCACGGCTATTCCTTCCACAGCCACACCCAACCGTGCCAGGCTCATTACCTCAAGAAGGATGTCAAAGCCCTGCCCCTCTTCTCCAAGCCGGTTTTGTTGAGGTACATAAACATCGTCAAGATATACTACCGAAGTGCCCAAGCCCCTCAGTCCCATGGTTTGGCATGGCTCGCGGACAACAAACCCTGAAGATGAAGTATCTATTATGAAGGCATTTAACCCGTCTCCTTGGTGTCTGGTAAACACCAAGGCTAAATTAGCCGCCGGAGCCAGGGCAACAAAGTGCTTTTGTCCGGTAACCACATAGCCATTACCACTTTTTCTGGCAATGGTGGTAATTGCTTTTGGGTCTGAGCCGGTCTCGGCTTCAGTAAAAGCAATGCAGCCAAGCCGCTTACCCTGAGCTAGTGGAGTTAAAAGGGTCTTCTTCTGCTCCTCACTGCCGAAACGAAAGATTGCCTCTTCGGGGACAGTGTTTACTGCCATAATAGCACCTACTGTCATTGACGCCTGGCAAATTTGCTCCAACACCAGAGCATAGCTTGCGTAACCGGCTTCGCTGCCTCCGTATTTACTGGGATAGGGCAACCCCTGGTATCCCAGGTTACCCATTTCCCTAGCCAGGTCAAAGGGGAACTCGCCGCTGCGGTCAATTTCAGCAGCCCGTGGTTTTACTGACTTAGCGGCAAATTCCCTTGCCGTCCTTTGCAGCATCTTCTCTTGTTCACCAAGATTGAAGTCCACCTTACCTCCAGAACCTTATAATAGCCACCATCATAATAATGAGTCCGGCTACTTATATCAAAAGATTATGCCAATGCCGCCTTCAAATGATTAGACAGGTAATTTGCTCTGGCTATGGCTAGTACACTTCATCCAGATAACCCTGCAGGATGAGGGCTGCGGCGATAGCATCATCCGGGGCTTTTTTTCTACCTTTTTTAGTATTAGCAAGTCGCATCAGGCGATTAGCCAATACCGTTGTCAAACGCTCATCCCTGAACTCTACAGGAACCTTCGTGTGGTTACATAGCTCGTGGACAAAGGCTTCCACCTTCTCCGCCTGCTTCCCCAGGCTACCATCCATTGAGCGTGGTAAACCGACTATAACTTGCTCAACCTGGTTCTGGCTAACAATATCAATAATAGCCTCTATATCTAGTTTTTCATCACTGCGGTTGATAATAGTAAACGGGCTAGCCAGTATCCCCCCAGGGTCACTGAGAGCCACCCCTATTCTCTTATCGCCAATATCAAGACCTAAGCTACGCGTTAGATACCTCCAGACTATATTGAGATTGTTTATCCACCTTTGGTGAGATTTATCAACCTCACCCCCTTTATCCCCCTCTCCATGATATGAATATATGTTCCTATCATGAGGGGGAAGGATTACTTTTGAAGGGGCGAAGCCCCTTCAAACTTCCCGTGATAAGCAACCCCTGAAAACCATTTGTGGGTTAACTATGAATTCTATATTAAGCTTCTGACAAGCTTAAGGGCTTCATCTAATTTTTCTTTATACTTACCACCTGCCTGGGCAAACTGGGCTTTGCCCCCCCCACCACCACCAGCCACCCTGGCTACCTGCTTGACTATCTCTCCAGCATTATAGCCTCTGGCGACTAAATCAGGAGTTACCGCAGCTATGAAAAGAGGTTTGTTTTCATAAACTGTGCCCAGAACTACCACCACGCTTTTAAGCTTATCCCTGATAAGGTCGCTCATTTCCCGTAAAATCTCCAGCCGAGAAGACGGAACCTTAGCTACTAATGTGGTTACCCCGTTTATCACCTCGGCCTGAGCTAGTAAAGATTCGGCTCTTAGCTTAGCCAGCTCCCGCTCTAGGCTCTGAACTTGCCTACGCTTGTTCTTTAGTTCAATAGATAGGCTATATGCCGTGTCCATAACGCTATCTAGCTCAGCGTCTAGAGATTGGGCAATCTCCTCCAAATCTGAAAGACGCCGGTCAACGAACGCCTCAGCCCCTCTGCCGGTAACAGCTTCAATGCGACGCAAACCAGCGCCGATGCTACTCTCACCAATGATTTGAAGGAAACCTATCTCCCCGGTTGAAGCCACATGGGTACCGCCACATAGTTCAGCGCTAACCACCGCTTCGCCAATTTTCATCACCCTGACCACATCCCCATATTTCTCATCAAACAGGGCTATTGCCCCTTCCTCTATAGCCTTTTTATATTGAATCTCCTCATCATATACCGGCAGGTTCTGGCGGATTTTCTCGTTGACAATATGCTGCACTTCCTGTATTTCCTCTTTGGTCATTGCCGACATGTGGGAAAAATCAAATCTAAGTCGGTCTGGGGCTACCAGTGAACCTCTTTGCTGAATATGCTCACCTAACACCTGACGGAGAGCCGACTGAAGCAAATGGGTAGCGGTGTGATTGCGGGCAATATCAAGGCGCCGCTCTCCATCAACCTCAGCCTCCACTTCATCCCCCACCGCTAAACTGCCTTCAGTAACATGCCCGTGGTGGACAATAATATCCGGTGGAACCCGAACAGTATTGGTAACCAAGAAGCTTCCGGAGGGACTGCGTATCTGACCAGTATCACCTAACTGACCACCCATCTCCCCATAGAAAGGAGTAGTCTCTAAAATCAGGCTTGCCTCTTGTCCCTCTTGTATCGTCAATATAGATTTACCATCAATCAACAGACTAATGATAACCGATTTCTGCCTGAGGCTGTGATAACCCTCAAAAGGGGTTACCTGAATATCAAGCTGCTCATGTAATCCGATTACTTCTTTTAGAGTTACTTCAAATTTCTGGGCAGCGCGGGCCTTCTCCCGCTGCTTCTCCATTTGCTCTTCAAAGCCGTCTAAATCTACAGAGAAGCCTTGCTCAGCAGCCAGCTCCGCGGTTAGCTCTATGGGAAAGCCATAGGTATCATATAGCTTAAACGCCTGCTTACCAGAGATTTTATTTCCCCTTTTGCTAGCTACCTCTTCCATAATCCCGTCTAATAATTCCAGACCAATGCTAAGTGTCTCCTTAAATCTTTCTTCCTCAACCTCGGTGACCTTAATAATGAAGTCTTGCCTTTGGACTATTTCAGGGTAAATATGCCCCATGTGCTCAATTGTGACTCTGGCGGTTTCAGCCAGGAATGGTTTATCCAATCCTAACCTTCGGCCAAAGAGTGCAGCCCGGCGCAGTAATCGGCGCAACACATAGCCCCGACCCTCATTGCTGGGAACTACCCCATCACCAATAAGAAAGGCAATCCCCCGGCCGTGCTCAGCTATTATTCGCATAGCATTATCAGTATCATCATCAGAGCCATATTTCTTCCCCGCCAGCGCAGATACACACTCTATTAGAGGAACAAAAAGGTCAGCTTCATAGACAGAGGTTTTGCCCTGCACTACAGCGGCGGTTCTCTCCAGTCCCATACCGGTATCAATATTAGGCTTTGGCAATAAGCTGCGGTGCCCGTCTTTGTCCTGGTTATATTGAGTGAATACCAGGTTCCAAATCTCGGAAAAGCGACCACACTGGCAATTTGGAGCGCAAGAAGCCTTACCACAGCCAACCTCTTCACCAAAGTCATAGTGAATCTCACTGCACGGGCCACAGGGTCCAGAATCGCCGGCAGGTCCCCAGAAGTTATCCTGCTCACCAAATCTTAGTATCCTCTGCTCAGGAACACCGACTTCACGCCAGTAGTGGAAAGACTCGTCATCATCAAGAAAGATGGTTATCCACAGCCGCTCAGGTGCAAGTCCCAAGCGCCGGGTAACAAACTCCCACGCCCAGTTAATAGCCTCTGACTTAAAGTAATCACCAACACTAAAGTTGCCCAGCATCTCAAAAAAGGTAAGGTGGCTGGTGTCGCCTACCGACTCAATATCAGTGGTGCGAAAACATTTTTGGCATGACGCCAGACGAGGATTAGGCGGCAAGGCCTCTCCCAGAAAGTAAGGCTTAAACTGTACCATGCCAGCGCTAGTAAGTAGTAAGGTGGGGTCACCCCGAGGTATTAGAGACGAGCTAGGGATGATTTTATGCCCCTTCTCCTCAAAGAAGCTCAAAAACGCCGTCCGAATTTCGTCACCGGTCACTCTATCACTCTCCATCCGCCAATAACCAATTACCTACGATTTTAGTGTAAGACATACTAGCTGTCAATTGAGCCAGTGGTCTATTGTTGACGAGCAAAGATAGCCGCCCCAAGCACCCCGGCATTATCACCAAGCTCAGCAGGAACTATGCGCACTGCCTCGGCTGATACCTGAAAGGCTCTCTCCCTTACTACTTGCCGAGCCGAATTAAGCAAAAGGTCTCCCATCTTTGCCATACCACCGCCAACAATAATCATCTCCGGATTAAAAATATTAACCAGGTTTACCATACCTACCCCCAGATATTCGGCAGCTTTAGAAACAATATCTAACACCGTTAACCGCTATAGATAGTCCGAACCAATGTTCTTATCCATTAGCCAATAGTGCAAGAAGAGGGTATAATAACATGATGACAAAAAAAGGGGTTCCCTTGAAATTCATTATAGGCGATGTGTGACCCTATTGACAAACGCGAAAAACAGGATATAAGGCCCCAAAGATGATTAGCAGAGCTTATTAAATCACGAAAGGAGGTGTATCGTATGACTCCTGAGCTGGAAATCATGTTAAAAAGCCATGATTACCTACGAGAGGAGGTATCAAACGCCATCAATTGGCAAAATCGAATTTTTATTGCTGTAGCGACTATTATATTTGTCCTCCTTGGCTTGGGACTTGCTGAAGAGAAGCTTCTAAAGCTTTCAGTAATTATTATTCCACCAGCCGTTACTGCTCTTACCGCATTTTGGCTAGTTGAGCAAAGCAGGATGATGAGAGCAGGCGATTATATCCAGTTACTGGAGGATGAAATTAACATTAGAGTCGGAGGAGCTTGTATTTTATGGGAAAACTGGCTGCGCAGAGCAGGTACTTCTTGGCGTGACCTGAATAAAATCCATCACGTTTCTCAGTATTTAGGCTCTGTTGGTGTATTCTATGTAATAAGTGGTTTCTCAATCTGGAACAGCATCACTCTTTCGCTTTTGCCGCTAGGGGTATGTGCAGCATATATCGCTATATTGGTTTTTCTGTTTGTGCTCATCATGTTAGTCATCCCACATCGACCAGAGGGAAGAAATAAATTTGAGGAATGGAAGAATAAATATTGGGAGGAGAGGTTACGAAAAGATGTCTCCTAAGCTACCGTCTGACCTTTATCAGAAATAACAGCGGCAATTATCTTGGTGCCGCCCAGGTCTATGGCTAAAACCGGTAGTCCTTGCTTTTTGGTTTTCTGCATTCTAGATGACACTCTATCTTACCTCGGTCAATTTGTGAAGTTTGGAATTAGCTTATATCCCGTGTCGCTGGCACAGCTCAGCAATCAGAATATTGAGGGCAAGCTCACCGTCATACTTCCCTGTCTTAATAGACAGGTCAGCTTCGAGAAGTTTATGATACACTCCCCTGAGCCGCGC
>SDBU01001051.1_pt1 | contig 40608 bp, 74 predicted proteins | sample 2277071 | NCBI WGS metagenome assembly SDBU01 (sample SAMN10397929, study PRJNA504765) | marine sediment metagenome | isolation source: marine sediment core GS08_GC12, 126 cmbsf | place: Arctic Ocean: Gakkel Ridge, Loki's castle | collected 2008 | reverse complement strand
GATGAATTACCGTTTCAAGTAGGTATTGATGTGGCAATGAGAATTCCTCAGCTGGGCGAAAAGGAAGATTAACCAAACAAAACACCCATTGATTATGGATAGAGAAAAAGGCTATATGATTACAATTCCTTATAAAGACTATTTGGAATTGAAAAGCGAAAAGCATGACCAGTTATTGGCTTATTTGAAAAAACTTGAAGAGAGGACGGGGATTGTGATAACAGGGATAAATTTAGACAATCCACCTGCAACGTGCAATCAGGTGAAAAAGAGAATAACATTCACTAATTATCATTGATTATGACCAAAGAGTGGTTAATAGGATTTGAAGAGAGCCAGGCGGTATGCAAGGCGCTTCGGGAAAGAGGGGTTGTTGCCTATAGCTGTGACACATTGCCTTGTTCCGGGGGACATCCTGAATGGCACTTGCAGATGGATATATTCGAGGCCATCAGATTAAAGAAGTGGCATGGAATAATTCTGCATCCTCCCTGCACCTATACGGCCTTGTGCGGCAATAGATGGTATTGGGATAGCCCTTTGAGGCAGGAGGGCATAAAGCTCTGTAAGGATAGTTGGGATGCATCCAATGAGGTTTGTGATAAGGTGGCCTTAGAACAGCCTAAAACGATAATGCAACGATATATAGGGAAGAAGTCTCAGGTGATACATCCCTGGCAATTTGGACATGGGGAAACAAAGGAAACATGGCTGTGGCTTAGGGGGCTTTCGTTATTAATTCCCACAAATGAAGTAGAGGGAAGAGAGAACAGGATATGGAAGATGCCGCCATCAAAGGAGAGGGGTAAGCTAAGAAGCAAAACCTATCCGGGAATAGCGAAAGGAATAGCAGAACAATGGACGTAAATGCGATAAGGATTGGAGGAAGTACCTTGTACGGGGGAGAGCCTGGGCCGAAGGTATCGCCCTAATAATGAATGATTTATAAAGAAAGGACAATGACATGGAGATAGAAATAGATTGCTGGGGAGATTTGTATTATATCAGGGATCGAAACAGTGCTACAGTTATCGAGATTCGCACTTGGTATTTAAATAAGATAGCGCAATTTCTAACGCCAAGTCAATATGAGAAATTTATCACGGACGAAACGGTATTATTCAAGTTATCAAAGAAAAGAACAGAAATATTGCTCAGTCTAAATCATAAACCCCAATAATATGGACTGGACATCAACAAAAGACAGATGATGAAAAATTACGGAAAAGAGTTAATACTTGATTTACATGAATGTAATGCCGAAAAGTTCACTCGGTATAAGATAAATAAATTCTTCAATGAATTATGTGCTGAAATTAACATGGAAGCCTGTAAAATTGCTTGGTGGGACTATAAGGGACACCCGGAAGAGTATGATGAGGCTCCTGCACACTTAAAAGGAACCTCTGCGGTTCAGTTTATCAGTACGTCAAATATTACCATCCATACATTGGATGAAATGAAACGAGTTTACCTCAATATATTCAGTTGTAAAGAATTTAGTGCAGAAAAAGCAGTTAAATTCTGTTCAGAATATTATGAAGGTAAAGTTGTTAACCAACAAACAATTGATAGAATATGAATGTAGTCTTAGTAATACCTACTGGAATAGGTTGTGAAATTGGAGGACATGCCGGAGATGCAAATCCAGTTGCAAAATTAATTGGCAAATGTTGTGATAAGCTCATTACTCATCCAAACGTTGTCAACGCTTCTGACATTAATGAAATGCCGGAAAATACTTTATATGTTGAAGGGAGTATCCTAGATAGATTTCTTCGGGGTGAAATATATCTCAAAGAAACATTTTACAACAAAATATTACTTGTTGTAAATAAACCGGCAATCCCGGACACTATCAATGCTATGAATGCTGCACAGCTTACTATAGGCGCAGATATAGAATTAATTGAACTTGACAATGAATTGAAAATGACGGGCTTCTATAAGGACGGAAAGGCCGATGGTACGGTTGAGGGATGGATAGAGTTGTGTAAGCAAGTTGAAGCACATGACTTTGATGCTCTAGCGATTCAATCCGACATCCAAGTTGAAAAAGAAACCAAATTGGAGTATTTAACAAATAAAGGAGGAGTAAATCCCTGGGGAGGTGTTGAAGCGATAGCATCCAAATTAATTGCTGACAAATTAGATAAGCCAGTAGCTCATTCTCCTTTCACAGATTGGAGTAAAAAAGAAGATGACTTATGCGACTTCTTTGAAGTAGTAGATCCAAGAATGGCTGCTGAAATGGTTTCAGTCACCTATTTACATTGTATTCTAAAAGGATTACACAAGTCACCCAAAATTAATTACAATAGTGGATTATCTGTTGATGATGTTGACTTCTTAATTACACCAATTAATTGTGTTGGTGAGCCACATTACGCTTGCATAAAAGCAGGCATACCCGTAATCGCAGTAAGGGAAAATAAAAATGTACTAAGTGATGAAATGCCAGAAGAATTTATTATTGTTGATAATTATATCGAAGCTGCTGGCTTATTAATGACATACAAAGCAGGGATAAACCATAAGTCAGTAAGACGGCCAATTATCTTGCGATAGCGAGACGGTATGAATATCCTTTGTGAAGCAAAGATAGAAGGAGTAAGCGTTACGAAGTAATCGCCCAAATAATAATATAATTTAATCACTATAAAAATGGATAAGGAAGAGATAAAAGAAATAGCAAAAAAATACATAGGAAAATTACCCAAAGGCAGAACCCCTGAAACTATGGAAAAAATGAAGGATCAATTTGTCGATGAAATACATAATTTATCCAAACAAGAACCCCCAAAGGTATCGGAGGGAGAGACTACCAAAAAGTTTTTAAATGATCATCATGGAATAGAAGAAGGGTACGGTACTGTTGAAATTTCTTATGAAGGACTGACAAAAATGCTACACCATCACGCTTATATTTCATCCCCACCCCCCAAAGGAACACCCCCAACTATATCGGAGGGGGACTGTAACAATCCGCAAAAAAAGCACTTTTATGACGATTATAACACTTTTGAATCTGCTATTGAACAGGCGATCAAATCAATAGGGAGGTTACATAATGGAGATACGGCAATAGAACACGCCATTAAGCTTCATAAAAAGTTTTCCCTCCCCACTAAACAAGAAGAGGGAGAGACAGAGAAGCCTTTTATTCATCGCAATGTGCCTTTCCCAACAAAGAAACAACCCATCAATAAACCAGATAACAATGATTAAAAAGAAATACACAAAATGGAAGCCATTAGGAAACTATTCTCATGCCGGGGTGGATTATATAGTTTTTGTAAAGAGGAATCTAAAAAATAGCATGTTGAAATTTAAAACAAGGCGAGTTAATGGGTTTTTTGCAAGCGCAATGAGCGTTAATTCAATACTGCCTATGAATTTAATAGATGTTCAAAAGGCTTGGAATGAAATAATAGATAACAATTAGATTATGGAAAAAGAAGAAGTATTACAACAATGTACAGTTGAAGAAAATATAGTTAAACTACCCAATGTACAACTTGACAGAAAAGAGTATTTGGAAGTGAAAAAAGCTCTTGAATTGATTGGTGGAAAATGGAAGGGCGGTAAAATTGCAGGATTTATATTTGCTACCGACCCAACAGATTTACTAAACCAAGTTGCTAATGGTGAAAAACGTAACCTAAAGAAGGAATTTCAATTTTTTGCAACACCTGAGAAATTAGCGGATGAATTAGTAGAGATTGCCGAGCTTGAACAGCACGATACTATTTTAGAACCAAGCGCAGGACAGGGAGCAATAATTAAGGCAATAAACAAAGTATGCGATTGTGTGCCTGATTGCTTTGAATTGATGGATATAAACACCGCTATTTTAAATAAAAGTGGATTACACTTTAATTTACTTGGCGAGGATTTCTTCAAACATAATGGCAAAACATACAGTAAGATAGTCGCAAACCCACCATTTGCAAATAACAAAGATATTGACCACCTAAAGGAAATGTTTGAAATACTTGGGCGTGGTGGAAGGTTAGTTTGCATTACTTCCGAAAGCTGGGCAAATGGCAGCCAAAAGAAACAAGTCGCATTTAGGGAATGGCTTGATGAAATGGAAGCTGAGATAATTGATATTGAAAAAGGTGCTTTTAAAGAAAGTGGAACAATGGTAGGAGGTAAGATTATAGTAGTAAACAAACCCCTCTAAAAGAAAGAACAGAATAATGGAAAGAGAATTCAAATTATTGAAACAATACTTGCACGAACTTATAGACCGCATGAAGCCTGTCACTTTGGATTATCAAATATCAGCGTATTCTAAACGTGGCTACATTGAATACGGACATAGCAGAAAAGACTTTATGAGTTTTGAGAAATGGAAAACAATTAATCAATTATAATGGAAAGACCAATAGAAAAAGAGTATACTCGTAACAAAATCGGAATTGACAAAGTGGTATCAGGTATTTAAGCGGAAACGACTATACAATGAAATATATCTTATTTCAAAGACACTTAACCCATAAACAAACAACCATGACAGAAGCTCTTAAAGACCCTCTCTGGACATCTCATCAAATAGGAGACACTTATACTATGGACAACAAGCCCGATCCCTGGAAGATAGCTTATTATCCCTTATTCGGAACTTACAAGAATGGAGTATGGGAAGATTTTACTGGAGAACCGAAAGCATTGATAGAAAAACCTATCCCCGGAGGAAGAGACTTTAGAGAGATTCCCTTAAGATACCTAAAGAAAACACCAAGTAAAATCTGTAACTAATTCACAATAATTCCGTATCTTTAATACTTGAAAGAGAGAATAATAGCCCTATTATCAGAGATCAATTCCGGCAACATAAAAGGCAAACTCAAAGCCCTGGAGATGCTTTACAACGAAGCAGTAAAACCCAAAGTTCCCGCACAGTTAAACGGAGGCTGTGACAACTGCACCAAACAAGCTATAAACATCTTATCTAAGATGGTAGGGATGCCTGCCCCTAACAAAGAACTACAAGTAGCGGGATACAAAGAGAGAATAGCTATCTGCAAAGGATGTGAACATAGAGTATTTCTCAATTGCGGAAAATGTTTGTGTTTCTATCAAATAAAAGCTAAATTCAAGTCCGAGAAATGCCCCATAGGAAAATGGTAATAGACTTCAAACAATACTTATGCCCCCGCTGCACAAGAACAACGAGAATGCCTATAGATGAAAAGGCATCATGCAACCATTGTGGCTTTGAGAAGAAATCATTTATTAAATCACTCATCTACGGAAGTAAACTATAATGCCTACACCAAGAAAAGACGAGACCAAAGATGACTTTTTAGACAGATGTATCCCTGAGCTAAAAGAAGAAGGCAAGAAACAGGATGAGGCTATAGCTCAATGTATAAGTATCTGGGAAGAAGACCAAGATAATCAAGACAACGCTCCTGAGAGCAGACATGACAATAACTGGTAATGAAAGATTGCAGAGAATGTAAAGCAAAGAACAGCATCATCGCTGACAAGATAACCTCAAGCGGAAAGGCTCTCTATAGAGTATCCTGCAAGAGCTGTAAGCATGTATTCAGAGTAACGGATAAGATACATGAAACCCCAAAGGAGAAAGAAGACAAATAATGCCAGCAGGAAGACCAAAGAACATAAAGACACCCAAAGACTTTCTAAAGCTCTTTAACCAATTCAAAGCCTTCAAGAAGAAAGATGTTATATTCTCCTATCAACTATCTAAGGGAGGAGAGATAATACCAATACCTCACATACCACCATTAACATGGGCAGGATTCGATACCTGGCTATGGCATGGAGATTACATCATAGACACAAGAGATTACAGAGACAATACAGACGATAGATACACAGAATTTAAGGCAGTCATACGCGCGATAAGTCAAGAAATGTATGCTAATAAGTTCGAGGGCGCAGCGGTAGGAGTTTATAATGCTAACATTATAGCAAGAGACTTAGGTCTGACAGAGAAGACCGACAACAAGACCACAGTAAACAAGACTATCAATTGGGGAGAAGGGCCGGAGAAAGACGATGTCGAAGAAATCATAGGAGATGATTAGTGCAAGTAACATCAGTATATCATCAGAACGTACAAACTGCCAAAGAGAAACGAATAATAGTTAATCAGGGCGGCACTTCTTCAAGCAAGACCTGGACAATACTACAGCTTCTTTATTTTATTGCAGACGTCTCAAATAAGGGGCTTATTATATCTGTCGTAGCAGAGAGTCTGCCCCATTTAAAGAGAGGGGCAATGCGAGATTTCTTCAACATGCTTAACATGTATGGAATCTACAACAGAAGGGCTCACAACAAATCCGATAACACCTATAGGGTAGGAAGTAGCCTAATAGAGTTCTTTAGTGCAGATGATGATTCTAAGGTAAGGGGAGGCCGTAGAGACATCTTATTTATCAACGAGTGTAACAATGTCCCATATCCTGTATACGATCAGCTAGAGGTAAGGACAAAGAGAAAGATATTCTTGGACTTTAACCCGGTATCTGAGTTCTGGGCACATACTAAAGTATTAGGAGATGATGATGTAGGATTTATACAGTCCACCTATCTGGATAATGAATTCCTGGATCAGCGGATAGTAAAGAGCATCGAGAAAAGAAAGACAAAAGACCCTAACTGGTGGAAGGTATTTGGCCTCGGAGAGATAGGCAGCTTAGAGGGATTGATTTACAATAACGTAAAAATCATAAAGGAATTCCCCAAAGATATAGCCTTCTGGTATGGGATGGACTTCGGCTTCACCAATGACCCCACTACGTTAATAAAGATCGGAGTCAAAGAAGACGACATGTTCATTGAGCAATTGATCTACCAGACCCGGCTATTAAACAACACCATCATAGACAAGATGAAGGCTATGGAGGTATCCATGCAGGACGAGATATTCGCTGACTCAGCAGAGCCTAAGAGCATACAGGAGATATATAACTCCGGCTTTAACATACACCCCACAGAGAAGGGAAAGGACTCTGTTATCAACGGGATCAACGTAGTAAAGAGATATAACCTCCATGTGGTGGACACCGGAATAGAGACAATAAAGGAGTTCAGGAACTATCAATGGATGCAAGACAAAGAAGGAAGGTACATCAACAAACCCAATGGAATAAACGATCACTCGATGGACGCTATACGGTACGGAGCTTTTAATAAGCTAGTGGATAAAGGAGCTTCATGGGTGGATAATATTTAGTATATTTGACAAGCAATATTGCTAACACATAAATACATACACACATGTTTATTTTAAGAACCATCTTGCCGGACACCACACAGACAAATTCTATGCTTGGAGACAAATATGACGTAATAGAGAGAGACACTAATTACGATCTTTTCGGTGAACTCTTTAGTGATTATTTCCACAAGAATCATGTAGCGGATTTAGACGATGCATCAAACGAAAAAACTAAGCTGTGTTATGGTTTTGTAGGAAAAGCCCCTAACTATATTCCAATATGGAAGAACCGCAAGAATTTTATAATGACCGAAAACGGAAAGACATTTGCTAACATTAGTGATAAATAGCTAACACGATGACAGAAGGCCACTTCCAAAGCAAAGACAAAAAGATTCCCTTTAAGATACTCGACAACTGGAAAGAGATCAGCATAGAGAAGTTTCTCCTGCTAAACAACCCCGAACTAAAGGACTCTGAATGGTTATCCATCCTGTCAGATATTGACATGGAGGTGATACGGCAATGCTCTCCACACAGTATTAACGGGCTCATACATCAGCTAAGAAACCTATTAAACTTTGAGGAGTTGATGAAAGCCAAAGACCAGATAGAATACCTTGAAGTAGAAAAGAAGAAATATTGCCTATTGAAAGATTTAGGGATAGAGAATTACGGGCTGTGGGAGGACATGAAACAAGAGGCCGAGATGTATGAGCAGGACTATGCTCGTCTTCCGTATATACTAACTATACTATGCAGGTTGAAGGGAGAGGCTTACGATTGTGATGTCTCCGAGGAGAGGGCAGAGAAATTCAAACAGGTGAGTATCTGGGATGCATTCTCTATAGCTAATTTTTTTTTGAGCAGAGAGATACAATCAAAGAAAGATACAAGCCCGTTTACGAAGAAAGCGAAGGCGCACCGCAACACGTCCAAAAAAGGAAAAGCATTGAAAAAGCGGCAGGCATAGATGAGTTAGCGGCCAGATATCCTGTTATCATGACAGTAGATTATCTGGCAATGAACGCAGACAGATTAGCGGGGTGGTATGGAAGGAAGGAGCCAGTAACAGATTACAACGTAAACCAGATACATGCCTTTATGATGTATGATACGGAGAACTCAAGATATAAGGACAGGTATTTCGATTTAGCAAACAAAGACATAAAAAGAAAATAATGAAAATAGAGAAAACAGAAAAGCAAGCAGCAGGCTCAATAGAACAGCAAGTGGAAGACTTGATCTATACTCACGAGATAGATTGGTATAAAGTCAATACGCTAGGAGACATTAAAAGCATTCTGTCGTGTATGCTCGGGGCTGTTGATCCTAATGACAAGGACATTAAAACGATTAGCCATCTACTCAAGAAGAGATGATATTGGGATTGCTTGCCTTTCTCATTTGCATGGTAGTAATATTTAGACACACAGGACATGACGATTAACTTTCTAACGGACTTAATACAGTTCATCATTGATGACCGCAAAGACAACGTACGATCTTTCGCAGGCAAGAAGAGCGATAACAACCCGGCACATAATAAGAAGATGCCTGTAGTAGTTTTGCTTCCTATAAGAAACACACAGACCATAGATTCTCCAGGAGACAGTAATGCATGGGTCATACAATTAGGAGCATGGGATATAGCACAATCAGGACTAAAGACAGAGGACAAGATCACTAGACTGAACGATATGTATGAGTTATTGCAGAGCGTAGTGGTAACATTTGCCAAGCTGGGAGATAATGAACAGGAACTAACTGTCAACGGAAGAACAGAGATGGTAAGCTTTAAGAACGCCGCAATAACCTATGAGTGGTTTTTAGACCAAGACGATACCAATGAGTTTGGCTATGTGGCAACTATAACAATAACGGACGCCACTAAGCTAGATGAGTGTTGCATTACTGACTTGTTCAAGACGTTGTAATGGCTGATTTCACATTCTTAATAAACAGACTAAGAGGCAGAGGCTTTAGCACCGTAGCAGAGATACGTCAAGAGCTATCTAAGCAGGGCAAAAGAGCGTCCGGCGACCTGATAGAGAAGACCCGGTTTACAGTAGAAGAAAGGCCAGCTCTTATCTCGTTTAAGATATTAGCGCCTGCACATTGGGAATTTGTAGACCAGGGCAGAAGGCCGGGAACATTCCCTCCCGTCAACAGGATACTTAGATGGATACGCCAGAAGTCTATCACCACAGACATAAGCCGTAATTCTCTAGCATTCCTTATCGGCAGAAAGATAAAAGAGAAGGGAATACCAGCAACAAACATATACACTAATGCAATTGATAATCTCAAGAATTCTTTAGATATTCCGAGCTTGGCACAACAAGACATAGAAAAACGGGTACTCAACGCTTTAACTAAATAACATGGCAACTTTAACAGAAACATTTAACGCTAAAATCAACCTTAACGGCAAGGATTTGGAGTTAGACAACACACTAACAGTATCATTGACAGACGCTACTAACAGGGTTGCACTGGTTCCTAGTGGGTCAGAGGTAGAACTTGTAAAGATAGGCGCAGCAATAGGAGCGGGACAGCTAAAGGCATTGAAGTATTTCGCAATAGCCAATATAGATTCAACCAACTTCATTCGATTGAGATTTGAAGACACAGGAGGCTTCACGGCAGACGTCAAGGTGGCTCCAGGAGAGGTAAGGCTATTTCATAATGACAATCTTAGTGTAAGTGAAACAGGAGTAGCATTTGTCGCCTTTGCAAACATAGACACTATCTCAGCACAGGCAGACACAGCAGACGTACAAGTAGAGTTTATAGCGGGTGAATGATAACAGTATCCCAACGCCCTGATGAATTTTCAGCAGCGTACTTGCCTGTTGAATATATCTTCACATCGGACAGAAGCCCCAATACCCGATCCGATGAGACAGGAACCGTTGACCTCTATAACGCCACCGATCAATTAACAGTAGGGAGTCTTACACAGGTAACCACCAACAACAAACTAACGGGCGTAAAGAAAGGCTCCAAGATAAAGATAACAGGAAGCCCCGCAGCAGCCTTTGACGGAACGCATACAGTAACACAGACCTTCCCTACCGATCTTGCCAGGGTAGAGATAGATTTGGTATATCCTTTGGCTCCTAAAACCAGAACACAAAGCACAGGGTTTGGCACAATAACAGTGACCTTTCTCCCGTCATCATCAGGAGGCACAGCAGCAATATTCTATGAGAATTTCTCGGTAGTTATTGATGTGTTTAAGGATGATGCTTTTATCCTGAGACAGAGAACCCAAAGAGATGGACAAGGCAATTTTGTTTTTGACCTACAAAGATTCATGCAGGCACAGGTAGGTAGCGATCTCGCACCATTAGGAGGAATATCTACCCCAATAGCAGGGGATGATTCAGGAGTTCTATTGCATGTTAACTATGCAGAAGAGTTCGATGTCCCTGACTCTACGGGAGAACCCGTAAACACCTTACAAGATTTCACAGACGACTCAGCCAATAAGGAGTTAGTAGTAAATTCTACTGTTCCTTATGTAGATATAAACCTGGACACTATAATCTCCACCAATTACAATCTTGACGACTTCGTAATTCTGGGAGCTGGCAACAGGTTTTTAACAGAGATGCCTAAGACGGTAACGATAGGGGCAAGCGAACACGCACAACTAAGTATTGTCGCTGATGCCTCCACCCTAACAACTACCCAAAGCTTACGAAGAAGGGTAGAAACATTTAGCCAAGCAGGAGTATTGATATCCACCATTGACGAGATAATAGACTCCGAGCCCGGTACAGACGATGTATATATTCTGCCTTCGGGAACCAGTGACCTAAATATAGCCAGTAACGTAGATCATTATGATGTATTTATTATTTTAAGGACAGGCACGCCGTTCTCTGTAGTCACTAAGAGCGAGAAAATAACCTACCAGATAGACAGGACATGCCATAAGGTGGAACGCAGATTTGAATGGCTCAACCCAAAAGGAGGAATGGACTCCCAGACATTTAAAGGCAAAGAGACACGGATAGGAAACATAGAGAGGTTCGAATATAAAAGAAATCTATCCAGTCCAAGAGTAATACCAGAAAGGAATGCCGTCACAATAAGAAATCTTTCAACAGATGACTTTAGCACTGATACGGGACTAGTAAACAGGGAGACATCAGAATGGCTTGCACAGGCAGTTGAAAGTCCTGAAGTATATTTGATTCTAGGCACAGAGCGATTACCTGTCAAGATATTCAACACGACTGTCCCTAAGAGCAACTCTTTTGACAGGCTAACGAGCTTTACCTTAGAATGGGCTTATGCGTTTGACAAAATACGACAGAGGAACTAATGGATACTGATATATTAAATATCCTGGAGTTAGACCTTTTTGATCCTAACGATGTCCTGCTCCCTATTGATTTTAGGGTCAATGACGTAAAGAGTTTGGACACCCGGCAAGGCAGTAATACCAAGACTTTGACAGTCCCCGGAACCAAAAGAAACGATTCTCTTTTAGGATATAAGTTCTCCGAGAATGCGGAGACATTCTTTGACGATAACAAAGTGACCCCTGCGGTGATAGAGAGAGACAACGTAAGATACATGGAAGGGTCTTTGCAATTGTTTGAGACCAAGCAGAGAGAAGACATACACGCCTATGATCTTGTCCTTTATAGCGAGAACTCAGATTGGTTTGTTAAGATGGGGGATAAGGGCATACGAGATTTAGATTTAGGAAAAGTAACCTTAAATGCTGCGACAATAAAAGGTAGCTGGACACACACAGGAGATAAGGATGCCTATGTGTTTGCTTTGGTAGATTATGGATTTTTTGCAGACAAAGACGACACCGACAACATAGAGCTGGAAAGATTGTTCCCTGATATATTTGATTTCTTCGTTTTAAAACAAATAGCCAAAGAGGCGGGGTTTACGATAGATACTACTTTTTTCAAGAGACCTGAACACAGGGACATCATATCATTATTTACACTTCCAGAGGTAGAGATAGCGGATAGCTTTTTAAATGAACACTTGGCAGAGGTAGATAATAATTCCGAGTATCTTCTTTTTGATAACATTACACTGGACAGGATCGGGGCTACTCCAGAACAGCCCAGCCAGACAAACCAGATATTATACGATAATAAAATCCAAGATAAAAAGGACAACTTTGATCTGGCTTTAGATAAGTATGATGTTCCCATTGTAGGGGTATACACGGCCAGACTAACGGCTACTTTTGAGATCACGGTAAAAGACTTTATTTTAGGTGTAGCAGCACCGGGACAGCCGCCCACCAATGTAGGGCTAGATGTTACCTCTATCATAAAGACCTTAACAAGACAGTCTAACAGCACGACAGAGGCTTTTCAGGTAACAGCTATAGGACAGAAAAAACAGTTTACACAACAGGCGACTTTTGACATAGGCAATGTAACCCTGGCTGTCATTGATGAGTTTCTTTCACAAATAAGAATAGAGCAACCTGTATTAGAGGGATCGGTAACATTTGATTTAAGGATCATAGATGTTAACTTCGAGATAACACCTACCAGATTCGACTATACGGAAGGCATAGAGATCGACCTGAGAAAAACTCTCCATGATATCAAGCAAAAAGACTTTGTTAAGTCACTATTTCAGCAGTTTAATCTAGTGTCAACCACCGATAATAGACGAAAGGTCATCACAATAGAGTCTGATTTCTATGGCACTATTGACGATGCAGAGGACTGGACGGAATTTATAGACTACAGCAAAGAATATACATGGAAAAGAATACAGGAAGGGCTAGGAAAAGACGCAGAGTTTAAGTATAAATCCGATCCTGACGATGACAACCTTAATAATTTCAGGAATAACTTCGGCCAGGATTACGCCAATATCACAGTAGAGCTAGAGAATGAGTTCTTAAAAGGATCAAAGGCCATTGCCGATCTTCCCTATGCGGCTACTTTTATGGGCGACTCTTTCTCTGATACATTATATATGCCTCTGTTAATCAATGAAGAAAACCTGGACACTAAGGTTGCTGGCGGGGGGATAAGAGAGATAACGGATTGGGAGCCTAGAAGGTGCTATTATAATGGGCTGCAACTCGGAGACTGGAAGTTCGAGGGAGAAGATTTGACCACCTTCCCGCAGGCAATATTTATAAAGAAGGATTCGGGATTCAAGGATGTGTCTTTTGCTTTTGTGTCTCATAAAGACATCTCTACCTCATTGCAAAATGATGATGTAGGATTAAAGGATAGGCATTATAATAACCTAATAAACACCATCAACAATTCAAGACTTTTGACTATATTCTTGAAGCTGGATGCAACAACGATATCGACCTTAGATTTTAGGAAGTTGAAGTTTTTAAACATCAACGGAGAGAGGATATATTTTACATTAAATGCAATAGAGGATTACATAGCAGGAGTTAACGGTAGCTTCGAGACGGAGCTAATACCTGTTAAACCAAGTGTGACAACGGCAGTACAGCAAGCGGCAATAATATTGTAATGGCAGAAGAAATAGTATTTGTAATAAACTTAAAGACAGGTCAGCCGATAAAGACCCTGGGAGAGTTGCGCAAAAATACTAAGGACTTACGCAAGGAGCTTGACGGGGTAAAGGTAGGCACTAAGCGTTTCAATGAGCTAAAGGGAGCCATCACCAGCAACAGAACAGCTATACGGAATTTCAACAGGGAAATTAACAAGAGCAAGCCTATAGCCCAGAGGTTCACCGAAGGATTAAATAAGTCCTTTACCCAATTGGGAGGTGTTATTGCAGGGGCTTTTGCTATAAGAAGTATTATAAACTTCGGTAAAGAGATATTTGAGCTGAATGCTTTGATCTCTGACCTTCAAGCTGACGTAAGAAAGACCACAGGACTAACGGCTAGCGAGGTAGATGCTTTAACAGACGCCTTAAAAAGGCTGGACACCCGAACGCCGATAGAGGGATTGCTTGAAATTGCCACCGTAGCAGGTAGGTTGAATATAGCCAAAGATGATATACTTGATTTTACAGAGGCGGTAGACAAGGCTTTTGTTGCTCTTGGTGATGAGTTAGAGGGAACGGCAGAGGATGTAGCTACCGATCTAGCCAAGATAAGCGGGGTATTCGGAATAGAGGCGGTAGAAGGAGCGGCAGAAGGGATTAATATTGTAGGGTCAGCTATTAACGCACTATCAGCAAACACTAAAGCCAGTGCCAAAGAAATAGTAAATTTCACTAAAAGACTAGCAGGAGTAGCGGCGCAGGCAGGGATATCAGTAGGAGACATAACAGGATTGGCTGCAACACTAGAAGAGGCAGGGCTAACAACAGAAAAAAGCGCAACGGCAATCACTCAGCTTTTTGTGTCATTAGGAAAGGATGTGCCTAAATTTGCGGAAATAGCAGGTAAATCAGTAGAGGAATTCTCTACAATATTGGAAGAAGATGCTAATGAAGCATTCATTCAGGTAATAGAGGGAGCTAAATCTAGCGATCAAGGATTAGAAGGATTAAGTAAAACTCTTGACTTATTAGGAATAGATGGGTCTAGGGCAGTAACAGTTATAGGGGCGTTATCAGGGAGGCTTGATGACCTAAGAAAGAATCAGAAATTAGGAAATGAGGAAGCAGAGAAAGCAGTCTCATTAACAGAGGAGTTCGAGTTAAAAAACAATACTCTTGCAGCGACTTTCGACAAACTAACAAATACTGTCAAGAACTTCTTTATATCCAGCGGTCTTGAATCGGGACTAAAAAGCCTGATAGGCCAGACCGATGAATTCCTTAAATCGTTTACTGATCTCCCCGGAGCGGTTGAGCAGAGCGCGAAAAGATTGTTAATGGAGCAAAAGGCTCTGATACAGAGTAATTTTGAACAGGTAAAGGGAGCCGAAGAATTAGAAAAAGCCATAGGCAGAGAGTTAACATTTAGAGAGAAGCAGGCTCTTGTTCTCAATGGGCTTACCAAGGCACAACAAGAAACCGTCAAAGCAGCTTTAGAAGCTCAAGATGCGGCAGAGGAAGCTGCTAAGGTGGCCTCAGAAGAGGCAGACAAGCAGATAAAGAGGCAAGAACTATTAACTGCTAAACAAAAAAAGGAATTAGAAAAAAGAAGGAAAGAAGCCGAGAAGCAAGCCAAGCTATTACAAGAACTGGAATTTGATTTAAGAGAAGCGGAATTAAAAAATGAGGAAGAGACCCTTGCGCAATTAGATGCCTTAGAAGAACTAAGATTTGATAAACAGATATTAAGATTAAAAGACAGGTTTGGAGCAGTAGAGGGCGTTAATGCTTTATTAGAGCAGGCTCAAATTGCCCACGAGCAGAACTTATTGACGATAGACAAGGATTTCGCTGACAAGTTGCTGGAACAGAAAAAAGAAGAACAGGCTCTTATTGATAGAATAAATGATGAAGGAGATGATGATGAAATACAAAGACAAGCAGATAAAGACGCAAGGGCTGTAGAGGCTCTGCGAAGGGAGTTGGAATTTTCTGTGTTGTCGTTTGAAGAAAGGCAAGCTAAAGAAAGAGAATTTGATGTAGCACAAGCAGCAGCCGGACAAATATTGCCAGATGAATTAGCGGCCAGACAACGGGATAGAGATTTAGAAGAAGATAGATTCCAACAAGCCAGAAGAGAATCAAGCTTAGCGGCTAGTGCTCAATTGTTCGGGTCTTTGGCTCAATTAGGAAAAGAGGGATCAGAGGCTCAAAAGGCTTTTGCTCTATTGCAGATAGCAGCTAATACGGCTCTGGGTTTGAGCGCAGCAATAGCCGTAGGCGCTGCCTCTGGGCCATTCCCTGCTAATTTAGCAGCCATTATATCAGGAGTAGCGGCAGTAACAGCAGGTATAATCAGTGCTAAACAAGCTCTTAACTTTGAAGAAGGAGGCCGATTGGAGCATTTTGGTAACGGAACTTTATTACAGGGAGCCTCACATAAACAAGGAGGCATAAATATATTTGGATCGGGAGGCAAATTCTTTGGAGAGGCAGAGGGAGGAGAGGTAATAATGAACAAAAAGAGTTCTAAAATGTTTCTTCCTACATTGAGCGCAATGAACCAAGCAGGAGGAGGAAAGAAGCTATTTCAGGGTGGAGGAACATTAGACGCAGTAATACCAACGGGCGGCGATTCAAGCATATCTCAGATAGTTCAAGCTATCAACAGAATAGATATGAGGCCAACGGTATCCGTAAAAGAAATTAATGACGTAAACACAAGAGTAACCGAAATATCAGAACGTGGCAGCTTATGAAAAAAATGTTATTAGAAATTGCAGAAAAAGAAATCATTGAAACCTATGGTGAGACTGCATCTATAACCAATGTTTTACAATATGCTTTTGAGGAGCATATAATCTCAGGAAATGCGATAAGAGATTATTGTGTGCGTCATGTTTATAAAAAAATGAAACATGAGACCAAACAAAAGGACGCTCATATAATATGGGAGATAGAGGCCACTATGGATGTGCCTTATCAAACCACCTACCGCATCTTAAACCCCGACAAATAACCATATACATTTTCTGTATTTTTTTTACCATTTTGAGGGTATATATTTGGCTCTATGAGCCAATCTTGGTATAACCTTCATGTAGTAAATCAGGTAGCTGAAATAGATATTTTTGAGGATATCGCTTTCTTCGGCATCACGGCCAAAACTTTCTCAGAAGACCTTAAAGACTTAGGTGATTTTTCAGAAATCATAGTCAATATTAATTCTCCCGGTGGAGATGTATTTGAAGGATTGGCAATATTCAATATCCTTCGTGGATTAAATAAGAAAGTCATTGTTAATATCAATGGCATAGCAGCGAGCATAGCCAGCGTAATAGCTTTGGCGGGAGATGAAATCAACATAGCTGACAATGGATTCTTCTTTGTTCATCAGGTAAGCGGAGGAGCATTTGGAACAGCAGATGATATTGAAAAAACAGCAGAAGACATTCGAAAGATACAGGATCAGATAGTCAATATATATATCAACAAGACTGGCCTTTCAAAAGAAAAGATTACTCAGCTCATGGAAGACGAGTCTCTTTTAACAGCAGAAGAGGCAAAAGAGCTAGGTTTTGTAGACAATATAACAGAAGGACTCAAGGTAGCTGCTTCTGTTTCTAAGGATATGAAATTAAACGATATACACAAATCATTTAAAAATAACGTTATGAATGACGAATTGAAAAAAGCAATTGAAGGTGTTAAATCCTGGGCTAATGAAACCTTTGAAGCGTTCAAAAAGCATCCAGAAAATAACGAAGAAAAAGGCGCTGAATTCAAAAAGGAATTTGAGGACAAACTCACAGCCTTAGAGACAGATTTTCAGGCGAATCTTGATGAGACATCAAAAGCACAAGATGAGACCTTGACAGAGAAAGACACAATTATAGCCGAGAAGGATGAGAACATCAAGGCAAGAGAAGAAGTCTTAGCTAAGAACGACACGACTATTAAAGAGCTTGAAGCTAAAATAACAGAATTAGAAAAAGAGCCTCTAGGAACAGAGCTGAAAGCAAACTCAGAAGGCGACAAAAAAATTGACTGGAAGAATTTACATCCATCAGATGTAGACGCTTTATTTGAATAATTAACCTTATAAACTTACTACAATGGCATTTGACTTATCAACAATAAACGACCTACTGATAGAGAGGACTTCTCCTCTTATTTTCAGGGCGATGAAAAAAAGCAAGACTTTAGGGTTAATGAATCAATTCCCTGGTCTTAAATCTAAACAATTTATTCCTTTGGAGGATATGGATTATGATATCCAACAAGCAGGAGGCACTTGTGCTTTCACGGCAAAAGGAGACATTATCATAAGCCAACAAGACCTCGACCCTAAACAGGTAGAGCTAATGATGGAATTTTGTGTTAAGAAGTTGGAAAGAACATTCTGGAATCAAGCATTACCTAAAGGTTCTTTTTATGATGACCTTGAGCCAAGGGAGGCTCGTTTTCTTGAGCTTATCCTAAAAGCTGTCTCTGAATCATTAGAGATGAGTGTATGGCACGGAGAAGAAGGAGGCGCAAGCCCAATAGGATCATTTAATCTCTATGATGGTATTATCCATACTATTGATGACGAGATTGCAGCCGGAACAATTGCAGCGGCTCAAAGAGTTCTAACTGGAGTTATAAACTCTGGTAACGTGATTGCTGCCTTTGAAGATATGAGAGATTCAATGATAGCAGAGATTTTCGATGACGTATCAGAGGAAAGTGATTGGGTAGCTCTTTGTTCAGGAGAGACCAGAACAACCTATGCTAGAGCGTATAGAAGTTCTTTTAATTCTCTTACTCCCTCTGCAAGAACTCTTGACAACTTTGTAAACGGTAATCTTTCAGCTCCTCTCTTTATTGACGGAACAAACATTCAGATTGTTGCTGTTCCCGGTCTTACTGGAACCATAGAAAAAGACAAGATCGTTCTTACTAAGAAATCAAACATGTGGTGGGGTTTTGATGTAGAAGGCGAAGAGTCTAATCTAAGAACTGGAATGGATGAATTTGAAAAGAACGTCTGGGTTCAATCTGATTGGAAGTTTGCCTTTAACTTTGGCAAGCCTGAAGAGCTGGTTGTAAATAACTTTAGTTAATAACTTTTAATATTTGAGATATGGCAGGATGTAAAATAATAGCAGGTATTACCCTGCCAGATTGCGCAGACAAATTCTTCGAGCCCGGATTAAAAAAGCAGGATATTTATTTTGCTAACCGTGATGAGGTTACTGTAGGCTTTACAGGGGAAGTAGTTACTCTGTTTACCTTCGATACAATTTATTCGGGATTTCTTAGTGTTGATGTACACAAAGACACCTCTAGTTGGGGAGAAGAGCTGGTAACGGCAACCAACGCAGGGTCTCATTATACTCAAACATTCATCGCAAGAACAATCAACAAGAGCCAGGCAACTATCACTAGTATCGAGAATATGGTAGATACTGATCTTTTGATTGTTGTTCATGAGAAGAGTGGACGGTTTATCGTTCTGGGAATTAGTGGAGGAGTGACCATGAGCGAGGATGTGAGTGGATCAGGAGCAGCCCCAGGCGATGATACAGGTACATTGTTTACTGTCTCCGGGACAAACGGCGGTAAAGCTCCTACGTTCTTTGTGACAGATGAAGCTGTAACCAGAGCACAGATAGAGGCACAGGTAATAGCAGACGCATAATAGACAGATTATTAAAGAAAGGAGGCAAAAGTGCCTCCTTTTTTTTATCTTTATATATGCGTATTCGCCAAATCTATTATAAGGACGAGCAAAAAGACAGGCTCTTAGAAGGCGCCATCCCCTATTACAACCCCAAAGCAACTAAATATCTTGAAAATACCGTCCTGAAAGCCCTTTATTTAGAGAAGGATCACAAGGGAGAGGACTATTATGGTGTGTTAAGCTGGAAGTTCTCAGAGAAGGCACACTGCAACTCTATGGGGTATATTAAAGCTATGATCGAAGATGATCCCGCAGAGATATATGCTTTTAATAAAAATGTTAGGCTGGGCATACGAACAGGAGCAACTAAGAGCGTATGGCATCACGCTACCAGAATGTGGCATCCTTATTTCTCAGAGATCGGGAATATGTTAATGAAAAAGATCGGCCTGGACATAGATGTCGATAAGTTAGATACCCCTATTGTATATTATAATTACTGGATCGCCACCCCTAAGCTTATAGATGACTTCATGACATCTCTCTTTATTCCTTGCATTGAGGCAATGGAAGATACGGGGGATCAGAAACTACAAAATTTGTTATATTTAGATGCCAAGTACAAAAACAAAGCGGAAACACAATTAAGCCCGGAAGGATGCCTGGAGGTCTTTGGCAGGCCGTATTATACTTATCATCCTTTTATCGCTGAGCGATTGATCTGTACTTATTTAGGAATAAAAAACATACAACCAAAACACTTACTATAATGGCAAAGAAAAAAGCGGCTAAAAAGCCAACGCAGAAAGCACCGGAGGTAGAAAAGGCTCCAGAAGTAGAAAAGGATATACCTAACGATCCCAAGTGGGCGGCGGTAGAGGTTTACGGAAACAGAAACGAGGCTCATCTTAGAGCTACAAAGGGTTTTGAATCGGTAAAAGGCTCTGATGCTGAATACATCATAGTACACGATAGGGAGACTAAAATCTCTAAAGAAGATGTTTTGGCGGCGATAGAAGAGTTTAAGGCCATCAAAGACAAAAAGAAGGCAACTCTTTCTCTCTATGAACTTCCTTTTGAGTCTGGGCAATGGACGGGCAAGAAAGCCCAAAAGAAAGGCGACTTATGGAATTCGGGCTGGGCAGACAATAACTTCATTTGTAATAGAGAAGCGTTAGAGGCTTTGGATTATAGAATTGAGCCTCCTACTGGCAACTGGAATCCTGCTAATACCTCAAACGGAGTAGGTGGAAACATCTCTATTAGGTTAAACAAGAAGGGCTTAAATATGTATCATCGGTGACATACATATTAACTGGGCTAAACGGCAGGTATAGGGTATTTGATATATTTAAGAAGTTCGCCAGCAGGATAGATGTAAAGGTCTTGGTTGTTGGAAGTAGCGAAAGAGATCGAAAACATTGTAAGGAGTTTGAATATATTCAAGTACCTAATCTTCCTCTGGGGAACAAGTTTAATGAGGGGGTAGAATATTTAAAAGACAAGGCGGATCACATTATATTTTTAGGGTGTGACGATATATTTTGTGTTGAGTTCTTTAAAATCTACGAAAGAGAGATAAAGAGGGGGACTGATTTTATGGGCTTTCTTGATTGTTATTTTTATGATCTTGTTTCAACTAAAGCCATCTATTGGTCAGGATATAGCGGATCGAGAAAAAAGGAGCCTATAGGGGCATTTAAAATGCTTTCTAAGAAGGCGCTGGATGCGGTAGCCTGGAGGCCATTTCAAGACCTATGGAACTCTTCTCTGGATTATTCTATGATGGCTAAGCTAAAAGGCAAAAAGCTGAATAGGCGACTGTTGAATATGAAGCAGGAGGGAGTGGTAGGAGTTGACTTGAAGGATGGGGATAATATCACTAAATTTAGGTTGTATGAAAATAGTGAGTTTGTTGAAAAAGAAACACTAAAACAGCTCCCTGAATATAAACTATTATGAATAACATACACGAAACAGCTATTATCCATGACAATGTAGAGATAGGGGATGGTAATTATATAGGGGCTTATACTGTTATAGGCTCGCCTCCTGAGATAAAAGATGGCTTTCCCAGACAAGGCAAGGTAATCATAGGAGATAATTGTGTCATCACGAGCCATGTAACGATAGATGCCGGGAAAGGACAGCCAACGGTGATAGGCAATGATTGTTTTATTATGACCAAGGCTCACATAGGACACAACGCTCAGTTGGGTAATAGGGTTATTATCTCGGCTCAGGCTTTGGTGGGAGGGTATGTGGTTATAGAGGACTTCGTTAATATGGGAGTAGGGAGCAAGATTCACCAACGCAGAACCATAGGAAAGGGCTGTATGATAGGCATGGGGGCTATTGTTACCAGAAACACGGGAGTATGGACTGTTTATAAGGGAGTTCCGGCTAAAGCGGGACGTTTTAATAAGAGCGGCGCAGAAAGAAGCGGAGAGAATATGGCCGAAGCTGAAAAGGCATGGTATATATATTATAAGAGCTGTTGAAGTTAGCAGCGATATATTCTGTTTATAATGGCCTGGAATTACTTGAAGGGTCTATCAAACAAATAGAATCAGAGGTTGATGAGGTAATAATAGTCTATCAAACCACTTCCAATCATGGAGAGACATCACAGTTAGATTTTGAGGGCATAAAAGCGACTTTTGATTTCTACGAGCCTAAAATAACCTACAATCCGAAGTTTAACGAACGGAGAAAGCATTTACAAGGCGTTAAAAAGGCTGCTAGTCTGGGGTGTACACATTATATTTTGATGGCTACCGATCATTATTATAAGACTGAGGAATTCCGATGGGCAAAAGATATAATAGAAGAGGGGGATTTCTCGGCTTCTGCTACTAAAATGTATACTTATGTTAAGAATAATTTACGCCTCGATCCCATAGAAGAATATTATTGCCCCTTTATAAGCAAGATAACGCCTGATATACGTTTTGGAACTAGTTATCCTGTTTATGTTGATCCGGCCTTGGCCATGACTCCTAACGCTCCTTTTAGAGAGTTATCGCAAGAGGAGATTATGATGCACCATTATTCCTGGGTACGAAAAGATATCAAAAGCAAGATCAACAATGCTGCCAGTAAACAAAATTGGGAAGGCAAGGACATGTATAAAAGCTATAAAAAGGTGAAATTAGGGGGGAATTTTGACTATTATCCAGATAAAACGATCATAAAAGCAGGAAATTTCTTTCAAATTCCCAATTTTTAATATAAATAATTTTGATTATTATTGATTAATGGAAAAAGACTCCGAAGACAAGCCATTAAGTGGGCTAAAGTTTGTCAATTTACATCGAGACGACCAATCTCCACGTGTAGATATAAGAATAAGAAAATCAAAGGATTATATATATTTTGGAAAGAATAATCTATTCCCTCAAAAGCTAATAGAATTAGCTGATAATTCCGCTATACAAAATTCTCTTTTACAAGCCACAGCGACATTGATAGCAGGAGAGGGGTTGATCTTTGAGGGTTCAGGGGAGGAGCAATTCAATGAGCTGTTAAAAGGCGTTTCTGTTAAGGATTATCTATGGAAAAAAGGCGTTGACCTTGCTTATTTTGACGGGTTTTATGATAATGTCATATGGAACCGGGGAGGCAAAATTGATAAGGTTGCTCATAAAGACTTCTCGTCTGTACGAGTAAGCAAGGAATTAAAAGACGATAGGCCTGAGGCATTCTTTATATCGGCGGATTGGAAGGTGGCCACAAAGAAAACTATTTTCACAGAGGACGATAAGATATTTGAGCCAATAGAAATTCCGGCTTTTGATCCTAAGACATTTAAGTCTGCCGAAAGCAGAAAACACGGACAGGTATTACAGGTGCGTAGGTATAAGCCCAGCAAGTTGTTTTATGCGGAGCCTGCCTATATGGGAGCCTTAAACTACATAGAGATTTCAGGTCGCATAGGTGATTTTCATGTCAATGGGCTAAGAAATGGCATGGTAGGCAATATGCACATTCATTTATTTGAGGATTTGAGCGATGTAGAAAAAGAACTTAGGGTAGAGAGAGAGATAAATAAAAAGTTCGCCGGAAGCGAAAACTCTCAACGAATAGTATTAACCTGGAGCAGAACTAAAGACGCCAAGCCTGAGCTAGCGTCGCTTCCCACCAATGACACCCACGAGATGTTTACTTTCTTAAACAGGAAGGTAAATGAAGAAATTATAACAGCGCATAGATTTCAACCTATTTTAGCAGGGATTGAAGTAGACACAGGATTAGGAGGAAAAGGATTGGCTTTGAGGGAGAGCATTGAGATACTGCAAAATACCGTTATAAACCCTAAACAAATGATGATTGAAGATACAATAAATCATTATTTAGAGATCAATGGGATACAAGGAGTAGTTAAAATTAAGCCTATTTCGTTTGTCAAGTTCCTTGCAGAGAGTGCGATTCTTTTAAAAACCATGCACATTGATGAAATACGAAAAGAATTATTAGGGCTTGAAGAAATTGAAGGAGGCAACGCATTTGCTCAAGCGGGGAGGATAACACAATAATGGCATTAAGTTTAGCGATAGGCGGAGAGGAGTTTAAGGACGTAAAGGTAAAGGTTTCGTCTACAGACAGCACGACTAATTTCTTAGGGAGTAAGCTCGTTGAAGGCGCTAATATAACTTTGAACACCTTAACAGGAGGCGGGGGAGAGCAAACCTTAGAGATAGCGGCTAGTGCGGCAGGAGAGACAAATACCATGTCTAATGTTGGTGCTGGCGTTGGGGTTTTCAAACAAAAAACAGGCGTTGATTTTGAATTAAAATCTATCACGGGAGTAGGAGGGATTGTTATTACCTCAAATGTCAATGATGTAGAGATAGACGGATCGGGCATTACTGCTAGTCCGGCAGGGGCAAATACCGAGATACAATTTAATAATGCGGGTTCATTTGGGGCTAATTCAAACTTCACCTATAACACCGGAACCGATGTATTGACTATATCCGATATGGTTGTCTCTGATACTGGTAAAGACTTAACCATTAGCAGAGGAGGTGATACACAGGCTGTATTAGAATCATTTGATCAGGCTGGCCCGAATAGTCAGGGCCGGTTGGCTTTGTTTTATGGTGACGAGGCGGGGACTAATGACCAAATAGCATCTTTGGGGGGGGTTGTTAACGGCACAAATGCTGGACGTCTTAATCTGGGGGCAGGCGGAATATTGTTTTTGGATATAGGGCAATCTCAAAATTATCTCAACAAAAGATTTCAGACAGGCACAAATCGCGCCATATGGCAAAATACTAACTTCTATCAGATGACCGTCTCTGATGAACACGATCCCACTGTAGCTACTGTTTTGGCGGTGGTGTCTCGAAGGTCGGCGGCAGATTTCGAGCTGGTAAAAATAGGGGGATCGGGGTCTTCAACGGCCAATAATAAATTGGGGCGTATTCAGATTTTAGATAACAATACTATCGACATTCAGTGGGCTTCCAGATCAATAGATGAAAATTTTATAGATGCAGGGAACAACTTTTTGTTAGGAGCCAAAGTGGCTGGAACAACAGCGGTAAATACTTTAGGAATAGCAGTTAGTACAGCGCCTACGACTAATCCTGGTGATATGGCACAGCTTTACACAATAGATCATTCAGGAGCGGGGACAGGAACACTTCATGTAGAAAACGAGGAAGGGCATATATTTATAATGGCGCAGAGCGAAGCTTATACACTTAATGCCGTTGCTGCATTGGATAGAACGCTTTTAGCTTCTGCCTCTGCCACCACGTTAAATAACAACAATGTATTGGCAGCTCTTATAACAGATTTAAAAAATAACGGATTCTTAGGATAAAATTATGTTTTTACACAAATGGAAAATAACGCAAACGGGTAAGTCATCTAAATTGACTATCCCTACAAACTTCATGATAACAGCAGGAAAGACAACGCTTTATTGGGACAAAGAATCTGCTACATGGAAAATATTGGTTGTTGTGTCTACCTATAAAGACAACACATTTACTGATTTGCTTGAGAATGACGATTTTGATATAGACGGGATATTTGATCTGGGCAAAACAAAACCAACGGGCTCAAATGCTACAATAGCTAAGAATCAAATAGAGCCTTTATTAACAGATAACTATGGAACTAACTGGGAATTAAAAAATTAACATGGCAAAAAAGAAAACAGAAGATAGAAAAATGATTCCTTTCACAGAGAAGGAAGCGAGTAATTTTTTAACACTTGCGCATATAGCTGTAAAATTAGCAGGAATGGAGCCTGTTGATGGGCTGGATGTTATAGAAGAGGCAGCAAAATTAAAAAGGAAATTAAACGAGCATTTCTAATGGCAGTAGTATTATTAGTCACCGAACAAGAGATAAAAGACGGAACCAGCATCACAGATAATGTAGATGCGAGCAAGTTCTGTTTTTGGATAGAGGTTGCCCAAGATAAATACATCAAGCACGCAATAGGGGCGACATGCTATACAGAGATATTGGATCAAGTGGAAAATGACACGTTGACCCCTGATAATGAGATTCTTTTAAACGGCAATGATAGAGACATGAAGGGCATTAAAAAGACGCTTATATGGTGGGTATTGTGGCTGGCCTATAGCGATCTTTATTCCAGCATTACTCCGTCTAGCGTTAGCGTGAAGACGGGAGAGGGCTTTGAGGCTATAAGTGATCGGCAATTAAGCGTAAAAATGAACATAGCCAAAGACACGGCGAGTCAATATTTTGATGACATTATTTGTTTTATTAGAGTTAATTGCGATAAATATCCTTGTTATGCAAATGATCCTGATTGTGAATGTACCGAAATTTTGAGGGATGGATATTCCAGCACAAGTGGATTTGCATTATCAGATAGAGACCCTAAAAACAGAGCAGATTTTTTAGATGAATTTGACAGAAATAATCCAGATTTAATATAACTATGGCAACAATAACACGATCAGGAGGCAATCTAAAGATAGACCAATCCTCAACAAAGGTAATATATATCCCCATTGATGATGTGACATTAAAAATCACAGACGAGCTTGCTATATTGGACAATCAAGTCCCAAAGGTGGTATTTTCTTCTCACACAGAGGTAACCGATCCCTCGGCCTCTTCCCTTGAGGATTTGGCTGATAAGGTGGCTGATTTGTTGATAGAGACCACGTTAGGAGGTACTGCTGTTCGTAGCGATGTTGCTTCAAGCGCAACTAGCGTAACGATAATAGCGGCTAATGAGTCAAGGATAGCTGTGCATATTATCAATGATGGGGTGCAAAATTTATTTATAAAATTTGGTGCTACAGCCTCACTTACAGATTTTACGCATATTATTCCGGCAGGATTAAGCAGAACAATTAACGACTATAGTGGCATAATAGATGGGATTTGGAACAATGCTAATGGAACCGCAAGAATAACAGAGATAACCCCATGACAAAGCGGCGATTATTTACTACTAAATTTGGGTACATATTGGATTCTTTGGAAGGGTTTTCTGATGTGGGAGAGCTGCCGGATTATTCTTTTATCCAGAATACGGGCAAGTATACTATCTGCATGTGGTTAAAAACCAATGACTATACAGCCGACGCCGTTCAGATAATCATGGGTAGCGATATAAATGCAACAGACAAAGGAGTTAGCTGCGCCTATGAAAATAGAGACGGGGTAGGAACCAATGCAATTTCTCTTTTCCTTCTAAACGGAACAGGGGTGAGTATGCTGGCTCATGTAGAAGACGGAGCAATTACAGATAACAACTGGCATTTTTATACCGCGTGCGGGGACGGAGTAAATAATAAACTGTATATAGACGGGGCTTTGCTTGGATCAAAAGCCCTGGGGGCATTGTCTTCAGGAGACAGCACAAATAAACTGATGCTAGGCAATAATCAGGATTTCCAAACTTTAGGGCTGGACGGGCATTTTACAGGCTGCGCTATCTTCAATAAAGACTATAGCAACGATGTTAAATTTCTTTATAATTCTGGTGTTCCCAAAGAGTTGTCAGGGCTGCCGGGGCTTGTGAGCTGGTGGCCTTTAAATCAAGGCACATGGGACGGGACTAATCATACAGAAAGAGATTATGGCGATTTACAGAATCATGCCATAAGCAAGAACATGGAAAAGGGAGATTTAGTAAGAATAGACTTCTAATGGAGAACATATATTATTTACTAGCGATAGGACAGTTTAACAGCCCTCACGTTGAAAAGACGGTAGAGAGCATAGCAAGTGCGGTAAGAACCGACGGAGGGGCTAAGGTATGGGTTAAAACACCTGTAGGATCAAGTGACGTTCTGCCTTTTACTCAATATACTAAGGCAGAGATGTTAATAGAAAAAAAGAAATGGCAACCTAATATATAAATGATGATACCAACAACGGCAGTACAGGACACAACCATAAATAGCGGCACAGTAGACACTAAGTCCGCAGGCTTGAACATAATGGGGATAACCTCTCTATATATTGAGGCTGTGGAATTAACCGGAGACTTAGACGGGGCTACTCTTACCCTACAATGCGCAACCGAAGACACAGATGCAGAGTATTCAAATACTCCTTATAGGCTTATTTTTGGAACCGATGGCAAGTTATTTCTGAATAATATCCCTATGATTCCTTTTTGGGTACGGTGGAAAGTGACTGTAAAAAGCACAATCGCCTCAACGGCAACGATAAGAATACAGGCGTCGTGACAATAGATCAGGGTGTTTTGAATACATTGATAATTAATGTTGAGCATACGTTGGATAATTTATTATTTGTAGCTACAAACAGATGCGATGACAGCGTAAAGAAATGGATTTCACAGGATGATAAAGATTGTGATTATATTCTAACGACAATGACAGAGGGAACCGATAATCCAACGGACAGAAAGGCTATCTTAATAAAAGGTAGTTGGGACTTAGATATTTATGAGCAAGGCAGTGCCAGTAATTTAGACCCGGCACTGGCAACGCTTTTAATTAATCAATATTTAATGGTAAGGTGATGGAAGAGTTAATAATCCCTTTGGGTGTTTTAGGTTCGTTTTTAACGGCGTGGGTCACAGTGAAAGTGTCAGCAGCTAAGTTAAATGAGCGCATGAAAGCCGCAGAGGAGAATATACGAGAAATAAAAGGAGACCTCAAGGATCATAAAACCAGCGTCTCTGATAGCTTTAAACAGCTCTATGGTCGATTAGGAGAGATAGAGCGTACCGTACATGAAATATTAGGAAAACTAAGCAAATGATTGAGGTAGTATTAAAAAGACATTGGTTTACCCCTGATAGCACTATTGGAGAGCTCAAAGTAATAAAAGACTGCGAAGAGCTATTCAAATGCTATATACTTGAAGACGAGGCAAGGCCGGAGGGAGTTAAAATAAAAAAAGAAACATGTATCCCCGAAGGCGTTTATTCATTAAGGATAACCTTTTCAAATAGATATCAACGATATATGCCTTTAGTTTACAATACCGATGATCTACGAGTAACGGACTCTAGGGGCAAGAGCTGGGCAGGAATTAGAATTCATTCCGGCAATACAAAAAAAGATACAGAAGGATGTTTGTTAACAGGTAAATCAAGATCAGAGGATTTTGTCAGCACAAGCAAGGATACATTTAATGAACTATATCCAATACTTGAAGAGCATTTAGGTAAAAACGAAAAAAGTTGTATAATAACAATCATAAACCAACAATTATGAGTAAAGAAAAAAAGAAATTCAAGGATACAAAGTTTGGCAAAATGATAATGGGCTTAGTCTCAGATGGCCTTCAATCATTGCCAGTTGTGGGAACTATTGTAACGGCTTTTAAGAGCGAAACAATAGACAGCCCTAAAGGCAAGATCAATCTAGGTAAATCCGAATATATACGTCTTGCTATTGGGCTTATTATTGCCATTCTATTATATTACGGAACTATCAACGAGACTTTCCTTGCAAAGATAACCACTGCTTTTGAGTGGGTTGGCAAGTTAATCCCTACGGTACAAGGATAATGGAAGAGGTGAGCTGATTATTACTCTTTAGTTTCCTTGTTTCCCAACGCTTTCTTTGTCATTGCATAGAGATTTTTCTCCATGTTCAATAGAGAAGTTTGAGAAGTTCCCAGGGCTTTCTTTATTCCTGCTATATTTGTAGCCATCACAAAGAAGACGATTAATTGTATTAACATTAGCACACCTACAATTATTTCCATAACATTTAATTTAGATTAGACAATTGATTTAGCGCAAATCCCTTACGCATGGTCTAAATTAAATTAAAATATCATAATCAGCATGACTTTTCAATAAATATTTGCTCATATATTCTCCAGCCCTGCGTCTGTAATCTCTTGGCTGTATGTCACATCTGTTATATACGTGGCCATCTTCCCGCTTTGATACCTGGCTTTTGTACACTGAGCATATCTGCCACAGCTCCCACAAATCCTCTTTAGGCCATTTGCTTTTTAAGAGCGCATGCGTATGGTATCCATCCTTGAGTTCGTATTTCTCAGCGACCCAGAACATCATACCATCCATTTTGCTGTGGTACTTCTCCATGATCCTCCGGGCAGATTTCAATGTCATCGAATAGGGAGTAGTGAATGTTGCAAAGTAATCCCATTCGATGGTTTCTAACCAAGAGGCCATCTCATCTCTGTAGGCTCTATTTAACATAATAACCCTCCTTCCCAGCGCACAAAAAATTAGGCGTACCGGGCAAAGCCCCGGTATTTTGCCCTATAATAGATAATATGTTAAATATCAAGGATTTACGCCTATATGTAGCATTCAAGTCTTCTGCCCTACCCGACAGTAGAAATGTAATATTATTTAACCATATGTAAAATAGAGTAGGAGGTCGCAGGAATTTGCATTCCTCCTTTGTAATAAGTAGCTTCGTCATTCTCCTAGATTTAGTTTATGTTCATTTAGACCCCAGTTCAAGCTGGGGTTTTTTACTTATATTATTTTTATTTCCACGTCGACCATCTTTGTTACTTTCCAATCTATGATCTCAGGAAAGACCTTTTCAATATCCTCCTTAACAACGTGAGCCGGAAATAGCATGGGTAGCTCTGAACTTACCGATATCGAAATACCCGCGACTCGTGTCCACTCATTCTTTATATCCACCATTGTTCTTGCTTTCGTTGTTTTCTTTGTTTTCTTCATTTTTTTGAGGTTTAGATACACCTCTTCCATAAAATTATATAAAGCAAAGCTAATCTGTTCTTGACCTATTTTTACGTCAAAAGGCTAGAGTTATCAACAGATTTGCTAACCGTCTTAGAAATGCAAAGTGTTGATAATTATGTTTATAAGGTATTTTTATGTCTGTTTTATTGGGTGCGTTGTGAATTACTTTAGCTCTTTTTTCTTGCGTTTAACGTAACCTTTTGCTTACCTTTAGCGTATTAAATAATAAACCTTGAAAATGAAAAACAATATCAAAGCAGCGTTAGAGGAAGCCGGAAGAACTAATAAATGGTTGGCTATAAATATAAGGGTACACCCTAATACCATATCAAGGTGGTGTAAAAACACTCAGCAGCCATCATCTAAGCATCTTATGGCAATCGCTTTGGTTCTTGGCATAAATATTCACATTACGACATTAATTAAACAGGGGGACTAATTATGAACGCAATAGACGATATAATCGATCTGGTAACACAGGTCGAAGATGGGTACAAAAATCCATTAGAGGGCTTTATAGAGCTAAAGCGGATCAATGATGTACTTGCCAGTTCTCTTAAACAAATCCAACCCTCGGCGATAGAGGACGCTGAGAACTATTCCGAGAAGGAGTTTAAGGCGTTTGGTGCTACGGTAACTAAAAAGAACGGAGCCGGGAGGTGGGATTATGCTCATATTGAGGACTGGACAAACGCTAAACAATCCTTAGACGCTTTACAGGAGTCTTACAAGGCTGCATTTAAGGCCAAGCTAAAAGGACAAGACATCACAGAGGAAGGCGTTATTGTAGAACCCGCCAAATACACAGAGGGCAAATCAACTATAAGCATAAAACTATGAAAGAGCTACACATCGAAGCCCTTAATCTTTTGGGGCAGATTTCATGCCTAAAGACCATTATCTCTGTTACTGAGGTAAAGATGAACGGCTTGCCGGAATATTTAGACCCGGTAAAGAGAGAGGTAGGGATAGGCATAAGCAGAAATACAATGGAGCTTGCTGTCCTACAAACAAAATACAAGGAAATTATAAACCAATTATATGAAACGAACGAAGGACTGGTTTCAGGAACTGATACAGCTTCCTAATGTCAAAGAGAGTTACGAACGATATCAACAAGAAATAAAGCAATATGAAAAGCAAGATAAAGCACATAACCGGAAACGGTAGTTACAACGGTAAATACGGAGAGACCTTTAAGTTTGAGATAACAATGGAGGACGACTATGTCGGAGAGATAGGGCATATCAAGTACGAAACCGTAGATGCTCTGCCGTATAAGGTAGGTGACGAGAAAGAGTATACGCAGTCAGAGTCTAATGGCTTCCCTAAGATCACGTGGGTAGAGGAGCAATCTTTTCAAAAGGGAGGCAAGAAAGACCCTGATGTGCAGACATACATCATACGCCAATCGAGCTTAAAGATAGCGGTTGATTACTTCGCTATGAACGGATTTAAAGAGGGTACTCCAAAGACAGAGCAAATGAAAGGGGTTGCGGAGATATTCACCGAGTACGTACTCACAGGAAAATGATAGATAAGATTATAGAGGATGCTTACCTCACCCTTGAAATTGAGGTACACCAGGACAACCCTCATAATATCATGGCTAAATTAGAGGAGTTGGCTATGGCTAAGTCCTACAACGGAAAAGCCTATTCTGAATGTGAGAGACTTCTTAAGCAGGAGCAGCTAAAGGTTCTTAACAGGCATGGCCAATTATCAGCCACAGAGCTTCGTTTAAGGATAGATTTAGAGTGTAGCGAACTAAATGCTCAATTCACCACCTTAGACCGTCAGAGAGCGGCTATAAACACCCAGATAGAGACATACAGAACAATAATCAGTTTCATTAAACAAGAGATACAATGAAAACCAGCTTTGCGTATATGATGCCGGGACTTAAAAACAACGGATTAACGCCCAATAGAATAATAGATTTGGTTTGCCGTCACTTTAAAACATCTTATGGAGAGCTACGCACAACCTCACGGGCTAGACAAATTCTTAATCCTCGACAGGTTGCTATGTATCTGATACGCAAAAACATGTCTAAATATGAAATAACCTCTACAAATATCGGGCTGCTGTTTAGGCGGGATCATGCTACTGTTTTAAATGCTGTTAAAATAGTACAGAATCAAATGGACACGGATGCTATATATAAAAGAACTGTAGATGAACTAACCTCTAAACTTTCATCCTTATGAGCCAAGAATATTATTCGCTAGTCAAGAACAGACTTAAAGTCCATAAGAGAACAAGGGATTGCGATCTACGCCTCTATAATAATGTTCTTATGTATGACTTTGATTATGACTTTCGATATCCTGTTGCCGACTTGATGTGGAAGATTGAAGAAAAAAGGCTCCCCACTATGGACACCATAACCCGGTTAAGACGTAAAGCTCAAAGGGAACACCCGGAGCTACGAGGAAAGAAATGGGATATCAGACACGGGAGCAAGCAGGACAAAGCAAAGGGAGATTTGGGCTTGGGACAAAATAAAAAGGAGAAATCAAACTATCAAACGATTAAATCTAGGATTCAATGAACTGGAAAACTGCTATTAGAGATAAGATATATTTAACACCAATGAATATCTATATTTTGTTTCTAATAGCGGCTCTCTGGTTCTGTTTAAAATTGGGGATATGAGGAAGCTAATCAAAAAAGACGGGAGCCAATCAGATGTAATCGTCAATGCGCAGTATCATCCCGGAAGAGATGAGTGGTCTTTGCTTGTTGTTGACCGATTAAATAGCGGTACTCATAAGGGCTATAATGTGCTTTATAATAGCGTTTGCAATAAAGAATATTTCTGGTCGGAAGACGAGGCCTTAGCGTTTTGGGAAAAGGTTAAACAGAAAATGAAATAATTTATCAACACCCTTATAAACATATATAAATAATGCGTATATTTGAGTACAACACCTACGATAGTATTGTAGGCCCGTTATAGGACACGTTCTATAACTCAACGAATTTGACACTAGCGTAACGGTGTGAAATTGCATAAAGAACCTTCGGGGCGGCAGTTACGCAATAGCCAAACCGAGGGTTTTTTTATGCGCTAAAACTAAGATTATGGAAGAAATAATAAAAGCAGACTTAGCAAGATTCATGTTAGAGAATCCAGAGCTAAATAAAGTCATTGAAGAGTTCAATCATCAGCTAGAGGCGACGGTCAATTCCAATTCAGGTGGACTTAGCGTCAGTACATTGTATATGTCTAAGGGCGTCAAAGAAGCGTTTAGTGACTTGCTGGCTGACTCAGGCTATAAGGTTGAGATTAATGATGAAAATTCATTTGCTCCAAAGCTTAATATAACTTTCTGATTAATTCACAAATAGAAAAGGAGACAAAACAATGAAAGACGAATTGATAGAATTACAAAATGAATACATTTTATTGTTAGAGAAGGAGCTAGGAAATTTTGCGGCAATGGCTTATAACAGGGGCATAAAGTCCAGTCAGGAAGCTATTAAAAAAGGCGAGAGATTACGGGAAGAAATAAATAAGCTAACTACATGACCAATAAACAGATAGAACACTATAAGCCTGTGGAGACTTTTGTTATAGAGTGTAAATCGTTCATTGTAATAACATTCGTTACAGACAATCCATTTACTGACGACTATTATATATCCTTGAATTAATGGCAAAAAGAAAAGGAATTTCAAAGAAGTTACGATTTGAGGTATTTAAACGAGATATGTTTGGATGTCAATACTGTGGAAAGAAAGCCCCTGATGTTATTTTAGAAATAGATCACATAAAGCCCGTATCAAAAGGCGGAGATAATGCCTTGTTGAACCTTACGACATCTTGTTTTGAATGCAACAGAGGAAAAGGAGACAGAGAATTATCAGATGATTCAGAGGTTAATAAACAGCGAATGCAGATAGAAGAACTCCAGGAGCGCAAACAACAGATTGAAATGATGCTCCAATGGAGAGACTCCTTAAAAGAAACTGATGAATTAGAATACGAAGCAGCATACGACAACTATAATTCAAAGTTTGAGCTGAATATGTTAAGCGATTCCGGCAAAAAGAAAGTTAAAAAATCAGTAAAAAAATATGGACTGATTAAAGTGTTGGACAAGATGGACGAATGCTACGATAAATATGTTGGCGTAGAAAGCGACGAGGTAGATAATTTCAATCTAATCCTTTCAAAAGTAATGGCTTTTTTGAAGGTAGATGAAATGCCTGAACATCTTAAAAAGATCGCTTATATCAAGGGGATAATGCGTAATAAATACGGAAACTACAAGTCTTGGCAAGCACACAAATTGCTTGTGAAGTATTATGAAGATGGTTATTGCTTAGACGATATGACAGAAAAGGCCAAAGGCTTTCGAAGTTGGTCAGATTTTACTTACTACTTAGATTATTGATATGCCAAAACGATTTACAGACACCGAAATATGGGAAGAGGACTGGTTTTTAGAAATGCCGCCGGAATATATGTTGTTCTTCAAGTTTGTTAAAGACCGATGCGATCACGCCGGAATATGGAAGCCTAACAAGCGGAACTTTGAAATGAGAACCGGAAAAGAAATTAACTTGGAAAAAGCACTAGAGTTTTTTAACGACGAAAAGGAGAGGATTACGGTTTTGAAAAACGGACGTTGGTTTTTAACAGGGTTTATCCCCTTCCAGTATGGAACCTCCCTAAACCTAAAAAATAAGGTTCATCAATCTATTAATCAATTGCTTATAAAAAATGAGGTCAATATGACCTCTATTAGACCTCTAGTTGAGGTCAAGGAAGGGGTTAAAGAAAAGGATAAGGTTAAAGATAAGGTAAAGGATATTACTTTAATTAAAAAAGAGATTACTACTAAGTTAGTAGATACAGAAGAGGCCGCTTACGCTTCTTTTCCTTTTTGTGGTGATGAATTTATTAAGACTTGGGAAAGATGGTGTTTATACCGAAAGGAAATAGGAAAGAAGCCTTACAAAGAAATCGGGCTAAAGTCTACATTAACAAAGCTAGAGAACATCAGCGGGCAAAATGAGACCGAGGCAATAACGATAATAGAACATGCGATCGCTCAAGGATGGCATGGATTTTATGAAATAAAACAAAACAAAAATGACGGAAATATCCAAAACGGGCACGACAGGTTCCTTGCGAGACCTTAGCCAACACAATTTTAAAGAGCTTTTAGCCTTTGCCGCAATAAGTTCCGGCTGCAATCCTTTGGGAGAAGCAGAGAATATGGTGCTTAGAACCTATGTAATCGAACACTACGGCGATTGGCATTACGATGAATTTAAGGCTGCATTCGATAGCTATACAAAAGACCAGACACAGGTAGGATTCGACCATAGAAGCAAATTATCGAGTAGGTTTATATCCGCTGTATTGAAGGCTGCCAGAATAAAAACCAATCTAACCAAACAAAAAGCATTACCGGAGGCAGAGCTTGATAAGACATCCTGGAGGGCTAAGCACTACAACTGGATAATAGATTACAGCTACAGACACGGAAAGATACCGAGAACAGCAGCATGGCTAGAGGCATATGATCACGCTTATTATTCTAAGCTATTCACGATATCGGAGAAACAGAGACAGGAATATATCATAAAAGCGGAACAGGAACTGACTAAAGAGCGAGGATTTTTACAGACAGGCAATGAAAAACGATCCTTCGATAAGGAAAAGGATGTTAAAAAGCTGTGCAAGGAATTATTTATGAAAGACTATTTTAAAAACCTAATGATGAATGAATTATGACACTAGGAAAACACAAAATAGAACTCTGCAAAGGAGATTGCGGAGAAAAGAGATACATCGTTTACGTGAGAGGAGGGCTATGTAACATCTGCAACATTAAACGAAAGACTAAACAAGCGGCTCTAAGACAAGCATTCGAAACTACGGGAAAAGCTATGATAATGGCCGAGAAAGGAATTACATTAAAAGAGGCAGAGGCCTTAATCAAAAAGAAGCGCTCTAAGAAGAAAAAGACCTCTAAGGTACTCGGACACCTAAAAGGCAATTCAAAGCAGCAGGGACGATCTAAGAAGCCTTTAACGAAGAAAACAACCAAGACTTTAAAGAAAGACTTATGGAGCCTCTTTACTCTTTGCATGAAATTGGAAAGTAGTATAGATGGATGGTGTTGGTGTATGTCATGTGACAGGCCGATAAAGATTGGAACCATAGAATGCCAGGGAGGACATTATCATCCCAAGAAAGGCTATCCATTCCTTTATTTCCATGAGGATAACGTGTGGCCTCAGTGTAGTTATTGCAATGGGCCGTTAGAAGGGAACCGGATAGAATACGAGAAAAGGCTAAGTAAGAAGATCGGAGAAGAAAGAATGCAGTGGATGGAGGATAATAAATTTAAGGTACAGAAATGGTCAAGATACGATCTATACGAGAAGATAGAATACTATAAACAAAGAGTATCAGAACTAAAGAAGACTAAATCATTCGAAGTATGAAACTACTAGCCTGTAAAGAATGTTCCGACATATTCAGCTTGAATTTTGAGTTGAAAGTTTGTGGTTGCGGAGAATCGCAGGGCAAATACATTGATAACCTGAATGCAGAGGTGTCTGGAGACTGTCAACTAATAGGCTTCGATAATAATAGCTTAAAGATGGCTTTAGGCATGCAAGAGCTTGAAGATATGAATCAGGAGCCACTAGAAAAAGGGGCTTGTTGTCCTCAAGGAGTGAAGTTCGAGGCGTTTTTTATCCCAGAAGTAGCGAGAAGTTTCAAGAGGGTTAAAATTAAATCGCCTAACAATCAATGAGTTGTAATAATACTTGTACTAAAAGCGAACAAATAAGAATATTATCCGTATACTTGTGATATAAACTAAAAACTTTGCATTATGAAAGTATCAGAAATTGGATTGAATAGCTGCGTTACAGTTAAAAAAAGTCTCCCTGGAAATATTAAGGTGGTTGCTTTAGATTTACAATTTCATGTCTTAGTCCACCAATCTACAAATTCAGTTGTTGGCTTTTTTCATGTGGGCAGGCATGTTGGAGTTTCTATTGATGGTTATAAATTACCAGAAAAGGAAATAGATGATCTTTTAATACAGTGGAGCTATCCGGGGGATACCAATAAAGTTCAATGGATAGACGTACCATTCAAGGAATTTGAAAAGCATTTAGCTAAAACCGCTGCTTGGAGCGATCATTGTTTAATTAATATTACTCTTAACCCTGACAAATATCCGAAAAAGGGATTAGCTAGAAAAAAAATTGATGAGGGCTATTTCCAGACTGGGTATGGGCGCGGCTTTAAGAAAAAGCCAATAATTTATCTCATAAACAACAAGCTATATGCAAAAGACAGGAAAGGATGGTCGGTCTGTTATGATAAATTAGAGGGTGATTTAGAGGGATATGTTCAAGTAAACGTGATCAAAAAGGCTTCCCAGCAAGGAGGTGAAACCTTTTATCAATGCTATGATTCTGATCATATAGACTACGTTCCTCTAAATAAATAATCCGCAGTTCCGCAAAGTCTGCGGATAAGCCAGCCTCGCTATCTTCGGGTAGCGGGGATTTGGTGATATAAGTTAGAAACGAAACTAAGAATTATGGAAAAGAAAACAGAAGTCTACGGAGTAACGATGACATCGCTTGAGGAAATGAAATTTGATAAGTATAGAGACAGTAATGGAATTGCGATGAATACAAAAACAGAGCAAGAGCGCAAAACAATTACAGAAAATTGGCTTTCGAATCAATCAAATTAACGGAGGAAAAGACTTGAAACCTATAATATTTAACCCAATGCTAACCAAAAACAATTAAAAGGATAATTATGGAAGCAAAATATGAATTATTAAAAGACATCCCCGGAGCAAATAAAGGCGATATCTTTGTCTATAAAGACCCTTGGTATTACTTCAAGCCCGAAAAATCAGAGTTTCCTAAGATACACTTGTGTGATGTAAGACCTAATCACGAGTGGTTTAAAAAGATAGCTCTAGAAGAAAAGAAGTGGACTGAGAACGATATGATAGATTTTGGAAAACATGTTAGGCGCCAGACAATAAGAAAAGACCATGTTCCGACTACCTATAAAATGTTTGATGAATTTTGCGATAACGCATCGGTATGAATATCCTTTCGTTAGAAAGATAGAAGGAGATAGTGATTCCCTCTTGGGAAATCGCCCAAATAATCTAACAATATTTAACATAACTAACTGACTATGAACAAAGGAACCTTTAAGCCATGAAAAAAAGAGGAAAGCAAACCAAAAGGGACTCACCGGGAGAGAAAGACCCTATAATATCAAATTGTTTTTATTGTGGAGAGAAGAGAATGCTAAACGATAAGGGAATATGTAATCCATGTTTGGAGGAAGAGGAGAACCAGGATTTAGTGGATAGACTTAACAAGCTCACCTCCTTAGCTGAGATAGAGCGAAGAGTCCCTATGCCTCCCGATACATTAAGACAGGCAAGAAAAGGCATTAGGAGTGTTCCTATGAAGTATAGAGCGAAGTTAAAAGAGGTATTAAATGATTTAAACTTATAATTATGAAACTATTAACCAAAAAACAGATAAAGCTCATTTGCCGGAACAAGATAAAGGTTGGAAGCTCTTTTATGTTTCCTCAATGGGGATTTGAGATATACGCCGAGCCTAACTACGGGGAGAGGGCTTATATGGACACCAACCCCTTAACTAAGAGCTTGGATAGCCAGCGGTTTAAAGTGAAGGAGATTACAGATAACGGCTTTTGCAGGGGAAATTTCGAACATAAGCCAAAGGGAAGGGATATGTATATGCGGATAGAAGATTTAGAGAGTAGACCCTGGTTCATTGTATTGATAATAGGGGTCGTTTGTATTCTCCCGATGCTAATTTATAACGCTTTTTCGCGTTAATGAGTGGGGGAAATACCGTGTATGGAGGAACGAATGACCCGCAGGGTAACGCCCTAAGTATTTGATTATTAAACATTAAAGAGAACAATTATGGAAGAGACAAAAGAAAAATATGATATGATTCCAATAATAAAAATATTGGATGAAGCGGAAGAAAAATTCAGAAAACTAAGAACTAATCGTCCCTTCCAAGAGGGCAAAGCGTTTTTATTAGATGGCCTTATTGCCTATGATAATACAGAGTTCGACAAAAAGGTAATGCGCTTACCACAGGTTGTTGATTTATTGGATAGTTATGCAACATTTCTATGTGGAAGGTTTAAAGATCAATATCAAGGAAAACACGCTGAATCCCAAAGAGAAAAAGAGATAACACCTGAGATGATAGATGAACTATTAGAAAGCCTTGATGATTATGCTCGTGTATATGATCACTATGAGTATGGCCTCCCGATAGGTTTTACTGACGAAGAGCCGCTAGAATTAAGAGAAATAGTAAGGAATTGGATAACTAAACTAAAGGAAAGGGACTAGAGATTATGGCCTGGATAAAAATGATTTTGAGAAAGATATTATTTCTACCTGATTATAACTGTAAGGTGGTTAATGGCACAGCGTTATGGGCGTTTGCAGAATGGGACGGGAACTTTAAATTCAATATCAATGAATCTAAAGAAATGATAGAATCGGGGATTAGAAACCATTTATTAGGAAGCCATTGTGATAGAGGAATGGACTTTAAGGTTAATTCGATTAAGAATACATATCGAAAAGAAGCACCTAAAAAAGGAACATATATAGTTATCTCCGTAAACAAAACACAGAGTTACGAGTGGTAACCCAATAACCATTACATACTATAAAAACACATCATTATGGACAAGAAAGAATTTGAAGAAACCGATACGCCATTAGCAATGTTAGTTTCATTAGACCCAAAAACAGGCAAAGTAAAATATGATGCTTATCATTGGGATGACGTGGATTTCTGGATAGAAGAGTTCGAGAGAGATTTTCCCGATATGTTACATTTTAAGAAAATGAATCCTGCTGGAAGAGAGGCAAGGAGAAAAGTTTTTGGAATGAAAATTTAACCAAACAAAACACCCATTGATTATGGAGAGAGAAGAAGAACTTGAGAAATTAATAGAGCATTTATCAACAATGGCAATGGATAAGCTTAATATTT
>SDBU01001050.1_pt1 | contig 40613 bp, 41 predicted proteins | sample 2277071 | NCBI WGS metagenome assembly SDBU01 (sample SAMN10397929, study PRJNA504765) | marine sediment metagenome | isolation source: marine sediment core GS08_GC12, 126 cmbsf | place: Arctic Ocean: Gakkel Ridge, Loki's castle | collected 2008 | reverse complement strand
TAATATCACGTATCAGAGTTATTATTTGAACTACTTTTTCTTCCTTAAAAATAGGAATTTTTCGAGTTTCAGTCGTGATTTCTTTGTTATTGATAATTAAATTTCCTATAGTCACTACCGGGTTCCCGTCGTTAAAGATGGAGTGATACTCCTCCATAGCCCAATCAGGCAAGAATGGCCAAGCTTCTTTTGGCGTTTTACCGATTAATTTTGTATCAAGGTTAAGATTTTTAACCCATTTTTTTAGAGTTTCATTTACCAATATAATTTTATAACTCCTGTCAATTACATGCATTGGATCTCCTAGAAAATTAATAATCGTTCGATATCGTTCTTTAGATTCTTTTAACTCTTGTTCTACTACTTTACGTTCAGTGATGTCAGTATGTACTGAGACAATGACTCTTCCATGCTCAGGATGATCGAAAAGTGAAACATTCGCATAACACCAAAATGGCGTCCCATCCTTTTTGACATTTAACACTTCCCCATGCCATTCCCCCGTGTCCTTCAAGATTCCCACGATTTCTTCCTTTATTTCCTCAGGAGCCTTATCAGTCTGGGCATTTACAATAGCGACATTTTTACCAATTATTTCACTGGGATTATAGCCAAACATCTCTTCAAATGCGGGATTAGTAAAGATAATTGTTCCATCCTCGAATTTTATAAGATATACGCCTTCAGACATATTTTCAATGATTTCACTTTGCAATCGTAATTCCTCTTCTTTCTTCTTGCTTTCGGTAACATCCATAGCGTGGCTCACTAAAGCTATTATTTTACCTGATTGGATTACGGGACCAACCCAAACATCAAAAAATCGAGTATCACCTTCTTTAGTTATATAATTTGTGGAATAGGTGACCGGTTCACCTGTTTCCCAAACTGAATTAAGTGAATCTCTCGTTATTTGGTGAAATTCTTGTGGTAGGAAGGTGTATCCAGAAGTACCAATGACTTCTTCTTTTGAAAGATCCGGAACTGTCCGGTTAATATAGATGATTTGTATTCTCGATCTAACAACATTACATGAGCGGGTGAGTTCTCACTTAGAGCTCGCCATTTTTGTTCTGAATCTTTTAATTCTTGTTCAATTTTCTTACGTTCGGTGATGTCTCTACCAATTGATTCGAAATAGGCCAGCTGACCATTATCATCGATTATCGGAATTATAGTATATTCCATTATAACTTCACGACCATCTTTAGCTCTCCAGCCAAGGATAGCATTTTTTATTGGTTTTCTATTTTTGTTTAGCTCTTCTATAATTTCTTTTTGCCTCTCTACAAAATTAGGAAGAATTATTTGTTCCCCAAGATGAGGATTGGATATCCACTCTGCCTTTGTATATCCAAATATGCGTTCAGCAGCAGGATTTACATAAATAACTTGTCCTCCTTTTGCTCCCACTCTAAAAATTGCTTCATCGGCATTATCTGTTAATCTTACAAGCCTATCCTTTATTATTTTGATTTTTCTTTCTGATTTCTTACGCTCGGTGACATCTGTAAATATTACTCCAAGATCATCACCTACTTTGAATGCTCTTAGTGATAAATGAGAGCTAAAACTTCCATCTAGCTTATTATAAATTACATCTTCAGTAGAAAATGGGTTTCCAGTTTTTAAAACATCCAAGTATGAATTATATCTGCCAGTTTCTTTAAGATTTGGTGCTATGTCTAAGATATTTTTTCCAATTAAATCGTCTTTAGTCATCCCTAAAATTTGAAGAGTTACCTTATTTATATCAATATAATTCAGTTTAGAATCAAAAAGTACGAATCCGTCAGTAGCGGATTTCATGAATTTTTTTAATCGTTGTTCTGATTCTTTTAATTTTCGTTCTGTTTTTTTTCTTTCAGTGATATCACGCCAAATTGATTGAAAATATTTTTTTCCTGATAATTCAATTACTTTTGCAATTACATGAATATCTTTGATATCTCCTTTTTTAGTTCGCATTTTCGCCTCAAAATCGTCTATTCCCTGTTGTAATACTTTTTCAATATGAGCTCTTGCGTCTGAAGGATCTTCAACTGCGTCATAATCAGCAACTTTCAATTCTGCAAATTCTTCCCTAGAATAGCCTAATACGTCACACATTGCATTATTAAACTCAATCGCTCTTGTCGTTTCGAGATCTAATATCATAATTCCATCAGGAGATTGTTCGAAGGTTGTGCGGTAACGAAGTTCTGCTTCTTTTAATTTTCGTTCCAAAACAATTTGTTCCATACTTTTGAAAGATTCCCATCTACCATTTCGGTGAAGTAGAGCAAATTGATGATTTTTGATAACATCTAATAATTCAAATGACCCACATTTCTCGAGTGAATAAGTACAAATTGCCATCATCTGAAAATTTCCAATAACATTATTAATTTCTTCTTCATAATCCTTAAAATCTTTCCAATCTTTCTTTTCAAGCCAAGCAGTATTTCCAGTTATTCGTAACCCTTCAAAACCATTTTCTATAGCGTTCTCTAATTTTTCAATCCAGCCATTTAGAACTCGGTCTAAATCGAACACACCATCCCTAAGATACCATTCGGTGTAATGAACGATTTCTATTTGCTTTTTTTTTAAATAATCATCAAAATTAGGCATCGCCACTTTAATAGCCTTCTCTGCTTCTTTTTCGTTTAATGGTTCAGAAGTTACCCACAAGCAATATTCATTATTTTCTAAACCAGCTTTAAAATATGGCACCAGTATATCGATTAGATCTTCTTTTGTTTGATAAAAAAGGCAAAAATGAGTACCCCAAGGAGTATTTCCTATAATGTCAATTCCCGAACTTCTTATTTTAGATTCCATAATACACCCACAAATCTTTTATACTCTTATCTTTTGGATTGGAAATCTTTTAAAAAAATAGAAAAATAAATATTTTTTAATTACAAATATGAAAAAACTTTGTTTTAATCTTTTTCAAAAAAAAAGTATTATAATGACTAGATTATATATTAATCAGTTAATATCAGATTTACTAAAAATCGCTTCTAAATATATAATTTATGACTAAAAATTAGTTTTAGACATTTTAAATATTTGATAATGGAGGAAATACAAGTAAAATTACTAAATAAAGTGGAATCTGCTTCTAAAGTTGTTTTTATGGGCATTGGGGAAGAGAAATTATCGGATGACGCTGTCGGAATTTATATTATTACAGAACTTATACGATTTTCAAATGAAAGATTTTTATTTATCAACGGAGGTATAGATCCAATGAGTAGAATTGATGATATTGTTAATTTTGGAGCATCTCAGCTTGTTCTTTTAGACACATGCTCGTTAAATAAACCTCCTGGTACTGTTGCTATAATTGAACGTGAAAATATTAAGGAATACGTACCAATTTCCTCTCACACTATTCCGGTTCATGTTGTAATAGATTTATTGCTCGATAAATTACCTACCTTGAATGTCTTTATGATAGGTTTTGTACCTGAGAGTCTCGAAGGGTTCACGGAACTAAAACTTTATAAGGAAAATGAATTTTCACTGGAAGAGCGAGGTGAGAATAGAGATCTTCCATTTTTTGACTTTAATCTTACAGAAACAATTAAAACAGCAGCTGACCAGATTATAGAAATTATCAAAGAGATTATGCAGAAGTTATAGAAAGTAAATCTTTTTTCTCTGAGATTTTTGAAAAGTTTAAAGAAAAATTATTCTATATGAAAAATTATTTTAAAAAAGATATCAGAAGGAAAACTTTCAAAAGACAAAAAGTTATGGAAAGTCCATAATTAAGAAGCTTAGTAAAAGAACAACTTTTCAATATTAAATTTTATCGAAATGCTCCATACTCTTACATCTGTTTAATTTTTGCTTTAGATAAGTCTATACTTAAAAAAATCTCCACATTCAATTTGAAACTCCAAAATAATAATAATTGAAAAATGAAACCCTTCTATTTATTTTATGTTACCATTTTTAGCCTAACATTAATGCCTCAACTTTAGAAATTAATAAAAATAATAAGAAATTTTAATAAAAGCTTCAACAGTTTAATACTTTTGATAGTGTGTTTCCTTGTAAAAATTTTATAAATTAGATTTTGATAAAAATAACTAATCATTTGATTAAAGACTTAATTAACTAATGACTCTGATTTGAAATAAAAGTGATTTGATATGGTTATTGAAACAAGTATTACAAAAATGTTAGGGATTAAACATCCTATTTTAAGCGCTCCAATGGGCCCATTCTATACCACAAAATTAACGGTTGCTGTATCCGAAGCTGGTGGCTTGGGTGTTTTAAGTCACATTACATTACACGGAACGGTTAGTATAGATGAAATGAAAAAAAGCATGGAATATGTGGTCGAACATACTGACAAACCTTTTGGGTTTAACATTAGAACAGCTAGACTACAACCTGATGCAATAAAATTGTGTAGACAACTTCCAAGATTTATAATGTCAAATCCGAAGATAAAGGAGCAGTGTGTCTATTTAATCACAAGTGCTGGCTCTCCAAGGTTGGTATATAACAAACATTTTGAAAAATTAAAAGAGAGTGGGTCAAGGATTAAACATTTCCACGTTGCCCCATCATTAGAACTTGCTCAAAAAGTAATAAATAGTGGAATTGATGGCCTAGTAATTACAGGAACAGAAGGTGGAGGGCATCAATCCTATGAAAATATAAGCACATTAGTTTTATTACAGCAAATACGGCAAAAATTACCCGATATTCCCATCATTGCATCGGGAGGTTATGCTACTGGAGAAGGCCTAGCTTCGGCTCTTTCGATGGGTGCAGGTGCTATTGCAATGGGTTCCAGATTTATCGGTACTAAAGAGTGTGATTTCCACGACAATTATAAAAATATTGTAGTTAATTCCACTTCTGCTGAAACTGAGTTAAAAACAGGTATATTTGGTCCAGCGCGAGTATGGAAAAATCCGAAAGCGGAAACCAAAACCCTCGTCGCAGGGAAAGAAGAAAAACAAGCTGGAGAAACCTCGATGTCTAAAGTAGAACAAGAATTATTGGAGTTAGAGAAGACTTATGGGGGAAACATGGAGGACGGGATAGTCTATTTAGGACAAAGTATTGGCTTAATCGAAAGTATAGAAACAGTTTCGGACATTGTTAATTCAATAGTTGAGGGTGCTGAAAGACGTTTAACCGATGCTTTTAATTTTATTAAAAAAACTCCAATTGAACCATTACTAATTGAATAAAAAATATTCTTATTTTTTGTTATTTTCTCTATTTTGATATATATGCAATTCTTGTTTTTTATGTGTAGTGAGTATTCAGAAAATTATTGTGTAGGAATTTAGAATGAATAAGAAAAATAAAAGAGTAGATCGGGAAAGGAAAACTATTGTAATTATGATAAAGATGTACTGTCGCAATAATCACGATAGTAAAGATAATTTGTGCGAAGAGTGCTCAGAACTTTCGGATTATGCAAATCTTCGTTTGGATTCATGTGTATTTGGTGAAAAAAAACCAATTTGCGCTAAATGTCCTATTCACTGCTATAAACCGGATATGAGGGAAAAAATTAGGAATGTTATGCGTTATTCGGGACCTAAAATGATTTATTCTCATTTCATACTAGGAATGCGGCACTTATTTGCTAGGTTTAGGAAGATAGAGAATATTCCCAGATCTAGGTAGACTTATTTAAAGATAGAAATACTTTTTCTATACAATATAAGACCCGTTTTTTTAATTCTTTTTATTGTAGGAAATGCCGACATATTTTAATAAAACGACAATATTTCTTTTCCTAAATTAGCGTGGTATTGATATGTTGCATTTATATACTTGGTAGACCCAATAAATAATGAAGGTTAAGTTATCTCGAAATCATTAAAAACAAAAATAAAAGTTTAAAAATAAGTTGTTGTATAAGATAAATGAAAATTTCAGCGTAATAATTCCCACAAATAAGAATATATTTTGTACATAGGGTAATTTATTTTGGAGCTAAAATAGTGTTAAGTTCTTCATCAAAATGATACAAGAATTAATGTTAATTAATCAAGCAGGAATAGCTTTATTTTATCATAATTTTGTAAGTGATGAGATTTTGGGTGATCATCAATCATTAGCAAGTTATTTTGATGTAATTTGTCGTTTTACTAAAGAGAATTTTAAAGAAAGCCTAAAATCGTTAGTGTTAGACAATTTTGTATTTTTCTTTTATACTCATGAATCCCATTTTCATTTGGTTCTTAAATGTGATTATAAAAGCTTTGACGAGAAAACTTTAGAATCATTCTCGGAAATTGTAATTGAAGCTTTTTTAATTAAATATATCGAGATCCTAAAGGATTTTAATGGTGAAATTTCTCTTTTTAAAACATTCACAGATGACATAGAAAAAATAATAAATTCAAACGTAGATAACTTTAGAAAAGTTTTAATCCTTGAAAATTAACTTCTAGAGTGAGATCTAAGTATTTTATTATGTTAATCCTCACTTCAAGAGAATTTTTCCGAATAATTCTTAATATATTTATTCAATCTCCGATAACTAAAATATAGAAAGTAAACACATTTAGAAAAACTTAGTTAATTATTGGGTAATTTATATGAGTAAAACCTTTAAAACCAAAATTCAGCAGTGGTTAGATAGACACTTTTATCAAATATTTGACAATAGTCATTTCCTTTATACAATAATTTTCTTCTTCGCTACATTGCTAATCGCATTATTGAGTCTTATTCCTAATCAAGTTGTGGGAAACGTTATTTTATTTTTTGCTACTGTTATCTCCATTACTTTTATGTTATTAATGTTTGAAGGCTTAATTCCCAAAATTGCTCGTTATCTCTTCACTCCAGATAAGAAATTCGATAAGTGGAAATTGATTTATTTTTTCATTAACTTTATCGCTAGTTCTTTAATTTTACTAATCTACTTTATAAATGGCCATTCAATGAACCCAAATTTACCTATTCAATTTTTAGGATGGGATGTTGTACTTCCAACACTTTTCATCATTATATATTTTGGATGGAATCTTGTTCAAATCTTTTATTTAAGAGTGGGATTTGAGGCTCTCTCCGATAATATTTCTGAAAAAGTAGATAATAAATATGGTTATTCTAAGAAAAAGGGCTCAATATGCTTAATTTTTCTAATATTAGCCTTAATTATTCCGTTTCTGTTACAAATTGGCACTTTTATTGGTTTCCTATCAGAATTCCAACAACCTGAACTGATTTGGTATATTGCGTCCAACATACTTGTGTTTATTATTATTTTTATAACATCTTGGCGTCTCATTATGCTATATTTAAGGAGTAAGAAAAATGACACTCCAAATGTGTTTTCTTCGATTTTTTATATTCTCATCTGGATTATAATTTGGTTTAGAGCTTTCAGCTTCCTGAATTCTCTGAGAAACATCGCTCAAGCTTCCTCACAAATAGATATCCTTTCAAGATTTATTGATATACTTCTTATGATTCTAACAGCTATCTTAGTTTTAAGAAGTCTAGGTGGTAAGATCTATGATTCCATGGTATTCAATCAAAACAACATTTCTTTTTTCTTGTTCTCATTTATGGTTTTATATATCGAGGGACAAATCATTTTGATTACAGGAGCAGGAAACTTAGCGGGAATCTTTAATGATTCGAATCAAATAAATCTCATCAACAATTTCCTTATTATACTTATAACCACAATTTTTTACTGGTGGTACTCTGAATATTCTTTGGAGAGAAAGGGATTGATAGTAAGAAAGCGATACAATCCTGAAGATGTCGCTTTGGTGGTTAATGACTTTAGGACGTTTCTTATCAACAAAAATGCTCTAGATCCGAGTAAAATTGGAGACGAGGAAATTCAAGATTTCCTTCACTCCAAAAATATAAAGATTCCCGTGGAAAAACCTTCAGAAATCAAATCAGAGCCTAAAATCGAAAAAGATCTCGGAACAGACCAAGAATAAAAAAAAAATTAATTAGAAAAAAAAAGAGAGATTTCTTTTATATTATAACACATTTCCTGCCTATAATTTTTACTTATTGTAAAATCTTGCTAAAATTGATCCTTTATTCCTTATTCCATTTGACATTATTTATTCTATCCTCCTAATTTTTAAAAAAAAAAAGGTAATTACAACGTTAGAGGTTTTAATCTTTTTTTAAAAGTATTGTTATTGGTTAAGTAAAAAATTATCTGGTATTTATATTTTCCAATGGAACCCATCCTTTTTTCCCTGCCTTATTTGTTACCCAAACCCAACCGCTCTCCTCTTTTACAATAACTAATTCTTCCCCGACAGACAGATTTAGTTCGGTTGCTTCATAATCTTGAAGCATTATACCTAAATTGCCTTGAATATCTAAATAGTTTCTTGGAATCCATCTTTCCATTCCACCTTTATTCTTACACCAAACCCATCCAGGCCATTCACTTTCTTTGCTTTCAATTTTAACTCTTTCACCTTTTTGGATTTTCAAAGGATCTGAATAGGGTGATTTATAATCTAAAATAACTTTGGAATACTTACGTTTCATTTTTTTTAATACCCTAATGTATGATTTATTAATATTTCCATTACTCTATAACAAACTGGCACAGAATTGAAAATTTTTAGGACTATTTATGTTCAATTACATTTTACCTTTTAAAAATGATATGCTAATTCTTACTTGAAATTGATGAGTCCACAAATTTGGATTTAACAAAAATACTTAGAATTCAGATTATTAATTACATGCTGGTAAAAATCAAGAAAAGAAGAAAAAGAAAAAAATATAAAGAGAGAAAAATTAACCGGCTTTTCTCTCCTATAAACCCCGTATATCCTATAATACTCTTGTTAGGTTAATGGATTATTGAAATTCCTCCAGCTTGTGTCGCCATTACTGTAATGACGTCTTTCTTTGGATGAATACCAATTTTAGCAAATTTTAATTGGTCCGGTAATACCTTTCCCTTAAATATGAATTGGATTGCTAATATTGGATTCAATTTATATTCACGTTGTACAGTTTTTTTAATATCTGCTATGGCATTATTTGGATCAAGTTCTATCAGCTTGATAGCTTGATCAGGCGGAACTCCTGTTAGCCTAAAACGATATTGAGTCATTTTTTTTAACTCCTAATTTTTTATTTAATATTTTTATTTGTTACTAATTAATTATCAAACTCATATATTAAGGATTTTTGTTCAATTGAACGAACTTTAGTATAGATTTCCAAGTAAATTGAGGCTTGAGAAATTTTATTCATTTTGTGCAATTTTCAACGATAAAATTAAGTTATAAATATTGCTAAACCCGAAATGGCTCTGGAGGTGGTCTCGTAGGTCCAGGTGGGCCTGGAGGTGGGATAGGTCCTGGAGGCGGAGGTATACGGGGTGGAAAGTGTCCTAGGCTATTTTCTAATAATGATATTCGTTCCTCGATTTTATCTAATCTTTGCTCAATTTCCTTTAGTTTCTTTAATATATTAGGATCTTCTAATGTCATTGCCATTAATTCTTTTACTAATTTTAAATATTTTTCTATTCATCACATTGGTTCCAAACTTATTAAAATTTGAGATGATGGCAAGTTTAAACCTAAAACATACTAAATTTATTATAGTTCGTATTTCATATCTCTTTTAGTCTAAGTATAGAAAAAAGGTATATGTTTAAATATTTAGATCATTATATTAGTAGTATGGAAAGTTGGAGTATTTCAAATAAATTAAAGAATGATTTATTAAAAAAATCAAGAAACATTGAAGATAATAGTAGGAGAATATTGTTTATTCTTAGGAACCTTGGTCCACAGAGGTTTACTAATATCATAAAATACTCAAATTTAAGTAGGTCAACGGTGTCAAAATATCTCACTACTCACAGAAAAAATAGTAACATAGAACAAAGGATATTCACAGATAAGCAGACAAATAAACAATATCGTGGATATGTAATAACTGAAAAAGGGATAGAGAAACTGGGGGAGGAGCCTTTAAAACTAAAGGACGAGTTATATTTAGTTAATGAATTAAAAGAAAATGTAAGAAAACTTGAAGACTTAATAGATTTTTACAAAAAAATAAGTGTGGAAGCTCGATTTATAATCCATATTGTAAGGATCGTCTCTAAAATAGGCGATAATTATTTCAACCTTCAACAAGACAGAGATCTCTATTTATCCCTCTTTTATATCTTCTATAATTCTATTCTCGGACAAGGAGCCTTCGCAAGAAAATACTGGCATTTTGATGATTCGAGTTCACAGAAATTTGTTGGCTATAAATTGAACATAGATCAATTCTGTGAAGTCTATAGTGTGGCGCGTGAAGCAATCAACTATTTAGCCAGGTTTAAATTAATTAAAAATGATTTTGGATTTTATTTAATTAAACGAGAAGCTAATGATTTCTATTTTCATGAGGAAGATCTCTTAGGGACAACAACCCTTAGGCTCATTAAAGATAAATTGATGTATGAGATAATTAATCTCCAAGAGGGCATCTATGATGAGAAATTTGATCTGGATATCATAGCAGAAGAAGTAACAAATCAATTAAAGGAAATGGGCTTAATATGGGATGCTATTGAAGAACAATTTCAGTTACTAGTATTAAATCTGATTATAACAAATGCAATTGAAATGGGTTTTTTAGACATAGAAAGAGAAAAATTTATGGAGGGTGTGTCACAATCTCTAAAATTGTCTTTATCAGAGGAGGGGAAAACCCTTAAAGACGTCATTTTAAATGGTTTAAAAAAAGAAATTAATTTGAATATTCTTTCTTTAGTAGAAAATGGGTAATATATCATTCTTATTTCATAAATCTGATTTAACTCAAAGTTATACTATTATTATTAAATTTGCATTTGAAAACATCGGGATTTTAATACCCAAAAAAAGAATTATTTTTGAATTAAAAAGATAAATTAAATCCGATTTTTTTCAAAGAAAAATCCATTTTTCTTTTAACATGATTGAAATTCAATTTTTCCTATGGTTACTGATTTTAATATTTGTACTTCATTTTAACTTTAGGTCTACGGTTCCTTCAAAAGAGTTCAAGATAAATACTTACATTAAGTTAAAGTTTGAAGGGGGAAGAACAAATATATACGTTAAAAATCGAATTTTTCAGCAATGTATGTACTTATTATTAAATTTAAGAGTAGATCAAATCGAAAACTACGAGGAAATAGATTCAATTGACGAAGCAGCGGAAAAACTAGATAGAACAATGGAGAGAGACCACGGAATTATCTCTCCGGAAGAAGAATTCATGGGTCATTGTTCAAATTTACAAGTATGGGCTGAAAATGAATACGACACTCGTATTTTACATAGAAATCTCGCATTTCCATTGTTAAAAAGATTAACTGAGGTAGGAGATCCCCTCGCTAAAAAAGTTTTTAAAGAAGAAATCGCCATTCGATTAGGTAGTAAACATCCAACAGTTATTACTTTTCTGACTCAAAATGGTTATTTGAAATATTTGAACCGTGAGGAACTTGAGGTAATATTCAATGAAATTAGTCCTACCATTCTTTCAGGAATAATAGATGAGCTTATTCAGCAATTGGAGCACCAACCCCCAATTAATTTTGGTAACCATCTTAGATATTTAATCCAAGATTTATCGAGGAAATTTGGGGTACAGAACCTCCCTATATTGATTAATCATTTATTAAGAGGGATACCCGAAAACCATAAAGAAAATTTAATAAAACAGAGCTATAATTTCCTAAAAATGAATAGAAAGTTTCCTTTAATTCAATTTATAAATGAAAATATTAAATATTTTGATGATTTCGAATTTGAATTTGATTTTGTAAAATATCACGGTAAGATTATTGGTATTTTTAGAGATAAACAACTATACTTGTGCCGTCAAAAAATAAAGAACATAGATGATATTGAAATTTTGGAAGAAAATATAATACGAATAGAAGAATTAGATTTAAGCAATAATCTAATCAGTGATATTAAGGGAATTGAGAAATTTTCTAATTTAAAATATTTAAAACTTGATAACAATCAAGTAACCAACGTTGAAGGATTAAAACATTTAAAGGATTTACATACCCTATATCTAAGAAATAATAAAATATCTGAAATAAAGGGTTTTGAAAATTTTACAAGTTTAAACTATCTAGATTTATCCGGAAATAGTAAAATTACGGAGATCCCTGACTCATTAAATAACATACCAGCTTTAAAAACTTTTAAACTTTGGAACTGTAGCATAAGGAAATTTTCCGAAGCTTCTTCAAAATTTTTCTGGATGAATCAAAACTACAGATTTTATTCAGGATATACGCAAACGGATAAAATTTACTATGAAAAAACTCATAAAAACAAAAGTTCATCTACTAATGGTTTATTCAAACAATTTGTCGTGTGGGTGATTAAAATAAGAAAGATCATGAAAGAAGAAAAATTTACTTATAGTGAAATAGAAAAATTTGAGATTGAAACTACGCAAAATGCCATGTGGTGGGTAAGAACAACCAATTCTTTCAAAATATGGCTCAATGATAGAGCACAAATGAGAATTACTGAGTTTTTTTAAAAAAGTTTGTACTTGAAAGCTCTTCCTAAATTTATCAATAAGTTTTTTTTTCAGTTTAAGAATATTCTAACATTTTTTCGATAGGTTTCAAAGCTCGATTAGCAATTTCAGTAGGAACTTTAACTTCAAAATTTTTATCATCTAAATTTTCTAATACGTATTTCATGAGTTCTAAACTGTTTTTCTTCATGTTATAGCACTCGAGTTTATCCATTACCATATAAAACATCTTAGAGGGGAAATCCTGTGCCATTCTCTCCATTAAGCCCTTTTCTGTCCCAATAATAAACTCATCATCTGTTGAGGTACTATTTTTTACCGCATTATACATATGAGCTGTCGAGCCTACAACATCTGATAATTCTCGAACCTCTCTTATACATTCTGGATGCACTAATACTTTCGCATTTGGATGTTCTTTTCTTGCTTGTTTCACATGTTCTGGTTTAATCTGAGAATGTACTATACAATGACCCCTCTCAGGCATTTTTATAGTTTTAATTTTGGTAAGCTGCTCAGCATAATCTGCTAAATTTGCATCTGGACCGAATAACACAGCTTCCGAGTTAAATTCTTCTTTGATTCCTTGTACGATTCTTACGGCATTAGAGGAAGTACAGCATATATCAGATTCTGCTTTTACTGAAGCAGTTGAATTTACATAAACAATGACAGGTAAGCCAGGGTATTCTTTTTTGAAATCTAATACCTTTTCTGGTGTAAGAAAAGCTGCCATAGGACAACAAGCTTCATAGTTTGGAATCAAGACATGTTTATCTTGATTAATAATTGAGGCAGTTTCAGCCATGAAATCTACCCCTGCAAATATGATATATTCTGTGTTCACTTTATCTTTCGCGATACGAGACAATCCCAGAGAGTCCCCTAGATAATCAGCAATTTCTTGAATTTCAATAGGCTGATAGTAATGAGCTAGGATAGTTACATCTTCCTTTTTTTTTAAAGATATAATTTCTTCTTGTAACTGGTTTAACGTCATTTTTTAGTTTAATAAGCCTCTTCACAGCTATTATCAATAAAAGGTTTAAGTAAAAAAAGTCCTCTGGTTATAAAAATTAAATTCTAACAGAATTAGGATTTTCTAAGAATAATACTTTTGAAATCCGATTTAAAAGGCGTTTTTATCTAAACTAGATATCTTTTTAAAAAATTAAAACATTATAATAGAAATAATTTGAGTTCACAATAGTTTTTAGATGATGAGTTATGAGTGAAGATTTACAATTTATATACAAACAAGAATTTTGGTTCGCAAGTGCATTTATCAATACTGCCTTAGTTAGTGGTGACCAAAAAAGCAAAGAGATTGAAGATCTAATTTTTGAAAAACTTGGGAGTTTAAAGGAGGAAGATATCTTTCGTAGGGAGCTTGCTAGTGATATTTTAGATATGGTTAAAAATTTATACATTAATTGTAGCTGGATACCATATATTGAAAACTTTCCATATAAGGATGAGAATTCTGAAAAGGAATATGATGTTTTGGGATATTTTCAGTTTGAAGTAGAACATTATAAAGGAAATCCTGAAAAGAAAGAAAAATTAAGTCCCTTGTTAATCCAGCAAATTCCATTCATAATACTTGATACATTAAAGGGATTTACTAAAAAAAATGAAAATAGAGGTTTGAATATAGATACAGAAAGTCCAATTTTTGTTTTTGTTACTTCAAATGGAACCAAACCAAAAGAAATTGATTGGACAAATGATAATATAGAAAAATTCAAAAAAATTTTGGGTTATTGGAATGAGATCTATTCAGGTGCTTGGCCTGATTATAATGAAAATTTGTATGATAAGCGTATACAAAATAATTTATCAAATCGTTTATCTGAATTACATTTTATTGAGAGAAATTCCGGATTTATTTATATGGCTAAACAAAATTATGAGGATTTCTTTGATTCATACATGAGGAAGTTTGTTTTGGATCCAACTCCGAAAATGAGAGCCGTCTTGTTTGCATTACGTTCGATAAACGAATTGCTTGATACATTATTTCTTAAAACTCAATCAGAAAGTTTTATCGATGTTGAGACTATTGAAAATAAAATCAAGAACTTGAGATTGCTGAGGGGACTTCTTCAAACGAAATTAAGTATATTTTATAATGAATTGAATTACAACCGAAGACAACACTATACTAGCGTATTGAAACATTTATTAGCTGAATTTGAGATAGGCGATCTTGTATCAAGAATCAATGATAAATTTAATATTATTTATGATGCAATGGAACACCTTTATCAAAAAAAGAATGAGGAACTTCAAAAGAGAACTGAAAAAGGGCTAAATTTATTGAACTTACTTTTTGGAGCGGGTATTTTAGCAGATCTTGGGAGTGTTATCATTATCGCTTTAAGTCTACCTGCGGGATCAGTTCCAATTATCTTATTAAATACGATAATAGCAATTATAATTTCTGGAATCCTGGCAGTAACCATTATTTTCAATGTTTTAGGAAAGATTCAGGCTAAGGAAGCTAGAATTGGAAAGACCGTGGATGCCGTAATTGAAGATGGGAAAGGAAATATAGTGGTAATTAAGCGGAAATACCCCCCCTTTCAGGGCTTTTATGCACTCCCTGGTGGATTCGTAGAGAAAGGAGAAAAACTAAAACATGCATTAATCAGAGAAATTAAAGAAGAAACAAATTTGGATATAAAAATTGAAGATAAAATTGGTGTTTATGATGAAGTGGGAAGAGATCCACGAGGAAACATTCATAGTACTGCTTTTAGATGTACGGTAATTGGTGATATCTCAAATCTTCGAAGTGGTGATGACTCTAAAGAAGTAGAACTTGTATCCATAGAAAAACTTAAAAACATGGAATTAGCTTTTGATCATGAAAATATACTAAAAGATGCTGAAATTGAATAATAATAGAATTAAACTACTTAAACATAAATCAATCTTCTAAAATTAGTTTAATATTTTTAATTGTTTCCTCAATTTCTATGAAAATTAATCCCAAATTCGTATTTAAATTTAATAGTGAAACCAAAATGATATGATTATCCGCTTCCATAATAAGAAGTTGAAAATCATTAAATTCTACTGTTAAATTACTTAATTGTTTACTTTCTAATGTTGAAGCTGCGGTTTCAAAAGCTATAAACATAGTAGCGGCCATAGCCCCAAATTTTCGATTATCAACATCTCTCGGAAGCCTTGAAGATATCAACAAGCCATTACGATTGACAAGAGCTGTACCGATAATATCTCTAGTTGTGTCCAATTTTTCTAACTCTTTTTTCAGGCTTAATATTTGTAGGTTGTTCATATCTCCTCAAAAGTTTGGCGTTATTAAATTTAAGTCGAATATGAATTATGAAATGATTTATTCTAAATTAATATTATAAGAATGAGAATTATAAATACTACTCTTCTATGCGGAGACTTTCTTTCTATTTCGGTAAAATGATTTGGTGCCATTAAACGCTCTAGTTCTGTTGCGCCATGATGGTTGTCTTAACTTTGCTGTATGACCAAAACCACATGAGGCACAAAATCTCTTTCTCCGGTGAAATGAATGATTCCCACATCGTCGACAAGTCTTATGGCTCGCAGCTTTATTCCTCTTTCCTTTACTTGGTGTTCCTTTCCCCATTTTTTTTGATCTCTCTTTTTAATCTAAGTTTCTTCATCAACTTCTTGATGCATTATATTTTCGTCTTCCGCAAAAATTAGCTTTTCACGATCTTGGCCTAGAAGGATTACAGAGGCGCCTCGAATAAATACTTGCCCTAAATCTTTACTTCTTTTTCCACCTCTGCCAAAATAAATCTCTTTTGCATCATTAACGATTAAATTCATATAATTGTCAAATTTTATAAGTTTCCCCGTTAGATATGTATTCCATATCTTTAGCTTAATGTTTACTTCATCTTTGAGAATAGCCTTTGATAAGGTCTTCGAAACGGTGTTTTTGTGGTATTCGGACATCGTAATGAAATTGAAATATATTCTACGTTATGTTTTTAATTACTTAATCAAATAAATATTTTTTTAATCTTTGGGAATTTTGATTAAACAAAAAAATAGAAAAAAGGTTGTCACATTTAAATTCTCCTTTTATAAAATTAGACAAAATTTAAAACAAAAAAATAAATTCCTTCAAATTGCATCTAAAAGTTTGGCTCAAATGACTATAACATTCCTAAACTTTTTATGTAAACCCCCTGTTTAACATTTCTACTTTTTCAAATGACAAACATGAAAGAATTGATATTTATCTATTTGTTCAAAAATTTATCTATCTATTTATATAGTTGTTTCGTTAGTAGTATATGTAGAGACAGAATTGTAAAGATTTAAATGTTTGAGACTTTCAATAAGCAAGATGATGAAGCAGAGGAGGGCAGCCTCTTGAGTTTATATGACAATTTATTAATTCATGACTTAAATACTATTCTTCAAAATATAAGAACTTCAAGTGAATTAAGTGATCGTTATATAGATAATCCAAAGCTAAATTATAAATTAAAAGAGCTTATAGAAACAATTAAGCAGCAAGCTACAAGAGGATTTAGACTTCTTTCAAATATTAATAAACTATCTCAACTAGAAAGCTCTCAGTTAGACATTTATGAAATAGATGTAAGTGACTTATTGAGGAAAGCAATAGATTATGTGAAAACTCCTCTGCAAAACAATCTGACTATTAAAATTGATACTCCGTTTAATGAGTACTTCATTAACGCTAATGAACTCCTTCAAGATGTATTTGAAAATATATTAGTTAACGCGGTTATACATAACGGTAATTCTCTAATCGAAATATCAATAAATGCTTCAGAAATAGTTCAAGGGAAGAAACGCTATCTACAGTTGGCAATTAGTGATAATGGTGTTGGAATAGAAGATGCTAGAAAAAAAATAATTTTCGATGGAAAGAAATTAAAAGTAAATAATGGAAAAGGCTTAGGAATTGGTTTATTTTTGGTTAAAAAACTTATGGGATTGTATAAAGGAAAGATAAGGGTTGAAGATAGAGTAAAAGGAGATTATTCACAAGGGAGCAATTTTATTTTACTCTTTCCGAAGCCGAAAAGGAGAAAAACTTAGCTTAAAACATTGACATTATAGCTTTCCGGGAAATATTTTTCACACACAAGCAGTTAAAACTTCCAACTTTTTTTGTAAATTAAACTTTGGGAAGATTTGATTTGAGGATAAAGTAAAAGAAGAATGCTCACAAGGGAGCAACTTCATTTTACCTCTTCTAAAAACTTTAAGGAGAAAAAAATTAATTTGATATTTTCACATGAGCGTTAGGGGTTAGGATGAGATAATGTTCACCAAGACGTCCTATACTTCCTCCATTTTCCCTGAGAAATGCTTTAAGCTCTTCAATACATTTTTTAAGCTCTGAAACTTCACCATTTTCTAACAACTCTTTAGCATTAATGAACAGAATTCTCCGCCCGAGTAATTGACGCTTGATATCCTCAACTTGATTAACGTTAGAGAAATCATATTTCTTAATAATAAAATTCTGTAATAAAGTAGAGTACTCTTTAGAAAATCCCATCGTTTCTTGTGGGGAGCCTAGAATCTCAGAACCATCTTTTTTGCCCCAAAATTTTCCCATTTATTATTTACATCCTCATTATAATGATTTAAATAAAATTATTATATTTGCACAATATTAGTGATTTAAAGAGGTTAACCATCTTTAAATAGAAGTTATATGCAGATATTACTAAGAGATAATACATAGAGAATAAAATGTAAATAAAATTTTGATTTAATTTTAAGGACAAGTAATTAAGTTAATATCTAGACTTTTTTCGGTTATGATACCATAACTGCCTTTTTTTTAATTTTATTAGTGAGAAATAAAGAGAAGTAACCCGAGATTAGTTAAAGGATAGTTTGATTTAAATATTCAACGAGTTTATTCTTAATCATGGAATTAATAAAAACAGATTTTATTGATTTTATCAAAAAAAGAAAGAGCGTTAGAAACTTCATTTACAAGAAGATAGACAAGGAAATCATACTTGAATGCATCGATGCGGGGAGATACGCACCTTCTGAGTGGAACTCACAGCCATGGCATGTGTGTGTTGTTATTCAACCTACGGTTAAAAGAATGCTTTCAGAATTTTCGAAAGATGGGGGTATTATTGAGGAAGCTTATGCAAATTTAGTTGTTTTTTTAGATATAGAAAGAGGATTCGATAGGATAAAGGATCTTCAAGTAATTGGTGCTTTTATGCAAAATATCCTTTTGGGAGTTCATGCTAAAGAAGATCTTGGTGCAGTCTGGATCGGTGAAATTTTAAACAAAAAAGAAAAGGTTAATGAGATCTTTAAATATCCACTAGAAAAATATGAATTAATGGGGATCATTGCAATAGGCATCATCGATGAGGCACGAGAAAAAGGAGATAGAGAATCAAGAGAACGACGTACAGTGGATGAGTTTGTAGAGTGGTATTGATTTTTACTAATATTACTAAGCGAATATAGATCTTATTTTTATAGTAAAAAAATAGGTTTTCAAGATTCGTCACCCCTATAGATTTTTTTATGTTCTGGGGAAACGTATATTAACTACGTTACCAATGTTTTACCTATGGAACTAATTAAAAATAGAAGAAGTATTAAGGAATTTATATCTAAGAAAATCGACAAAGAAACAATTTTAGAAATATTAGAGTGCGGTAGGTGGGCACCTTCTAACCAAAATTCACAACCCTGGCGAGTTTGTGCCATTACTCATCCAACAGTTAAACGAATGCTCTCAGAACTTACTAAAGATGGAAATGTTATCGAAGATGCTTACTTAAGTTTAGCTATTTTCTTAGATATAGAAAGGAGTGATAACAAAACGAAATCAATTCAAGCAATAGGCGCCTTCATGCAGAATATACTTCTCGGAGTCTCCGCTTTAGGAGAAATAGGTGCAGTTTGGATTGACGAAATTCTAGAGCAGAAAGAGAAAGTAAACCAATTATTTAAATTTCCCGTGGAAAAATTTGAGTTAATGGGAGTAATCGCTGTAGGCTATTTTGATGAAGCTCCAGAAAAAGCTGGTATAAAATCAAGAGAACGACGAAGTGTTGATGAGTTTATAGAGTGGTTTTGATTACTACTTAATTCTGTATTTATTTCTCTTTAAATATTCTTTTCCTCTATAATAAGAAACCCATAATAACGTTTCAATATAAATCTATATCCTATAACCAAAAATGAAAGAAATTAGAAAATATTGGCCCAATCCAGTAATAAAATTTAATCCAGTAAATATAGGTGATTCCTAGATATAACAAAGCATAGATTACACCAAAGATAAAGCCAAAAATGACATCTATGGGAAAATGCACTCCTAAAACGAGTCGTGAAATTGCGATAACTACGTCTAATGTGATAAAGATAATTAAAACTATCCAACTCTGAAAATAAAAAGCAAAGATTGCACCGAAAAGTAAAAAGAATGCAACATGCCCGCTAGGAAAAGATTGTTTTTCTGAGTCCTGCATTAGGTATGGGATTCGTAAAAAATCGTCATGCTTTTTAACACCATATTTCTTCAGTTTGATATACGGTCTATTTCTTTTAACAACTTTATATTTAATAACGCTGTGGATAATAATTGATTGTTCAAATCCGCTTGTAAACAGCACCATTAAGGTATAATCCTTAGTGACATACCCATAAAAAAACCATATTAACCAGATCAAGCCCCAAAAATATAGTGAACCAAGAAAACTAATGATGATTGAGATTTTCTTACTTTTCTTGCTAAAATCACTTTTATATATATTAAGGAAGGCTCTGTGATCCCATTCTTCAATCTTTTCAAGATATCCCGACAATTGCGACATAAGTTTAATTGATTTCTGACTTAGATAAAGTACAAAAGTTAGTATTTATAGTTTTTCCTATTAATAATCATCTTGATTGATTCTACTGATAAGAATATAAATCGTATGAGTTTTGAAATTTTCCATAAAAAAAACACGAATCTCTATGTAGAGTCAACTAAGAATAAAAGGTATTATTTATTCAGTAACACAATAATAAATGAAATATTTTTTATCTAAATACAATTAATTGCACGATTAGCATGAGTGTTGAATCTGGATTTTCAGAAGAGAGTTTGAGAGAAATTGCTCGAGTAAAAGTAAATTTTCGGTTTTCTGTTCTTATTCATTATGCCGTTTTTATATTTGTGTCAATTCTGTTGCTAACGATCAATTTGTTGTTTAGTAGATTAATTTTTTGGATAATCTTCCCATTTTTTGGATGGTTTATTGGTATTGTAATGCATACGGTTGGATACTTTGTTTATGCCAGAGGTGTGTATCCCTTAGCAAAACGAACCGTAATATTTCACATATTTGCTTATCTCTCTGTTATGTTATTATTGTTTCTAGTAAATCTTTTTACTATGCCAGAAAATTATTGGGTGCTTTTTCCAGCGATATTTTGGGGCATAGCTGTAATCGTTCACTATACTATATATATGATTTATTTTAAAAGGAGGATTGATGAGCCTAGAAAAAACCTATCAAGAAGAGAAAAAGCTATAGAACGTGAGATGAAAAAAATGAGAGAGAAAATTAATAGATAATATATTAGAAAAAGGGGGAATCAAATGTGGTTAGGCAAATTTCTTGACTTCGAAGATGACATAAAAGATCTTAGATCTAAGATTAAAAAAGAGATATTTAATAACTTAGGGAAAAGTAAACTAACACCTTTAGAATTTACGATTATCGAAACTATATTTAATAGTCAATTGCTTTCGGGATATGATTTAATGAAAAACCTTAACTTGCATTTTGCAGGTACCTGGGAAGCTCGTTCTGGAACAATTTACCCAATTTTAAGAAAATTAGAAAGGGATGGATTTTTAAAATCAAAGAAAGTCAGGAGCCAAATAGGACCATTAAGAAAAATCTACTCCTTAACAGAACCAGGTGAGGAGCTTTTAAAATATAAGGTAAATAAGAATTATAAAGATCAACTTAAATTTATTGAAAATATGTTAGTAGAACTTTCTTCAATTTACATTACGTCTTTTCCAGTTAAAAAGCAAAAAAAAAAAGTGGAAGAAATAAGAGAAATTCTAAAAGAAATGTTTGGGGCTATTTTAAATAAAATTCCTCCTGCTTCAAGACCCCAAATGAGGTGTTATGAATGTGGTTTCGAGATCGGTAAAGAAATTTCTAACTGTACGAATTGTGGGGCTACTTTAGCAATTAAAGCTGAAAATTAAGATTTGAAAAGCGCTAGCAAGTTTTTTTTTAGTTGATCCTTTGGAACTGGTAAGAGTGCCTTTTTTTGAACTAACTCATAAATTATCTCGGCAATTTCTTCATTATTTAATTTGAGGGATACAATAGCTTGATGAAATAATTTTTCTAACGAAATATGTCCTTTATATTTATGTGCGATTGTTTTTGAAAATTGAAAGATTTTTTTAGATTTTGGGTTCAACTTTCTACCTTTTGATGTTCCTACTTTAAAGGGGAGGGTGAGAGACAAATGGAATGAGTCTTCTATAAGATCATCTATTTTTTGTCTTGATTTAGATTCTTTTCGAAATATTGAAATATCTCCTTGAAAAAAAGTATATAACTCACTAATTTCTCGGAAATATTGGTTCTCAAAAATTTCACAAAAAAATTTCAAAACTTCTCTTGTAAATAGAGTTGGTCTTTGGTTGAGGATCAAACTAACCCATATCATTTTACAAGCCCGGGTTATTAAATATTTCCCCTCAAGAGTAGCTTGATCAATTTCTCCCTCCTCTATCGGTAAATCTAAAATATCAAATTGAATGGAACTTCGGAATATGTCAAGAAAATCAGGATTAAAATTACCTGCTGTTTTATAATATATGATTTCTTGTGATTCTTTATGAACTATAACAATGTATTCAATGGAAATTGCTAGTGAAAAAAATTGAGAAATGGGATTTCTTACCATTTAATGTGATTTCTTATGCATATTGAATAGAACTCAATTTATTTATAATTTTGCCTATTACATCCTAAGAGTTTAAGATTAGATCTTAACATAAAAAAAAGGCTAAATGTGGAGGGGGTGGGATTTTTGGGTGTTCACATTCTTTAGACACCTTTCGAACCCACGAAGGCCTTTGCCATTATCCCACCAAAGCTATTGCCGTGGTATCTGGATCTTAAGTCCAGCACCTATAGTCTTGACCCTTGATGAACATTTAAAGACCTTTTCTAGCTCAGTCAATTTGACCATGCTCGGTAACCCCTCCATTGTTAAGGATCACCCTTTTTTTTTAAAAGCTGTCAAAATATAAAATTTAGCTCATAAGGGTGACAATATTTCAAAGTTATAATTTTAATTTAAATTTTGCCTAACTTCACGATATTAACTGTCAGATAAGGTTTACCTATTATAACTGAGGAACTTGTTAAAACAAAAATTCGATATATGCAAGATTTTATAGTAGATTTCTTAAATTTTATTCTAGAAATGGCTGATATGTCAGTTAGCAAAAAAATAGTTTTGTACCCTCATAATGCATATGGAGACGTTGGTTATGGAGTAAGCCCTAAAGACAACATGTATCTACCTGAGCCCGATGCAAATCTAAATGAATGGTACTTTAAAGAAGACGCTCCCAAAAATATAGGGTATGAACTCGACATACAAGATTCTGAATCGGTAAGACAGTTTATCGAAAAAATACCAAATCTATTAGCTAACGTATTGATACGACCCGCAATGTTTATTGTAAGAGATCCTGGATACCCGGATCTACAAAAAAATGGGTTAATGTTTGCATTTGACACCACAGGTAGTTTACTCCCAAGCCAATTGAAAGGGCATCCTAGAATGAGTAGTCCTCCTAAAAATGGTATGGTATGGACTGGGGGAAGCGAATCGGATTACATTCAATCTGACCTTTATCTAGAATGGAACAGGCTTATTTCAAGACATAATATAGTCTCGTTGCATAAATTTGAGGATCCTACTTTATTTTACGATTTGGTTGAGCAAATACTCTTTACTTTTCAATTCAGATATCAAGTATAGTAAGTGAGTTAATAGAGTTCTCTCAATATAACAGTAACTCCTTTTTCTCTTAGATTTTTTATTATTTTCATCGAGCTTAAAGACTCCAGCAGACTTTTGTTACCATCCAAGCTAACAGCCTTAAGACTTTCAAGTTTTTTAAGTGATCGTGGGATTTCTGTTAATCTATTATTACTTAAGGCAAGCTCTTTTAAATTCGTGAGTTCACCAATTGATTTTGGCAAGGATTCCAGATTATTATACCTTAGACTCAATTTTTCAAGACTTTTTAATTTTCCTATAGTTGAAGGTAAAGCCTTTAATTCATTTTTATAAATATTTAATTTTTTTAGAGTTACAAGGCCTTTTATAGATTTAGGGAGATATTTTAATTTATTATTATCAATATATAACGATACGAGAGAGCCTAAGTTTCCTATGGAAGTTGGTAATGAGGTTAGACAATTACTACTCAATTCTAAATTTCGAAGATTTTTTACTTGACCAATCTCTTTAGGGCATTCTGCTAATTGATTATTTAGAAGCTTTAAATCCAGAAGATTACTTAAATTACTTATTTTTTTCATAATAAAGCTCCAAGTTTTCCTTTCGAAGGAAATACAATCATAAAATTCCATCCTATTTACCCTTTCTTCTTTTAGGGGGAATCCCACTTCATTCACTCTTTTATTATAACCTAGAAATTCTTCAGAATCATTAGAATACAGCCGTACAGGCGTCTCTAAAATTGTTTCAACCTCGTGAAGAATTTCTGTATCATGGGAGTTTGGAATCACACTCCAAAACTCATCTCTATTTAATACATCGAGGAATTCCTCTAACACCAGAAAATTTTTAACTGAATCTGGACCATTTTCATATCTTCTCCCAATTTCCCCCTTAAAAATCTTCTTAGTCCTAATATCTCCTAATTCAGTTAATTTTTTTAAAAGTGGAAAAGCTAAATTGCTATGCAACAATCTCGTATTATAATCATGTTCATCCCAAACCTGTAAATTACTGCAATGCCCCCAGAATTCCACTTCTGGGGATATTTTAATTGAATTTCTCTTCTTTTTTCCTTTTTCTTGTGATCTATCTAATTTCTCAGCAGCTTCATCTACCGACTCAATCTCATCAAAGTCGGAAATATTTTCAACAGGTATATTTAGTAGTAAATACTTACATTGCGCAAAATTTTCATTCCCAATATAAATATTCGTTTTGCCTTCCTCTAATTTAAGATAATATATTCATTAACGTCAAATTGTTTCATTTGGAAAGTGATTTTCTCTTTATTTTAAGATAGAAAGTTCGAACTTATATATTTGCATAGAGTAAGGAAATTTATCTTTAAAATTAGATTTAACGTAACTAACAATTTAAAAGAATCATAAATATAATATTATTAAATATTAAAATTAATAAAAATTGAAAAGTTTTAGTTAATTTATAAAATGAAATGAATTAACATGATTATTTATTCAATGAAGGAAATTAACGATAATGGGGTAATGCGTTAAGGTGCCCGTCGGTATTCTCGTCATTCGCTGGGATAATGAGATTGGTCCTATTAATGAGGGTTTCTACCCCGAAACTCTGAAGATCACTAACAATTTGCTCACACAAGTATATTCGAGCCATAGATATCAGAGTTTAAAGCCGGGATTCGCGAGTATCGCGCTGAAAAACAATAAAGTTGTGTCCTTCTTCTCAGGAGTTGGTCAAGATTTCATATCTGTTGAAAATTATGTTGTGGCACTTATTCTTAGACGAGATGAAAAACCCGGGAAATATAGAGAGGTTTTAAAAACAATTGCCGCAGAAATATTGGAGAAAATCCCCGACGACACATTTAAATCGGTTTTGCCTAAACTATATTATGAATTAGCTAAGGTTGAGTAATTACATTACACTAATTCTCATTAAAAAGGCTTAAAAGGTTTAAATTTTCGTAAAGAATTTATGAACAAAATTGAGAATGAATTAAATTTCTTCAGTTTTCGTAACAACTATCTTTCCTTGGTTATTAGTTTCAATAAGCCCGGCGTCTTCTAGTTGCTGTGCCATTTTTCTTACCAGAACAATAGGAGACCCGAGAGCATTTCGCAGATCGTCTAAAGTCATTGCTCCCACTTGATTAATTATAAGGAATGCTTTAAAAAGGGGTTCCCTCTCCATTAATGGTTTTAGTTTATCATAATGTTGTATTTTCACTATATTGTCTTTTTGGAAATCTTGTATTTCTTTAATCTTCTTGGTTAATTGTTCTATTTCTCTGTTCGCATCCCTATTTTTATCACTAAGCTCTCCCACCCTACCTATTAATTCTTCATATTTTTGTTTCATGCTGTCGATTCTTGAAACCGCATCTTTCGCTTCAGACTCCTTTTCAGTAGATATTAATTTTTTTTCTAATAAATCAGATTCTAATCTATTTACTTCATTTTTTAATTTCTGGAGTTCAGATCTATGTCTATCTTCCAGCTTACTCGTTTCAGCTATTAAATCTTGTGACTCTAATCTACGTTTACCTTCCAATTGGGATATTAATTTAACCTGTTCTTTCTTGAATTTATCAATAAATGCTTGTAGTTCTTGAATTCTATTATTCAAGCTTCTTACTTCTTCTTTTTTCAAGATTCTTTCTGAACTATTTTCGGCAATTTCTGTCCTTAAATTTCCTATGGATTCATAAGCTTCTTCTAACTTTTTTTGGCTTGGAAGAAGTTGTTTTTTTACTAATTCAAGTTCTTTATGAGACTGAGCAACTTCTCCTTTATTATATTCTAATTCAAGTTCTATTTCATTGAGTTGTTGTCTTTGTGCCCCAATTAGTTCTTTTAATTCCATAATATCTTCGGGAACTTCACTCATTTTTGAGATTTTAGTTTTCTGATTCTCGATGATAGATTCTTGCTCGCTTATTATTCTTTTTTGCCGTTCTACCAATCCTGTTAATTTATCTGCTTTTGACTTTAAAACTGCAGTCTCCTTTTCACTAGAGTCAATGTTATCCAAGACATCTCTTAAACCCTTCGGCATTACAATTTCACCCTAATTTTTGATATAAAATAAATTAGTTTAAACTATTTTAATTCAAATTAGATTTATTAAAATTTTAATAGAAACTTATAACTATTAAGAGAGATTAATTTTAAATAATTTTCGAATTCTAAAATCAAACTCCCCATTTTAGTTTTACGAGGTAAATATTATACATTCAATTTATTTCAAATCAGATGAATTAGAAGCGGTTATCTTGGTTTCATTCAGGTGCTTTGAAGAAAATAAAAACACAGTCTTAGACCAAGTAAGATTCTTTGTAAACGAAACCGATGCATTGAATTATATCCTTAGAGAAAAGCTTGAAATATTCGAAGATAATAGCCTTACAGACTGTAAAGAGATCTTAGCTTTAAAGGAGTTAATCCTAAATTATTTGTCAGGTAAGAACTTTAATTTATTTGATAGTATTAAAGCTTTAAACATCAATTTAGCCGAAGAAGAAAAATTCACTACAGAATTTTCTCGAAACGTTATTAAAAGCTTAATCAATTTAGATCGAGGCGAAAAAACTACTTATTCGGAAATTGGAGCGAAAATAGGATCAAAAGCCTACAGAGCTATCGGAAATGTTTTACGAAAAAATCCTTTACCTCTAATTATTCCATGTCATCGTGTTTTAAAAAAAAGTGGAGATATAGGTGGTTTCATGGGAGAATCTGACAAAAGTTGGCAAGTGAATTTAAAAAAGAATTTGTTAAAAATCGAAGAATCAAATTAAATATTTTTGTTCTTCCCGAAATTTAATCCTATTTTATATGTAGAAATTCTGAATGTGCAATCTCTCAATAAATTTTCATGGGATAACTTTCCCCGTTATTAAAAGTTTATAAAAAATTAAATAGTACTAATACTTTTCAGTTAAATAGAAATTAGATGTAAAAAAAAGGAAATTGGTTTAAAGATGAAATATGCTGATAGGTTAAATCGTCTTGGTACTGAAACTGCTTTTGAAGTATTAAATAGGATTCAGAATTTACCCGAAAGTAGGAGGAAGAATATTATTTCCTTCTCAATAGGAGAACCAGATTATAATACTCCCAAACATATAAAAAATGCAGGGATAGAAGCTATAAAGAAGAACTACACACATTACAGTGTTTCTGCTGGGATTCCTGAGTTAAGATTAGGAATTGCAGAGTTCATGAATGAAAACAGAGGATTGAGTGTTACCTCTAAAAATGTTGTAGTTTTACCAAGTGCTAAATTTGTTGTGGATTTAACCTTATTATCGTGCACAAATCCGGGAGATGAGGTCATATATCCGAACCCTGGATATCCAATTTATGAGAGTTTAATAAATGTTCACGGATGTATTGCTATATCTGCACAATTACTGGAGAGTGAAGAATGGAACTATAATATTGAAGGATTATTAGACAAAATATCTGACAAAACAAAATTGATTATAATCAACAGCCCCCAAAACCCAACAGGATCTATACTCAATCAAAAGAATTTAGAAATTTTAGCTAAAATTGCTGTAAAAAATGATCTATGGATTCTCTCTGATGAAATTTATTCTAACATTGTTTACGATAATATAAAATATAAATCGATAGCAACTCTACCAGAAATGCTGGAAAGAACGATAATTTTAGATGGTTTTAGCAAATTCTTTTCAATGACCGGATGGAGATTGGGGTATGCTATAGCTAATGAGGAATTAACAAAACATTTTACAAAATGGTTAACAAACACAATTTCTTGCACAGCAACCTTTACACAAATGGCAGGAATCACTGCTATTACCGCGGATAAAGCTCCTTCAATTGCCATGGTACAAGAGTTTGAAAAACGGAGGGATCTTATTCATAATAGATTGAACAGAATAGAAGGAATATCAGCTGTCTCACCTAAAGGAGCTTTTTATATATTTGCTAATGTTACAGGAGCTTGTAAGAAATTGAACCTTAAAAACAGTTTAGAGCTTCAAGAATATTTTTTAGAAAATTTGGATGTCGCAGTTCTGTCGCGAACATATTTTGGAAAAGAAATTCCCGAGGAAAAAGAAGAGTATATACGTTTCTCCTATTGTGTTTCTCAAGAAGATATAAATAAAGGTATGGATCGGATTGAAAATGCCCTATCTTAGGCATTTTTTAAAAAACCTTTTCTATCTATTCAATTTTGTTTAAAATAATATTTCCATCTTGATCAACAAAAAGAAGATAATCAGATATTATATAAAAGAAGAGCTTAAAATTACTTAAACGAAGTATTGATAACCCAAATTCACTTAAGTACATGGCAGCTCTACTAAATACATTAACTAATACTATAAGAGACAAAGAAGCCATATGAAAAATAAAAACATCTCCTAGAAACAATAAGGGTGAAGCAAAAGCTATAAAGCAAAGCATAATAGTAGTAATTCCGATTATAATGTTTAATATCCTATATTTTCTTAAATAAACGTTAACAAGAATGCCTTTAACTACAGCCGCGATACCTACGATCATTAAGGGAAATGATCCCAAATTTATTATATTTTGAGTATTTACGGTAGGTTGGGAAACTAAATAACTCAAAAATGCAATAAATAAAAAGATTGAAGTTATCCCCAGTAAAAATTTATTTAAATTTCCAATATTTCCTTTATTTCGCTTTTTTGCTCCGTTCATTATCTTTAAAATTCCATAAAAAAATAGCGCTATAAGAGGATATACAATTACAGACATTATCCACTCTAATCTATAAATCAAATTATATAACAAGTAAAATAAAAGAAGAAAGCCTGTGATATAATTATCAGCTTTTATTTTTTGTTTATTGATTAATTCTATCATTAAAATCTTGCTTAAAATGTCGATAATTGCTTATTAATTAATTTAATGGTTATTTTTCATTTTTATTTATTATTGTTAATTTTTTACCTTTCTTTTCTAATTAAAATCATCTTCATTTTTTTAAAAGAATAGGATAATATAATTCCCTAGAATAATCAAAAAAACCGCAATTAAAAATCGAGGACGAAATTTCTCTTTTAAAAATATGATTGAAAGAATTTGTTGAACCATAGGTGTATTGACTGTCAAGGTTGTGGTTAATAACAACCCATTTATTTCTGCTGCTTTATAAAACAGCGTGTCTGCAAACCCTAAAGATAATATACCCGCAATCCCGATATAAAAAAAAATTTTTAAATTCTTTCGGTTTTCTTTTTTAAATCCTGAGTAATAGTCTGATTGGAATAATCCGACTATTGATATTGAAATAGTGGCAATTATAACTCTAAAAAAATTAGTTACGAAAACGTCGTCAGTTATAACTCTAGCTTGGTTGAATGAAACAATCGCTACTGCCCAAAAAAAAGCAGTTCCTATTGCGAATAAGATTCCAATAATAATAGTTTCTGGAACTTTCTCCTGGAAGGATTCATTTGGTTCAGATTTTTCGGATTTATCCCGTCTGCTTAAGATAAAAACACTTACGAGAAATAAAAACCCCCCAATTAATATAGAAAGGTGTAAAGTTTCACCAAAAAAGAAAAATGAAAAAGGATAGACGAAGATAAGTGATAATTGAACAATGGGATATGCCCGTGAAGCTTCGATTTTTTTCAAAGACTTATAATAGAGTAAATCTCCAAAAGTGACACTAAGTCCTGATATCGTACATAAAACAAAATACGCTATAAGTTCAGTATGATTTAGAGTTGTTAAAAAAAAATAATTTCCAAATATTAAAGAAAAAGTAAATGTCCCAATTGAAACAAGGCATAATCTAAAAAATATGTTAGCTTTAGGTTGTGTTTTTTCTAAGCCCGCTTTATAGACAAGTGAAGCTATAGCCCACGTAAAAATCGCATCTATAGTAAAAATTATTCCTACTAATTCTACCATTTAAGAAAGATTATTATAGATTGTTTTAAAAGTATTGTTTACATTTAAGGTGAAAAATAATGAATTATAAGTAATCATGATTAGTATTTACTATATTCAATTAATTCGAAGTAGTTTATAAAAAATTAAAAAAAATTATTAAAATAAGAGACCTTTTAAGAAATTATGAGAAAAGAAGAATTCTTAAAATCATTTAACTCTGAATTCATTAGAAATTCCGGTATTGAACTCTCAAGACAAGTTATAAATGCTCAACATCTTAAAACAGGGACTACCACAGTTGGTCTGATAGTGAAGGATGCCGTTATCTTAGGTGCTGATAAACGTGCCTCAATGGGATATTTTGTTGCGAGCAAGGTCGCAGATAAAGTTCAAAAAATACAAAATCATCTCTGGATCACAATTGCAGGTGGTGTTGCTGACGCTCTATATCTGATAGACGTTTTAAGAGCCGAAACAAAAATATATCAACTAAAACATGATAATAAACCAATTCAGGTAAAATCAGCTGGCAAACTATTATCGAATATACTTTATCAAAACAAAATGTTCCCCTTTCAAGTAGGTCATATTTTAGGAGGAGTTACTGAAGAGGAGGGTCCAGTTCTTTTAGCTATTGGAGCCTACGGTTCAATATTACCTGACAAGTTTTGCGCGATAGGAAGTGGTCAAAATTTCTCGTATGGTGTATTGGAAGCTAAATATAAGGATAACCTAACAGTAGAAGAAGGAAAAAATATAATAAAAAAAGCAATTTCCTCAAGTATCATTAGAGATATGGCTTCAGGAAATGGGATAGATATTGCCGTTATTAAAAAAGAGGGCAAAGCTGAGCGCGAATTTATACCAATATAAATTTATTTTTTATACTTCTAGACTTTATCAATTTACTCTCCTCTTATTTAAATTTTATCATTCTTATTAGGTTTTTAATAAAATTTAAAAGAAAGAATTAAAAATTAGAATTATACTAAATAAATTTTTTAAAAATTACATACGTTTATAAAAATAAATTCCTTTATACTTTAAGAGTAAATCATCTAAAGATATGGTGTATAATCAATTAAAATCCACAAAATTGAATCTTGGTGAAACTTTAAATTGAGTTATAAAATTATTTGTGATTTATCTCATAAAGAAAAACTCGAAGAATTCCCTGAATTTTCCTTAGGAGAAGATGCTTACGAAATAGATTATATCGACAAAAACGAGGGGCCTATAGATTTTGAAACCCTCGAAGATTTCGATATATTATTTATAGGAAATATTCAACATACTGGGGATGGGAAGAAGGATAAATTCTCACATGATGAGTTGAAAGCTATAAAAAAATTTACGGGTGAAGGTGGTGGTCTTCTATTAACAACTGGGGGTGGAGGAGATCGGGATATACCTATGAAAAAGGGTTCTATAAGGGTTTTATATAAAGTAACTGGAGTTCGACGGTTTTGGAATGGGATAATCCAAGAGGCTTCTTCCAATTATTTGGTTAAAAAGAGTAATGTCCATATCACAGATTTATTTAAACATCCAATAACAAAAGGAATTTCTGATGTAATTTTACCAGATTGCACATTCTTTACAATCACAGAAGAAGATGTAGAAGATATAATTGTAACTTCTGAAAAAGCAGAATTTAAGTATAATATTGATAACAAAAGCGGACCCATCGGGCCGGTGCCAATTTGTATTGCTTCAAAGTTTTATAATGGAAGAAGTATATGCATTGGTTCTACTGAATGGTTAACCGAAGATTCTGATTTTGGTTTAGATGCAGGAGATAACTTGAAATTTCTAACTAATATTATTGAATGGCTTGCATTTGAGAAATAGGCAATAATGAATTAATGTTTTAACTATGGTTTATAGGATCCTTCGACCTGATGCTGATTCTGTCTGGAAAAATGAAGAGATCATCAAGCGTTTCATAAGATATCGTGGAATTATTGATGGGTCACAGATCGCAAGATATCTAATTGCTAAAACTATAGATTGTGATTATGATACAAGTGATTCTATTGAGAAACTTGAAATACTCTTAAAAGAAAAATCACTGGAATTCAATGAGTTATTAAAAAATGACATCGAAGAAATTAAATCTCGGGAAATTTCTTCTAATTCGTATATTCATTTAGCAGAAACTCTTGCTAACAAATATCTTGAAAAATGTATTTTTTGTGAACGTCTATGTGAAGTTAATAGGATTGATGGGCAAAAAGGCTATTGTTTATTAACTAAAGATTCATATATTTCTTCTGCCTTCCTCCACATGGGAGAAGAAGCTCCGCTTATTCCTAGCGGTACGATTTTCTTTCAAGGCTGCAATTTCGGTTGCGTTTTCTGCCAAAATTATGATATCTCGCAATCATGGAAAAAAAAGAAAGAGCTTGAAGATATTGCCCAAAAAGTAGATGTTAAGAGTTTAGCTGACGTCGCGGAAAAATTAACCAAACGTGGAGCACTCAACATTAACTATGTTGGAGGAGATCCAATTCCAAATATTCATACAATAGTTGGGAGCTTAAATTTTCAAACCGTTAACATAACACAATTATGGAATTCAAATTTTTATTTAAGCAAAAAGGCATTATCTCTAATTATCGATTTAATTGATTTTTGGCTCCCTGACTGGAAGTTTGGAAATAATGCCTGCGCCATGAAATATTCCGGTATCGAAAATTATTTTGATATTATAGCACGGAATCATAAACGGGTTCATGATGAGGGTAGTGGTGAAATTATAATCCGTCATCTTGTTATGCCCGGACATATCGAGTGTTGCTCTAAACCTATTTTGGATTATATAGCTAAAGAACTCCCTAATGTTGTGGTGAACTTGATGTCTCAATATCGTCCACAGTGGAAATCCTTTGAATATCCTGAGATAAACTGTAAACCAACATCTCAAGAAATCCAAGAAGTAAAAAATTATGCAAGTCGTTTGGGGATACTATATAAACCAGTGTCATAATGATGTTTTAAAATTAGAAAAATCTAAAAGTAATTGTATATTTGTAATTCTAACTCTTTATTCTTGATTTATTATATTTAATTGAATGAGTTAATCATGAGTTTTAATTTAAGTGATGTAAAAGGCGTTGGCAAAAAAGAGGATACACTAAAGGAAGCTGGTATAGACTCTGTTGAAAAATTAGCAAATGCAAAGGTTGACGATTTAACCCCTCTTAAGGGTATAGGTAAATCAACTGCCGAAAAAATTATAGAAAATGCTAAAAGTATATTGAATGAAACACCTAAAGAAGATTCTATAGAAACTTCTGAAGAAGAATCTATAGATAAAATAGAAGAAGAAAAAGTACAAGAGAAGCTTAAAAAATTAGAAGAGAAGAAGTTAAAATTACAAGGGAAAAAAGTTGAAGAAGGAAATTTTATATTAGTCAAACTAACTGGACGCACTCAAAAGGGTACTATTTTTAGGGTTTCTAGTGAAGAAGATGCAAAAAAAGCAGGAATTTTTGATGAAAAAAAAGCCGAACAAGGTTTTTACACTCCTGAATTTGTTATTGTGGGTAAATCTGGATTTTTAAATGATGGACTAACAGAAATTATTAAAGAAATGACCTATTTTGAGAAAAGATCGGTAAGAATTCCACCTTCCAAAGCATTTGGGAAACGTGATCCTCAAAAAATTGAGAGAATGGGTATTGCTAAGTTTCGAAAGATAAATGATGGCAAAAATCCCGAATTAGGACGAGAATTCGCAAATAAAAAGGGACAGAGAGGTGTGGTAACTAACGTGGTTCAAGGAAGAGTTATAATTGATTACAATCACCCTCTAGCGGGACAATCCATTGATTATAATTTAGAAATCATAGATAAAATAGATGATTTTGATGCGAAAATAGAATTTTTTATGATTAACAAAGGAATTCCAAAGGAGAATGTCTCTGAGTTTAAGATTGAGTATGTTAAAGACGAAAAAATTCTTGAAATCACAATTCCAAAGATGTTTCTTTTTCAAAATTTAACATATGTTAAATTTGGACTTGCAATGGACCTACAAACACACATGGCTGAGGAGATCAATGATGTCAAATTTATAGAAGTTTTTGAAAAAATTTCCTTACCCGCAACACCCTCCGATTCTGTAATGAAGAAAGTTGAAGAATTTAATAAAAAAAAAGAAGAGAATAAAGAAAATAACAATGAACAATAATGATAATAATAAGTTTTAACCTACTTTAATTTTAGAAATGAGATCTTTTTTTTTCTCTCTCTCATGTTTATATTCTGATTTTTTCTTTTGATATTGAGCTCTCTTTCTTTGAAACTCTAGCCTTCTTTTTAGTGATTTTCTCTTTTTTTTCAAGTATTCATTTTTAGCTTTTTTATAATCTTTTTTAGCTTTTTTGTATTCTTTTTTTTTTTTTTTATAAACCCTGTACCGCGCCTTTATATCACGTCGAAGATCTTTCCGAATATCTCCTATTCCTAAATCTCCTAATATTTCCTTAAATTTATTAAATGATTGAAATCTAATAACTATCATCCCCAGTTCTCTAGCTGGGACTAAATTCTGGATTTTATCATCAATAAAAACACATCCTTTAGGTTTGGCTTCTAATTTTCTCATAACAAATTTGTATTTAGCCATATCAGGTTTAATCAAGCCAATTTCATTTGATAAGAAAACATAGTCAAAAATATCATAAAAACCTTTCAATAGATTTGACTTTGCATGAATGTCATGAGTATTGGACATCAAACTTACTGTGTAGCCTGCTTTATGTAATCGTTCGATTATTTCTGCCATATCTGAGGAAACATGAGTAACTTGAGAGTATAAATCGAACCACAATTCTACATAATACTCAACATTTACTCTTTTAGGTGGGAGTGTCCCATTTTTTTTTTGATAAGGGTAATAAAATTTTTTAAATATTTTTTCTAAGAATTCTTGAGAGGAAATTCGTCCAGAACTTAATTTTCGTTTATATTTTCTAATATGTGGATTTTCCATTCTAGGAATTGTAATGCCTAAATCAGTTTGAATCATATCAAGTAAATTCTTTAAAACAAAGGTTTTTTCAATTATTACTCCCCCAAAATCAAAAATAAAGTGTTTTATTTTATATAACCTAACCTTTTGCTTTTTCCCATAAATTTTCAATTTTTCTAATTCTTTTTGATGACTCATTGGGATTTTCAAATTTTTTTTTTTAAATCTTTAACCTGATTTAATATGAGGTTACAGATTTTATCAATTGGGGAGATATCACACTTCCAGTTTGTAAATTCTGGGAACGAACCTGGATCAACAATGTATAATTCTTTACTAGATTCTTCCCTAACTAAATCCAAATGTCCAAAGAAAGGTTTAGTAGATAGGGCTATCCTCCATTTGTTAATCAATTCCTTTATATCTGAGGGAGTAACTACTTTTTTCATATCTATGTGTTCGTTTGAAATTGGTGGTTTAATTAAAGTACAAATATGATTGTCAATGAAATACACATTATAATGCATCCCTTTTATAAACTTCTCTAAATATAAAATTCGGTCATCATTTCCATTAAGATCCTCCAGTTTTTTAATAATTTTTACTCCTTTGCTCCCCGAACCCATGACCGGCTTCAAAATTAAAGGCAAATCGCTTGAATTTATTTGATTCTTAAGTGTTTGAAGTGTTCCTAGGTAGATTTCTGGAGTAAGTAAATCTGCTTTTTTGATAAAAAAATGTGATTGGATTCTATTTTTCTGCATAAATGATAAATACGGTTTTGGGATCACGGGTACATTATTAGCCTCTAAAAAAAACCCTGCATACAGGAAAAAAAGATTTTTTGATTTTAAGATATAGAAATCATTATTCAGAAGTGACTCATTGATAATAAGATTTTTTAAAGTATAGATTTTAACATTAAAACCATTATCTTCGTAGTAACGCTTTATTTTCCCTGCAAACATTGTTGTCCTTTTTGACAAGATTCCAATATTCATTTTCCGAATTTTCTAATTATTTTTTTACTTGTTTTAATAAAAAATCAGCAATAATCTTATGCCCATTCTTAATATAATTAAAGTTAGGCGAACAATTTATGTCAGTTAAATAAAACTGATTATCTTTAGATTTATGAAAATCGATAGAGGTTATTTTTAAATCCATCACTTCCATAGCTTTTAAACAATACTCCTTTAATTCTGGAATCTCCCTAATTTCTTTTCTAGATTCCATTTTATTCGGGTTAACCAGAACAGGTAATTGTTTATAAAAATATACATCTTCACCAATACCGTAGATTTTATACTCCCATTTGCTCTCGATGAATTTTTGATAATAAAAGTAGTTATAAACATTAATTTCACCCAATGCCCGTTTATCCATGACTCTCAGAAGACCCTCTTCTTCTTCAAAAATAGGATCGAATTTATAGATACCTTGATCAATTATATTTTTTATAATATAATTTGGAAAAGGAGGTAGTACACCTTCAGGGTTCAGTGAAAAATCAGGAACAGGAATTCCCGCTTTTTTTAAAAAAGTACTATTTAAAAATCTATTAATAGCTAACCAGATAGCTTTAAACGAATTTATTACAGGAATTGATGTCTGCTCCTCAATTGATTTTACCAAACCCAAGATTAAATCTCCTTTCCCCTTTACGAAAAAAATATCTTCTTCAAAATTTTTGTTGGAACTTCTCAAAAGATATGATTCTTCTATGTATAAGTTAATTTTTGCTTTAGATTTTAAATATTTTAAGAATTCTTGTATCTTATAACTCAAATGATAATTATCAATAATTAGACCAACAATCAAAAAAAAAACCTACCTTGTCCTTGATCAAAATATAATTCCTTATTATTTATTTTTTAATAAATACTGTGAACGGAATAATGAAATTTGATATTCTTAAAAAAAAGGTATAAGATCAATCCCAGTTAAACTTGAGAAGAAGAAATACAATCGGTTTGAATCAATATATTTATATAGCTTAGTTAACTCATAATTTATCAAAATAAATAGGGTTTTTTGAGTGTCTAATAAGCTTAATAAAATTTACATAGGAACAATTTGTAATCGAGATCTCGATATTTTAGTTGAAATCAAAAAATTCTGTAAAAAGAATTATAACATTTCTTTAATTAATTTGTTGAAAAAAGATTCCAATCGTTTTAATATGAAACATTTAAAGAAACAATTAAAAAAATACCCGATTTCATATATAATCCTTAAAATATTATCTGAAGATTCCAATCAAGAAATATATAACGCAATTTCTAGCTTGTCACCTAATATCCCTCTGGTAAATAGCCTAAATTCTGTTCAATTATGTGAGAGCAGACAAGAAACTTTTAAGTTTATCGAAAACAGAATAAAAAAATTAAACATCCCAAGGCACTTTTTCACTGTGGATAAGGCATTCAATGCATGTTGCGAGGGGACAAAGATTATTATTAAATTAGATAAACATAATTTTGCAGATTTGCCCAAAAATGATAGAATTGTCGGAATCGCTAAAAATCCTAATCAATTTTTAGAATTAACAAAACCCTATTCTGAAAATAAGTTATTTTTTCAAGAATATTTGGGTAAATTTGATATTGTTTACAAAATATACGTCATAGGTCGCTGGGTTGTATCTATTACCTCTCATAACCGATTAAATCAAAATCAAAACTTATCACCTCTAGAATTAGTCCATATTCGTGTTCCAATTGACAAACAGTTAAAAAGGAGGATATTACGATTAGGGAGGAAAATGGGGATGTCAATATTTGGCATAGATTACATATTAACTAAAGATAATACACCATATGTCGTTGATATTAATGACTTTCCAAGTTTTAGGCGTATCCCTGAAGCATTGAGTCTAATCTCAGACTTTATCTATAATTCCCCCATTATACAAAGTCGATTATTTAAAAGCCCAGTTAAAGCAAAAGGTTAACATTATTAACCTTAAAATAGGAACCATGAAAGTGATGAAACCTTAAGTTTATCGCTCCCTTTTATTTTCAATAAATTCTACTAGCCTTTTTTTCGCTACAAAATCATCTAACTGTTCAAGTGGATGTTTCATAAAAAATGAACAAGCAGTTTGTAGCACTCCTCCGATTTTTCTATCCTTTGCAATTTTGGAAATTCGGATACAATCTGCAATGATTCCTGCGGAATTATTTCCATCTTCGACAAACATTGTTATATCCACTCTAACAGGTGCTCCCCCAAAAATCTTACCTTCGAGTCTCATATATGCCTCTTTTTGGTTTTTTAAGAAAGGGATATAATCAACAGCAGAAATTTGACAATCTAAAGTATCTCTATTATCAAGATTAGCAATAACAGCTTCAGTTTTAGATTGACGTTTTCCTTCTTCATATCTAAGTTTACCGTTCTTCTGCGGTGATAATAAATTGCAGAAATCACTTGATCCGCCCCAATCCAGTTGAATAGTCTTCTCTAATAAAGCACCGCGCATTGGAAAAAGATTTGCTAAAGTTCTATGGATGATAGTAGCCCCGATTTGCGATTTCACATCATCACCTATTAAAGATAAATTAAGCTTCTCGGCTTTTTTTACTATTTCAGGGTTTTTCGCAACACTTGAAGGTATTCCGTTAATAACGCATGCACCTGCATCAAGAGCTTCCATCGCATAGAAATTTACTGCTTTATGACTTCCAGTAGGGAGGAGTATTACAAATACTTCAACATTTCTTTCTTTCAATTCTTTAGAAACGTTCACTGGTGTTTGACTATCTGATACAGGAACAATGTTCTTTATATTACTATCCAAACCATCCAATACTGGACCTTTTAGGACAGGTGCATCTAAAAAATCAGGTTTAAAAATTTTCATATTACAATTAGGCTCAGCAAAAATCGCTTCGCTCATGTCATTTCCGACTTTATTCGAATTAACATCAAATCCTAATACCACGTTAATATCATCAACTGTATATTGTGAAATTTCAGGAAGTAATCCAATAATTTTTTCTGGATTGGTCTTATAATTCTGAATTCCTTGTAACAACGCTGAAGAAACATCCCCTATCCCAACGAGGGCGCACCGAATTTCAGATCCCGTCATTTTTTTTTAAGCCATTAACAATTTATTAACATTTAAATTAATTGATTGTTTTAGATATAATCTTTATTTTATAATTTTGAATTTTATTTTCTTCAAAACTTTGAGAATATAATTTTTCCTTATTTTTTATTTTATGTTTTCTACCCTTTCTACTTTAATAAATAATTAAGAGTTCTGACATAATAGTTATTAATTATTGATAAGTTTCTTTAATATAGGATTTATCAATATTTTTTTAAACTTATCTTGATTAATTTAAAAAATAATATTTTAAAATTTAGGAGTAGGTTAAATTGGGTAAAAAATTAGTTTTCTCAGTTAAAGCAAATCATAAAATTATCAGAGGAGTTCTCAAAAAACTACAAGATGATATTAAAATAGATTTAGTAGTCCATGATCCAACTCAAGATTTTTTTGATTTGGAAACGATTCCACAATTCTTAGAAGATATTGATTTGTTAGTAGTAAAAGTTAGAAACGACTGTTCAATTGATTTACTGCATCTTGCGAAGATATACAAAATACCTACACTACATAATTTTGATGTAGTCTCGACATGTAAAAATAAAATCTCATTAGATTACACTTTGAGAAAGATTTTTAATGACAACAGCAAAAAGTTAAGTAATTTTATGCTTCCTAAATCTTGGAATCATTCTTTAATGGATATAAATAAGTTTAAAAAATGGGCATCTGACAGATTGCCAATTGTTATTAAAAGTCATAATCAGCATGATAAATATAATAGGTTCAATTTTTTAGTTCAAAAAATAGAAGAAGTAGATAAATTTTGCGTAAAATATAAAAACTTTCTCTATTATGATGTTTATATTCAAAAATTCATCGAATGCGATGGATTTGAACGTAAAATTTATATTATTGGTGATAAAGTTTATGGCATCATAAGAGAAAACCCAATATATATCTATTTAAGAGAAAAACCTGAATATATCGATGTTGGGCTAATAAAAAGAGAGAGATTTGAAGTTACTGAAGATATTATACAATTATCTAAGATTTTATCACATGGTTTAAACTTAAAGATTTTTGGATTTGATTTAATCCAACCTATAAA
>SDBU01001049.1_pt1 | contig 40617 bp, 65 predicted proteins | sample 2277071 | NCBI WGS metagenome assembly SDBU01 (sample SAMN10397929, study PRJNA504765) | marine sediment metagenome | isolation source: marine sediment core GS08_GC12, 126 cmbsf | place: Arctic Ocean: Gakkel Ridge, Loki's castle | collected 2008 | reverse complement strand
CCAATAATGCTTTAACGCAAGTGTTTGAAGTGCAAGATTACAGTGGCAATGCTGATTTTACAGTTTGGGGAGATGGGGAAGTAACAATGAACGGTAATGTAGGCATCGGGCTTACTACGGTAAATGACAATTATAAGCTTATTATTAGGCGGGCAGCCAACGTAAATCTTGGGGTTGGTCTTCAAGGTTCTGAGTTGGCGATTGCGGCATTTAATGATGCCCTATCTGCTAATATTCCAATGAGATTTTATGCTTCTGAATATAACCTTTTGAATGGCAACGTAGGCATCAATGTTACAGACCCTGATGTTAAATTAGAGATATTCGGAGCTGCAACCCAACTCAAACTAAGTTATGACGCAACAAACTATACTACTTTCACTACAGGCTCAGACGGCGACCTGACTATCACCACTGTAGATTCAGACGGTGCGGCGGGGGATATAACATTAGCTCCTGATGGTGTGGTAGATGTTACGAGTGGCTTATCAGTAAATACTGGCACAACAGCAGGTGTAGGATTATCATTAAGAGGGACTGGAACAGGTAATCCAAGAGGCGGAGTAATTAAGTTTTTCAAAGACGTAGGTGCTGGCGAAGATGGATTTTTATTTATAAATGAGAATAGTCAATTAGTTGGCAAAGACTCAGCACAGTCAAGTAGCGCAGATACTGGGGTTTTTAGCTTAGATTTTGATAGTGGCAATGTTCTTTCTTCGGGGACAGGTAGGTTTAATTCAGGCGTAGGAATTGGAACAGACCCTTCAAGTTCTATCAGGATGGTTTCGCTAAACAATGTCAATGGCAATACCTTATTTAAGATGGAGAATACTAATTCAGGGACTTCTGCACAGGCCCGATTTTCAGTACATTCAGACGTAGCTGTTGGTATTGTGAGCGCGTATAGCTCTACCAGGAGTTTAACACGATTCGGCCAGGCTATGGCAAATTATGTTGATTTTGTCAACGCTGGCGGCGATGGTATGGCTATCGGGACAACGGGGACTGGCGAACCTGTTTTTATAGGTACAGAAAACATCAGGGCGATTAAAATAGATGGTTCTAATCAAGACGTTTTAATTGGTTTAGATGATACAAATCATACTAAAATTTCAACCACAGGTGATTTAACTTTTCATGGTACAGCAGGGCTTATATTTGGACACATGGACGTACCTGCCGCAGCGGTTATTACTGTAGATACATCGGGGGATGCTAATCCTGTTGAGGTCAAAGATGATGGTACGGGTTCGGCGAATGACGGATGGGAAACTGGGATACTTAACGGAACTGTTTTTGCAACCAGCGATTTACATTATATCACTGTAACTATCGCAGGGACATATAAGGTGATATGGGACATGTCACCTGCGACAAACTCTGGCGGTGGGACTGAAATCCACGGGGGGATTACAAAAGACACTACAACATTTGTAAGAAACAACGGCGAAGCTCATGCCCACGTTTTTAATAATAATGATAATATCTTTATAAGTGCGGTGGGTGTTATAGACTGCCCGAACGGTAACGAAGAAATAAGCCTTTGGATTTCAAATGATGCTGGTCAAAAAACAGTTATAGAACATGGAAATATGTACATTCAGTTAATAGGCGGAACATAAGGAGACCAATTATGAGAAAACTAACACTTGTCACATTAATCATTATTTTAGCAATAGCCGGTACAAGTTGGAGCCAAGACCCCAATATTCCTGTAGCTATTGACGATGATTCCACAGCCGTAGTAATAGATTCAGACACCCTTGAAGTAACTATTACTAAGACATGGACAGAGACGTATTCCAGAAAAGACTTGCTGAGAACAGAACAACAGTTGATTGAACGACGAGCAAGCATTATTGAACGAATTGATGAAGAACTCGAAAAAGTAAGAGCTAAATTAAATATATTCAAATAGGTAAATCATGGTTGATATTCCGTTAGCAATTCAGCAAGAAACAGGCCCAAGCAGAGCAGGTGCGGCTAAAGCTCCATTCTCGCTTGCCGACCTATCGGGTGAAATAGCTTTAGGCGGGGCGATAGAACAAATAGGCCAAACCACGCTTGAAAAGATTATTAAAGCAAGGGAGGCCAATGAAAAAGCCGAGGCCGTAGGAGCAATGAACGCAGAAATAGAGGGTTTTCGTTCTTTCGTTGCAAAAAATCCAAACGCGCCTATAGAAAAATACCAAACTGAGAGTCAATTAAGAATATCAAGAATAAATCGGTTAGGTTCAAAAGCCACTACAGGTAGATCGAAACAAAATATTACAAATCTAATCGCCCGAAACAAAGGAGTTATCGAGGGCAGATTCCTTACTACGATGAATAGTGTATTGTCTAAGCAGGAACTTGCAAGGTCGGAAGAAGTAATAAAGGGTTTTGTAGCAAATAATGATATGAAGGGTTTAGAAAATCATTTATTCGGCGAAGATGGTGTGGTATCTGCCGGACTTTATGAAGAAGGTTTTGCAAGGGCAAGGTTTGAAAATATAGTAAGAGAGGGTTCAAAATCTGTCGTTTTAGGGCAAGCTCAGTCTTTTCGTAAAATAGATGAATCAACAGGTCTGCCGACAGGAGATATAGACCTTAAGGCAGGACAAGAGTTTATTAGAAATTCAGATTTATCTGCCGAGGACAAACTTACTACTATTAGGAACTTGAACACATGGCACGCACAAGAGCAGCAAGCCCTTGAAGGACAAAGAGAGATTGACAGAGACAAGATAAACAATCAGCTATATAAAGACCTTGATTTTACAGGTGCGGTGATCTCGATAGACAACTCTTCTCTGGACGAAAAAGAGCAAGGCCGGAAAATGAAAGAGGCCAGAGACTTGCAACTTCTTTGGGCTAAAGGAGGCAAAGATGCAGCTCAAGAGAAAACTAAGTCGGACTTGCTTGTTAAAATAGCCGACAATCCACGAAAATATGACGAAGACTTCATGTCTGACGAAGCGTTAGCTGGCAGAATACATCCAAGTCATTTACCTCAGTTAAAGTTATGGCGAGATAAAGTCGTTAAGGGTTTGACTGGAACTATATCGGCCAAAAAGGGGTATAAATTATTAGAAGCGTATAACAAAAAAGGTGTATTTGGTAAAGGTATTGATGGAGCAAGTCTTTACATAGAAACAGTGGACAACTTTACAGAATTTCTTTTAGAAGAGGATAGGAGTGCTAAAGAAGTAACAGAATATATAGAAAACATGACGCCGGAACTTGGTTTTTGGGAAGCGTTTTGGGCATCCGAAAGAATTGTTGGTGGTGTTCGTGGTTTCCGCAAAAAGGGAACAAAACGACGAGCGAGAAAAATCGAAGAACTTGTTAGTGCTGAAACAGAGCGTCTTGCTGAAACTGAAGACATAGAAACACCTGTTGTGATAAACCCTGAGAAGGAACCGCAAACCAGAGATGAATTTCTTGAGACTGTTCAATCTATTAATGATTTAACTAATAAAGAATTGTATTTCCAGAAATGGAAAGATAAATTTATAGGAAAGTAATTTGCCACTAACAGAACAACAATTAAGAAATGAAGCTTTTGGATTGCAGGTAAGTTCTGATGAACAGCGATTGAGAGAGGATGCTTTTGGTATTCAACGCCCACCACTCCAGGTTAGTGTTCTTGAAGACTTACCCCAGGCCACTAAAGATGGTGTAGATTTTGAGGATTTACTTCCAGTTGAGCAAAGAGAGTTATTTAAGAGAGAATTGGATGTGGCTAAAAATCCCGACGCTGTTCGAGATAAATATACTGCTTCTTTAAAACTGGCTGATGATATGCACATGTCCTTTAGTGATGCGTTTGCCTTTTTCGATGGTTATGCAAAATTCGCTTACGAAGGTGACTCTAAAAAAGCTGCGTCTGATTTGACACAACAACTCGCAGGTAGTGTAATCACAGGCAAGACGACAACTCCCGAAGAAATTCAGGAACGAAAAGAACTTACTCGGCAAAGAGAAATAGAACTTGACCCTATTAAGGCTTTCCCTGAAGAATTTCATTCTCTTAATGTTCCGTTGAATAGTGCTGAATGGGAGCAAGTGAGAGGTAAAAGAAGAAAACCTATCACCCCGTTGTCAGGAAATCCATACTTCAGTCCACTTCCACCTAATTTCTACAAGCGTTCAAAGATAGACCAGATTGCTTTGACGATGGACGCAAGGGCAAGTATGTTACAAGACGATGACCCGCTTAAAAAAAGATACGGTGAATGGAAGAAAACTATTGATTTAAGACGTTCACTTTTAGCAGCCCCTTTTATAGAAGTGGAGAAAAGAGAAAAAGGAGGGTTACTTCCAGAGGCGTCGAGGGGTGCAGTGTCAGGTTTGCTGGATATAGTTGGTAGAGGATTAGGTTTGTTTGCTGAAGGCGGCGCTATATCAGGTGTGTTTGAACCGGAAGATGTAGCTGCTTTAAGCAAGGAGTTGAGGAAATTATCAGAATCAAAACCTCTCGCTACTCCTGAAGGTGATAGTTTTGCTTTTCAAATGGGTAGAGTATCCGCTCAGGTTGGTGCCGGTTTTGCTGCTTTTTTTGTTACCGGTCAACCATTAGCATTTGGTCTTCCTATCGGGATATTAGAATACACTACTACGTTAGAAGAAACACTTGCAGCAGGGGCAAGTCAGGAACAAGCTGAACTTGCAGCGACAAGTGTAGCTTTAATTAATATGGCGATTGAACAATGGCAATTCAGGACGATTAGGGGTTTTGCAGGAAAAGGTGTAAAAGACGCTATCAGGAAAAGGGCTACTAATTTTACAATAAAAAATGCTTTGCAGTTTACAGGCAATGTTACACTTGATACAGCTAAACTCGCTGCTACTGGTGCGATACAGGAAGCTACTCAATCGGTGATTGCTGGCGGGGCTGTTGTGATATTTGATCCGACTGCCCTTGAAAATATACCTAAACAGGCATTGATGGAAGGATTTTATGGTGCGGGTGCTGAGGTTCTTTTCGGTGGACTTGGCAGAGTTTACACGAACGCCCAGACCGCAAGGGCAAATGCCCAGACGAGAAAAGCAATGGTTTCTCTTGACGAGGCACTTATTGAGGATACTGGTGTCGCTCCTGAAAAGGCGACAGAAATAGTCAACAAAGCAATGGATTTATCTTCCAAAGCTACTGATAAAGACGAGGCTGCCAGCGTGTTCTTGGAATCTGTAAATGAGCAGCTTGGCACTGAGGAGATTACGGGAGAAGCGGAGGAAAAGTCAGTTGTTCAGGAAATAGCCGAAACAGAGCGATTCGAGGTCATAGAACCCACCACAGAAGCCGCACCTGCCGCGCCAGAGGCTGAAGTCCCTGCCGAGGGTGTCACAGTACCCCCTAAACCAACTGGGGCGATTACAGAGGAATTAAATTCTCCAGAAAAACTGCTTGACAGAATAGATAAAGATGGTGCTGGCAACAAGATAACAGACAAATTAATTAATGCCGTTTTTGATAAAGCTTCTGATGAGCAATTAAGCCAACCACAATCTTTGTTAGGGAAAATTAGGGATATTCTCGGCAAAAAAGTATTTGACAAAATGACTCCGATAGAAGGGGCATTATTAAATGAATTTGTGCAGGCAAAAGCCACAGACAAGTCTTTAACTTTAAGTGAGTTTTTGAAACAGAAATCAACCCAAGCCCAACCTACCCAAGGGGGGAAGTTTCAAATTATTGACAATGAGACTGGCGAAGTATTGGAGTTTGCTACCAAAAAAGAGGCTGAATCTAAAGCAAAGCAACTTAATAAAGAATTACGACAAGAGCAAGCTGGCGGCATTGTAACAGAGCAAATCAAGTGGAAACGAAAATCAGGTGAAATAGTAGAGACTACGAGAGGCGAGTTGACGACAGAGGTAAATCGTCTTACAAAGGACTTGAGCGACCGTCTTGTCCAGAATAAAATCAATACAGAAGAGGATGTTAAGCAAGCCGAGGCTGATTGGGAAGATTTGAAATCTATACGACAGGCTTTAGGGTTGTCTAAGGGAGCAAAGCCGTTCAAGGTAATTCGTGCCAAAGGCCAGGAGATAAAAACAATCAAGAATACAAAATCTCGTATATGGGAATCTATAAAGCCAAAGACAGTTTCAGGTTTAACTACAAGCCAAGTTATAAACGCTGTTATGAAGGGGATGGAAAAAGGTGCTCGTACTGGATTTATAGAGGGTGCAAGAGAAGTGGTTAAGAATCATAAGAATTTAGCCGCTTATGCAAAGGCGAGGATTAAAGGATTGACTGTTGACAATGCGATATTGAATAAATTATTAAGTGCTGTATCGAGGTCGAGAACTAATGCAGAGCAAGTATCGGCAATGGCAGCTATTGAAGTAGTGGCTCAGAGGGCAGAACATAACAAGGCCGTTGCCGACCTTAAAAAGACTGTTGCTTTTGTGAATAAGAAGTCAGGTCAAGTAATGCAAAAAGGCGGGGTTAGGCCGGAGTTTCTTGAACGAATACAGGACGTATTAAATACTTTTGTATTCAAAAGACCATCGGAACGGAAAATCAAAGGTCGCAAACAAACTCTCCTGCAAAGGGCAAAAAGTCTAAAACAACACCTTGAAAAAATACGCTCTACTTTAGATAGTAAATATAACAGAGAATTTGCAGAGGAGTTGCTTCCGACAAGATTAATTGAATCTGCTGAAAAACTTGGTCTAACTTCCTTAGAAGATATGACGACTGATGAAATAAACGAAATCAACAGAGATATAATTTCCTTACTTCACCAGAACAGTACGAAGAATAGGTTAATTCTTGAACGAGTGGCTCGTAACGCAGCGGAAGATATTAAACAGATGATGGCTGAGGCCGATAATGTTGTAGATAAAAAACTTATTGAGGTCGGTGATGAGGTCAAGCCTAAACCTGAGAACGCATTGCAAAAAACTATCGCTGTTGTCGGCGGTCGGTTCAACCACGATCTTGAGACTTTAATAGATACACTTGGCGGAGGCCAGTTTGGAATATTACATAATAGCGTAGCACAGAATTTCTCAGATGGCAGGCGGAAAAGGGATGCTTTTTTCAATGAACTTGACACCTTTGTTGAGACAGAGATGGACAAAGCTGGCATTACATTAACTGACTTGCAAGAGATGAGTCCTGTATTTTATAGAATGTTCAAAGGCAAAAAAGGTATAAAATTCAGGGATACTGTTTTAGCTAAATTGGGGATAGTACCGCAACATAAAACTCACGAAGTTATTCTTGGCGGAAAGAGGTTCAATCTTACAATGGCAGAGATTATGAGTATCTATATGCACGCTCAAGCCAGGTTTAATCTAATATCAATGTTGCGTAGCGGGGTCGCTGTCAAGGACGGCGTAACAGACGTTATCAGTAGAGTTAAGAATATTGATATTACTGAAATAGAAGCAATAGATAAAATCGTAAGGTCAAACCCAAAAGCATTAAGATTAACCGAAATAGCGGCTGAGACTTATGATACTATTTTCAAAGACGGAATCAACGAAGTATCAATAGCGTTAAAAGGTATCAGAATTGCCAACGAAGAAAATTACTGGCATATTCAAAGGTACACCGGTGGCGGCATTGCTGGTACAGAGACATACCGAATATCATTATTGGAATCTGAAGGCAGGCTCCAAAAAAGAGAGGGGAGTGGAAACCCTGTACGGATAAACGACTTCTTTGCCCAAACTCTTGCAGACAGACAGGCTATCGGTGAATATATTGGAATGGCTAAGGCGTATCGGGCAGCGAAAACCTTGCTTAATTACCGACCTTGGCGGGAGAAGATGGAATTAAAAGGTTACGGCGATGAGATAAAGAAACTTGATACTATTATTGAAAGAACCGAACAATCTCAGTCAACTAATTATGATATTATATCCGGCTTTACAGGCAAATTACTTCGCGGTCTTGTCCGGTCGGTGTTAGGCAATCCTGTAATCATGGCAAGCCAGTACGTTTCTGCTCACGGATACTTTACTGAAACGGATGCTAAATATATAAGGGCATTGAGATTTTTGCCATTCCAAAAAGAGGTTGACAGGTATCGTAAAAACTGGACGAGGTACAGGACAAGAATGGACGGAGTAGTATCTTCGATAGCCTTGCAAGAATTATCCGGTTCTGACCACGCCCTAAGAGTTCTTGCTCATAAAACTGATTATGTTAATTTAATAATATCAGGCATACACAAAGTCGATATGATGGCGATTACAGAAGCGGGCAGGATTACCGAAGCTGAAATGGCTGATGATAAACTCAGTGGTAAAGCAAAAAAATACTGGGACAGGGAAGGAATAAACCCAAACACATTGGAATTTGAATCCGATGAATATTGGGACGCTTTTAATAAAAGGGCTGATTATCTTGTCCGCAGAACACAGCCGATGTTTGATAGAGAAAACCGTTCCGTTTTAACAGGTGCCGAAACCGGTCTGGCAAGGTCATTCGTATTGTTTAGATCATATATAGACCAGCCGTTAAGAATGTTTTCAAGAAATCAAGTTGCACTTGCAAACGGACAAATAACAAAAAAAGAATATGCTCAACAAACCGGCCTTATTCTTGGCGGATTGTATGGTTATACAATGTTAAGACATATTCTTGACAAACTTATCTATCAAGACGATGATGATGTTTCTGATATGATATTAGAGATGATAATGTCGCCTGCTAAACTGCTTACATTTATTGGTTTTCCGTTCCTAAAGTTAGCTGAAAGGGTTTTTGACGTAGCCAAAGGCGAAAAAGAATCATTCTTTACACCTGAGTTTGATACTGTTGCGACTTCGTTTCTTGATTCAGTATTGAAAAATTCGGCTGAAATAGCTACTGGCATAGGTTATTTCCTTCAAGGTGATGATGCTGTTTTTCAATCCGGGCCAAGAGAAGGTGAGTTGAAATCTACAGCTCATATAGCAGACGGTGTAAAAGGTTTATTTATAGACATACTTACATTAATAGGAATACCGACAAGGACGGCAAGTAAAATATATGATGGTTGGCTAAAAGACAATGAGGAAGTATTCAAAATTTAGAAAGGTATCATCATGGACAAAAAGAAAATTGATTTATTACACGACGTTGGCCGCATAGTAAAACTCATTGTATTGATAGGACTGGCGGCTACTGTAGTTACAACGGCACTGACATTTTTTGCAAAAGCAAAAACAGTTCAAATGCTCGACCAGCGACTTGGCTTAAATATCTCCCAGGATATTGTCAATAGTAAAAAGGCCGATGTTCAATGGATGAAACAACAAGTTGTAATGCAACGTAAAGAAGGACCACCGACACCGGCCGAATTAGAGATAATCAAAAAAGGCGAAGTTGAACTTGAAGAGGCAAAAGAGTTACACAAAGGACGTGTTAAAGATTATGAAGCACAGCATAAACAGAAATTCTAAATAATGGACTGCCCCCTTATAAAAGAAAATGAACGACTCGAAACCCAGGTTGAAGCATTGAAAGTCAAGCATAAGGAAGATATGGATAAAATTAGAGAGATGTTAGCTGGCAAAAAGGAGGTCCAAAATGAAGACACTGATACTGATTTGTTTAATGATGTTGATGGGGTGCATGGCAGAGATTGAATACAATGACCCTGCAACCGGCAAGAAGATAGTTTATAGACGATGGGGAGACCAGACCATAGAGGGATTAGAGATAATACTTGCAGACGGCTCAAATCTATCACTTAATAAACAAAAGTCTGAAATCGCCGGACTTGTCGAGGTTCTTAAATTAGGAATTGCTATTGGTTCAGGAACGGTGATACCATGATATACAGATTGCTTAAGAATTATAAGTACGAATTAATGGAGCCGGAAGAATACCCCACAGCAATTAATATCGACATTCGCACGAAATACATCAAGATAATTGACGGATTAATGACAGTGGTAGCGCATTACGCTTTTGATGGACCGTCTGGCCCGACATTCGATACTCCGACTTTTATGCGAGGTTCATTGATTCACGATGGACTCTACCAGCTTATCAGGCAAGGTTACCTAACAAAACACCATAGGAAGTATGCTGACCAGCTTCTAAGAAGAATCTGCATTGAGGACGGCATGAACAAAATTCGGGCATGGTATATTTATCGAGCCGTGAGAGTTTTTGGCTGGTTTACTTCAAGGCCCAAAAAAGAGCCGAGAGATAAGATTGTAAAAATATAGGGTTTTTCATCACCCTCCTCCGAGCGGGCGGGACTTTATACACCTCGCCCGCTTTTTTCATTTTTTCTCTTGACTTTGGCTGGATTTGTGGTATATTATAATATTCATTTAATTGCCAGGGCCGGATGGGTGCTATAACACTTAACTGTCCGGCCCGCTTTTAATCTTGCAAGATTGGAGGTGCATTATGCCTTAGAGTAAGGGTTGAAATCCCCAAAATAACTGAGAAAAACTGCAAAAAAGAAAGCTAATAACAGGTACAAATTGCAGGTCGTTACAATCGGCCTGCTTTTTTTATGTAAAGAACTTATCAAGATTCTATAAAGATAGTATGAGGATAAAATTAATATTATTTTCTGCTTGACTTTTGGGGTTTTTGTGTTAAACTATGTATATGAGATACACGAAACTAAACATCCAGCTCACCGAAGTCCACATCAGGCTCCCCGGCCAACGTGTATCTCAGCTTCGGTGGGCTATTTTATGAAAGGAGAATGACAGATGTTTGGATGGATAACAAAGCGATTCAAAAAAGAACCTACTGAGATTAAAGAAGGGTTCATGCACGATTTTCGGAACTGTTGTTGGGGACACGCTATATCTTTCAACGGTGAAGGCAAATTACCAAATAGCCGTAAGGTGTATGGATGGGCCAGTCCCACAGTAAACAAAGGAGATACTTTTTTACTTGAAGCAACCAAAGGGCTTGCAGTTTGGATGTTTATAGAAGTGAAAAACTGCGATGACCCAAGAGATATGTTTTTTGCGACAGTAGGGATAACAAGATACGCAACTGATGAAGATATAGAAAAAGCCGGACACAAAAAAACAGGCTTTCAAATGATTTAACCCTTACCACATGCCAAGTGGCTGTTGATGGCTTGGCTAAATTTTATGAAAGGAGAACCAAAATGAAGAAAGTATTCAGGTCTAATATCAAGAGGGCTGTGTTTGTGGTGAGAGATACTTACGAAGGCCCTTCTGTGGCCATTTGGCCTGTCCGCAGAGGCTTAAAAAAAGAGCGGGGCTGCGTGATGTTTAATCCCGCAACAAGCAACTTTGATAAAACCATGTTATTGCAAGAATGTCAATTAAAATACCATGACCATCCAGAAACCGGTGAAGCTTGGCTCGTCTATCCCTGCAAGAACGGCATAGACTACTGGTGGGAGCGTGTTGACCAGTTAATTGATTTTAGTTAAGAAAGGAGAGCAAAATGAATCTTGTTACTCAAGCAGACGCCAAGAAGGCGGCAGAACAGGGGCTTAAAAGAGCCATAGAAGTTAGTATTGACCATCACAACGCCCCGTCCAAGATGACGAGTCTGGAGTTGCAGGTGGCGATAAAAGAAGGAAAGTTTGATATAGTTGCTGCTTTTTGCAGTCTGTGTCAATACAAATATATAAAAGGATTCGATTGTAAAGAGTGTGTGCTTGGAGAAAGATGTGCTAATCAAAACACAGTTTGGAGAAGCATAAAGAGTGCTTTTGACACATTCAAAGACAACCCCTCCAACGCCAACTGGGATGCTTTCCTCGCTGCCGAGGCCAAGATGGTAGAACGGCTCAAGGTAGAACTGGCTAAGGTTGAGCCCGAGGAGAAGAAAAAGGCTGGTATTAAATGTGTAGATTGTGAATATTATACACAGCCGCCATGTGATGAATGTTCTCAGTGTTCTAACTTTGAGCCCAAAAAGAAACAAGAGTTGAGGCATGGGGATTATGGGTTGTCAAGAATAGATAGTCATCCGAGACTTTACGTTGAAGACAAAGGTATTCGGTGGGCCAACAAAAGCTATCTTGAAGACCATGATTGTATTCCTGGGGATAATCCTATCCTCGGCAACATCTTCGACGACCTCGCCTCCATGTCCGAGCCGCTGGAAAAAAATAAAAAACAAGTGTTGACACAGAACCAATAAAGGATATAATGCAATGTATGATACCAGTGTTAATGAAAATCAAGCCAATCAGGTCAGTTCAAAGACGCAACCCGTCTGCACTGGTATCAACCTGATTGGCTCTTTTATTGGAGTTATTATGAAGAAGATACCACTTTCACAAGGCCAATTCGCTTTAGTTGACGACAAAGACGTTGATAGGCTTAAAAGCTATAATTGGTATGCACTGCGTGTCCCTCACGGTTTTTATGTTATCTGTAATATTAAAAAGGACAAAAAAACTACAACAATGAGTATGCACCGGTTTTTATTAAATGCCCCTGATGGAGTTGATGTTGACCACAAAGACCACAATGGACTGAACAACCAGAGAGCAAATATAAGACTTTGTACAAGAAGCCAAAACATGATGAACCAAAGATGTGGCCAAAAAAACGAGGCGTCTATTTTTAAGGGCGTTTGTGCAAGCAATAGAGGCAAGCCTTGGAGGGCAAAGCTCCGTATTGGCAGAAATCATGTTTCGCTTGGAAATTATGCGACAGAAGAAGAGGCCGCAATGGCTTATGATGAGGGAGCCCAGGAATTGTTTGGTGAGTTTGCATGTTTAAATTTTCCCAGAACAGCCGAGGATAAGGCTAAGAAGAAAGGATAAGAAGATGGAGTTTGAATGTCCGAAATGCAAAAAAATATTTAGACCGCACCGTTTCATTGGTTTAAGACATCCAAGTCAAGCAAAGTGTCCTGACTGTGATGTAAAAGGAGTTATCACAGAAAAAGGGAAAGATTGTCGAAACAGTGTTTACCATGAAATAAATAAATGGCACGCAGAGAATGATTAAATAAGTAGCTCTTTATACAATAGAATAATGGGAAGTGTAGGGCAGTGGCGGAATAGGTAGACGCAAGGTTGTATTTTGCCTGTCGAGAGACCAAAATACCAGACATGCAAGGTGACAGTCCTATTGAAGTATAGTTGGGTCGATTGCAAAAATGACGTTTAATTTGCACGAGATAGCCGCTTATAGGTCATTAGGCAAATCCTTGCCTGTCCTACACTCCCACCTTGAAAAAGTCGGATTCGAACCCTGACTTGAGCAAGGGGCTAAAGGTGCTTCCGCTAAAGCGTTTTTGCTTCGCGAGTGGCTTAATACTGACACAGTTGCCGCCCCTTGCTATATTGAAAGGAAATAAAAATGAGAGAATCTGAATTTCCAGAACAATTAGACAAACATATCACGGCAGACCACGACCCTGTAATACACAACTCTTGTCCGGTTACAGGTCTGGAGTGTGATGACTTTTGTACTATGTGTGATACCAACCACCACAGTAGCGTAATCAAGGAGTGTGAGAACTGTGCAGGATACAGGCTGTGCCCGACCTGTGCTTATACAGACCCGGAACTAACTGATATGGTATTTTGTGACCCTGAATGTATTAGGGAATTTAAGGAGACGGAATAATGGAACTTAATATTCAGGATATATGGCTCGACCCCGAATCAGAACAATTTAGAACCCAAATATGTTTAGGGCTTGCTGAATTTAATCCAGCAATGTTGAAGGCAAAAGCTGAATTTTTTTCAGATATTCTTGATGGCATTGCTAAAATAATCCAAGCCAAAGAAGCAGAAATTGAAGAAATGTACATTGCATATCCTATTGAGCCAACCAGCGGCAAAGTACCTATAGGCCCGACAGTAAAATATGTTAGTAGTCGTGAAATTCAAAAGAAATTATTAGACAGAGCTTTTCCAAAGGAGAAATAGAAATGAAATTTGATTGGCATACATTTGTAGCTGGCATGATTACTATGGCTATTGTATCAATAGGCATTATAGGAATAAAATTAGCCAATTCCACAAAACCAAACAAGGACGTGCCAGTAGCTCCAGCCCCCATGGAGGCGGTGAAAGAGGCTGGGGCTTTAATGTCCATAATTGAGATACAAAGAGAGCTTGTCAGATGTGGACACAATATTAAAGTTGATGGCAAGATAAACACTTGTCAACCAGGTGGCAGTCCTACTTTAAATGCCCTGGACAAAGAAATCTGCAAACGCAGAGGCGTTGAGTCTATGAAAAGAATGTTAAAATAACCTATCATCGAGTATAATAAGGAGAAAGAATGAAACAAGAAGATTTAATAACCGCCATAAAAACATCTATGAATGAAGAGCATTGTCGGGGCAGAATAGATGGAGGGATTAAAAAGGATGAAGCCATAGAGGTTTTTATAACTGATGTAGCTGCGATTATCAAATTATTGGATGATGTTCATGTCAGAGCCGCAAAAACAAAGCTAAAAGAGCTTAAACATAAAATGGAAATGGAAACAGTACCCTTTTAAGGAGAAAACCTAATGGTAAAGAAAAAGAAGAAAGTTAAAAAGACCCCAAAAAAGGTGGTCGCTAAGAAAAAGGCGGCAAAGAAGAAAGTCGTCAAGAAGAAGGCAACTAAGGGCAAAAAGGGCGGCAAAAAGGGCGGCAAGAAGACCATTCAAATAGTATATGCAGAAAATTACAATCTGCACATCAAGAAATTAAATATAATGGCAAGCCACCCGATAATGCCCTGTTCAGCCATAGCAAAGGGCCGAGACGGCGCTTACTATGCTTACACAGAGGCTTGCAAGGTCTATGCGACCTATTTCAAAGCCTGCCTGGAAGCAAGGCTTGTTATACGGCGTATCACGGGCCGCTCAATTAACGCCGAATATGACGAATCCTGGAAAGACAAAGAAGGTGTATGGCATACTGTCAAGATCGCTTGTGTTCGTTACGAAGGCACTTGGGAGATTATGGATGTTGAAACCGGCGAAAAAGAGACTTTCGACGGGGCGGGTGATGGAAATAATTACATCTGGAGTTGCAATAGCGCACAGACAGTAGCCAAGAAACAAGCCCTATTAGATTACTTCGAGGCAGCATGGCCGCAACCAAATGACTTTACAGAGCTTATCAGGGAAGAAATAGCCGGACTTGCCGCCCCGAAATTTGTCGAACAGGTCCGAAAAATGATGCCAGAACCCGGTTCAAAAGACGCCGAAAGACTTAACGCCGAAGGCGCCATGAAGGCAATAATGCAATTTTTTGCTGATTACTAACCCCATTTTAAGAAAGGAACAAGATGAAAACGAAAGAAACGATTACTCAATTACTGGAGTCAACGAAGCGGGCTGGAATTAAGGCTTTGATTCATTGGCTGGAAATGGAAGGATTCTTTATCGCCCCGGCGTCAACGCGGTTTCATGGAACCTACGAAGGCGGCTTGGCAGAACACTCATTGAGAGTTTACCAACTTCTCTTGCATATCGGCGATCTAAACGTCTTAAAACTCGATGCCGAAACGAGCCCCGGCCAAAAGCCCTACGAGTTAGGCCCGGAAAATCTTGTCATTGCCGGACTGCTACACGATGTTTGTAAAATCGGGGCATACATTCCGACGCCCGACGGGAAAAACCCTTACAAGTGGAATAGGAGTCAACCAAAAGACCACGCCCTACTTTCAATCGCCCGGCTTTTAGAGAGAATCAAACTGGCTCCGGTGGAAGAATTGATGATTAAATATCACATGGGGCCTTACGGCCTCAATGAGTTTTACGGCGAAGATGATTACCAAACCGGCGAATATCCGCTACGTGGCGACCATTCAAACGATGACGGCATGACGAAAGACGAAAGCAAAGCGGCCCGATACGGTATGTCAATGGCAAATGCCTGGTTTCATAACCCGATCTGCAAAGTTATGTACTTCGTTGACGAAATCGCTACTTTCGAAGAAAAGGAAAAAGAAATCTAAAAAAGTAGTTGGCATTTAAGGTTTTATGGTGTATATTATAAGTAGAGCTGGTCGAAGCAATTTCTGAAATATTGAACCGGTAGTTTTCTAATCGTGCTTTGACCAGCCAGAAAATTGCCGGTTTTTCTTTTTAAGGTTAAAATGAAACAAATACCACTTACACAAGGCCAGTTTGCAATAGTTGATGATGAAGATTTTGAGAGAGTATCAAGGCATAAGTGGTATGTTCACAAAAAACGACATACATATTATGTTGAAAGAAGATGTGGGACTCGAAAAGAAAAAATGCACCATATGGTTATGTGTGCAAACAAAGGACAAGAAATTGACCATATAAACGGAGATGGCCTTGATAACCAAAAACACAATTTAAGATTCTGTACGCATATTCAAAACTTAGGGAATCAGAGATTAAGTAGAAATAACACTTCAGGGTTCAAAGGGGTTTGTTGGAATAAAAAAAGCAAAAAGTGGCACGCACAAATAATGCACGATTATAAAAATCATTATCTTGGTTATTTCGACTCTGAAATTGAAGCTGCAAAAGCTTATGACGAAGCAGCTAAAAAATTCTTTGGTGAATTTGCTAATATTAACTTTTGAAAGGAGCAAAATTATGAAGTGTCATGTGTTTGTATGGGATTTTCACTGTTCTTCTGTATCTTATGATGATTTTTGTCAGTTCGATGAAGATTTTAGGGAGGTTGTCTGCCCCAAATTGATTAAATATGTCGGCATTGACGCCATGAACGATTTACAACTTGTAAGCACAGATGAATTTGACCCCCATCACAAAGCAGAATTTTCAGTTGCAATCCCTATTGAGCATTACTCCGATGAGGATTTTGACGAGATTGAAGAAGCTGTCGGAAGGGCCGCCGATGAATATTTGGGTGGATGGAGTTTTGGGCAAGACAAAGACCAAGAATTTTAACCCTCCGCCTGCGGGTAAAAGCAGGCAGCAATAATAACTTTTAAAAAGGAGCAAGATTATGAAAATGAAAGTAGAAGTTGACGAGCAGGAAGTGATTGGCAATATTGGAACAGTTGAATTATTTGAAATGGCCGGAATTGATACGCCCGAATGTAAAGAACAATTTGGCGATAAGCTTTTTCGCGAATTTACCGAGTCAGAGGTTATCGCTTATTACGGTGAGGTAGAGTTGCTCAATGAAATTGGCAAAGCGACGGCAATCGAATATTTCGGTATTAATGTAGCAGAATAAATCGAGAAAGGAGCAAGATTATGAATGAGGAGAAAATTAAAAGGTTAGGGCAATTCTTATTTGATAATGCAGAATTTATCGCAGCCGAATTGCAGAAATCCGAACATTATCGGTCGTTGGCAATCAGTTGTCACATGTTCAAAGGCGGCGACCATTCGCGAGATATGGAAACGAGATTAACGATTTATGATGAAAGAACACATCATCATAGATTAGAAGGCCCTGCTATTTGCCTTGACAGACTCAAACAAATCTGGCGGCAAGTAAATGAAGACACTGAGGTTGAACCTATGCCCGAACCCGAAAAAGTAAGAGACAAACTATAACTTTTAATTTAAGGAGAATACTAAGATGAGTACAGAACTGTTAAAAATCCCAAAACTACCGAGACCGGAAAATATGCCGATGATCGAATTGAACGAAGACGGCAAGGCGTATCTTGAAACGGCGGAGAAAGTCGCCCAGAACCCCATTCAGCCCGGCAGTGAGTTAATCATCGCCAATGAGTATGCTAACACGATAAACCGGCTCGTCAAAGCGGTTGACGGCCAACGGCTTGAATCGACTAAGCCGATGAGAGACTTTCTGTCAGAATACAAGGCAGCGGTCGATTCAAAGACAGAAAAAGCGACCGAGATTTTCAAACAACTCAAAGACGGTATCTTCGAGTGCGATAGAAAAATCCAAGTCGCTCACCAAGAGGAAAACAAAAAGGCCGAGGCAGAAGAAGATCGCCGCCGCAAAATCCAGGAATCCCACAAAGAACGCGGCCACGAAGTAAAAGAAGATATTACGCCGGTTGTCAGACCTATCAGCCCGGACATTACCAGCCCTATCAAGTGGCGTAAAGATTGGACATGGAAACTCACAGATGTTGACAAAATACCAAGAGAGTATTTAGTAATTGACACTGTCGCAATTAACAAAGATGTCAAAGGCGGAGCCAGAGAAATCCCCGGTATCGAGATATTTCAGAAAAAAACTCAAGTACACGGATAAGCCACTAAAACCCCAGATTCAGGGTTCGGGCGGTCACCCGGGAAACCGCCCCCTGGAAATTATAATATGACTATATCGGAAACAGCTTTAAGAATTGCGGCAGAATTAGAAATAGAGTCTGCTCAATTTAACATATGTAATGAAAATCTAAGTCAAAACAAGCTCACAAACTTATTGGAACAGACCGACAGCCCAGCAGAAATTGGCAATATAAAAGACATCATAGCAGACTCTGTTGTTCAAAAGGCCAAATTAATAAAAAATCTCAATCATAACAAAGAATTATTAAAGACTTTATGAGTTATAAATCAAAACAATGTGAAACCTTATGTAAACAGATCGCTATGATGCAGGCGGGCGGAATGTGCATAATAAGCGATAATCGAGCTACGGAGGTACATCATATTTTCTTCGGCAGCCAGAGACGAACTGATCCTAATATATTATATAATCCTGTTTTTTACATACCACTAACAGACAAATGCCACCGCCATAATCCAGACGCCCCGCATGTTAATAATGATTTGTTTATGGAATTACTGGAAGAAAAGTTACTAAAAGCGGGCGAAAATGATAAATGGCGGGCAATTCAAAATGTAATTGAAAGCCCGATAGTAACAGATTATGCAAAAATAGACCTTAATGAAATTCACACTAATTTAGTAAAACAATTCAAACAATTAGAGGCGGCAAACTGGTATGGAGATGAATTTTAATGATTAAATTTGAGATACCAGGAAAACCTATTGCGTGGAAGCGGCCAGACAATAAAGCTGGTGGCGGCAGGCGTGATTCACAGAAACAACAGAAAGCAGATTTTGCCTTGAAATGCCTCGCTCAAGTGAAAGTCGAAAAAATGTTAGATATTCCGCTTCGAATGATAGTAACGTGTTTCTTTGAGGGCGATATTGGACTGAACTTCTTTACAGGCACACCAGACGCCTCAAATTGCCTCAAATTCGTCGAAGATGCCTTAGAGGGTACTTATTATTCAAATGACAAGTTTATCGTTGACGCCCGTTGTATTAAGCTATACGGCGAACCTAAAACAATAGTTGAGATTTTTGACGCTGAATATAAGGAACCTGAATAATGAGAAAAATTAAAAGATGGAAGTATTATTGTGATTTTTGTAAGAAATCTGGTGGCCATGCTGGACATTTAAGAAAACATGAATCACGGTGCACTATGAATCCTGATAGGTTTTGTGGATTCTGTAAATTGATTGAGAATATCCAACCCGAAATCAAAATATTATTGGCAGTATTGCCAGACCCAAGCGATGATAAATACACTCAATCCTGGTCGGATGGTGGTTTTACAGTTGAAAAATATTATGACTCTGACAAGATGGCCGAAGATGCAAATGCCGGATTGAAAAAATTAAGAGAAATTTCAGATTGCCCCGGATGTATCATGGCGGCCTTAAGACAAAAAGGAATACCAGTGCCATTGGTTACAGATTTTGACTTCAAAAAAGAATGTGCAAGCATTTGGAGTGATTTTAACGACAGCCAACGAGATTATGATGATTAAGGAACCTGATGTACAAAGTAGCTCATAAATGCTCTCAATGTGGTTTATGTTGCTTAGAATGCGGCGATATGTATAATCGAGAAGGAGAAGGCGGTATTTGCCCGCAACTTGATTATGATGATAACGGCAAAGCATTCTGTAAGGTTGAAAGAGAAATCGGCCGCTGGGAAAAACCTCAAGTATGTAAAGACTATCCGTTTGAACACATGGACGGCAAATGTAAAAAGGATGAATTAGCTGATGTACAAAGTTGAATATATAATAGACCAGGAGAGTTAAGTTTGGACAGGCTAAAAGTTATTCCGCTCACGCAGGGTTTTTTTACTGTTGTTGACGAAGAAGATTTTGAAAAATATGGACACCTCAAATGGTTTGCTAAAATTGGCGGAACAGATGGACGTCCTTATGCAGCCCGTTCTTTTAAAAATGGTAATAGCTACGGAACAATGAGATTGCACAGAGAAATCATGGATGCACCGCCCGGACATGAAGTTGACCATGAAAATTGTGATACTTTAGACAACCGCAGAGGGAATTTAAAAATTATGACAAAAGAAGAAAATTGTCATAAAAGATGGAATAACCAGTAGTTTATTTAAGGAGACATAAAATGGCAAAGTACAAAAATCTTAAAGAGTTATCAGAGGCATTCAAGGCAGGCGAATTAGAGAATTGGGTTTTAATGCTCGACAATGATAAAACCCATCTACAGTACCACGGGCCACTTCCGAAGGGTGTAGAGCCTGACACCAATGAATCCGAAGAATTTGACGAAAAAAAATACGATGAAAGTGAAGAGTTGTATGACGGCTTAAATGATGTATATATTCTCGACCAAGCCCTAACCCTTGCAGGTATCCCAAATATGTTTGTGTAGTTTATTTAAGGAGTAAGAGAAAATGGAAGTTTCTTTAACTATCGGCAATCCAGACAACACCAAAGACAAAAATAAAGTAATTGCTGCAGAAATCTTGAAATTCCCTGTACCGCAAATCGACTATGTATGGGGAGAAACCCGAAATTTTAAGGGCGAAGTAACCAAGATGGGCAAATGTCATATTTCAGGATGGGGTAGTCGGGGCGGAGTAGATATGTTTTTTACATTATGTGGAATTGAAGACACTCCAGGAAATTGGCCCTTTGCTGTTGATAGTTGTTTTGATGGGAAAGACGGGTGCAAAAACTGCAAAAGAGTTTTAAGAAAGAAATTAAAGTTTTAGGAGTTGTAAGATGGAACAATCACTAAAAACCCAAATCAAGAGACTGAGAAAGAATCTCAGGAACATGAGAAAGCTAAACAATGCCAACTTACATGAATCTGTCGAGCGAGGTATAGCTCTTGAAAAAATCAAGAAATTAGTAGAGAGTTGCAAGAATCAAATATCCGATGAGTTGTACGAGCGTCTCAACGAGCCTATCCAGGAATATGTAATTCGGTGCACAGATGTACGGAAAAAAGCCAGAAATAAAATTTAATTTCTTCTTGACATAAAACAGATTGTAGTATAGAATAGGCGATATGGAAAGTAGAATACACGATAACTCGAATCCGAATTTAACCGCCGATACGGTGCATTTCACAGTGTGTTCTGCTTTCCAGCCGTATCAGGCGGTTTTTCTATGAAATGAGGTGAATTGTGCTTGAAATTCTTATAGGTTTAATAATTCTTTTTGTTCTTTTTGTGTTGGGCTTATTAATGAGGTTGGTTTTTGTGGGGTTCTTAACACTATATAATCAGATTTCAGAGGACTACCGAGTTACGATTCAAGGTATTGGCACAACTATACTTTTAATCTTTTTTATGCTATTAGCTTGTTATTGGTGTGGAAAATGTGTTTTGTTGTGGGTGGAATAATGGGAAACGACCTAAAATACTATCAATTCGAGCCAGGAGCGTTTTTAGAGGATATGGACTTTCAGATCATGTCAGTAAGCCAGCGAGGCATATATATTTCGCTGATTTTGTATCTCTACCGGAACAACGGAAAACTGCCGAACGATGATCGAACACTGTTCAAGCTATGTAACAGCGATGCTCAAACATTCGATTCAGATTGGGAGCAAATCAAGCACAAATTTATCTGCAATGAGTATATTGAACACAAAAGGGTAACCGAGGAAATCGAAAAGGCTTCGAATTATTATAAAAAAAAGCGTATAGCAGGCCAAAAAAGCGGAGAATCCCGCAGGAACAAAGCTCAAACACAACCTGAACACACCTTGAACACTGTTCGAACACAACCCGAACTAAGTAAAGCTAAGGTAAGTAAAGAAAAGAATCTTAGATTTAATAAGAAAATTCTTCCTAAAGTAGATTTAGCTTTAGCAAAAAAAGCAATGAAGTTACAAGATACACTGGATGTACTTTTCGGGCCATTGACGCCAACCCAAGAGACGACATTTATTCGGATCGTGCGGTATGTCAAAAAGGAACTCGGCGCCGCCGGTATCGCCGATCTTGAAAAGAGGGCTACTGAGTCAGCAAATTGGGCCAGTCGAAACCGCAAAGACAAAGAAACCGCCGCCAAGTGTTTTGTAAAGAAAGTTTACCAGGAAACCGGACTCGAAAAGCAGGAAAAGATATTATGACAATAGGGCCAAGATTAGTAAAAAGGCCGATAGATCATGTTTGGCAAAAGCCGATGAATAATGGGTTGCCTCGACGCAGTGTCCGTTACAAAGAAAGTGGGGAGTCGCATCAATGTAGTGTCTGCGGCAAAGTTGGCAAGTGGAACAAAAACTGGCAATGGTACGGAAGTTATCAGGACTTAGAGGACGGCAAAGAAATTATAAAAACCTGTTCGGATAATTGTCGAAAAGATATTGAAAAACAACCACTAATTTTAGGAGAGTAAAATGAAAGTGGGAGCATATAACAGTATGGTAAGATATGTCAGTGAGGTGATTGAGGGGTTTGAAAAAGAACAATATACGAACCGTCGAGTATCGACAAAGATATGGAAGCATATTTTGTTGACGAACAAAGACAATATCGTTATTAGATGTCGTTCTACTCAATTAGTCGCTAAAAGTATTGGCTGTGGGGTTTACGAGATAACTCTAAAGGAGACCTAAAATGAAAAAAGAACAAATAATAAAATTATTGGAAAAGATAACAGAATCAATTTATCAAAAATCACAAGGCGAATGTCCTCTGTGTTATGAAAAAGATTATCCTGTCTGTGGCGACAAGCGAGGATATGACGAAGTAGATCCTGAAGACGCTGAAGAATGGGCTTTAGACCATGCTGACGATTGCCCTGTAACTATGCTTGACAAACTTCATGTCCTACTCCAAGAGCCATCCAACAATCCTAAGTGTAAGACTTGCGGGGGAAGTGGCAAGGGAGAAAAAAGATATATGGCTGGACATGATATGCACCCAATAACTCATCCTTGCCCCCACTGCAAAGGCACAGGCAAAGAGCCGTGTGAGACTTGTGGTGGAAGCAAGGAATTTATACGAATAGGCGAAATCTGCCCTCGCTGCAAAGACACAGGCATAGAGCCAGAGAAACAAGTAAAACAGAACAAATGGGAACAGAAATGTAAAAACCTAAGATTAAGAGTTGAAGAACTTGAAGAAGATAACAGGAAAAATCTTGAAATGGCGATACGTTACAAAACTCAATTCAGCAAAAAACATGTTAAGCAAGGGCTTGACCCTTGGCATAATGTAGAAGATGTAAACAAAATAGCTCAGCTCCAAGCCCAAATCACCGAGCTTGAAGCAAAAAACAGGTGGCTTGAAGAGGCAATTGAGTATTGCCGAGAATATTGGGGCGAAGTTGATGATATTCACGATTGTACGGGCAAGAATTGTATAATCTGTAATATTGAACGAATCAAGAAAGAAAGCGAGGAAACAAAATGACTTATCGTGGAGTAAGTAAAGAAACAGGCAAGGAAGTGTTTGGGTATCTGATTTACAAAAAATCATCAGATGAATATTTCATTGCGACAGAAGAAGATATAGAAGAAAATTATATAAAATGGTTGGACTTGGATTTTGTTTCAGTCCACGCTAAATCCATAGCCCAGGCCGTAGGCATCAATGACAAGAACGACAAGCCAATTTACGGCTCTATTTCTGTTGATGGGGTTATGAGCGAAGGTGGAGATAAGTTCGGCAAGTATATTTGCAGTTTTGAAAATGGAGCTTTTTTGCTTATCGACACACACCACAAAGATTTTCGTTGCCATTTAACAAAAAATATAGGTAAAGAGTTTGAAATCACAGGCTCACAGTGGAAGGAGCAAGAGGAATGAGTGAAATGGACAATTTAATTAGTGAAGCCGAAGAAGCAATTTCGGCGGTGTTTTCCAATCAAGAAGTTTCGCAATCAGAAACAGCCGAAGCGTTGTCTGAACTAAAAGGCTATATTGACACAATGTTAGACACGCTAAATTAACAGAGCAAGGAGAAACTATAATGAGTAGAGAACTTCCCTTATTATGCAACGGTCAAGTGGCCCTGAATATACAAGAGGGCAAGCAGACTCAGGACAGGCGGCCAATAAAGCCACAACCATATATAAGCAACATGAGCCCGCCGCAATATACAGACACTAAGGTTGGAGATATATTTATTTGCCAAGATTTATTGCCAAGTGGCGATACAGTAAAATCTGTCTTTGCAGAATATGAGAACAGAGGAACGTGGCATTATATGGGTAAGGAGGGTTTTGCAGAAAAACACGCCCCCCACAAAGTAGGGGACTTACTGTATGTAAGAGAGGCTTGGCGGTGTACTGGTGGTGGTGATCTAAGAAATATTATCTATCGAGCAGAGGGTGATACGGCTATATCTTTTTGTGGGATAGACGATGGCCGGACAGAAATTCTGCATGTATCTGAGCCTCATTGGGCGGAATGGGACAGACTTGTTTATGAAACAAATCGAAGTTGTAACTGGCGGCCCAATATTCATATGCCAAAATGGGCTGCCCGAACATGGGTAAAAGTAAAAAGAGTATGGGTAGAGCAGGTGCAAGATATAAGCTATGAAGATTGCATTGATGAAGGGATTTTGTATGGCGGAACAGAAAAAGAAATATATGGCAAAACACACAAAATGCTTTCAGATGAAGTAATAAGAAAATTTCACACGCTTTGGGAAACCCTCTACCCTGGCTCATGGGATAGAAACGATTTCGTATGGTGTAGTGAATTTGAGAGAATTGAGTACCCCAAATAAAACCCCCCGCCCCAACAAAGAGACGAGGGGGTGATGAGACTACATCTTTAATGCGGTGACTATTTCTTTCATGCTGCCGTTGTCGATAAAGTATTGCATGGCATCTCCCTTGACAGCCACAGACTTACGAAAGCGAGCCATTACTATACGGCAAGCATTTCGCAGTTTGTCATACTTCTGTTTTTCAGTCATAATTTTTCCTTTACAATTAAATAGGGTTAAGCTTTATCAAGACCTTCCTTGACTGCAACTTGAATTAAATTTTCCAGTGATATAACAAATTCATTGCCTGTTTCTTTAGAGGTTATAACTATATCGCCAGACTGGAGACGCATAAATATAGCATATTCCTCGTTATCTCCGGCAGTTGCAAGGCTAATCCCAACATGAATAACTCGCGTATTCATTATTTGTTCTTTTGTTCGTAAATGTCCAATAGTCATAATAAAACCTCACTTTCAATTAGAACAGGCTAACCAGCATGAAACGACGAAGAGACTTGCCAGCCAGCCTGTTATAGTTAGTTGAAGTTTTCGTCGTCTCATACTTAAAATATACATCACAAACGCCCCAAAGTCAAATAATAAATACACCACTAAATATAGATAAAACACTTGACATATTACAAGATATAGTATATAATACAGAGCATGAATATATTTACATGGTCTAAACAAGTTAAAATAAAAGACCACTGGATATGCCAGGGCCACAAGTGCGGCTGCATGGATATAAGAAAGCTCGAAGCCCACCATATCAAGTCTAAACGCTATTATCCGAGCTTACAATGGAGATTAGACAACGGGATCACTCTCTGCATGGGTTGCCACGCCAAGCGACATTCAGGCATACCGCAGATGATGATTTTGGCCCGATTAGGTAAATTAGACTATGAACGGCAGACAGTAGGGCGGAAAACGGCCTGAAAAATATTAAGAAAATGTAAAAAAACATCTTGACATTCTTAACATAACCTATATATTTACAATTATATGAGCCAATACACCCACACAATTAACAAGGTTTATAAGGCGGCGGCGGAGTTAGGAACAATCTTTAGACTAAGCCAGGTAAGTGAAAAATGGCCTGACTTATCAAAGCAATCAGTCAGACAAAACAGGCGGGAAAGAGATAATTAAAAACCGTGTAAGGAAAGCAAGTTAATGGCATTAGGTTCAATAAATTATATAGTATGTCCTAACTGTGGGGAAATTTGGCAACAAGGCTAGACGCAACTTGAGTTAATGAATTTTCTAAGAAGTGGAATCTATACATTGAAAGATTCAAAAATGGGGAAGTTTGAAAGAGTAAAATGCTTTAAGTGCAAAACAAAATATGACAGAAAACGTCTATTATATCTAATTCAGGACGCAGCTTAATGGCAAAGACAAAAACAAAGCGGGGCGATATAAAAGAGGGTAACACCGTAGTACAGGTAAACTATATTCAAAGGAGAATATTATGAGAACAGTAGCATTTGGGTCGCAAGACCACACAAAAACTCTGGTATGTGATGAGCGAGGACCAGGAAACGCAAATCACATATACAAAGTTCAGTTAGTCGATGGCAAGACAGTGGGGGAGATTAATTTCCAAAAAGGACCAGTTAAAGAAACTGGACGTAATGGTATCCACAATGAGGATTTATTGGCTATTGTGGCTGACAGGCTGGCAGGTTTTCAAGGTGGCGATTTTGCATGTACTTCAAATCAACAGGCGTTAGAGTGTGTACTTGATGCCCTTAAGTATTTGAGGATACGCACAGAAGTCCGTAAGGCGAGAAACGTCGAAGGGACAAATGTAAAATAAATTAACCAGTGTGTTGCCCTACAATAAAACTAAATATTATGGCTAAAAAGAAAACAACAAAGCGGGGTAGGAAACAAAAACCAGCAGGAAATAAAGCCCGACCCCGCTCTGTTTCTAAGTTAGACGCCAAACACGAAAGATTTGCTCAAGAGTATGTAATAGACTTTGACAAGGCCAGGGCGTATAGGGAGGCATATCCAGATTGTGCAAAAACATCAGCTACACCATCAGCATCAAGATTGTTACAAAAGGTTAAGATTGCGAGCTATGTTGTTAAATTGCTTGATAAGCAAGAAAAGAGAGCCGAGAAGTCAGCAGATGATATTATCAGGGAGCTTGAAAAGCTGGCTTTCACAAACATATCGGACTATCTAAGTATTGACGATGAAGGAGAAGTAAGGGGGAAATCCTTTGATACTATTGATATAGAAAAGTTGGCCGCGATTGAATCCATAAAACAAACCACCAATATCACTAAAAATAAAGACGGCAGCAAAGAATATGAGACAAAGAACTTTCAATTCAAACTATATGACAAAAGGGCGGCATTAGTTGACCTCGGCAAAAGGTTTGGTTTATTCCCTAACAAAAATGAAATCACCGGGGCGGATGGAAAACCATTAGGCCCGATAACTGTAATACTCAAGCATGAAAAGGTTCAAAAGTAATGGTAGCTTTTACACCAGACTTCTCAAAGATCGAAAAGCAGACCATAGCGTTCAATACGCTTAATCAGCCTGAGATTGACGAGCTGTTATATGGTGGGGCTAAAGGCGGCGGCAAGAGTGTCTTTGGTTGTTTCTGGAGTTACCTAAAAACCTACGAGATTGCACAAAAGTATTTCCCAAAGAAACCCAAGCACCCATTAGCAGTAGGGTTCATGGGCCGTAAAGTAGGTAAGAATTTCAGAGATACTACTTTGGGGACATGGAAAAGATTCATACCAGCCGACAGGTACAGGATAGTCGGCAAGCCAGCGGAGATAATTATCGAGGATCGCGTCAAGATTCTAACCGGGGGACTTGATAGATCGGAAGATATACAACAGTTTAATAGTGCTGAGTTGGCTTTCTTCTTTATCGACCAAGCTGAGGAAACGACCATTGATGATATATCTGCTCTCAGAGCTTCATTAAGATTAACAATAAATGATGAGGAACTTGATTATAAAGGTTTATTTACTGCAAACCCTCGAACTTGCTGGCTTAAAGATGAATTTATCACAAGCCCTAAGCCGAACAGAAAGTTTGTCCAAGCCCTGCCAGGAGACAATCCCTTGTTGCCTGAGAAATATGTCCAAACACTACGAGACGCTTTTGCACACCGACCAGAGCTACTTCAAGCATACTTACACGGATCATGGGACGCCTTTGAGGGAGCTAATCAAGTAATCCTCAACAGGTGGATCGAAAGGGCTATTGGTTGTCCTACTTTATTGGGTGGCAAAGTAATTAGTTGTGATGTAGCAAGATTTGGGGATGACAAGACAATCATAAATGTATTAAACGGCTCGAACATTATCGAGCGGCATGAAATGGGATATAGCAGAACAACCGATACCTCAGACATGCTTACAGGAATATCGCGGCGACACGGCAATCTACCGATAGTAGTTGACGAGGAAGGGGTTGGCGGCGGGGTAATTGACGAACTGCATAAAAACGGACGCAGAGTAATGTCATTTTGTTCGTCAAGTAAATCAGTCAACCCAGATAAGTATTATAATCTCAGAGCAGAGGCATGGTGGGAATTAGGCCAGCACTTCGCAAAGGGTGAAATGGGATGTGATAAGATGACAGACAATCTCCGTAATGAATTAGCGGCCCCGATGTATGAATTTCGCAATAGTAAAATACTAATCGAGCCAAAAGAGAAAATTAAAGAGCGATTAGGGCATTCAACAGACGAAGCGGATTGTTATGTAATGGGTATATGGGCGGTTAAAAGAGTCAGGCCTGAAATTCAATATGCTAACCAAGGTAACCAAAGCACAGTGTATCGAAATGACGCATTAACAAGAGGTATGGCAGGAGCGAGAAAATAACAGAAAGGATAATGAAATGACACGAAACCAGGAAATCAGTTTAAGAAGGACAGAATGTGCGAAGCGGATGGAAGCAGTTAGAGAACATGAGCATTTTTTGGCATTATTGTCAAAGGAAATGACAGACGCTGTACTGAACCCTGTTTTTGACAGAATGACAGAATGACAGAACTGCTCCAAAAGAGTTAAAATGTATTCACCCGAATTTCCAGACAGTTACGAGGGTTTTTAAAGTGAAAACAAGGCGAAAAAGCGACAATATGTTGAAGGCAATAGCAAAGACAATTAGACTATCGGCATTATTGGCTCAGAAACGCAGTATGGATTTATATAATCCCGATAGATTGAACAGAAACAAGGGTTTAAGGAAAACTACTATTAAAATCTTGTACTTTCAGCATTTTGGCATACATCCGGTTACTACATATGATTACATGATTGGAAGTATTTTATTGAAGAAGAAGCAGAAAGAGCCAATAAGATAAGAAAGGCGGCCAAATGGAAACAGACGATGAGGGTTTATTCGGCAGCGGCAGTGATCCGCTACCCTCAAGACAAGCAGAGAACCTAAAGAGAACGGCTAAACCTGTTGAGACTCTATCACAAGCAGGTGAGAAAGCCCGGAAGCGAAGAGCGGCCAGGGGAGGTATAGATGAGGATGAACTAAAACTCTCGCGCGGCGGTTTATTAGGTATTCCAACAGTGAGGAATTTATAGTGACTACATGGACAGATAAAACCTTATACGACAAGATAACCGACAAACACGATGAACTGTCCACCGATTACGCTCAGGTCAACCGCAACCGCGACTTAATGGCGAATTACTTTAGAAGTGATGAATTAGTTAAGGTTGACGAAAAGGGCAAGTTATTAGGTCAAGACATCTATAATGGTGCCGGATCGTGGTATTCTCGTATGATGGCGACTGGTTTTCAGGGCTCTTTAGTCTCTAAGAATATCGACTGGATTCGGTACGAGCTGAATCGGCTCGAACTCAAAGGCATTGATATACTGGACTTATGGTTGCAAGACGTTAAAGAACACATGTCAACACAATACCAAAGGGGTAATTTTTACGACGTCCAACCCAATTTCACACACGATGGATTGACTACTGGAAGTCCTTTAATGTTCGGTGAGGAGGATATTTTAGAAGAAAAGGTCATGTGGACACCACAGCATTACTCTACTGTCAGGATATATTACAACAAATGGAACGAGTCAGAGGGTGTTATTGTAGAAGATAAGATATGGACGGCCAAGAAGATAATGGACACGTTCGCTAAGGGTTTAACTGAGGATCAGAGGAAGGAAAAACTCAGTATCTCAGTGAATCAGGCTATTGATACAGGGCAATATCAAGAGAAATTCACAGTCTATCGAGCCACTTTTAAGGCTGATGATCCTATTTGGGATGGAACAGGCCCGGACGCATTCAAGAAACCTCAAGGCGACTGGAAATGGCTAACTGCTTATTTCCTTGAATTGACCACAGCCGATAAATCTAAGCAAAACAAACCCTTGAACGATAATATGGGTGATTTTACCCGTCCGTTTGGTTTATGGAACTTCGACAAGAAGTTTTGGGAGTGTTCAAGTAGGACTCCTGCATGGTATGCGGTATGGGATAATCTGTCATTACAGCAGATGGACAAGAACCTTTTAGAAGATGTCCAGAATAAGAACAGAAACGCTTTTATAGCTCTTAACTCTATGAAGGGACGTGTTGACCTCAGCCCAGAGGGTGAGATGTACGGCAGTCAAGAAGAATACGAAAATCCTCCGAAATTCATTGACCGGGTAGAAGGAATTGACATTGAAATAGCTTTAATGGAAATGAAAGAGGACGCTCTCAAGCGATGGTTCTATATCGACCAGTTAGCGATGTTCTCAGACCTGGCATTCCAAAAGAACCAGCCTATTACAGCTACGCAAACAATCCAAATGGCAGGAGAGAAGGCTACTTTGCTTTCCCCGGCTATCGAGACACATTCGACTTATCTCAAAGATATAGATGCTCGAATGATAGATGTCGAGGTAAGAGCTGGACGAGGACCGTTCGATCCTCAGACAATGGCGAATATTACCGATGTCGTTCTCAGTAATGTTAAGAGACCAGTTAAAAGTATCAGTATCAGGCCGGTATTTATAGGCCGGCTGGCACAGGCCCAGAAAGTCTCTCAGGAGTTAGAGCCTATTACTACTACTTTACAGGCGGTTGCTCCATTGATGGATATTAACCCTCATATCAAATTGATGTATCGCTGGTATGAAACAACGCAGAAGATTAACGAAGCCCTTGACTTCCCGCAGGATTCTATTGTACCTAAAGAAGAGTGGGAAGAACAAGTTGCAGCAGCTAACGAAGCAGAAGCCGCACAACAGCGGTTTGAAAATACTATTGAAGGCTTGAAAGCCTCAAAGAACATACAAGGCCCGGTTGACGATACGAGTGTTTTAGCAGGAGCTGCGGGATGACCTTAACTGAAACATTTACATCTGAAAAATATAGAGAAGAAAACGACATTGATAATATCGTAGAATGCATCATAGCCCGCCATGCCGATTTTCTGAAAATAAAGAAATTTGCGATGGAACAAAGTTGATTGAAGAAAAGCCAAAATTCGTTGGTATTGATGATGTTGATCCTATGGCTGGAATAAGCATCAAAGTTACTTATAGGCGAGCGATGTAATGGTTAAACCAACGATACAAAAGCATGTAAGTCGTAAGAAAGCAACCAGGCATAATCTTCAAGTGTCGCAGATGATTATCAATGCTGTCCTGTGGCAGATTATAAGAGAACAAGCAGAAGATAAAGAACAAAACGCTATTTTGACAGTCCCTCTTGAAGAAATGAAAGACGTGCCGGTGGGATTTAAACTCGTCGTAAATCAAGGCAAGGAGGAAATAACAATTAAGGCTACCTCTCAGGAACAGAAGAAGATCATTACACCGGAGTTATATACAGGATGAGACTAAAAAAGTTTACATTAAATCCCGTTGAGCAACAACCTTATGGGATGGATAAAATTAATGAAGCATTGGAAGGAAGTACACACGTTGAGACATATACTAAACCGTGCCAAAGTTGCGGTGATGATAAAACACTTGTGATATTTGCTTTTTATCCAGACGAGGAGAAAAAACGCAATGGCGGATAGTGGAAAATCATTATTTAAGTTATATGACAGGGACAATGGCAAAACCCTTGCTCACAGGTTACAGCATTTATTCAACCCGATAGTAACAGAAGCAGACAAGGCCTTGCATAATGACATAGGTAGAGAGATATTGTTAATAGTTGACAGGAAAGAGCGTTTGTTTTTAAAAGAGATCGTGCTTGCAATATTCTATAAGTACGAAAGAAAACCAAGATTCTTACTTCGAGTGGCGAAGGAGATTCTAACTATTGGAAGAATGAAAGGATGAATAAGATGAAAACGAAGAAATTAGGAATCATGTTAATTGTGTTGTTAGTAGTTGTGGTGGGTTTAGTATTCGCCCAGGAACCGGTCAAGGAAACGGTTAAGGATTTAAGAGACAAGCTATTTCAGCCGCCGCCCAGTACTTATGAAGAATATGGCTGGAGCGATGATACATTGAGGCTCTACAACCTTGCTGCACTCAGGTCAATCTGTGAGAATCACGAATTAAGGATTCTAAAAGTGGAGAAACTGGAATCACGGATATTAGCTTTGGAGGTCCAGGTTGCGGAATTGACAGTCAAAACAGCGACGGAAACACTTATAGAAGATTTAAGTGAAGCTGTCGAAATACTTGACAAGGGCAAAACTATAATAGTAGATAGTCCGGCAGAGGTGGCTAAATGAAAAAAGCCTTTTCAATAATAGATAACGCGACTGTCTTGTTGATTTTGTTAATTTTGCCAGTGTTTTTCATACTTGAGATTCGGGCCGATGTTGAATTACTTGAACCAGAAGCTACTCTTGCAACCGTTGACCCGAATTTGTTATGGATAACAGACTTAGGTCCGACAACGTATGCTGATATTGCCTTCGGAGAAAGTGGCTCATATGTTCTTATGAACTGGAATGACGGCAAGCTCGATATAACCTATGACGCCAACAACTGCACAGCATCAGCTAAGACATTCTTTGATTGTATGATTCCTTATTTCCAAGACCAGATAGATGAGTATGTTGAGGATAAAATCAAAGAGCAGGTGAGAAAGCAAAACAGAGCCTACGAATATATTGATATTCAAATCGGTTGTAAATGTGGCAATCAACCATTCGTAGAAATACCTTTTCATACTAACAATTTTTGGCCAGTTGAATTTACTTGTGCAGTATGCAAAACAAAATACACTATTTCAAGAGATTTGAAATGAACGGAGTATCTAATAAACCAGTATCTTATTGATAGGAAGAAAAGTGAGTAAGTTTAAAAAGAAACCTATTGAAGTTGAGGCTTGGCTATTCAAAGACCACAAATCTTGTTTTGACAGGTTTAAAAAGATGGGTATCCCGATTAAATATGACTACCAGCACTCTCCTGATAATTGTTTTATACCTACACTTGAGGGTAATATGTATATATCAGACGGCGACTGGGTAATCAAAGGCATCAAGGGCGAATTTTATCCTTGCAAGCCCGACATATTTGAAGCGACTTACGATTATATCCGACCAGTGGAGGTTGGATAAATGTTAGGTTGGCAAACAATAAAACGTCATTACTTAAACTTGACAGCCAAAGACGGCGCGAGCTTTAACTGGAAGTGGCAGAGAACCCGTAGAGAGTTTTTGAGGAAAGTCGGCAAGAAGTGTGCTTGTTGTGGCGGCACGAAGAAAATCGAAGTCCACCACATGAAGCCTCGACATTTATTCCCTGAATTGGCCCTTGTGGAGAACAACTTAATAGCCCTATGCGGCAAGGGCAAAGGGTGTCACTTTCACATAGGACATCTAAACTCGTACTACAACTATAACGAGGAAATATTTAAAGTAGCAATGTACACAATGAAACATAGCGTCTTAAAGAAAAACAGGAATTAGTTATGAATACTTTTATGGCAAGGAATACAAACAGGTGTAACGTCAAAGGGTTTGGAATAGTCCGAGTGATGATAGTGCTTAGCTTGTTCACCACAAGAACACTTGAACGAATCAGGCCGAGGCAATTTGCCGGAATTAACGGCATTATTAATAAGGTTCACTGCTTTGATTTTGTGTGGGACTTTTGCGTCTCTGGTTTTTCGGGCATCTTTTCCTTTTTGGCTACGAAAATATTTAGTACTCGCTCTTTTGCAAACAATCTTTCCTTTAAGACCTTGGGCGTATCTTTTTTTAGTAGCCTTAAAAACCTCAGTTTGAGAATAAACCTTTTCACAAAGTTTACAAATACTTCTGAAACCGTCTTTTGCAGTAGATTTTTTGTAAAACTCAGAAATGGGTTTAATTTCCTTGCAACGACAACATTGCTTTGTTACAGTTGGTTTAGACATGGTTTTTCTCCGTTAAAATCGTGTTTAGAGCCGTTACAAGACCGATTCTTGTACGGCTCGCTTTATATTAACAGTTATTAAGAATATGTCAAGATAAAAAGGAATAAATAATGCCAAAGAAAGCAACCCAGCTAATGCCAACGGCAACAGAGTTACGGTCCGAAACAATAGTTCATTTTATGGACAGATTGATAGATTACAAAGAAGAGGAGAACGGAAACTGTGGGAGTTATCCCGCAGACACAATAGAGTGGCAGTACAAAGGCCATATGTTTAATATAAAAATTCTTTATTAAAAGGAACAAATAATGGCAAAGAAAAAAGGACCTTGTTGCAAAAACTGTGCTTTTGGGCAAGATACAGGAATGGTCCGGTACGACGTAAAGACAATAGCTTGCAGGCGATTCCCTCCAAAGCAGGATGGAAACCAGCAAGCACCCGGACCGTACCCTCATCCTATGTTAAAGGAAACTGAATGGTGTGGAGAACATAAACCAAAAACTAAAACTAAAAAATGATTGGAGAACAAAATGAGTACGAGAAAAAAAGGTGACAGAGTAAGTATTATTGAAAAAGGAGTTGAGTACTTCGGTAAGATCGTAAAAGCCGCCAGAAAAGAATGTACTATTGATTTTGATGATGGCGAAGATGGTATTTATGATTATACTGAATTAGTCGGAGGCGATTTGACTCTGGTCGTTAGTGGCAACAAGTCGATAAGTATAACCAAAGACCTCTACGACCGGTGCAGGAAGAAAATCGGTATGTCCGATGTAATGATAGCCAGTTACCCGGACGCTGAGGCACTGAAAAGGTCGGCTGACGGTATGCACTCAAAGAGCGACCCGGATGCCAGGGTAAAAGAGGGTGTAAGACCCAAACAGGTGAAATTCCCAGAAATGCTCAAAGATGTTTTCACGTTTGAGTCTGTACTGGAAGCGAAGTTTATCAAGACCAACAGGGAGCACTACGACAGAGGTAATTTACAGCAGTTCTTGCTTTTGATTAACCGGAGGTATGGAACGCAAAAACCGATACGGATCGTCGAGGATAAGAGCCTCGTACCGAAAAAACGTGAGTTAGTAACTCATTACACAATATATTTTGAGAAAGGATGAAAAGATGGAAATTACAGAACTGGAACACCCGTCAGTAACGGCGGAAAATAGAGAAGAATTCTCTACTCACATGGCAAAATTTGCGACAATGGAAGATGCGGCGTTGGATGGCATGGCACTAAAGAAGTTGACAGGCAAGCCGTTCAAGATGCCGGAATCTCTTGACAAACTACCAGACGATGCTTCGAGGGCGGACTTTACCACAAAGGCAAGAAGTCTGTTAGGTGAAAAGTACGTAGCGACCATCGAGGATTTAGCAGACCTGAATCTAAGAGCAGGTGGAACGGCGGATATGAATGTTGACGAGACATTAGCTGCCAATCTCAAGAAGTTTATCGTCGATGAAAAAATGTCGTTAAGCGCGACCGAAAAGTTCATCAAGTTTTTCAACACTGAGGGAACAAGAGTAAACGCAGGGATTAAAGCCGCTCAGGACCAGGCCGCTCTTGATAAACTTGCGGCGATCAAGGCCAGTAACGACGCCTTAGTAGCTCACAAGGACTTCGGTAATCAAGACACCGTTGATAAGCAGACTATCAGACTCCACAGGGCTTTGAAAGACAATGTCGGCATCTCTACGAAAGAAGCCGAGGACGTATCGGAATTTCTGAAAAGTCGTGAAGGAGCGACTAACCCGACTATCCGAAGATTGCTTTTGAACCATGTCGCTTCGTTAGCTGCTGAGAGTTCTGTTGAAGGCGGCGATAGTCACCAAGCTGCTGAGAAAGTAAAATCAGAACAAGACAAACAGGTTGAAAAAGACTTATGGCCTGGATAAAGCACCCCGTAAGGGATGATGCTCTTTAATAAAAAATTGAGATGATGTTACCATTGGTAGCACCTTGTGACTGTCGGAAAGACGACGAGCCGAATGTACGGCTTAAAGTACAAGGTGGAAGCCCGGAAACGGATGACTTCTCCCGAAAATAGTTAAACGTAAATAAAATTATTTTTAGGAGAATAAAGAAATGGCTACATTATCTACTGTTACTACAGGCAATATCTTCGATGTGTTGAAGATGAAATTGCCTAACGGGTCTGCTGTTGACTCTGTAGTGAATGCACTTGCCGAACAAGATGACTTTTCTCGTTTTGTTCCTGCTTTTCCTGCAAACAACGGACTCACACATCGTGGCGTAAGGACGATTACGCTGCCTACCGGCTATATAGTCAATGTCGGTGGAAGCTGGAAGCCCTCGAAGGCAATACATGAGCCGTTTGTAGAAGGCTTAATGACTACCCGTTCCTCGTATGAAGCTCCGCGTGATACATTCACACAAGAGAAGAAAGAGGTAGGTCAGGCACTTCTCAGGGCCAATAGAAACTCTCATGTTATGGGACTCAACCAGGCGTGCAGTAAAGCGATCCTTGGCGGCGGTGATGACAACAGGGGCGAAACACCCAACGTGAAGGCGGACGGCATTATCGGTTTAATGGACCGCGATCCATACCTAACCCATGACAGCAAGTTCACCTTTAGCGTCGGTGGTGACAATACCAACCTCAGAAGTTGCTGGCTCATCAAGCCAGGTATTGACACCGTACACACTCTGTATAACCCGAATCACCCCACCCTCGGTATCGAGGAAGAATACATGGGAGTACAGAGAGAAGATGGACTCGGAACAGGTAGCGACGAACACAGGTACAATATCGTGTATGAATATCTCATCACAAAAGGTATTGCTATCCGTGACCAGAGGGCATTAAAGAGGGTGTGTAATGTGCCTTGTGGACCTACCGACCTTCCGGGTAACGATCTTATCGAACAGATACTTTATGCAAGTATCATCAATGCCCCAACTGGCGGGATGATGCAGCAAAACGCAAATGGTATCGTTACAGAACTTCCGTCGAACTGGATTCTCCTGGCCGACGAGTGGTTATACGCGAAATTGGTTGTAGAGGCCAATAACAAGTTAATGGTGCATACGTCGAATAAGAACATCTACAAAACGGACCTCCCGATGATAGGTACAAATATTATCATCGCAAGGTGGGATGCACTTAACAAAGTCATTGGCTCCGGCGAATTTCTCGTTTCCGCTGCAAGTTAATTAAGTTTATTTAGGAGTAACAATTATGATTTTAGCAAGTTTAGGAAAGCTATCAGTTCAGCAGGACCTTACTGCGTCGGACGAAAATAGCACAAATGTTATCCAGATAGCCGCTGTAGATTGGGCTGCAATGACGGATTTGTGGTGGTTTGTTCAGATAAGTACAATCGCTGCTGGCGATGGGTCGGATACGTTTAATTTCTCACTGGTATTTGCTCAGACGGAAACACCACTCGCTACGCTCAAAACAGTTCTTTCAACAGGAGATATTACTGGTATTGCAGATAAACGGTTAGCGACTGTTGGCAGGTTTGCTGCTGCATTTAATGTCGGTAAGCAAATGAAGCAGATGCTTGAAGAAGATGCTTCGGATTATGTGTATATTGGGCAGACCAACGTTATTTCTACTGGCGGTACTGTTTCAATCAATGCTGGACTGTCGTTCACAGAACCGCATACGATTCCCCACGAAATGACGACGGTATCGAATATCGACAACTCGATTGCTGTAGCATCGGCTGGTTCAGGCTCAGTTCCGTAATCGAAAGTGTCCGGTCCTTTCTGACTGGCGTTCGGTCTTTTCCCCGGACACTTTTTTATAAAATTTATTTAGGAGTAACTAACAATGAAAAAGATTTTATTGATTTTAATGTTGCTCGCCATTATTGTTGGTTCGGCGGGCGCTATAACTTATGACGAGGATAATTACAAGAAGTACAAAGCCAACTCACTTACAGCTTTTGGTAATGACCCGATCTTTAATTTCATCGGTGAGATTTCAGATATAATGGAAGGCGATAGTACAACTACGATTGACAGCCTTCTGTTTTCATTAGAAGCTGCTGATCCATGCGACACAACCGAAGGGCGAATCTATTACAATTCTGTTTCGGAGGCGTTTGTTTATCGTGATTCTGACTCGTGGAACACGATAGCCGCTGAAACCGGAACGGTCAGCCTCGATGTAGCATATGGCAATGGAGTTGCTATTACTGTCGATAATGGAGCCGTAGCCTTAACAGCTACAGATGCGGCAAGTAATGTCGTATTTTCGATTGAGCAACAAGATACGGGTGCGCTTAATGCAATGACTCTTACCGGTGATGCTACATTTCCATTGATTGATTTAGACCAAGATGGCTCTGGTGGCGACATCGAAGGCTCTGATGCGTCCTGGTCTGTCTCAAAAGTAGGTGCGTTTGTAATTAACGGAAGCATAACACTTAGTACGGCTGATGTACATTTTGACGGCACCTCTGCGGCTGAAGATGTTGTGTATGACTCTTCTGCGGATATGATGCACTTCCTTGATGCCGCCATTCTTGGCTTTGGTGGTGCTGCTGGTGGCGCTGCTGATATAGTTCTTGAATTTACCGGCGGCACTAACACGCTTGACATTACCGGTGATGGCAAAACAATCATAATCGGTGCAACCGGGGCGGGTTTAGATGTTAAAATCTGGGGCCAAACTGGTAACTATGTTATTTTTGACGAAGATGCTGACACATTAACTGTTGTTGATTATGACATCTGGCTTGACGATACATCAGACTTCTTTATCGGTGGAACCAAGAATGTTGGTTTTCTTCTTGCTTCTGATGGCTCGAAAGCTATGAGCATTCTTGCTGGTGCAAACTCCGACGACTTCGTTTTTAATATCGGTGTTGACCAGTCAGGCATTGATGTAGGAATGTACGGTACAACAGCTTCAGCCAAATTACTGTTTGATTCTGGAAATGACGCCCTGATATTCGACGCCATTGATATTCACCTTGGCGACGAAGACGTAATTCAATTTGGAGATTCTACCGATGCGGTTCTTTCGTATGATGCTACTAAGAATCAGTTAGAGTATCGAGAACTTACCACTGGCGATGAGGCTAAATTTCAAATCGTTGGAGGTGAGGGAAAAGAAGGCCGACTTATTTTAGGTGCCGATGATGACGATGAAGCAACAGACCAGTGGGAAATAGCCGCAAGTACAAGTGGTACTCTAACTATTGGTAACGATGCGACGGCCGATGTATTTACAGACTATTTAACTATAACTCATACCACTGGGTTATTAACCTTAAAAGAAGGCGAGTCAATCAGTAACAACACCGACGATAGTATTATTCTAACATCCAATGACGAAAACATGACTTTGCTGATTTTGGGTCATGCAAATGCCAAGTCTGCTATTCTTGACCTTACTGCTGATGCTGGCAACGATAATGTTGACACTTGGACTCACACAGTTGCCGATGGTGGTGCATATACGATTGCTAACGAAGGTACTGCAACAATGACTGTCGCCGAAGCTATGGACATAACTGGTACAATTACCCTTGCCGATGATGAACTTTTATCTAACGCAAGCGATGTAGTTGATATTACCGGTGACGATGCTGCCACTACGTTTGCCATCAGAGGTGCTACTGGCAACTTTGCAGGTATTCTTGAAATATCAGCGGATGACGCTGCTGACAATGCAGATACTTGGCTTTTTTCTGTCGCTGATGGCGGAGCGATGACTGTTTCCAATGATGGTACAGCTACAATGACCATTAGTGAGGCTGTTACTATAACTGGTGTTACTACAGTCGGCGGTTTTGTGATTGTTGACGAACTTGTTACAAATGCTGCCATGACTCTTACAGCGGCTATGTCTGGTAAAATAATCATAATTGGCGACTTGGCCGGTAACACACTCATTGATTTACCTGTCGAGGCCGATGGTCTTAACTATGAGTTTTGGTATACAGGTGATGCTACTGAAGTGCAAGACCACACTATAGATACGGAATCTGCTGGCAACAACTTTGTTGGTGGAGTTCAATGGATAAACTCTGGCGATGATACTCATACTGAAGTGTATAGTAACGGTACTACCCATGCAAAGTTAGTTCTTAACAATCTTCAAACTGGTTCTATAGTCAAACTTACTTGTGACGGGTCTGAATGGTATATATACGGTGTCGTGTATTCAGACACAACCCCTTCATTCGAAACCCAGTAAGATTTAATTTAGGTGGGGCACATCGTGTGCCCTGCCTTTTTCTTATTTTAAGGAGTACAACATGAAACGTGCTTTGTTGATATTAATTCTTTTGTTGGGAATATGTTATGCTCGACTCGACAGCAGCCTTGTCGGTTGGTGGAAGTTGAATGACAACGCGGCTTCGACGGCGGTGATTGACAGCATTGGTTCTAACGCTGGTACTTTCTCTGATGCTACCGGCGATCCGAATACGAATGCTCACGATACAGCAGGTAAGGTAAACAATGCGTTGATATTTGACGGCACAGATGACTT
>SDBU01001048.1_pt1 | contig 40644 bp, 44 predicted proteins | sample 2277071 | NCBI WGS metagenome assembly SDBU01 (sample SAMN10397929, study PRJNA504765) | marine sediment metagenome | isolation source: marine sediment core GS08_GC12, 126 cmbsf | place: Arctic Ocean: Gakkel Ridge, Loki's castle | collected 2008 | reverse complement strand
TAGGAGTAATCTTGGGGTTTACTGGGTTTGGCTGGAATACTGGCTGCGCAATCGGAGCATTTTTAGGTGGCTATATATTTGACATTACTGGCAGCTACACCCCGGCTTTCTTGGGAGCTGGAGTGGTTGCCATGATAGGAGCAATGCTTGTTTTCTTCCTACGTGCACCCAAAGAGTTAAGCCGAAAAGTAGCTTGACCCATAGTGGGAGTAGTGATTGAGACTGCTGAGAAAGTCCTTCAGACGTTTCTCAGCAGTCTTTAATGCTACAATGAATTTTTGCTAAGACAAAGGAGTATCTTTGGATTCCTCTTTAAGCAACGCTGATAATGCTCCCCCTCAAAAAGCGGGCTTCTTCTATGGTTGGATAGTAGTAATAGCATTGACAGTGGTAATGACCATAATTAGTGGGGCACACTTTTCCTTTGGTGTATTCTTGAAGCCCATTTCAGAGCAGTTCCACTGGACTCGGGCAATGACCTCAGGGGCTCTCTCAACCTGCCTTTGGGTAGGTGGTTTGCTCGCTATCCTCACCGGTGCACTAACAGATAAGTATGGACCAAGGATGGTAATCATAGTTGGTGCCCTCTTAGGTGGTTTGGGGTATCTGCTAATATCGCACACCAGTGCTCTTTGGCACCTATACGTAGGCCTCGGCGTCATAGTAGCAATAGGCAGAAGCACTGCCTGGACCCCTATTACGGCAACAGTTTCCAGATGGTTCACCAAGAAGAGGGTTTTGGCATTGGGCATCGTCACTTCAGGAATAGGGCTGGGGCAGATGCTCATACCACCATTAGCAGCACACCTCATTGCAAGATATGACGACTGGCGCCCAGCCTACAGGGTTATAGCAGTCATGATTTGGGTTATCCCTACTTTAGCAGCAGTGTTGATAAGACGTTCTCCCCAAGATATGGGGCTTTTACCCGATGGTAAAACCCAGGGGAGCGACACCGCAGTGCGGGAAAGGCAAACAGAACCAGTAGAGATGAAGGAATGGTCACAAAGAGAAGTAGTACGAACTTTACCGTTCTGGCTACTAGTGTTTATTAACCTCGTGGTTGCTGCTACTCTTCATGTAGTAATAATTCACGTAGTTGCCTACGCTACAGATGTAGGGATAGAACCTACTTCAGCAGTCCTCGTCCTCACCTTTATAGGCGGTGCCGATATCCTGAGTAGAATCGTAGTGGGTGGCATTAGTCTCAAAGTTGGGAGCAGAGTTATACTTCTCTCCTCCTTAATCCTCCTAGCAGTTACCTTATTTTGTTTCCCTTGGGTGAGAGATTTAGGGATGTTTTGCGCTGTAGGAGTGTTTTTTGGCTTTGGGCTTGGTGGGACTAGTCCACCACTCACCTCACTAGTGTCAGAGCTTTTCGGACTAAGGTCAGTAGGGATAATCATGGGGCTTATCGGAGTTGGCTGGGCTGCCGGCTGTGCAATTGGAGCATTTTTAGGTGGCTATATATTTGACATTACTGGCAGCTACACCCCGGCTTTCTTGGGAGCTGGAGTGGTTGCTGTGATAGGAGTGATGCTTGTTTTCTTCCTACGTGCGCCAAAGAGTTAAGCCGAAAAGTAGCTTGACCCATTATGGGAGTAGTGAGATACCCTGTAGGGAACGAACTCCGTGTCGTTCCCAGCCTTGGGTGGACAGAGACGTCCACCCCTACGGATGTTTATTATTCAACGAATCTCCTCAAAAAGTAGCTTGACCCATAGTGGGAGTAGTGATAGCATTAAATAGGGTATGCTTAGCGAAATATGTCAGGGTTCATAAGAAACCTTTTTTATTTGAGGAGGGAATAGGTATGCAGGTTGAAGAGGAGCTGGCAGAGTTCGTTCCTGAGAGGGAGACGGTAGTTACCATAGGGGTTTTTGATGGTGTTCATCTTGGTCACCAGCACCTTATGGACTACCTAAAAAGGCAGGCATTGGTAAAGGATCTCCAAAGCGGAGTGGTAACCTTTCGCACTCACCCTCAACGAGTGCTATTGCCGCAGGCTCGATTACCATATTTAACCAGTTTGGAAGAGAGGGTCAGGCTTCTCCAACAACTAGGCATTGAACTTATTATCCCCCTTTCCTTTACTCTTGAGCTAGCCCAACTTTCTGCTCGGGATTTCATTGCCCTGCTGCAATGGCGTCTTAAAATGCGGGGGCTTGTTATAGGTCCCGATTTTGCCCTGGGAAAAGAGAGAGAGGGAGATGTGTTTTTCCTTCATTCTTTAGGCAAAGAGGTTGGTTTTAGTGTAGAAGTCGTCTCGCCCAAGGTGGTAGACGGAGAGGTAGTAAGTAGCACAGCAATCCGTGAGGCTTTAGCGCAGGGAGATATGCCAAGGGTGGCTAAACTCCAGGGACACCCCTTTAGCCTTGAAGGGCGAGTTACCCATGGTTCGGAGCGAGGCAGGGTGTTAGGTTTCCCTACAGCAAACCTGGAGATGAATCCAGCCCAGGCTTTGCCTATTGATGGAGTATATGCTACCAAGGCTTATCTCGGCAACCACGCCTATCCCTCGGTAACTAACATCGGCATTCGACCTACCTTCGAAGCAGGGGAGAGAACAGTAGAGGTCTACCTTATCGATTTACAGGGAGAACTCTATGAAAAGGAGCTGAGGATTGAACTTCTAGAGCGATTGCGAGAGGAGAGGAGGTTCTCTTCCTCTGATGAGTTAGCTTCACAGATAACCAGGGATGTGGAGCGAGCAAGGGAGATACTGGGGAGATGAACTCTCTATTGAGGCGTGGGGTTGCCGAGATTATAGTTGAACAGGAATTGAAAAGGCTGCTTGAGTCTAGGAAGCCTCTGCGCCTCAAACAAGGTTTTGACCCCAGTTGTCCTGACATTCACTTGGGGCATGTAGTAGGGCTCAAGAAATTACGCCAGTTTCAGGAACTAGGGCACCAGGTTATTCTGATTGTAGGCGATTGGACGGCTCAGATTGGTGACCCAAGCGGAGAGTCAGCCACCCGCCCCATGCTCTCCCCCGAAGAGGTCAAGATTAATGCCGAAACCTATATGAAGCAATTCTTTAAGGTCGTTGATAGGAAAAGGACGGAGGTTTGCTGGCAGAGTGAATGGTTCGGTAAGTTCAACTTGGGCGATGTTATCAAGCTCACCAGCAAATTCACCGTAGCCCAGTTCCTAGCACGAGAAGACTTCAGCAAAAGATATGCTGCTGGACGCCCCATCGCCATCACCGAACTGCTTTATCCCCTGCTCCAAGCCCATGACTCAGTGGTTATTGAAGCCGATGTGGAGTTCGGTGGCATAGACCAGAAGTTCAATTGCCTGGTAGGTAGAGAACTTCAACAGATGATGGGGCAGCCCCCACAGCAGGTATTCCTGGTTCCCCTTCTTGTGGGCACCGATGGGACTCAAAAGATGAGCAAGAGCCTGGGAAACTACATCGCCATTGATGAGCCGCCCAGGGAAATTTATGGCAAGGTGATGAGTATCCCAGACCACCTTATTATGCCCTACTTTGAGCTGGTAACCGATATCTCAGACGAAGAGGTTGAGGAATTCAGGCAGCAGCTTGATGACCAGTCAATTAACCCTATGCTGCTCAAGAAACGCTTGGCAAGAGAGATTGTGGCTCAGTTTCACAGCATCGAGGCAGCTCAGGATGCGGAGGAGGAGTTTGAGAAGGTTTTCCAGAGGAGGGAGGTGCCTGAGGAGATACCGATATTCCCTGTGTCCTTGCAGCAACTGAAAGCAGAGGCAATAGGACAAACTAGCGAAGCGGTGTCAATAAGCGACAGAGAGCGGATCGGCAACACCATGATGCTTGGAACGACTGCTACCAGAGACGGTCAAGAATTCCCATACCTGATAGTGCCTGTTGCTTTCATACTACCAAGGGTAGGCTTGGCCAAGAGCGGGAGCGAGGCAAAACGCCTTCTGGCACAAGGCGCTGTAGAGGTGGATGGTGAGAAGATAACGGGTAACTTAATTGGAGTTTACGACGGTGTCACTATCAGAATCAGAGATGGCAGTATAATTAAGGTAGGGAAGCGCCGCTTTGTTAAAATCGTCGATGTTGATAAGGCAAACTAGCTAATTCTTAAAAATGGAGGTATAAAATGCAACTGCGAGTCCCCGGACCCACCCCCTGCCCTGAGGAGGTGCTTCAGGCTATGACCAGACAGATGATTAATCATCGGGGGAAGGAATTTGGCGAACTTATCCACCAATTAACCGATAGGCTTAAAGTATTGTTCCAGACCAAAAACGATGTGTTTATTCTCACCAGTTCAGGCACTGGGGGTATGGAGGCTGTTGTGGTCAATACCCTTTCACCAGGTGATAAGATTTTGGCAATTTGCAACGGCTTCTTTGGGGAGAGGTTTGCCGGTATTGCCGAGCAGTTTGGCGCTGAGGTAAAGCGGCTCAGCTTCGAGTGGGGAACGCCCGCCGACCCGGAGGAGGTGCGTCGTGCCCTGCGAGGAGACTCAAATATTAAGGCAGTGCTGGTTACTCACAATGAAACCTCCACTGGTCTGACCAACGACCTAGCTTCTATCAGTGCAATAGCCAAGGAGTTTGACAAGCTTCTCCTAGTAGACGCTATTAGTAGCCTCGGTTCCATCAACTTGCCTGTTGATGCCTGGCAATGCGATGTGGTTGTTACTGCCTCTCAGAAGGGCTGGATGGCTCCCCCTGGAGTGGCTATGGTGAGTGTGAGCCAAAAGGCATGGCAAGCCCAGTCTCAAGCCCGAATGCCACGCTACTATTTCGATTTGGCTAAGGCAAAAAGTTTCCTGGAGAAAGGGCAGACCCCATGGACACCCGCCGTCTCCACATTTTACGCCTTGTCTACAGCCCTAGAGTTGATAGAACAGGAAGGATTACCAAATGTTTTCGCTCGCCATGTTCGAGTAGCAACCACAGCTAGAGAGGGGATAAAATCTCTTGGATTATCCCTTTTCCCCGACGAAGCCTTTGCCTCCAATACAGTTACAGCAATCAAAACTCCACAAGGGATAGATGCAAAGAAATTGCTCCAGATACTAAGGGAAGAGTATGAAGTTACCCTTTCAGGAGGGCAACAAAAACTGGAGGGGAAGATTTTCCGCATTGGTCACCTTGGCTGGGTAACCGAGGCTGATATTGCAGAGGTGATAACAAAGCTGCAAGTGGCTTTGCCAAAAGCAGTCGGATGAGAGAGGTATAAAATATGAAGGTTTTGGTCACTGAACCTATAGTCCAGGAAGGGATAGACCTGCTCAGCAAACACGCTGAGGTAGATGTGAAGTTGGGTCTAAAGCCTGAGGAGCTTATTTCTGTCGTGGCTGACTACGAAGCTATAGTAGTGCGTAGCCAGACCAAGCTAACGGCAGAGGTCATCAAGGCAGGGAAGAGGCTTCAGGTTATCGCCCGAGCTGGTGTGGGGGTAGACAATATTGATGTGGAGGCAGCCACCGAGAGAGGCGTGGTGGTGCTTAACGCTCCTACCGGTAATGCTATATCTGCTGCCGAGCATACTATTGCCCTGATGCTAGCTCTAGCGCGCCATATCCCTCAGGCTCACGCTAGCCTAAAATCGGGGGCATGGCAACGCCAAAACTTTATCGGGGTCGAGGTGAGAAACAAAACGCTGGGTATTGTTGGTTCGGGTAATGTAGGCTCGGAGGTAGCCAGGCGTGTTCAGGGTCTACAGATGAAGGTCATCGCTTATGACCCCTTTGTTTCTCCAGATTATGCCCGCAATCTAGGTGTAGAACTTGTCTCTCTGGGGAAGTTACTCGAGGAGTCCGATTTTATCACCCTTCACCTTCCCTTGACCCAAGCTACCCAGGGCTTAATTGGAGCCAAGGAGCTAGCTAAAGTCAAGCCCACAGTGCGCATTATTAATTGCGCCAGGGGAGGCTTGATCGAGGAATCAGCCCTTCTCCAAGCTATTGAGGAAGGCAGAGTAGCTGGAGCTGCTATCGATGTTTTTACCCAGGAACCCCCCACGGATAGCCCACTTCTGAGGACTGAGAAGGTTATTGTTACACCCCATCTGGGGGCATCCACAGCGGAGGCTCAAGCAAGCGTGGCTATAGATGCGGCTGAGCAGGTAATAGCGGTGCTTAAAGGGCAGCCTGCTAGATACGCTGTCAACGCTCCCTTTATCCCGCCTGAAACACTTTCAGTTCTTTCTCCCTTTCTTGATGTTGCTTTCACAGCGGGAAGACTTGTTGTCCAGCTAGTAGAGGGGCAGATGAGCAGCATCGATATTAGTTATGAGGGTGAGATTGCTACCTATGATACTGCTGTGATTAAAGCGGCTGCTATCGGTGGCTTACTGGAAAGGATTAGTGAGGAGAGGGTCAATTTGGTCAATGCCAATGTCATTGCCCAAAGTCGTGGGCTCAAGGTAATGGAGCATAAGAATCCAGTTTGCGAGAACTATAGTAGTTTGATTACTTTGGCAGTTACCACCAGTGCTGGGGTTACCACAGTGGCAGGAACGGTGATGCGGGGGGAATTGCATATTGTTCGAGTCAATAATTATTGGATTGATTTGGTGCCCACAGGGGGCTATTTCCTTTTCAGTGACCATCGTGACCGCCCCAGGCTTATTGGGGCAGTGGGTATGATAACTGGCAATGCTGATATCAATATTAGCTCTATGCAGTTGAGCCGCCTCAAGCCTCGTGGGCAAGCATTGATGGTTCTGGCATTGGATGAGCCTTTGGCTGAAGAACAGCGGCAACAAATTCTCTCCCTCCCCGATGTCTACACCGCTAAGGTGGTAAAGTTATAAAAATGAAATGGGAGAGGTCGTTTAACAATCTTACCTGTCATTGCGAGCGAAGCGAAGCAATCCCCTTATTGAGATTGATTACTATATAGAGGTCTCCCAAATGCTCTTTAATTGTGGATTTGTCAAGTTCGTGTTGATAAAATAATATGCGCTAACTTCGTGACAAATATAGACTGGTGGGAGATATAAAGGAGGGCCATATGGACACTGAGTCAAGGAAACTTAAATACAGGGTTGTTCAGCGGTTCAGGCAGCAGATGCTCTACGGACTGGCCCTTGGTTCCATTGGTTTAGGAGTGGTCCTGGCAATCATTGGCATTGTCTTTGGAGAATTGGGCATTGTTGCTCTAGGACTGGGTTTCGTTTCGGTGGGGTTGGCGCTGGTGGCAAGAGATAATGAGGTAAAGTCAGACAGAAGAATGACAGCGATGGTGCGCCTCCAAGTTGATGATAGGCTTGCCAGAATGGATGACCCGATGCAGGACCTAATGGGCCCGAGGACTTCAACCGTGCTGTATAATATTAGGGCAGCTCTCCAACTAGAGCCATGGCTGGATGGAGGGCAAAGGCGTGAGTTAAAAAAGGAGATTGCGAAGACCTTGCTACGGGCCAAAAAGTATAAGAACGAAAATTTAGAAAAGGGGCTAGCAGAATTGTGGAGAGGGCATAAGATTGACGAATGGTGAGCTTAGAGTCGGTGGAAGGATAGTCTCGATTAATATACCTGAGATCAATATACGTGCTTCGCCCCCCGATAAATCGGGGTCCTCGCAATGACACCCAAATCTAGGAAGCTGCCCAAGAAGTAAGCCTTTTGATCCTGTATTCACGGATTAGGGAACAACTTGATACTGTAAGGAACGAGCACACGGGGTTGAAAAATGTGCTTTATTGTGATATAATGACATAGTAATAACCAAATGTGAACCTTTAAGTCAGTCCAGTGAGGCTGGCAAGGGAAAGCGGTAAGTAAGGCTACTGGGATTACCGAAACCCTCTTGCCAGCCGGCAAGAGGGTTTTTTGATGCCTGAAAAGGTAATAATGACAGAAGAGGAAATAAGGCGAGCCCTCACTCGCATCGCCCATGAGATTGTGGAAAGAAATCATGGCTGTGATGGCTTGGTCTTCATTGGGATGCACACCAGAGGGGTTCCCCTAGCCAGACGAATAGCAGCAACTATAAGGGGATTTGAGGGTGTGGATATCCCAGTAGGCTCGCTTGATATTGGGCTATATCGGGATGACCTCTCTTACCTTGAGTTGCAACCTAACCTTCGCCCCAGTGATATCCCCTTCGATATTGCTGGCAAGCGGGTTATCCTGGTTGACGATGTCCTGTATACAGGAAGGAGCACTCGTGCTGCAATGGATGCCCTCATCGACTTGGGGCGTCCTCAATATATCCAGCTAGCTGTTCTGGTTGACCGAGGGCATCGTGAACTCCCCATTCGCCCCGATTATGTGGGAAAGAATCTACCTACCTCTAAAAAGGAGGAAGTCAAGGTGCAATTGGAGGAGGTCGATGGCAAGACTGAGGTGGCTATCATCTCTATTGCTGCCAGTAGCAAGAGAAATGCACACTCGACAAACAGTATTGTCAAGTAGTACGAGTAGGAGAAGGTTCTATGAGTATGGCTAATAGAAATCTGGTGACCATAGACGATTTATCTAATGAGGAAATTGAGGCAGTTTTTTCTTTGGCAGACGAAATGTCAGATTCAATGAATGAGCAGTCAAGTGTATGCCAAGGCAAGATTATGGCGACTCTGTTTTTTGAGCCAAGCACCAGGACACGGTTGTCGTTCGAGGCTGCGATGCTCAGACTTGGCGGGCGTGTAATAACTGCGGTTGATGTAGGTGCAACCTCTCTAGCCAAAGGTGAGAGCATTGCTGATATGGCAAGAGTAGTGGGGAGCTATGCCGATATAATTGTTATCAGGCATCCATGGGAAGGAGCAGCCAAGGTAGTTACCGACTACGCTGGTGTCCCTGTAATAAATGCTGGCGATGGAGGTCATGAACACCCAACCCAGACCTTATGCGACCTTTATACCCTGAAGAAGGAGCGGCAAACCATCAAGGGTTTGAAGGTGGCCCTATGGGGTGACTTGAAATACGGGCGAACGGTACATTCCCTAACCTACGCGCTGGCTAGGTTCGGTGCAATCATCCATTTCCGTCCTGGACCAGGGCTTGAGCTGCCAGAGCATGTGCTAAGGAAACTAACTACAGAATATAGAGGTAAGCTGGAAAAGTATGAGGATCTGAACCATAGAGTGAAAGAAAGGTTTTTCCCCTTAGATGCTATATATATAACGCCAAGTAGCCCGCATCAACTTACAATGATGCCTGATGTTAGTATTCAAATCGAGGTGAGGACAGCTGATGCCCTTTATGTCACCAGGCTTCAGAGGGAAAGACATGCCCCTGTGGCGGAAGGAGAAGGGTTGAAGAAGGACTACCCAGTGGTAGATAAAAAACTTCTCAAAGAAAAGGAGTTCAAGGGAACAAAGCTTGTTATGCACCCCCTGCCCCGTATTGATGAGCTTGCCTATGAGATGGATGCCGACCCGCGAAGTATGTATTTCAAACAGGCGGCGCGGGGAGTGCCGATTAGAATGGCTCTGTTAGCTCTACTTTTAGGGGCTAAGGAGGTCGATATCCCTGCGGAGAAACAGCCAACCTTTGTTAAAAAGATAGACTATCGTGTTTATAATCGCGATTTTGGGGTCAGATGCCAAAACCCAAACTGCGTGTCGGTGCAAGAAACCGAAAAGCGGTATATTGCGCCTGAGTTCAAAATAGTAGCCACCAAACCTTTAACTCTGAGGTGCGTTTACTGCGAACATGAAATCCATCCCCAATATATCGCCAGTTCAGAAAAGAATAAGAGATACCATAGCGCCGACAGTTTTATGCTAGGGTGGATCAAACCAGAGCATCTGATCATTTTCAATACGGAAGAAGAGGCAAGAGACAACAGGTTCTCTCCCGGACAGTACGCTCATATATCTGCGGGTAGGAGATAGGTGGTGGCAATGCCGCTTCTTATCAGCGGTGGTCGCATCATCGACCCACAGCAGGGAATAGATGTGGTCGGTGATATAGCTATAGTCGATTCCAAGATCGCCCAAATAGGCGACCTCAAAGCCCCTTTCCAGCATTACACCGAACTATCTGCCAAGGGTATGGTGGTATGTCCTGGCTTTGTTGACCTTCATTGTCATCTTCGTGAGCCTGGGTTTGAGGAGAAGGAAACTATTGCTACCGGGACTCGGGCAGCCGCCAGGGGAGGATTTACCACTATCTGCTGTATGGCTAATACTGATCCACCCATCGATTCCCCAGCCAAAGTAGAATATGTTAAGCACAAAGCCAGGACGGAGGGGGTAGTCCGAGTTTTGCCTATAGGCGCTATCACTAAGGGTCAGCAGGGAGAAGAACTAGTGGAAATGGGGAGGCTGGCTGAGGCAGGGGTGGTTGCCTTTAGCGATGATGGCAAGCCGGTGATGAATTCCCGACTTATGCGTCATGCTCTGGAATATAGCTGCCTCTTTGGCTTAGCGGTTATAGACCACTGCGAAGACATCTCCCTTACTGAAGGTGGAGTGATGAACGAGGGTTGGGTAGCCACCAAGTTAGGGCTGAGGGGAATACCAGCAGCAGCAGAGGAGATTATGGTTGCCAGGGACATCGCTCTGGCTCAACTCACCGGTGCCAGGCTCCACATTGCCCATGTATCTACTGCTGGCTCAGTGGAACTTATTCGCCATGCCAAGGAAAACTACATAAATATTTCTGCCGAAGTCGCCCCGCATCACCTTATCCTGACTGAGGAGAAAGTTATGGGCTATGATACCAATGCCAAAATGAAGCCCCCCTTGCGAACTAAAAAGGATGTAGAGGCACTGCTCCAGGGGCTAAGGGATGGAGTGATAGACATCATTGCCACTGACCATTCCCCTCATACCCTGGTAGATAAGCAATGCGAGTTCGATTTGGCTGCTTTTGGCATCAGCGGTTTTGAGACAGCCCTGGGCAGCCTTATGAGCCTGGTGCACAGCGGTGAAATCGAGCTGATAGCCCTTATCTCCAAACTCACCACACAGCCAGCCAAGATTCTGCAAAGAGCCAATCCCGCCATTTCCTTTGACTTTCCTGTTCCTGATGGCTTGGGGACACTAAGGGTAGGTGCCCCAGGCGATGTAACCATCTTCGACCCGGACCTAGAGTGGGTGGTTGAGCCGAGTCAATTCGCTTCCAAGGGCAAGAACACCCCTTGGAAGGGGTGTTTGCTCAAGGGGAAGGTCGTGGCGACGGTGGTGGGGGGAGAGGTGGTTTATAGGGATAACCTTGTCGAGCTTGAAACAAACCCACATGGGCGGTTGCCCACCAACGAATCATGAAAAGTGATGCGCCAGATACCGTTCGTGATGCGCCAGATACCGTTCGTGGTGAGCTTGTCGAACCACCCTTCGACAGGCTCAGGGCGAACGGAAGAAACTCTATTTTGGAAACGAAAGGGGCGGGGTGAGCAAAAAGACAATCCTTGTGCTTGAGGATGGCTCAGTCTATGAGGGATATTCCTTCGGGGCAGAGGTCTCCACTTATGGAGAGGTGGTATTTAATACCAGCATGACCGGCTATCAGGAGATGCTCACCGACCCCTCCTACGCTGGGCAGATTGTAGTTCCTACCTATCCTCTTATTGGGAACTATGGCATCAACGACCAGGACTTTGAATCCGAGCGCATCCAGGTAAGGGGCTTTGTGGTGCGGGAGGATTGCACTCAGCCCAGCCACTGGCAAAGCACCAAAACCTTGTATCAATTTCTGGCTGAAAACGGCATACCTGGAATCTATGGCATAGATACCCGTGCCCTCACCAGGCGACTGAGGTCAGCGGGGGTGATGATGGGAGCTATCACCACCGACAAATCCCCGGAGGAGGCGCTAGAAGAACTAAGGGGCTTGCCTCGCTATGACTCGATTGACTTTGTCAGAGAGGTTAGCACCAAGAAAGCCTATCAATGGGAGTCCCCTTCAGAAAGGGACTTTAGCCCTCTATACCACATTGTGGTCGTTGACTGTGGCTTAAAATACAGCATCCTTCGCTCCCTGCGTCGCTTGGGTTGTGAGCTTACGGTAGTGCTATGCACCACCTCGGCGGAGGAAATCCTTGACCTAAAGCCTGATGGCATCCTCCTTTCGCCGGGTCCTGGAGACCCGGCTTTGCTTGACTACCTGGTCGAAACTGTGAAACGACTGGTGGGCGTGAAGCCTATAATGGGAATTTGCCTGGGTGAGCAGCTTATAGGTCAAGCCTTTGGAGCCAGGAGCTTCAAGCTAAAATTCGGGCATCGTGGTGGCAACCACCCGGTGCGAGACCTAGAGACTGGCAGGGTGCATATCACCCCTCAGAATCACGGCTACGCTGTGGACGCTGATAGCCTTTTTCGCTCCGGGCTGGAGGTCAGCCATATAAATCTGAACGATGGCACAGTAGAAGGTCTGCGCCACCGAGAACTGCCGATTTTATCCATCCAATACCACTCCGAAGCCTCCCCCGGTCCCCAGGACAACTTCTACCTGTTTGAGCGGTTTTTGGAGATGGTGAGGGAAACTCTAAAATAGGAGGATATAAAATGGCAAAGATATTGCTCATTGAAGGGGATAAATCAAGACCTTTAGCCCAGGTTAAATTCACTGAGGAGGTCAAGTTGCAGGATTATTTGGAAGAGCATCCATCCTTAATTCCGGTAGAAGACATAGATGAGAAGGCTCCTCCCCTCTTATGCATTGGGAGAGAGGTGGGCGTTTCGTCAGGCTCTGTAGACCTGCTTTTTATTGATAGAGATGGACTTCTGACAGTGGTGGAGACGAAGCTGGCTGAAAGTCGTGAGGTACGCCGCACAGTGGTAGGTCAGATAATTGAGTATGCCTCTTACATTTATCAGTGGACTGCGGATGATGTTTATAGAGTAGCCGATGAGTATTTCTCGAAGTCGGATAAAGCGCCTTCAGATTACAAGGGCTGCACACTTGATGATGCTATGGGAAGGTTCGCTGAGGGTGATTTTTCGCCCGATGATTTTAGAAACAATATTGGGCAGCACCTGCGCGATGGTAAAATTCGCCTCTTAATAGCAGTAGATGAGCTGGTTGACCCGCTGAGGGCAACAGTTATCTTCCTCAACAAAAATAGCAACTTCGATATTCTCTTGCTTCAGCTAAAAAGCTTTGGGGAGAGCAAAACAAGGAAGGTTTTGATTCCAACGCTGTTTGGATATAAGCCTCCGACGCCACCAACACCTCAACGCCTCAATAAGGACATTTTCCTTGCCCGCTGCCATGAAGGTGGGCATAAGGTAGCTGAAGAGCTTTATCTTAAAGCTGAAGCGCTAGCAGGGAAGAGAAGATCTAAAGGGGATTCTATTAGGTGGGGTGTCTCTGGTCATAGCTACAGGATAAGCCGTGTTGATGAAACTATTTTCGTTAACAATCCAAATGGATGGCTTTCATTATGGCTTTATGTGGTGGAAAAATACGGCGAAGCAGGGCAAAGATACCTTGAAAAGCTGCGCAATATCGCAGATTTCGGCAGCAAAGTTGACGATTACAAGAGACACAAAGAGCCATCCTTCCTAACTTTTACAATGACTTCAGAGGACATTGATGCATTTATCTCTGCTGTGGAAGAACTGGGTGAAGCTTTGGATGCTGAGGGCAGTCAACAAAGCGGTTAGGTCGCCCGACGTCGGGCGACCTAACCAAGGACTAAAGGAGAAACAGTGGTTAGGCTATTTTTAGACATTGAAACCTTGCCAGGGGAGGAGTCCCTGAAAGAAGAGCTTGGTGAAGAGAAATGGGGCAAAAGTCAGCTAAACGGGGACTATGGGCAAATCCTTTGTATCGGTTACATCAAGGAGACGCCAGAGGGGATAACCCGAGAGGTTATAAAAGGGGACGAGTCTCAAATGCTAAGGAAGCTTCGAAGAAAGGGGAAGGGATTTATCCCCAATCCTTTGAAGAGGGGTGAGCCTGAAATACTCAAGAAGTTTTGGGAGGTGGCAAAGGATGCTGACCTCTTCATTGGTCACAATGTCTTAGATTTCGACCTCAAGTTTATTATGAAGAGGTCGATAATTCATCGAGTAAAACCGACGAAGGATATCAGCTTTGCAAGGTACCATAACGAGCCTGTCTACGATACTATGCGTGAATGGGAAAGATGGAGTGGTTACATAAGCCTTGATAAGATGGCAAAAATTCTGGAATTTAAGTCATCGAAGGGAGAGCTAGACGGAAGCAAGGTCTATGATTATTACATAGAAGGCAGGCTCGAAGAGATATATGCCTACTGTATGGCGGATGTGGAACTTACAAGGAAGATTTATAACAGGATGAACTTCATTGAGGAAATATAAATGTCAAAAATCAATAAAGTCCTGGTCATAGGCTCAGGTCCCATAATCATCGGGCAGGCGGCGGAGTTTGACTACGCTGATAGGTCGCCCGACGTCGGGCGACCTACCCAGGGACTAACATAAAGAGGGAACAAGGAATGATATATAAAAATCTTCCTAAATTCAATGATAATTCCTATGTTCATTTTATCACCACGGACACTTATAAAAATCGTCCCTACTTTAGGGACAAAGAATTCTGCCGAATCCTCCTTGATGAATTGGAATTTTACAGTAAGAAATATAGCTTTGTCCTAATAGGCTATGTGATAATGCCTGATCATCTGCACCTCTTGCTCTGGTGGGATAGAGAGGAGAAGCCAGAATTGAGCATATCGAAGATAATGAATTCTATTAAGACGATGACAGCCAAGAGAATTAAGCGGCACTTGTTTTACAACAGAGGCGTTAAATATGTGGGTAGGTTGACCGACGTCGGTCAACCTACCCGAAGACCTTTTAAGCTTTGGCAGCCTGGCTTCTATGACTTTAATGTCTATAATAAAGAAAAACTTCTGGAGAAGCTTAACTACATTCATCATAATCCTGTAAGGGTTGGCTTAGTTCTTTCACCAGATGCCTACAAATGGTCGAGTTATAGGCTCTATTTTTCAGAAGGCAAAGGCTTTCTTGGAGCTAGTGCTCCAAACCGGCCCGGTTGATAAGGAGGCGAATGTCAAAGATCAATAAGGTCCTGGTCATAGGCTCAGGTCCCATAATAATTGGGCAGGCAGCGGAGTTCGACTATGCCGGAACCCAGGCTTGTAAAGCCCTGAGAGAGGAAGGAGTAACCTCAATCCTGGTGAACTCCAACCCTGCCACTATTATGACCGATGAGGGGATAGCCGATGTGGTCTATATCGAACCCCTCGATGTAGATGTGGTGGCTCGCATCATTGAGCGTGAGCGTCCTGATGGGCTCTTGCCTACCCTGGGGGGGCAGACAGGGTTGAACCTGGCTGTGGAGTTGGCTGATGCTGGTATCTTGGATAAATATGGTGTGCGACTGCTGGGAACCCCGCTGGAGACGATAAAGAAGGCTGAGGAGCGCTCCCTATTTAAGCAGTTGATTGTTGATATTGGTGAGCCAGTTCCCCAAAGTGCCACAGTAAATTCCGTGGAGGAGGCAATAACCATTGCCGAAGCTATCGGTCTGCCGGTAATAATTCGCCCCTCCTATACCCTGGGGGGAAGCGGAGGGGGAATTGCTCACACCATGGACGGGCTGAAGGAGATTGTCGCTGCTGGGCTAGCTGCTAGCCTTAGCCATGAGGTTCTGGTTGAGAAGTGCCTTCTGGGATGGAAGGAGATTGAATATGAGGTGATGCGGGATGCCGCTGATAATTGCATCACTGTGTGCAATATGGAGAACATCGACCCTATGGGGGTTCACACCGGGGATAGCATTGTAGTTGCCCCCAGCCAAACCCTTTCGGATAAAGAATGCCAGATGCTGCGCTCGGCTAGCCTGAAGATTATTCGTGCTCTTGGTATCGAGGGAGGATGCAACGTACAGTTTGCCCTGGCTCCTCATCCTATAGTGATGCAGAGATGGTCTCCAGGGAGTCAGCCAGGAAGCGCCTACTATGTTATCGAAGTCAATCCCAGGGTCAGCCGTAGCTCAGCCTTGGCTAGCAAAGCTACGGGTTATCCCATCGCTCAAGTGGCTGCCAAAATCGCTGTAGGCAAGCGACTGGACGAAATCCCCAACCAAGTTACTGGAAAGACGATAGCTGCTTTTGAGCCAGCTCTGGACTACTGCGTGGTGAAGATACCACGCTGGCCCTTCGATAAGTTTGCCGCTGGGGACCGCAGCATAGGAAGCCAGATGAAAGCTACCGGGGAGGTAATGGCTATCGACCGCTGCTTTGAGGCTGCTCTGCAAAAGGCAGTGCGCTCTTTGGAAATGGGTGGCAGGCTACTTCTGTGGGAAGACCGAAGCTGGTCAGAAGCCAATGGCTCTTATCCCTTGCATCCCAATGACCTGCGGATATGGGCGATTATGGCAGCCCTGCGGCGGGAGGCAAGCCCTGATGAGTTATCTCAACGAACTGGTATTGACCCCTGGTTCATTTATAAATTCTACAATATTGTGGAGATGGAGAAGCGCCTGTTGTCTGAGACACTTACACCGCAGCTTCTCTGGGATGCCAAACGACTTGGCTTCTCTGATGAGCAAATTGGAACCTTGGCGGATAGACTCCCTGAGCAGGTGCGCCAGCTTCGCCACCAATGGCAAATTCGTCCTGTCTATAAAATGGTGGATACCTGTGCCGCTGAATTCGAAGCCTCAACCCCCTATTTTTACAGCACCTACGAGAAGGAGAACGAGGCTGAGCCACTTGAGGGGAAAAAGGCGGTAGTTATTGGCAGTGGTCCAATTCGCATTGGGCAGGGAATTGAATTCGACTATTGCAGTGTGCACTCAGCCTGGGCATTGCAGGATGCAGGTTTCAAAAGCATCATGGTGAACTCAAACCCGGAGACTGTCTCTACTGACTTCGATACCAGCGACCGCCTTTATTTCGAGGCTTTGGATGAGGAGAGCCTGAGGGATATTCTAGAAAATGAAAGCCAAAATTCTCCCACTGCCTCTATTGTGCAATTTGGCGGACAGACAGCAATCAACCTGGCTGAGCCTCTGGCTCGAAGCGGGATGCCAATCATTGGCTCAAGTGCCGAGACTATAGACATAGCTGAAGACCGACAACGCTTTGAAGATTTTCTTGACCACCTTGGTATCCCCCAACCCCCAGGGGGAGCAGCCACCTCCATTGAGGCAGCCATATCCATTGCCAGGGTTATCGGTTACCCTGTCCTGGTGCGTCCCAGCTATGTTCTTGGGGGCAGGGCAATGGAGATTGTCCACGATGACACTGAGCTTGAAATTTATATGACTGGAGCCCTGGAATTGGGAAGCAAGCACCCTGTGCTTATTGATAAGTATTTAGAGGGGAAGGAGGTAGAGGTGGATGCTATCTCCGATGGGGAGAGAGTTCTTATCCCAGGGATTATGGAGCACATTGAGAGAGCAGGAGTGCATAGTGGAGACTCTATGGCAGTTTATCCCGGATTGAATTTAACTGAGTCAGAGGTGGAAACTCTAGTAGACTACACTATTCGGATTGGCTTAGCACTCCAGGTGAAAGGTTTGATGAACATCCAATTCGTAATTATGAGGGAGGCGACTGGCTCCTCAGTCTATGTGTTGGAGGTAAATCCTCGTGCTAGCCGAACCGTCCCCTTTATCTCCAAGCTTACCGGTGTGCCAATGGTTCGAGTGGCTACCAAGATTATGCTAGGTATATCTCTTCAGGAGCAGGGTTATCAAACTGGGCTGTGGAAAAGGCAGAAATTGGTAGGCATAAAAGCCCCAGTCTTCTCTATGTCCAAACTAGCTGGGGTGGATACTTACCTTGGTCCAGAGATGAAGTCCACTGGTGAGGTGATGGGCATTGACTATAACTTTGAGGCTGCCCTAGCTAAGGCACTGCTAGCAGCAGGGCTAATGTTGCCCACCGAAGGAGCAATCCTTCTCAGCATCGCTGATAGGGACAAATCCGAAGCTCTTCCCATCATCGAAAGACTTTGTCAAACAGGCTACAAGCTCTATGCCACTGAAGGCACAGCAGCCATGCTCGAAGCAGCCCATCTGCCAGTAAGGCTTATCACTAAAAAGCTGAGCGAGGGACATCCCAATGTGGTAGATGTAATTCAGGATGGCTGGGTTGATAGCGTGGTCAATACCATTACTGGGGAGCGCACTCCACTTAGGGATGGCTTTGCTATACGCCGCGCTGCTGCCGAGCGACGTATCCCCTGTTTTACCTCCCTGGATACTTTGAGGGTAGCTGTGAGGGCAATCGCCAGTGGCAAGCAGATTTTCAGCGTCCTGCCATTGCAGGAGTATCGGGGAAGGTGATACAGGTTATTGCTCCCGTTGCTTCTAATACGGAGGTTATGTCTGGCGCTCATCTTCTGTGGCTGCAAGCTCCGGAGATAGCTTCTATCGCCCAGCCAGGGCAGTTTGTTATGGTGCGCTGTGGGGAGGGGTATGACCCTCTTTTGCGGCGACCCTTGAGCATCCATCGAGTTTCTAAAGAAGGGCAAATCGCTCTCCTTTTTGGTGTGGTGGGTCGAGGAACACAGTGGCTCTCTCTTCGCCAAGAAGGAGACCACCTTGACCTAATGGGACCTCTAGGCAAGGGATACTCCATTCGCTCACCGAGCAGCCTTCTCTTAGTAGCTGGGGGGATGGGGATTGCCCCGCTTGTTTTTGTAGCTGAGAAGGCTCTTAGCCAAGGATGCCCGGTAACATTGCTTATGGGAGTTCAAAATACTTCCTCGCTTTACCCCGAGGATTTGCTTCCATCTCCAGTTAACCTTATCATTGCTACTGAGGATGGTTCAAAGGGGAGGAGGGGTATGGTGACCAGTTGTCTGCCCGATTTCATTGACAAGGCTGAGCAAGTTTTGGCTTGCGGACCCGTCTCTATGTATCGAACTATGGCAGCTGAGCCACAATTAAAGGGGAAGTCGGTTCAGATTTCCCTGGAGGTGAGGATGGGGTGTGGGAGGGGGGTATGTTATGGCTGCACGGTAAAAACCAGGAATGGCTTGAAGCAGGTATGCTATGATGGTCCTGTATTTGAGCTAGAGGACATTATTTGGGAGGAATTAGCTGAATCTTGAGTAGGAGGTGAGAATATGGTAATCACTAAGCGAATCGGTTTCCAGACCAAGGGGCACTGCGATGTTATTGATATTACCCATGAGGTAGCCAAGGAGGTGGCTGATTCTGAGGTGAATAGCGGCATTGTAATCATTTTTGTAGCTGGTTCAACAGCAGGTGTCTCCACCATCGAAAACGAGCCTGGGCTAATCTCTGACTTCAAAGATATGTGGGACAGAGTTATTCCCACCAATATCACCTATCGTCACGACCGAGCCTGGGACGAGGGCAATGGCTATTCCCATGTGCGTGCCTCCTTTCTGGGCGCTTCCCTGACAGTGCCTTTTACCAACAAAAAGATGAGCCTGGGAACATGGCAGCAGATTGTCTTTGTTGACTTTGACAATCGCCCCCGCTCAAGACAACTCGTCCTCCAGATAATGGGGGAATGAATGAATTGATATAAGTAGCAAGATTGGCTATTATGGACGTAACGAAGAACTTGCCAGGTAGCCCAGCTAGGCAGATCTGGCAAGCCCATCACGGAAAATGCTAAATGGTCAATCGGATAGTTTACTTTTGAGGCGGAACTGCAAGCACCAAGAACAGAGGAATAACTCCCTGGGGAGCATGTGTTGGCATTGCTGGGAGCACTACAGAGCCTAAACGACTTGAAGAGAAAGGGCATTATCAAGGACTATGCTATAGGTGGCGGTTATGCTGTAAATTACTATCTGGAGCCTTCTTACACTTATGACTTGGATATTCTGGTTCTCCTTGACAGCGAAGCTGATTATTATGCCCTCTATAAATATTTTAGGGAGAAGGGAAACAAAATAGAGAATGTCTATATCATAATAGACGATATGCCAGTTCAATTTCTCCCCAGCTATATCAGCCCACTCTTTAGTGAGGCTATCAGGAAATCTCGAAGGATTGCGGTCAAAAGAGTGCCCAGTAAGGTCGTTAGGGTGGAGCACCTGATAGCCCTTCTGCTGGTTTCCTTCAGACCGAAGGACAGGATACGCATTTTAGAACTCTTGGAGCTAGCCAATAGGCAGCTACTTGACGAAATCTTGAGGAGGTTCGAAGATGAAAAAACTCCTCTACGCCAAAGACTCAGAAGAGTTCTGGCAAATCTTTAATGAGGAACGGGAGAAAAGACGGAAGAAGCTGGCGAGACTGCCCTTTGCTAAAAAGGTCGCTATCTTGGAGAAGATGCAAGCAGACGCAACCCTGCTGCGGACTTCATCTGCGGAGGGGGATACAAAGTTGAGTTAGATTATGCCCAGCCAGGCGGATTTGGAGAGAGCAGAATGTATTACTTTGCCTACGGCTCTAATCTTAGTCATAAGCAGATGTTGGAACGCTGCCCCAACAGCAAGCCTAGATTCATAGCTACCCTGCCGAATTACAAGCTAATATTTGCTGGATGGTCAAGAAAGTGGCACGGTGGTGTTGCCAGTATAAAGCCATTTAGAGGCGAGAGAGTTATCGGAGCTGTTTATGAAATTTCGGAGAGAGACTTGAGGTTGTTAGATGGATATGAAGGCTACCCTACTACCTATAATCGGCTGACTGTAACGGTAATAACAGAGGATGGTGAGCGTGTAGAAGCCATAACTTACATCAAGCGAGAACAATCAGAAGAGACGCAACTTTCACGGGAATATTTAGCGGTTATCCAGCAAGGTTACAAAGACTGGGGAATCGTTTAAGTCAGAGAGATTTGGGAGGTGAATATCTATGGATATTCTTGAAGTAATTAAGACTAGAAGGAGCATCAGAAAATACAAGCCAGCCCTCATCTCCGAAGAGCAAATAGACAAGATCCTGGAAGCAGGCAGGTGGGCACCGTCTGCGGATAACAGTCAGCCTTGGAGGTTCATAGTCTTACGGAGCGAGGAGATAAGGAAAAAGCTGGCGGATACACTCACCTGGGGCAGATTCCTATCGCAGGCTCCCTTGGGGATTGCGATAACCGTAAATCCAAGAGCATCAAACCATCCTGTGGAGGATGGAGCAGCAGCAACGCAGAATATGCTTCTTGAGGCGCATTCGCTGGGTCTCGGAGCGTGCTGGATTGGGACTTACGGCAGCGGAAACGAAGAAAGTGCAAAAAAGGTCCTTAATGTTCCCAAAGATGAGAGACTTCTTTCCGTCATCGCCATAGGTCACCCGGCAGAATCTCCCCAAAGGACAAGGAGAAAACTGGACGAGGTAACTTTCACTGATAGGTATGGTAGCCGATAATGGAAATTTCCGCTGAGTCCCAGCATAGAAGTGGGGGTTGCGCTACGCTACCCCCACCCTACAGTTTGCTTGTCCTCCAGATTATGGGCGAGTGAAAGCCACCAGAAGGGATAAGACGAAGTCCGCCGACTAGATTCGAGGTTAAAGTCCAGATGCAAAATCTACCTGCGGTTGATATAGGCAAAAATAGGTGGCAAGGTATCTGGGTTAGCAAAAGTGACCTGGTAGAATTCTTACGATGCAAATATCGTGTTTATCTAGCGTATATTAGAGGTATCCCTATAGGTGAGCTAAAAGACAATGAAGCAGTAAGGGCGATTATCGAAAGAGGTCGGCAATTTGAAAGCAGTGTAATTAGTCAAATGCCATTTGAAGAAGTTGAGGAAGGGGAAAGGGTAGAAAGTCTTTTAAGTGAGGAGATAATACTTCGAACGCCACAACTGATTCGGAATCACGAGCTTGGACTACAAGGTATCCCTGACCTCATAAGTGTTGCGAAGGGGAAGCTCTATCCAATAGAGATAAAACTACATAAGGAAGTGAGATGGTCAGATGAACTTGAACTAGCCTTTTATTGGGAATTATTAGAACCTTTGAGGAAAAGAAAACTAAAGCCAAAGCCAAAGGGTTATATCCTTTTAAATACTGGCGAGATAGCTGAAGTTAGTCTGACCAATTATCATTTTCAGTCTTTAAGTGCTTTGGTAGAGCAAGTAAGAGAAGTGAAGACAAGTGGCGCTGAGCCAGCTATTTCCAGTGAATGTAAGCTGTGCACTCTAAGGGATGAGTGTCATCGTTTAGTTTTTGACAGAGGCGGACTAAGTCCTCATTCATGGAATTGCACAGGTAAGGCAAGAGCAGCTGGAGAGCTTAGGCATAACCAATATAAATAGTCTTGCAAAAGTTAATACAGAAAATCTTTACAACGAATGGTGCCAACGATTTAGTCCAGCCCCTGGCTTCGATGAAATGCGGAGAATGCAAATACACGCTTGGTCATTGCTGACACAAAAACCCTTCTATCTCGGAGAACGAGATTCCTTCGATTTGCTTAAGCGTCCAATGATAATCCTAGACCTGGAATATGACCCAGGTTTATTTGTGTGGTTAACAGGCTTGTGCATTGTAGACCAAGAAAGGGAAGAATATCACCAGTTTTTTGCTGAGGAAAGGACAAAGAAGGAAGAGAAACGAATTTTAAGAGAACTGACTAAGCTATTAAGCACGAAACCAAAACATCAGATTGTAACCTATGGCGCTGCTGCCGACCTACCTCAACTTAAGAATGCGTGGTTTAGGCAGGGTTTCCCTCCTAGTGAATTAGACGACATAGAAAGAAGGCATATAGACTTATACGCCTTCATCCTGCGTAATTTCAGGTTACCGTTGGATTCTTACAGCTTAAAAGATATAGAGGAGTATTTAGGGTTCGAGCGCAAAGATAAACAAATGGATGGTCTTCTTGCTCTTTTGCTATACAACCAATATTTGAGGGAAAAGAATATATCAAAAAAGCTGGAGTTGAAGCAAAGGCTTTTGGTTTACAATAGAGAGGACCTGGATGGGACACTCTATACTTTGAGTCACCTGAAACTACTAGCTGAACAGAGCATCAAAGCTCAACCCTTACTGTAGCTCCAAAATAAGGTGCAGAGCTATTCACTACATTCCTCCAAAGCCAGCAAAACAATGGATGTAGTCTCCCCATTAGGATCACCATCAGGAGCACAATTGGGGTGGTAATGAGGAGCAAAGCCTCCACTCTCAGCTTGAAGAACCCTAGCCCCCTCTGCGGTGGGGGAATGGTTTGGCTCGCTTGGCAGTGAGGTCAGCCCTATAATCGGGGGCGGCAATATAGAATACCAGACTAAGGCGGGGGTCTGCCATTCGGGAGCTGATGCGTGCCTCGATCTCTTCTAAAGAGCTGCAGGTGGTGACTACTGTGGGAAGGCGAGCATTGTAGCGGTAGTTGATGAGCTGGTAAAGCTTCTCCCGTGCCCAAGGGGTACTGCTATGTTCCCCAAAGTCATCTAGGATAAGAACAGTGGCTTTCTTCACCCTTTCAAAGAGTTCATCATAGGTAATCTTGGAGTCGGGACTGAAGGTGGAGCGAAGGTGGTCAAGGAAATCGGGCACAATAATAAAGGAGACCAGCCTGTTTTCTTTCAGGCGATAGTTGGCGATAGCAGCAGCAAGATGGGTCTTGCCACATCCATTAGCCCCTAAGAATATCAGCCAGCCCTCCGGTGACTGGGCAAAGTCGCGCGCCAAACGGAAGGCTTCCTCCAGATTCTGGCGTTGCTCCAGAGGTAGGTTTACCCGTAAGTAGTCGAAGTTATCAAAGTTCATACGCCTAAGTAGTTCCAGCTCCATGTTGCCTGAAAAATCTAACAAAGCTGGCTTTCTTTCCTCCAGCAGAAATACCTGAGAGAGGTTTGGGTCGGTCAAGCGGGTGCGAAGTCGCTCATCCAGCTCGTCCAGTGAGATATTGGTGGTAATTACTGTGGGCAGCCGAGTGTTATAGCGATGATTGATGAGTTGAAATAGTTTCTCCTGTGCCCAAGGGGTGCTGCTCTGAGTGCCCAGGTCATCAATGATGAGAAGGGGGGCATTTTGAACCTGCTCAAAGAGCTCATCGTAGGAGATTTCGCTACTAGGGCTATAAGCAGAGCGCAGATGGTCAAGGAGGTCGGGAACAACAATGAAGAAGGCTGAGAAACCTTGCTGGAGACGACCATTGGCAATAGCAGCAGCCAGATGAGTCTTACCGCAACCAGATGGACCGGTAAGTATTAGCCATCCCTGGGGGTCTTGGGCGAAGGAGGTGACTTCCTGGAAAACAATCTTAAACCTCTCCTGGTTGGATGGGTCGCTGCTTCTCCCTTGGGGTATCAGGTTGTCAAAGGTAAGACGGGTTAAGGAGCCCAGGTTGCTGTAGCGCTGAAGGCGAGCCAGACGATTCTCCTCCAGCTCCTTCTGTGTGCAGCTACAAGGTATAGCTCTGCCGAAATCAGGGTGTCCGGGGGGGACATCGGCATAGACAAATCCTGCTCCCTTACATATAGAGCAGAGGGGAGGACCTGGTTCAGCGTCTAACCAGGTGTCCGTATTTTCCCTTGAGGTAGTGGGTAGGACCCGTCTCCTTCTTAGAATCTCTCCTAAACTCTCCACTTTCCTTTCCCTCCACAGACCAGCGCTCCAAAATTCGGGCAATATATCTCCAACTGCGTTTATTAAGGCTTGCTGCCTCCTTAAAGGCATCCTCAATCCAAGAGGTGGGGTAGAGCTTTTCTGCCTCTTTCAGCTCCTCGGCAATCATCGGGGTAAGCAAGCCGATATTTTGCTCATAGAGGGTGAAAATATCGGGTCTTTCAACCTTTACATAAGGTTCCCCCTGGGGGAGTGCGCCACCCAGGGAAATTTCGCCCCTTTGCACCTTAGCTATGGTTTCTCTGTTAGGCTCGGTGTTAAGAAAATAGACATCCTCTTGCTTTCCTTCACTCTCCAAGCTCAACTGTAAAAGGATGCCTTCTTTTACAGCCTGCTCTAAGGCACTGCGCAACTCCCCAGCCTCCTCCACCCCTCCCATCAAGGTCTTGTCCCCTGCAAGCTCGGTATAGGTAACAAACTTGAGATGATTTCGGCGCTGATAAAGTAGCCAGAAGATATGAAGAATTAGCTTAAGCTCCACCAAGTTGCTGGCTTGAGGAAGCAAGGTGGTAAAGAAGAGATTAGGGATGGGGGTAAATCTCATCTTACTCGGAAAACCGAGGAAGGGCTTTCTGTTCAACTTCCTTCTCCTTCCGTTCCAGATTGGCAAACTTGGTCGCTTTCTGTATGAAATGGAGGCTTACTTGCCCAGTAGGTCCATTGCGATGCTTGCCAACAATTATATCAGCAATCCCTTTGGGATATGGTTTAGTGGGGTTGCGTTTCTCCCATTCCTCTTCAGTAAAGTAGAAATCGTCACGATAGATGAGCAGAACAATATCAGCGTCCTGCTCAATGCTGCCACTTTCTCGTAGGTCAGAGAGCTGAGGTCTTGGGGGGTTGCGTGACTCCGTGGCTCTACTCAATTGTGATACAGCAAGGAGGGGCACATCAAGGTCACGGGCGATGGCTTTGAGGGAGCGAGAGATCTCACTCATCTCCTGAACCCTATTTTGTGTCCTATTATCACCCTGAATTAGCCCGATGTAATCTACAATCAAGAGATCAATGCCTACCTCCCGATGCAAGCGACGTGCCTTGCTGCGTATCTCCACCACCCTCGGAGCAGGGGAGTCATCCACATAAATTGGGGCTTCGGAGAGAACCCCAGCAGCATCCATAATCCTTTTTTCCTCAGCTGCGCTAAAGGTTCCCAGGCGAATCCGCCTGAAATCTACCTCTGATTCACTAGCCAAAAGGCGTTGCACTAGAGGCTCCTTAGCCATCTCTATGCTGAAGATAGCTATATGAGCCCCTTGCTCTACAGCAGCGTTCCTGGCGATGTTCAATGCCAGGCTAGATTTGCCCAGTGATGGTCTTGCCCCTAAGATAATCATGTCAGAGCGCTGTAGACCTCCCAGGAGCTCATCTAGAGCAGAGAAGCCGGTGAGCAGGTGAGGCGGGCGTCCCTCAACACGGGCAGGTTCAGTCTCCTCGAAGTATTGGTCTAATGCCTGGCGTATATGGATGAAGTCGCGAGGGCTCTCACCACGACGCAGCCCAAATAGGATGTCCTCCGCCTTATCCAGCACTGCATCTACATCGGGGTCTGCCTCATAACCCATAGCGGCAATTTGCCCTGCTGCTCCGATAAGTCGGCGGATTACTGCCAGGCGGTGCACAATCCGGGCATAATACTCAATGTGGACTGAGGTGGGAACTGTAGCTACAAGGTGAGATAGGTAGGCAGTGCCTCCTACCTCTTCGAGCTTCCCTTGCCTTGCCAGTTCCTGTGCTAGGGTGACTTCATCTATGGCTTCCCTTCGTTCATAGAGGGAAAGGCAAGCTTCATATGCCCACTGGTTTGTCTGGCGGTAGAAATCCTCAGGCTTGAAAAAGGTAGCCAGCCTAGTAATCGCCTCAGGGTCAATAAGCAGCGAACCAATCACCGCCTCTTCAGCCTCAATATTATGAGGTGGCAGCTTTTCGTTATACACTACTCCTCCTCGACGATTACCTTTATCTTAGGTGATAGGTCTTTCCCTAGCTTGACTGTTACTTCGTAGCTTCCTAATTGGCGAATAGGCTCCTCTAGCTCCACCTTTCCTCGGTCAATATCAAATCCAGTGAGCTGGCTTATCTCCTTAGCGATGTCGGCATCTCTGATGGAGCCGTAGAGGCGATCTTCAGCCGCAACCTTTGCCTTGAAGGTGATGGAAAACCCATCAAGTTGCTGTGCCATCTGGCTAAGTTCGGCGGCGAACTGTTGCTGTTTTTGTGCCTCCTGCTGGACTCGCCTCTCTGCTTTCTTGAGGGCTGGTGGGGTAGCCAGCGTAGCAAGCCCCTTGGGCAGGAGAAAGTTTCTTCCATAGCCATCAGCTACCTCTTTCACCTCCCCCGCCTTCCCCACACTGGGCAAACTTTTAAGCAGGACTACTTTCATCTTTTCTTCTTAATTATAACTCACCTCACTGAAAACTGAAAGGGGTTTGTAGATATAAGGAAAATTTTAAGGCGAGGAGTTTGAAACTTTGCCTGAAAGCTCTTAATATAAGGTAATAATGAACCTTAAAGCCAGTCCAGCAATCTTACCAGATGGAAAGGTTACCATAGTACTTAAAGCTGCCTAGTTTGAAAACAGATGTCTGCCTATAGCCTGAGCGAAGATGTGAGAAAGTTGAAGGAAAGCCTGGGGCAACTTCCTGAGCCGGTGGTTGAGCCAGCATTTATCGTGGTTAGCGGATTGCCTGGCACGGGAAAGTCCTATTTTTGCCATCGGCTGGCGGAAAGAACGCCCCTGGCTACCCTGGGGAGCGATGCATTGCGCAAAACGCTTTTCCCCTCCCCCGTCTATACTGCTCAGGAAAGCTCTCGTCTATTCCAGGCTTGCCACTGCCTCATTGAGGAGCTGCTTAAAAGGGGAATTCCTCTCGTTCTTGATGCTACTAACCTTGAGGAGTACAACCGCGAGCGTCTGTATCATATTGCTGACAAAGTGGGGGCGAAGCTTATTATGGTGCGCATCGAAGCTCCTCCAGAGATGGTGCACCAGCGCCTCGAACTGCGGGTAAAAGGGGTAAATCCTGAAGGGAGTTCGGATGCCGACTGGAGGGTTTATCAGAAGATGAAATCCTCTTTCCAGAAGATACGCCGTAACCACTTCGCTGTGGATACCTCTAAAGACGTCGCCCCGGTCATAGATAAGATTGTGCGGGAGGTAAATCGATAGGAAGGCAAAACGCTTTCGGAGGTGAGAATGCCTCTGGGCTATAATGGCAAAATCCTGCGTGTCAGTCTGTCCGAGAGAGATTTCTCCATTGAACAACCTGGGGAGAATTTTTATCGCCGCTACATCGGGGGCAGAGGCTTCATTAGCTATTACCTGCTTCGAGAGCTGGGAGCAGAAGTGGATCCATTGAGCGCTGAGAATAAGTTGATCTTTGCCACTGGGGTGGTTACCGGGGCTCCGGTAGGAGGGAGTGGTAGGAATAGCGTGGGAGCCAAGTCCCCTCTAACTGGCATCTACGGTGATGCTGAAGTTGGCGGCTACTGGGGAGCAGGGCTCAAGCAGGCAGGATACGACGCTATTATCGTCGAGGGTAAGGCAGAGACCCCTGTCTATCTCTGGATTGAGGATGGAAGGGTGGAGCTGAGGGATGCAAGGCAACTGTGGGGGAAACTCACTGGCGATGCTCTAAAGGCTATGCTTGATGAGCTAGGAGCCCACATTCACACTGCTATAATAGGTCCTGGGGGAGAAAATCAAGTTCGCTATGCCTGCATTACTAATGACTTAGCCCACGCAGCTGGTCGCACTGGCATGGGTGCGGTGATGGGTTCAAAGAACCTAAAGGCTATTGTTGTTAGGGGGAGCAGAACTCCTGAGATGGCGGACCCTAAGGTGGTGAAATCGCTTGCTAGGTGGCTTAAGGATAATGTCATGACGCTAACTCGAAGTTTACATGATTTGGGAACCAGCGGGGTGCTCATCCCCTTGGATAGGAAGGGAGGTCTCCCCACCCGCAACTTTCAGCAAAGCAGCTTCGAGGGAGCAGAAAAGATATCTGGCAAGGCAATGAGAGACACCATTGTGATTGGCGCCAGGCAATGCTATGCATGCCCAGTGCGATGTAAAAGGGTAGTAGCCTTGGAGGAGCCATATAAAGTAGACCCTATTTATGGTGGTCCGGAGTATGAGACACTAGCTGCTTTAGGCTCTAATTGTGGGATCGATGAGCTTAAGGCTATTGCCAAAGGGAATGAGCTTTGCAATGCTTATGGCTTAGACACCATCTCTACTGGGGCAAGCATCGCTTTTGCTATGGAGTGCTTTGAAAGGGGTATCCTTACTGAAAGAGATACCAATGGGCTCAAACTTCACTTTGGAAATGCTGAAGCTATGTTAAAACTAATAGAGATGATCGGAACTAGGGAGGGAATAGGAGACCTTTTGGCACAGGGGGTAGCTCAAGCTGCTGGAATAATTGGCAAAGGATCGGAAGAATTTGCCCTTCATGTAAAGTCACAACCAATACCTATGCATGAACCACGTTATAAGCAAGGGATGGGATTAGGCTATGTTATGTCTCCCACTGGAGCTGATCATGTACACAATATCCACGACGATATGTTCGCTGCGCCAGGACCATCGATGGAGGAGGTTAAGGCTTTGGGGATACTGGAGCCGCTATCCCTTACTGACCTCAGTCCAGCCAAAGTACGGCTGCTAGTCTATCAATCATATTGGTGTCATCTCCTCGACTGCTTGGTATTTTGTTCCTTTGTTCCCTTTAATTACAATCAAATAGCTGAGTTGGTGAGAGGCATCACAGGGTGGAACACCACCACCTGGGAATTGATGAAGGTGGGTGAGCGCTGCCTTGCTATGACCCGTGCTTTTAATATTCGCAGCGGCTCAAGCAGGGAGGACGATATCCTCCCTCAGCGGTTCTTCACACCCCTCGCCTCTGGTCCCCTCAAGGGAGTTGCTATTGATAAGTCACAGTTTGATAAAGCAAAGGAGACCTTCTATTCTATGGTGGGATGGGATAAGATAAAGGGGGCGCCTACGGCGGAGAAACTGCAAGAGCTAGGGATTGACTGGGTAGCCGAGTTCCTGACCTAACTTCCAGGAAGGAGAATGGAGATGGAGATAAAGGTTATATGTGGAGACATCACCAAGATTGAAGTCGATGCCCTTGTGGTGAACCTGTTTGAAGGGGTGAAACAGCTCGGGGGTGCCACTGCGGTGGTGGATAAGGCTGTCGATAATGTTATAACCCAACTTATCGAAGCTGGCGAAATTAAGGGCAAGTTTGATGAGCTTACCCTGATCCATACTCTGGGTAAGATCCCAGCAAGAAGAGTGCTGGTTGCTGGACTGGGGAAGCAACAGGAATTAACCCCAGACAGGGTCCGTCAACTGGCTGCCACCGTATGTCGCTTCCTTCGTGACAAAGGGGTAAAAAGGGTAGCAACTATAGCCCATGGGGCGGGGGTAGGTGGCATTGAGCTACAGACCTCAGCTCAAGCCATAGCTGAGGGGAGCATCCTGGGACTTTACAAATTCCGCCGACACATCACTAAGGAGCCCGAAATTGGTGTGATAGATGAACTCCTTATCGTGGAAAGGGATGAGGCAAAGGTGCCTCAATTAGAGAAGGGTTGTGCCATAGGGAAGGTGCTAGCCGAAGCTACTGGCTTCGCCAGAGATATGATTAATGAGCCAGCCAACTTTATGACCCCCGCTGATATGGCAGAGATAGCCAAGAGGATAGCTACCGAATATGGGCTTGAGTTCACCCTAATGGAGCAGGAGCAGATGCAGGAGCTGGGGATGGGAGCCCTTCTCGGGGTAGCCCAGGGGAGTCGACAGCCTCCCAAATTTGTTATCCTCCAATATAGAGGGGATAGTTCCTCCCAAAAATCACTGGGCTTAATTGGCAAAGGGGTAACCTTCGATTCAGGAGGTATCTCCATCAAGCCTTCGGAGGATATGGCTGAAATGAAGGGTGATATGGCAGGGGGTGCTACAGTCATTGCTGCGCTCCGTGCCATAGCTCAGCTTAACCCCACTATCAATGTCACCGCCCTGGTGCCAGCCACAGAAAACCTGCCTGGTGGTGCAGCTTTGAAGCCAGGGGATGTGCTTAAGGCTATGAACGGCAAGACTATCGAGATTATTAGCACTGATGCTGAGGGGAGGTTGATATTGGCTGATGCTCTTTGCTATGCTCGAAAGCTAGGTCTCTCGTGGTTGGTGGATGTAGCCACTCTAACTGGAGCCTGCCGTGTGGCTCTGGGTAATGTTTGCAGCGGCACTTTTGGCAATAATCAAGAACTGGTAGATAAGGTGATTGAAGCTGGCAGGAAAGCAGGCGAGCGTAGCTGGCAGATGCCTATGTATGAGGAATATAAAGAACAAAATAAGAGCGAGGTGGCTGACATCAAGAACACTGGGGGGAGGTATGGGGGGGCAATCACCGCTGCCCAGTTCCTGGCTGAATTCGCTGAGGATACTCCTTGGGTTCACTTGGATATTGCTGGCACCTCTCGTAGTGAGAAAGATAAGGGCTATTTAGTTAAGGGGGCAACTGGGGTGGGGGTGCGCACCCTGGTCAACCTTGCCCTCTCCCTGGCTGAGGAGTAGACTTAAAACTGGGAGAAAAGATGGACGAGAGATTTCTGAAGGATAAGTTCTTGATGCATGAAAAGCACTTTGCCATTGGAGACAGGTATCATATCTATGATGAGTCAGGGGAACCATTATTTTATGTTGAGAGGGAGAGATTTAAACTGTATGCTGATGTCCATATCTATGATGATGAAAGGAAAAACAGGGAGCTACTCCAAATCAAGGACAGGAGTGTATTTGATATTAATGCCACGATGGAGGTCAGGGATCCAGCGTCTGGAGAGCTTTTGGGGTCATTTAAGCGAAAGGGGTTAGCTTCGCTTATCCAAAGAACCTGGCAGATTCTGGATAGTCAGGGTAATGTGATAGGGCTTGCCCTGGAGGATTCGCTAATAAAAGCCCTGATACGCCGGCTTCTTGGAGCTGTTTCGAGGCGCTTTGGTCCAGTTAGCTTCCTTCTCTTACCTCTAAAGACAGACTTCATTATCAAGCTTCATGAAAGGGAAGTTGGCAAATTCATCCGAAAATGGACCCTGCTGGATAGATATGTCCTTGACCTATCGGCTGACCCTTCGGGTGAGTTTGACAGGAGGCTAGCAGTGGGGCTTGGCATACTTCTGGATTCTGCTGAGAGGAGATAAAAGGAGGTCTTTTTATGAAAATCAAGTGGCTTGGTCACGCATCATTCCTGATTACCTCAGATGAGGGGCTAAGGATTATCACCGACCCCTATACTACAGGGGATAGGATAAAGTATGGTAAGATACAAGAATCGGCTGATATTGTAGTAATAAGCCATGGGCACGGTGACCATAATAATGCTAAAGCAGTAGGAGGAAATCCTGAGGTAGTTACTGGGGGTAAAAAGGTCAAGGGGGTAGAGTTCAAGGGCGTTTCTAGTTACCATGACGAAGCTAAAGGGAGGCAAAGAGGAGCAAACACTATCTTCTGTTTCGCTGTAGATGAAATAAGGATTTGCCATCTGGGTGACTTGGGGCATCAACTTGATAGCGAGCAGCTTACCGAAATTGGCGAGGTGGATATATTGCTCGTCCCTATCGGGGGCGGCCCTACAATTGATGCCAATCTTGCTGCTCAGGTTTGTGACAAGCTGAATCCAAAGGTGGTTATCCCAATGCACTATAAGACCGCCAAATGTGACTTTCTTATAGCCGGGGTTGATGATTTCTTGAAATACAGGAAAACCATCCGCCGCTTGGATGCCAGTGAGGCAGAGTTTAAAAAGGACCAGCTTCCCCCTGCCACTGAGACCGTGGTTCCGAAGCATGCCCTCTAGTTTGCCCTCTTGGCAAATACTGTCCCCAAAAACACGTCACGTAAGGAGTGTCCAGTTGAACATAATTCGTGATATTGAAACTGCTAAATCTACCATACTAAAGCGCACCCCTCTGGAGTTCCAAGAGGTTCCGCTGAGGCTGAGGCAAAGGATAAAAGAAGCCTTTGCTGAGGAACTCACCCCGCAGCAGGTGGTGGAGCGAATTATTGCTGAAGTTCGTTCCAAAGGCGATGTAGCCCTCCTTGAACTGACCAAGAGGCTTGATGGGATAGAATTAATCAGCTTAAAGGTAACCGAGGAGGAAATTGCCCAGTCTCGTTCTAAGGTGAGTCAGGAGCTTTTATCTGCTTTAAACCTTGCTGCCCAAAGAATTCGCTCCTTTTATCTCGCCCAAAAACAGAGGAGCAGGGTTGACTTCAATGAAGGTGGGGTGGGACAGCTTGTTCGTCCCCTGGAACGGGTAGGGATTTACATCCCAGGGGGCGCAGCCTGCTATCCCTCAACGGTGCTGATGACAGCTATCCCGGCTAAGGTAGCAGGGGTAAGGGAGGTTATATTAGTTACCCCGCCACGAGAAGGAGGAGCCATTCCCTCAGCTACGCTGGTGGCGGCAGACATTGCCGAAGCCAACCATATTTTCAAAATAGGAGGGGCTCAAGCTGTTGCTGCCCTAGCTTTTGGCACTCAATCTATCCCCAAGGTGGATAAAATATGCGGTCCGGGAAATATTTTTGTGCAGATAGCAAAAAGGATGGTCTATGGCATAGTTGATATTGACGGATTATACGGTCCCACTGAGACCGTTATCATAGCTGATGAGACTGCCAACCCAGCTATCTGTGCTGCCAACCTTTTAGCTCAAGCTGAGCATGACCCCCTGGCTTCGGCTATCTTGATTACAACCTCCTCGGAATTAGCCATGAAGGTCGACCAGGAGGTAGAGCGGCAGTTAATCAAGTTGGAGCGAAAAGAGATTGCTTCTACCTCACTGGGGGAAAAGGGCAGCATAATAGTAATTGCCGATATAGAACAAGCCATTGAGCTAGTTAATAGCTATGCCCCAGAGCATCTCTCTCTAATGGTGCGGGATGCCTGGTCTTATATTGGCAAGATCAGAAATGTCGGAGGCATCTTTGTGGGGGGATGCGCTGAGGTCTTGGGTGATTATATTGCTGGACCGAGTCATGTCCTACCTACTGGAGGAACTGCTCGCTTCAGCTCCCCCCTAACCGTAGATGATTTCCTTAAGGTCACCAGCCTGGTAACTATAAACAATGAAGCCCTGAAAGCCTTGGGTCCAGCAGCAGCAACCATTGCCCAAGCCGAAGGGCTCGATGGACATGCTCAGGCAATAGAGATAAACCTAAAGACTAAACCCGATTTTGAGAGGTCTTAAATGGCAAAAGTAAGGAGTATTGTTGGTGTTCGCCTCCAGCGAGCCGGAAGGGTGTACTACTTTGATCCTAGGGACATTGAATTGGAGGTAAACGACTACGTAGTGGTGGAGACTGAACAGGGTCTTAGATTAGGGAGGGTGGTTATTGCTCCTAAGCAGGTAATAGCCAGCGAGCTAACCCAGCTGTTAAAATCGGTGCTCCGTAAAGCAAGCCCAGAGGATTTTCAGCATAGAGAGGCAGCGCAACAAAGGGAAAAGGAAGCCCTCTCTAAGTGCAAGGAGTTGATTGCTAAGCTCAATTTACCTATGAAACCTCTTAGTGCTGAGGCTGATCTCGATGGCACTCACCTCATCATTTTCTTCAGCGCTGAGGGAAGGGTTGACTTCCGCCAGTTGGTCCAAGAGCTGGCAACAGCTCTTAAAGCACGGGTGGAGCTTCGTCAGGTAGGTCCTAGGGATGCAGCCAAACTTATAGGGGGGGTGGGGAGATGTGGTTGCACTTTATGCTGTGCCACCTTTCTTACTGAATTCAACCCCTTATCCATCCGAATGGCTAAAGAACAGAGCCTAACTCTTGACCCAGCCAAAATCTCCGGTGTTTGTGGTCGTTTGCTCTGCTGTCTAGGCTATGAGTCTGAGTTATATCGCAATGTGAGGCAGAAAATGCCTCTGGTAGGTCAACAGGTAAGCACACCTTTAGGGCAAGCCAGTGTAGTAGAGGTAAACCTGTTGAAGGAGACACTGACAGTAAAGCTGGAAAGCCAGGCAGTGGTAGAATTACCCCTTACTGATATTGGCAAGAGGCATTCAGCGAAACGAGCCTAGTTTCCGTCGCCAAGAAACTTCTGCCATCCGCTGTGGCTGGCGAGGTATTGATAAGGGATATAAAAGCCGCTTTGCTTGGGGGGCAAGGGTTGGTGGATAAGCTTCATCTCTGCTTCCCTTGGGGTTCGCCCTGCTTTACAGCGGTTGCAAGGGATACAGCAACTCACTATGTTTCCCCAATTATGCTCACCCCCCTGACTGCGAGGGATGACGTGGTCTAAGGTTAACTCTTTGGTCTCTTTGCCACAGTATTGGCAGGTATACTTATCGCGGTTGAACACTTCTAGGCGAGTTAATTTCCTTTGAGGAGGAGGGCGCTTAATTATATAAACTAAGCGAATTACTGAAGGGAGAGGAAGAGTATAACTAATGGCATGTATCTCCCCTAAACCGTTCTCTAAAACCTCGGCTTTGCCTCGAAATACCAAGACCACTGCCCGCCGAACTCGACAGATATTGACGGGTCGGTAGTTCTGATTGAGAACAAGCACAGGATTATTTACCGCATCCAACGCTCTTCCCTATACAAGGAATTAATCACTTCTATAACCTAGCGTTCATTTTACTAAAAATTGTGGTTCAATGCAACTGCCTTACAGAGATTGTTTAGCAACCTTGCTTTTGCATTTACCCCCAATGTAGCGCGACCCTTTAGGGTCGCCTCTTCATAGCGAGGCTAAAGCCTCGCGCTACATTCTTAAACAATCTCATATATTATGGCTTTGAAGAAATGAAGAGGAGTGATAGAATAGTGCTGTATGTCTTACTACTCGATTCGAATTGGGGATAATCTATATTGCTATATCTGGCAGGGGAGGGGAAATAACTGTAATACCTGCCTGTTTACAAATGTTCTCCGGGGACCACGACCACATGTTATCATCGACCCAGGTCATATAGTTGATGAGCTTGGGGAGCCATGTTTCGAGCTTCTTCTCAAGTCAATGCAAAAAGATGGATTCCAAGCTGAGGATATTGGCTTGATAATCAACACTCATACACATCCAGACCATTGTGAGGCAAATGAGATCATAGTTCAAAAAAGCAAAGGAAGAAGCGGAAGGGGGGTTGACCAAGCCCTTATTGCCCTATCTAGGGAGGAGGATGAGTTTTCCCGAATAGCTGGGGGGAGATTACATAGAATGTTGGGGCTGAAGTCGCCGCATTTCGAGCCCTTTATTTACCTAAAGGAAGGGGATTTGACTATAGGCAAGGAAAAGAAAATCAACCTTCAAATCCTGTCTACACCAGGTCATTCCCCTGGCTCTATTAGCCTGTATTGGTCAGAAAATAAGGTTTTGATAACAGGTGATGTGGTATTCTATGGAGGTATAGGGAGGACGGATTTGCCCGGTGGAAGCATGACGGTTCTTAAGCAAAGCATTGAGAAGTTATCAAAGCTAGAGGTGGAATATCTTATCCCTGGACATACTACTGAGTATGGGGGTATTATTAAGGGTAGGGAAGCAGTCAGGCGCAATTTTCAGGCTGTCAGGCTTTTAATTTGAGAGGGATTCATGGAGACCGATGATAGAATTAAATATGCTATAGAACACACCGAGGTATTGAGACCTCCTAAGCAGAATCTGGCAACCTTTGGTGTTACCAATATCTACTATTATCTACTCACCGAGCCGGTGTATTCTGAATTAGTAGGTAGGACGGAGGAAACAGTGGTCAGGGAGGGGAGGGTGGTTGCAGAGAGACCGAAGATTGTTACACCTTCTTATCTGGTAAATCTTTTCCAAGGTTTCCAGCATAGCAGGGAATATGCTGAGTTTATACTTCGGGAATATGGACCCCATGAGCCAGGGCTTTTATATACCTACAGGAATGAACTTGACGAGACTAATATCCTCTCTAGCTCCCTGAATGAGGTGTTCTCCACAATAAACCAAAAAATAGATAAGAAAGGTGACCCTCTATCGGCAATCATCAAGGGTGTGGATGAGATGTGGGATGTTTCTCTGATGAAATTTATTCATGATCTAACTCGCAGCTCCCTAAGAGGGAATGTAATGGAGCTGGGGATGAGAGGGTTTTTGGATATAGACAAGGCTGGCATCCCAAGGCATACAAGGTATATGGTGGAACAGCTCTTCGAGGAGGTCAAAGAGGATAGGGGTAAAGCGCCTGAACTTGAGTCAGAACTGAGAAGATGGAACCTGTTTGAAGAGTATGAGGACAGATTCCTCCACCTTTTCCGAAAGAGGTGAGGGAATTATTCCTGGTAGCCATTCATGCATAACCTAGATTATCTATTTCACCCCCGCGCTGCCCAGGCTATGGGCAAACTCATCCAGTGGCATGACCACCACAGTAAATAACTGGCAAAAGCAAGGGGAAAAAGCGAAAGATGGGTAAGGGGAGAGGCTTTTTGAACCTGAACCGATTTAAAGCTAGCAAAGCTATAAAGTGGCGAAAGGTGTCCCAACTCGGTCATAGGCAAGGAAATCAAAAGGAGAGGAGAACTTGATGAAAAAAGAGGAAATCCTGGATAGAGCTAGAAAACAGGGCAGAGCCATCCTTACTGAAATTGAGTCAAAGCAGCTTCTTAAGGAGGCAGGGATAAGCATTACTGAAACCAAACTGGCTACATCAATGAAGGAGGCTATGGCTCTAAGCAAGGGGTTTGGTTTCCCTGTAGTGCTTAAAGTAGCCTCGCCTGATGTCACCCATAAGAGTGACGCTGGCGGGGTCAAGACTGGGCTGATGAATGCTGCTCAGGTAGGCAAGGCTTATAAGGAGATTATGACCTCAGTGAAGCAAAAACAACCCCAGGCTAGAATTGAAGGGGTCTCAGTCCAGCCAATGGAAAGAGCTGGGGTGGAGGTAATCATCGGTATGTCTAAAGACCCTCAGTTTGGACCGGTGCTCATGTTTGGTTTGGGTGGGATACTGGTTGAGGTTCTTAAGGATGTCTCCTTCAGGATTGTTCCTTTGAATCGAAGAGATGCCAGGGAGATGATTAAAGAGATAAAGGGCTATCCTATACTCGAGGGCTATCGAGGACAGGAGCCTGCCAATGTTCCCTTTTTAGAGGAGATGTTGCTTAAGGTCTCTAATTTTGTAGAACGAAACCCTGAGATAAAAGAGCTCGACCTTAACCCTATATTTGCCTATAGAGATGGCGCCGTGGCTGTAGATGCCAGAGTAGTGCTGGAGGACGAGGTAGTCAAATGAGCGGAGGGGACAGCCTTGAAACCAAGAGGTATGGAAGATGGTGGATATTCGTCTTTGCCTTGCTGATTACAGTGATTATTGCTGGTGGGGTGGTGCTCGGCATCAGGCATATTGGCAGAAGCCAGGGGGTGGAACTAATCCTGCCTTCCGACACAATCTCAGATGTAGATGTCTATCTCAGTGGTGCTGTAGCCAATGAAGGCATCTATACCTTCAGCGAGGATAGTAGCCTGGGGGATATATTAGCAACGGCAGGTATAACTGAGAAGGCAGAACCAGTTAAGCTCAAGCTTCGTGTCCTTTATATTGATGAGAATCCCTTCGAACAACCTCAGGAACAACTTCAAGACACCAGAATCAATGTTAATACTGCCTCTGCTGAGGAACTCCAAACTCTACCTGGCATTGGTCCAGTAAAAGCCCAAGCCATTATTGATTACCGCACCGAAGAAGGCTTCTTCCACACAGTTGACGAATTGACCAATGTAAAGGGAATCGGACCCATAACACTGGAAAAGATTAGGGATAAGGTCAAGGTGGTAGATTAGACCCTATACCCGACCCCAGGAAATATCACTTCAAGCGAGTAGAATAAGCGGGGTGTTTTTGGAAGTTTGGGGTGGCATGCGGCTGATTCCTACTGAGCGGGATAAGCCATAGTCAAGGTGTTTAGCTTATGAGGGCATACATAATGGGCGAAGTAATGAAAGGCGTTATTCTGGCTGCGGGTGAGGGGAAGAGGCTCTCCCCGTTGACCTTGCATCGGCCTAAAGCTCTAGTCGAAGTAGCGGGTCGCCCTATGATCAATTGAGCTATTAAAGCGCTTGCCGAGGCTGGGATTACCGACCTGGTCATCGTCGTCGGTTACCTTGAGCACATGCTCAGGGAGCTTGATCTTGGAAGTAAGTATGGGGCAAGGGTGGAATACGTTTCCAATCCTAGCTATAGGCTGGGGAATGCCGTCTCCCATTACTGTGTTCGCCATTTAACTGCTGGCAAGCCTTTCATTCTGACCATGGCTGATCACCTGTGAGATTGTGAGTGCCCTGCTTTCCCGAGATCGTACCTATAACACTCTGTGCGTCGATCGCAAAGCCAGCGCACTTCCTCAGATCGCCGATGCCACCAAGGTCTGGGTCAATAACGCTGGTTTTATCACCGCTATTGGCAAGGAGCTGGCAAAGTGGAATGCCATCGATACCGGGGTTTTTCTCCTCAATTCCAGCATATTCGCCGCCGACCACTTAAACTATTTCGGAAACAGGAGCTGTGAGATCAGTGAGACCTATAACCTGGCTCATTGAGAGTGTGGACACCGTCTGCGCTTGCGATGTCTCGGGAGCGTTCTGGATGGACATAGATACCATTCACGACTTGCACTATGTAGAATCGCTGCTGAGGAAAGAAGGTGAATGCTTCCTATGATGGGTGGATTTCGCGGCATCTGAACCGAAAGCTGTCTCGGCCTGTAGCGGCTTAGCTTGCCTCAACCCGGGTGACGCCAAACCAAGTCTCTTGCGCCAGTTTTGGCATCGCTCTGCTTAGTCTTGGCTGCTTTGCTATGGGAAGCAACATCGGCGGCGGGATATTAGCCCAAATTTCCTCGGTGGTAGACGGCGTGAACGGAGATCTAGCTCACGCCAAGGGCATGACATCTAAATTTGGCGCCTTCTTGGATGCCGTCCTCGATCGCTACACCGACTTTGCCATCCTTTTGGGGATGGTTGTCTGGTCCTCTAGGTTTGAGCCGTACCCAAGTGTATGGATAGTTGGTCTTTTTGCTTTAGTGGGCTCACTGATGATCAGCTATTCCCGGTCGAGAGCGGAGGCAAGCACCGGGCTGGCCTTTAATCGAGGACTAGCCTCTATGGCGTCTCGTGATGTGCGCCTTTTTATTATTATGGTGGGGTCAATGGCAGGTCAAGTGTACTGGACGCTAGTATTCCTAGCTGCTTTATGCAATTTTGTGGCGGCGTGGCGACTAGTCTTAGCAGCTAGGCAATTGAAAAGCTAGGACAGTTTGCCAATCATAAAAGCTACTATTTTTACTCTTCCTTAGCTACCTCTTCCTTTGGTGCCTCTGGCTTCTTCCACTTTTTGCGAAGCCCATTGGTGCGCCGATTGGAAAGGAGGAAAAAGAACCATCCAAAGAGCAAGCTGAGAATCCTGGGTGGAGTGACTTCCTTCTGCGCCCTCTTGGATTCAACGTCCATAGAGGCAAGCTTGCCCACATCCTCTGTAATCCAAGGGGTCATCACCACCAAGTCATTCTCACCATCCCAGTCGATAGTGGGGACCTGCTCCTCGGTGACCACGCCTTCCTGGAGCATTGCCTTATACAGTGCTTCATCAAATAATGCCTCGCAGGCTATCCACCTCTCAGATAGATAACACTCGCACCAGGGATGAAACCATACTATCTCTGGGAGCCTATTAAACATAAACCCAGAGATAAGAGGTTTGAGCCACTCCTTCTTTAGGTTGGCTTGGTGATATCTAGCCGGGATATCCACAGCACGCAACAAAGCAACCTGAAGGTTGGTTTTATTAACGCAAGCTCCTCCTCTCTTCTTCAGCGTCTTCGAGGCTTTAACATCAATATTATCCATCTTCCATAGCACCCCATCCCTTACAAAGGAGAATATCTTTAGGGCTGCTTCCTTTGGAGTTTCAACATCCCCAATAATCTCCTTTGCGCTTCTCTTCAGCTCCTCATTATCGCAATCGCATAGCTCCGTCGGCTTCAGGTATTCATCCACTCCCCCTGGTGATTGCCAAAGCATGCCACACCTCCTTTCAACTTTGGCGTATTATACAATGGAATGGCTTAATTGTCAAGCACCCTGTTGGATTGGGTTCTCTTGCATAGGGGGTTGATGATTTTTAGGGGGTAGTATAGTAATATGGACTATTCAGAAAGATTATTTTATGTGAGCTCTAGTTACCACCGACAAGTCGGTATTCCCCGGGACCAACTTGTTCAAAAATCCTGCTGTCTACCAGCATG